>Ga0155233_142_pt1 | contig 54491 bp, 59 predicted proteins | sample RifCSPhighO2_02_FD_106201 | JGI IMG/M metagenome (GOLD analysis project Ga0155233, IMG submission 106201) | Candidatus Wildermuthbacteria bacterium RIFCSPHIGHO2_02_FULL_45_25
CCAAATATAGTGGAGCCGTGTTCGACCGATCAAAAAAACAAGCAAAGCCATTATCGTAGAGGTGGTGCCAATCAGAAACCCTGACAACGCGAAAGCATTAATCTCAATCAGAAAAGAATAAATTGTATCCATGGTATCCCTATAAATTCATCATACAAATTCCCACCAAGAATACAATATGCTTAGAGAATTTGATAAAATACTTTAGAAAATAAAGAAAACGCCTGGCTTAATTCTGTAAAGTATTTGTCGGAACTGATTGAGCAGGGGAAAAGCGTGTGATACATTAAAAATATGAAAAAGAATCTCAAGGTCATTCTTCCCCTGTTTGTGTTAACCATTGTGAGTATCGGAATCGGCGCTTGGCTGATTTTGAATAATCCTTTTCAAGGCAACATCGCTCAATATTCCCCAACCCCTATCGCTTCAGCTTCGAGCCCCTCACCCTCGCCTACTCTGGAAAATCCATATACAAACTGGAATCCGCCGAGCGATTGGCAAACCTATCGGAATGAAAATCTAGGATGGACCCTCCGTTATCCTCCAACTTGGGAAATTCTTACAAATTTCGAAAATACTCATTTTAGCTATTCTTTCCGAGACAAACAATGGGAAGGATCTATGGAGTGGCCCGGGCTTGTTATTTCTACAATTGATGCAGCAAAAGAATTTCGAGATATGCCATTTCTTTCATATTTTCTTTCCTCTTCTCAATCTGGCATAAGCCGAATAATAGTTACTCTTGTAAACACACAACTATTTACAAGCTGTGCGTTTTATTCAGATTCATCCGTAGTAGATACATGCAATAAAATTATTTCAACTCTTCGGACCAACTGGCTTACATATAGAAGTAATCAATATGGGTTGGAGATAAACTATCCAAAGGGCTGGCTTATAGAGGAAAATGAAACTGCGATCGAGATTTCTAACTACGAAGATGTTTTTAGCAAAGCAACAGACGCAATCTATATCCAACTCTCTGTACCTCAAACTCATCTGGAACTCCAAGAACTTTATACTAAATTGGAGGATCTTCAACCAGGCAAGATAATTGTGTATAGATCAGAAACGTATACAAAAATTTCCAATGATACCCTCAATGGGATTCCTGCGATCCGTTATGCAAAAGACTATGAACCCAAACCAATTGGAGATTACATTGGGCATACGGAAGATATATTAATACAGCATCAAAATGCCATCTTAAAAATCTCATGGACCGGATGGGATCAAATGGAAAAGAAACGAAAGATAGTAAATAAGATACTTTCCACCCTTCAATTCATTAAGTAAGTCGCCCCATCAACGCAGACTAATCACATAAAGGAGTGGCCATTTCCCTAAGAAAATGGCCACTTATGTTGGTTCTTACTTGCTATTTATGTCAATTACCTCCACCGGATTTCGGACACCTCCATCTATCAGCGGCTGCGCATCGTAATAATAGCCATTGGATCTGTGTTGATTATTTTTTTCACCTACCCATACCCAGCTCCCTTCTTTAAACTCAGTTTTATCAGTGAGTTTTTGGTCTGGATGCCGCACCTCAAAGTGCAAATGGGTGCCGAGTCCTGCCGATGAAACATCAGCAAGCGCGGCAATTTGTTGCCCTCCCACGACGCATTCTCCTACAGTTATGTCTGGCGAGGTGTGCACATATACCGAATAGAGTTTGCGCACAATCTCTCCTCGATAAGTGTAAGTGTCGCCCTGCTTGTTTGTCGGCCGCTTATATGCGCCAGGGATTGCAAATGCCCCGCGATGCTCCACGGCAATGAGTTTACCGAGATTGCCGAGGTTACTTATCATCACGACTTTCCCAGCGCCAATCGCATACACTAGCGTTCCAGCGCCAGATCCGCGATCTTCTCCAGCGTGGTATTCATAGAGTTTGCCATGGTACCACCCGAGATAATTCGCAAACCCATTACCGCCATTTGGCCCAACATCCCACTGCTCATTGCTCAACGGCTTTTGCAATGAGGAGGAGATGCCACATTCAAATGGGACATCGTCCGTGATAATCGCCACGTATTTATGTTTGGCGGAACTCCACGCCACATACCCTCCTTCAAAGTCGGAGCGGCGGCGATTGGTGGCAGGGTCGGGGCGTTCATCGGTGATAGGGAATCCCAGATCGCCTTGCGCGCCTCCGAGGCGGTCATATTCCTTCCGGATAGCTCCATGCACTTCATACACCCCATGTTTGGAAGCGTAAATAGAGCCGCGCCGATACACGCTCATGGCTCCGGTTGAGCCAGAGAAAGAACCAAGCACGTCCCGCCTTTGTTTGAGCGCGCCAAAATTCATTAGGGTTGCTCGCATCTCATGCCATTTCATATCAATGGCATGATCTTGATACTTTCCCGCAGAACCCGTGTACAGAAGATTATCGAGCAAAGCTCGCGTTGCGATGTTGAGCTCACCTGTTGCGGGAATATCAGCATATTCGCGTTGAAGCCGCAGAACCGCGTCAAAGGTGAGATCACCGTAGAACTCGGTTTCCTTGCCTGGAGATCCAGGCCCGCTTTCCGCGACTGTATACCCCAACAAATTCAAAGCAATTTGGAGTATCCAGACATCCTGGCCCGTGTCTCCCTTCCGCAAATCTGCAGGGAATATGGGCTGGAAAAGCAGCGACTGTTGATCATTTGGATCGCTTGTACCGTACAGTGTCAGCAGGTTTCCTATTCCCACAAGGGATGCCAACACAATGATTAATGAATTTTCCGGTGTTGGAACAACCGTTGGATCCGCAGTCGGCGTTGGGGTAGGAATTTGCGTGGGTGTCGCAGTCGGCGTTTCTGTTGGCGGGGCAGGCGTAGATGGCTCCACAATCGCGGGCGCGATATGCTCGCTATCAATGGAAGGGACATTTGCTCCTACCGTTAACAGCAAGGTTTCGGGCAACGAAAAGTAGGCATAGCGCAGTTCGCCCGCAAGCGCATTGATCTCGCTTTCCAGCGCTTTTCGAGGAAACTTCGCGATTTCTTCCGCGATATTGTTGAACTGCGTTGCAACAGCTTCCCTCGCTTTCTTGCGCAGCTCATCTGCGTAATGGCATGAGAGAGAAGGCATCAGCAGTCGCGAGGACATATCCATGTTCTTTCCCATAGTGTCATAGATCGTATCCCCGCCCATGCTTCGGCCCACTGCTTGCTGGTACGCCCCCAAACTCCGCTTCTCTAGGGGATCGGACTCCGAAGGCCGATCTCCGTCCGCCCCAAAGTATCTGCCCCCAAGCGTGCCTTTGGTGTAGATTTCCTCGATCGTCTCCTCTCCATAGCCCAGCGTCCGCAAAAACAGAATTTGGCGTTCATCGTCCCTCGTGTCTTTCACCGCAGATCGAAGGGCAAGAATGATATGCAACCCCTCGCCTGCCTTCTGGAACACCTCATGATCCTCCATCGTTGGGAAGAACATCCCTCCCGTAGAGGTCAATCCCGTGAATTGATCCAGAAAGCTTTGAAACGAAGGAGAAAGCTCCACCGCTTCAGATGGGTCGCATGGGTCATCCAACGGGGCATCGGGTGTTGGAGTAACCGTGGGCAGCGCCAAAGGAGTCCTCGTCGCAGTGGGTTCGGGCGCAAAAGTCCCTGGTTGAGCCGCCGGATCATAGTCGTGCGTCTCGCTCGCTAGAATCCGCGCCACCTCCGTGCCGTCCGGCTTCATGCCGTACAATTGCCATCTCCCGCTTCGATTCGAGGAAAACAGAATGCGTTTGCCATCCCCGGACCACGAAGGCCCGCTATTCTCTGAAGGCCTCGCGTTCGTGAGTTGCTTGTGGTCGCTGCTGTCAGAACGAATCTTGCAGATTTCCTGACCGCAATCATAGACAATCCATTCTCCGTCGGGCGACCAGTTGCCATGGGTGTTGGATACCTCTTCGCTCATGTCCAGAGGAGCTGCGTTTTTCCCGTCGGCATCTGCCACCCAAATCACTGTGCGCACGCTTTTGATACGGGTGAAGCAAATCTTCTTGCCGTCAGGACTCCAGCAGGGATAGGTGGAACCAGCTCCCCTACTGCTTGTCAAAAGACGGCGATCCGTTCCATCCGCGTTCATCACCCAAATCCCCATGTCGCCGTATTCCGCTTTGGAACTGAAGGCGATCTTTTTGCCGTCCGGACTCCACGAGGGTTGGACGTCATTTGTGCCTTCCGGGGTTAGCACCACGGGATTGCTCCCGTCAATATTCCGTTTCACAATGGAACCATTACCTGTAACCGGATGCGCCGCCATATAGGCAAACTCTTTCCCATTAGGATTCCATGTGGGCGACCAATGATACACGTCTTGGTTCGTCACGCGCGCCTCATGGCTTCCGTCCACGTCTGCCATGCAAATCTGCGTCTTGGAGGACTCATCTGCGCACACATAGAGCAGTTTGCCTGTCGCGGCATACGCAGTTGTCCCATCGTAATGGGAGATGCGACCGTCTTCCGCCCAAGCCAGAAGCATGGCGCACAAGAGAACCGCAACGCTAAAAATGCTCAATACCAATGCGAACTTTCCCATCTGTTCCTCTCCTTGCGCATCCTCAATTGTATAGAATGGTGAGGTGCTACATTGTTCGTATCAAAGCAATGCGGGAATGTCCAATATGTCCGACAGTTTGTTTACAAACTTTGAACTACCGAAACAAACAACTCGCCGCCAGGCGAGTTGTTTGTTTTCTTTCCCCGCACACTTGAACCTTAATAAGGATTTTTCTTCTTTGCGTACGTGCTAATAAATACAATCAAACCCGCGGCCGTAAGAATAAAAGCAAAAATTCCATAGGCAATTCCAACGGGAGTGATATTCAATTGCGCCACCAATAGCAAATCCAACAAACCAATCAGACATGCCAGCGAGCCAAATACAAAAATAGAATTCAAACGCGCTACCATCCAATAAAATACAAAGGTAACAAAAAATCCCAAAATCTCTCCAATCGCGATAAGGAATTGGTTTTCGTATAAAGAATGAATGATGAGTTGAACAATATTCATGCGCTTTTCAAATCACATTTCCTTTTCTTCTTCGTCAAGAAACGGCGTTTGCCCTGTTGCGGGAGATGACTTTATTGATTCGACTGAAGCGCTTTTCGTTTCAGCGGGACGCTTCATGAGCATTCCAACAGCTCCTTTCTTTTGCACTTGCCACAAGGTAATAAGGATCAGAACTACGATAAAAAGTAAGCCAGCGGTAAGAAGTAACATATACAATTGTTATATTGATATCAACTTGCAGACCTTTGCATTATTGTATTTTCTCCATTTTCTTGCTGTTCGTCAAATGAAGCGTAAGATTGTAGATACTGCCTGCTCCCATTACCATAACGACTTCGCCTCCTTTGAGATGACTTGCCAGATACTGCGGAATATCCGCAATATCTGCGATATATACTGTTCTGTCTCGCGCCTGCAAATTTCTTTTCCCTATTGCCTCCAGAAGCTTTTGAGACGAAACTTTTTTACGGATTTCTGTTTCTTCGCGCCCTGCCACATCATAAATATCCGCCAGAATCAGTTTTTCAATCGGCAAGCTCGCCAAAACTTCGACAAAAGCGTCAAACAACAAATAGGTGCGCTGATACTGGTGCGGCTGATACACAAGCCAGAGAGGACGATCCGGCCATTTTGCCTTTGCCCCAAGCACGGTAACCTTCACTTCCGTCGGGTGATGTCCATAATCGCTCACCAACGTATACGGAATACCGTCCAACTCTGTTTGGAAAATTTCAAAGCGCCGCCATGTTCCGGTAAATTCTCCCAGTGCGGTAAAACTTGTCTCGTCTGGGATACCCAGCTCTCTTGCCACTGCCAATGCCGCCAGCGCGTTTGAAACGTTATGTTCGCCAGGAACTTCGAGAATTCTCCTCAACGTTTCTGCTTCCGGCTGTTTGATCGAATACTTTTGAATTTTATATATTACTCCTTCTCGTGTATCTTTCGAAATTGCAGATTGTGAATTGAAAATTATCTTTTCGATGTTTTTATCATCCCCGTTTGCGATCAATACTCCGTCATCTCGCAAATGCGTAATATATCTCTCGAATGTTTTAACAATATTGTCGAGATTCTTGTAATAATCCAGATGATCTTCTTCCACAGTGGTAAGCACTGCCATCTTGGGCCAATAATTCAAAAACGAAGCAAAATGCTCGTCTGCTTCAATCACTAGATACTTGCTTTTCCCTACCCTGCAATTGGAATTTCCAAATTCCCGCACTTTTGTTCCCACAATCACCGTGGGATCAAATCCGGCTTTTGTGAGAAGTAAAGCAATCATGGATGTTGTCGTGCTTTTCCCGTGCGTTCCCGAAATTGCAATGGTGTAGTATTGTTTGGTTAACTCGCCCAAGCATTCAGGATAGCTCTTACACGGGATAGCAAGTTCTTTGGCTCGCAATCGCTCCGCATTATCTTTTTGTACCGCCGGACTATACACGACCAAGTCAGTCTCCGGCGCAACATTCAAACCAGATGATTCGCCGATTGCGATTTTCACTCCCAATTTTTCAAGTCCTTGCGTAATTTCCGAAGAAGCCAAATCAGAACCGCTTACTTCATGGCCTTTTTCTCTGTAATAGCGAGCAAGCGCAGAAACTCCAATCCCTCCAATGCCGATAAAATGGATGATCATACAGTTAGCCGGTAATTCCCCTTTTTAATTCCATTTCCTCAAGTTCTTGATCATCATACCCTTTATGATGGGCGATTTCATGCCAGATTACGTCTTTGATCACTTCACGGATTGACTTGGCGCATTCTGCCGCGTACTGCTCGATCGCTGTTTGAAAAAGCGTAATTTTATCGGGAAGCGTAATACTTAATCCCTTTCCCCATGTGGTTTCAGGCACACCCTCATACAAACCCATGAGCATATTTCCGTGGCGCACGCCCGTTTTTTGCATTTGTTCTGGCGTGGGAATTTCCTCCACGCAAATTGCGACATTCTCCAGACGAATACTTGTTTCGTTGGTAAATTCTTCGGCGATTTGATCTGCCAAGTTGTGAAATTCTTTTTGATCCATATATTCCTTTGAATTACGAAACCAGCACATATAAGGTTTTGAGAACACGGATATGTTTCTGCTGAAACATTCCTGGTGCTCCCCCTTCCACCTTGCGGTGAGGGGCTCGCGCCAGTCGCGCTCCCAACGTTCTCTAATCCTTGTATGCGCTGGTTTCGTAATTCAAAGTACGCTTAATTCTACTGTACCATAAAAATTGAAGGGCCGCTGATTTGGTGCGGCCCTTAAGAGATGCAGTTCACAAAAAATCTACCACTTGCGCCGCGCCGATGAAGCGTACCAGATCCTCGACGCTTGCCCATAACTCTTCCAGCGTCCGGGGGTCGCTCCGCATGTTTTCCTCGTCAGGCATGAGCTTCCATGCAAGATACGTCTCATCCCCATAGAAATACCCGGGTACCTCAATAAACTTCCATGGGGCTTTACCTGCACGAAGGATATTGTATCCGTAGATGATGATTTTGAGGAAATTCAGAGCTTCTTGCGGGGTTTGCGCGATGTCAATCGCACAGAAAGGAACATGCGACTTATGTATTTCATCCACATGTCCCTCGCATGAACCGACCGTTCTCACCTCCATTTGATGCAGAGCCAGAACAAGCGGCCTGATGTGGGGATCCAAAGCGTCATATACGCTTTTGGATAATGTCCCCGGTAGTGTTTGGTTTCCCATAACATCGCTCCTATTCGCATTTTTCCGAGAAAACTAGCCCCAGTGTAGCGGAAAGTACTTCAAAAATCAATGCCCAAACTATAGATGACGAGAACAGCTGACAATATGCCAATCAGCAAGCCCACGCAAACATCCGAAAACCAATGCAATCCTGCGGCGACTCGAGCCATGCCCATAAACAAAGTTGCGCCCAAAAAAATCCAGCCAATAATTCCAAAGCGCCACCATATCACAAAGGAAATTGCCCCATACAAAGCGGCATGCCCGGAGGGAAAGGAGTATTGCGCGGTTTTCTGAAGGTAAGAAAATACGGGGAGTTGATACAAGATAGCGGGCACTACTGCGAGTTGAGAGAAAGGTGGAGTATGCTGAAGGACCGCATAGGGTCGCTTCCGTTTCCAGAATAACCGAATCAGTTCCGTGCAGATAAACCTGGCAAGAAAAGTGCTTGCCCCAAGGTATATTGCTGTTTCCAGCCACATACCTTGATTCATGAGATAGATGACCACACCCGCACCTACCAACACCAGATACCATCCCCATTGAGCAATAAAACGAATGAAAGCGAGCCCATAGGAGGAGCGCTCTATCCACTCACCCATTTTCATTGTAATCACATAGTCTGTATGTCTCATTGCTCTGTTATAACACAACATTCTGCCTTCTTCATCTTACCAATAAAAAAGGGTAGGAGATATCTCCTACCCTTTTTTGGAACTACCTCCATACTAGGTTTTCCTTAACCGGACGATGTTCTCCTTTGTGTGAGTTGCATCAGAAATCTGTAACCTACCCCGAAGATCGTTCCGATCCACTTGGGATTTTTAGGATCATCCTCCAATTTTCGCCGCAGGTGTTGGATATACTTTCTAAGGATGTCATCGCCTGTCGTATCTCCCCATATACGAGCAGCTATCTTTTCGCGGGAGATAGTGTCGGGATATTGTTCCACAAGGAGCAGCAGTATTTTCCTCTCGGTTGGTGTTAAATACAGAGGGTCTCCATGCAACCATGTCAGGTGTGCCGGAACATCAATAACCAGTTCATCCTCCGGGCTATACAATACAACATTTTCCGGAGGATTGAGGGCAACCAGAGCCAGAGTTTCAGGCCGGGATAGTTGCTCTCTTTGTTTAAGGCGTAACATCATTTTGCCCTGGAAATGGGCTTCCAGTCCCTCCAAATCATTCCAGACATCCTGAATCTCGATATACACCGCTCCTCCGGCCAAAGTTGCAATTGCGTCTTCCTTATTACCGGGATTATGAAGCACGACAATAGGAGCTTTTGTGATATCACGGATACTTTGAAGGAGACTTCTCAATGCAACTCCTCTAAAGTCCGTGACTACCATATCCCATCGGGGGTTAATACGCAGCTGACGGCAACATTCTTTCACTGTGGAAAACTCTTTAACATTCAGCTTGACGAGCAAATTTAGAATTGCATTCGTCAGGCAATAGGAAACCTGTCTCGCCAAATCTGACTCTTTGCTGATGCAAAGAACATTAATATCCTGGTCCATTACGCCGCCTCCTTATATGAAGTGCATTACCAGCGCCATTGTAGGGTAACTGCTTTCAGCAGTCAAGCCGGCCGCTACTCCTACCGTTCTTTTGTATAAATCCACTCCGGAGGAAATGATCTTTAAGAAATAATGAAGATATTTCCTCACTTCTTTTTTCCGCGTGTCCAAAAATACAACCGAGCCAAGCGAAGATCATCATACGACATTCTTATCCCATGCTCTGCGAGATACTGGCGCACCGGCGCCAATTTCTCAAATGTATGCTCCCCCGCCGCTTTTTCTAAAACAGAAAGAACGCGTTTTTCCGGGGCAAGATTGTCAAACTCCAGACGCATTCCTTCTTGAAGCAACTGCTCTGCGTGATGAATAATAGTCGAAAGCGTAAGATTTCTTTCTTCCGCAGCTTGTTCCAGCGAAACGCCGTTTTCCAAAAGCTTTCTTGTCGCTTCAAGGGTGGATACACGCGGCTTTTTTGCAGACCGGCGTTCCTTGTGCCGCTTTTTGGGCTCAACCGAACCCCCTGCCGAATGAATGAATAATTCGTGCCTCTCTTGAATTCCCTTTTTTCCAACTTGGAGAAGCCGTTCTTGCGCGAGGGAAGATCTCTTTCGGAACAAAACATCCACAGCCGCAACCCGGTCATCCACCATAAGCGCCATATCATTCAATCCGCGCAGATATAATCCATCCAGAGACCGAACGCGCGAAAGCGCAACATATCCTTGTCCGGGGACAAAACATTGAGAAAGATCGGTTTCTGCTTCATCGAGCGTCATCCCCTGGCTTTTGTGCACCGTAATTGCCCATGCCATACGAAGCGGCACTTGCGTGATTTCAGCCAGCACTTTCCCGTCTTCTTCGCGTTTCCAACTCGCGGGGGTCGCAACAACTGTTTTTCCCTCGCGTGTTTTCACAAGCACGCCTCTCGATTCAAACCCGATCACTTTGCCCCGAGTTCCATTGACGTACTGCCCGCCCGGCTCATTCTTTACAAACATTACTTCCGCTCCTACTTTCAACCGCAGGATTTCGGGCGCCAAACACCCCCGCGTCAGCGATTCTACATATTGATCTTTGCCTGCTGTTTGCATTGCAAACGATTTTTCTTCCCCTTGCAATATTGCCAGCCGCTCTTCATTGATGGCATCCACATCCCGATTATGGGTGTACAAACGCGTAATATGTTCCTCATCTTTGGGACGCACGTGCAATCTCGCTTCAAGGAAGCGATATTCTTCATCCGCCATGCGCTGATTGCGAATTGCAGAAAGAATCCTCAAAAAATCCTTGTCTCCCTGCCGATGCTGCTCGTTCAAATAGCAAACAAGCAGGTTCATTTCGCGCCATCCTTTCGATTGAAACGCGTAACTTCTGGGAAGCTCCTCTTTCGCAACAGGCGGCAGCTGAAAAAAATCCCCCGAACACACCACTTGCATTCCGCCGAATGGCATATCTTTACGCTTGATATGGCGAGTTACCTGATCCACCATATCGAAAAATTCCCCTGAAAGCATTGAAATCTCATCAATGATAAGCACCCTCGCTTCGTGTAAACGTTCCCAGAGAGATTTTTTCTGTTCCATGCGCTCCAAATCAAAGGGCAATATCTTCTCTCGCACGCCAATACCAGACCACGAATGAATAGTTGTTCCCCCCAAATGAGTCGCCGCAATTCCCGTAGAAGCGGTTACCGATGGCATAATTTCATGCTGGCAAAGCCACTCAATATATTGATTGAGCACATAGGTTTTTCCCGAGCCGGCTTCTCCCGTAAGATACACGCTGTGCCCCATCTTCAAAATATCCAATGCTTCTTGCTGGGTCATAGAGATATTGTAACCACAATCAATGCATAATGCGAATGTTCAAAACAATTTTCGACAAATTCATGTTCTCATCGAGATATCTCGATAAAAACAATCACACCTCGTGATAACGAAAACAGGAAACGAGATGATCATTCACCAATCCGGCTCCCTGCATAAACGCATAGCAAATAGTCGTTCCGAAGAATCGGAATCCCCGCTTCTTCAAATCTTTGCTTATGGCATCTGAATCTGCGGTGCTGCTTGGGATATTGCTCTCTTGTTCCCAGAGATTTTTCTTAGTTTGATTGCTCATCCAATTCCACAAATATACACCAAAACTCCCAAATTCTTTTTGGATATTCAAAAATACGTTTGCGTTTTGCGTAGTTGCCTCGATTTTTCCCCGATGCCGAATAATTCCGCTGTCTTGCAGTAATTTTTCCACCTTTGCGTTCTGATAATTCGCGATTTTTTGCACATCAAAATCGTCAAAGGATGTACGGAAATTTTCTCGTTTTCGGAGAATCGTTGCCCAACTCAATCCTGCCTGAAAAGAATCCAATAACACATATTCAAAAAGCGCCGAATCCTTATGGCACGGAACACCCCATTCGGTATCATGGTATGTTTGCATCTGCGTATTCACGTTTGCCCATGGGCACCTTGTTCTCATTTGCCTCCTGCGCTCAACACCATAAAGGAATCGAGCATTTCCTTCACAATTGCGGCGAATCCTTGATTCATTGGGTCTTCGCTCGTATAAGAAACACGGATCAGTTCGCCTTCCTGCGGGGAGATAGCAATCAAATGCAACCCATCCACTCCATACTCGTATCCGCTATACCCTCCCAATATCACAGAATGAAGCTGCTCGATAATTTCCTCATCATTGCTTTGGCGCCGAGCTACCTCTGCCCTCATAAATTTCTCAACTGTTTCTCCGCTCACGAGCCTTTCCCGTTCTACGCTTAAAGAGATACCGTCAGACAACATCCTATCCTTGTTTTGCGAAGGCCCGGATTGAGAAAACGTTACCACTTCACCGTTTTGAATAACCTCCATTCCCGAGGGATACCTCATCGAAAACCCTATATCCTCATTTGAATACAGTTTCCAGCTTATAGATGGCGTAGGACTTGCGCTGGAAGTTGCTTTGCTCGTGGGACTTGCTGTTCCTTGCGCCATCTTATCTGTATCCCCCGCGCGCTGGAACAAAAGCCACGCGCCAAGCCCTAATCCAGCTACAATCAGAAGCCCTATTCCTGCCAATATATTGTTTTTCATGGATAAAAATAAACTTCTTACATTTGTATTATACTCCTAACAAAAAGAAAAAGGCAGAGATTGACTATAACCAATCCTTGGGATGGTCATTATCCACACGGGTGCCATAACATCATCGCTCAGCTTAGCACGGACCCGCTGGACATATTTGCGGATACTCGTCGGGAGGTCAACTGCCGGATAGTCCTCCCATACAGCCGCCTCCAACATTCGATGTGTTACAACGCTTCCACACCCCGCAACCAGTCTTTTGAATATCCGGAATTCTGTGGGAGTAAGATGTTCACTTGCGACTGTGGATTCCCCCCTAGGCACACGTTGAGCAATCTCTCAATATCCGATGTACCGAATTTGACACAGAGGATATCAACTGCTTGTGCTTGTAGCATGGCCTCTCCTTTTGACCAGTTCCCTTCAAGGGTACCACTATTGTATCCGAGCTATGCGCATTGTCAACAACAATACATAAAAAATATATTGGCTATCCCCCGTTTGTGTGTTGCGCGCGTTTCCAAAACATATACCACAAGCTAGCGGCCACACCGCCAGAAAGCCCATTGACCAGATCAAACATCGTGTCAAAGTGATCTCCTTGCAGCATCAAACCAGTGATCTCACTAACGGCAAATTCAAGAAGTTCCCACGCCGCGGCAGCGCATCCAACCATCGCAATAATGAGAAAGAGCCAAATCTGCCAAGGCAACGTACTTACAAATTCCCTCCTTCTCAACACATCGAGAAATGCTTTTCCTGCCATCGCAATACTGGCGCCGCCGAAAAAATGCATCGGAATATCAACCGAAGGCCATGCGTGATACAAATCAATGCCAGGCAAGCTTATCACCGCATGAATCGCAAAAAGCGCAAACGGCGCTTTGAAAATCAAAATCCATTCACTAAAATTGATTTTGCTTTCTTTCAAAAGGTAAAGATGAGACATTTTATTTCTCCAGCCATTCTTCTTTCGGAATCCCAGATTGCGCAATGATTCCCTTTAAAGTCCTTGGTTTTAATGACCTTCCGTGGTGAAGAGGAATTGTTACTTGATGAAACTTTCCCTTATATGCCCCCGCATAATAAAAATGGCTCCCGCGCGAGTGCGTGTACTGAAAGCCATATTCTTTGAGAAATCGCATTACATCTTCCGAAGTCCAATTATGCAATCCTCTTGGTATACCCTACACAAAGGCAAAATCCGATGAATTTTTTGATGTATTCAGTTGACCGCTTGTATATACCGGATATTTTGTTCTCTTTTTCTCTTGCGCCGCCCGCCAGATTTTTTCATATTCTTCGTCAATTTTTTGATTCAAAATTGCAGGTCTTGCTTTCATTTTCCGTGCGGCTTCCACATACCCTTGAATTGCCTCAAAAAGTAGCAACAAAGCTTCACGAGGCGTATCTCCTTCTTCCACGATATTAAATTCAAGTCCTACCGCATACCATGTTTCCCTCTCGCGAAACACAATATACCGAACAGCTCCCTTTTGAAGGGTATTGCTATATTTTACCATACCTTAAATCTAGCATATTTCTTTTCTCCTATCAATTCGTACTTTGTGTATGGAAACAAAGAGAACCGTCAGCCCAAGGCCAGCGGTTCTCTTCTCTCACGCTCTGATTACTCCATTGGCGAGCCAAGCTGAAAATAGTTTCCGTCGGGATCCGCGAACGTGGCGAGCGTCATTTCCTTTGCTTCCTCGGGATGATAGGGTTCGGCAACCACTTGCGCGCCCAATCCTTTGATTCGTTCAAATTCTTTCTCGACATCCTGCGTTTCAAAGTTGAATATAAGTCGCTCCGGATTTGCATTCTTCCCTTTTACTTTATCATGCGGGCCGATGATCAACATGCCAGACCCCGCTCTAAATCCTACGAAATCTCCTCCCTCCCATTCTGATTTTACCTCTAAGCATTTTCCATAAAACTCGGCCAATGCTTTTGGATTTTCAGACGAAAGTAACAATGAGTTGAGTTGAAGCATAGGAGAAATGTATATTATGTTTCTTTAGACCTTTATCTTCATGCTAGCAGAAATTTCTCTATTTGCCGATGGCAACTTATACTCCACTACTTCGGGAATTGAGAAAGGTCAAATCCTTCTCGTATTGCAAAATTGCCTTTGCTTCAAGCCGAACTAATTCGGCAAAAGAAGTTTTTGGATGCTTTTTCATGTAGTGTTCCACAAGCATATATCCTAAACGATAGCCAATCCAACGTGGCAATTTTCCAACTCCATAAAACCATTCTTGGTGATCTTCGTATGTATAATCCTTCTTGACCATCATTCTCTTTGCCTTCTGCAAATACTTCATTTCATCTGCAATAGGGTTTGTGTATGGCGTTTTCCCGCCCATCTTTTTCTCAACATACGAAGCAATACCTTCAGATACCATATCCTCAAACAAATCCACCATAGTATTTCCAAACAAATCCGCGCGTACGATATGGGAAAATTCATGAAAGAGAGTTGCCTTAAATTCTTTTTCAATAATTTTCTCAATATCCCGCCGTGAGAAATCAAACATACATATCATAAATTCCTCACGGCTTGCATACGCCGCCATCCCCAATTCCGGTATGACAAACTGCGCACTCGTAGAAAAAATTACCAAGTCCACCGGCTTTTGAAAATCAAAAATCTCGCTCGCTTCATCAAGCGTCTCTTTTGCGATGTTCGCTATTTCAGCTCTGCACTCCTCTGGTATTTTCACCAAATGCACATTTCCCTCTTTGCACTGTTTGTTTGCTTTGGCCATATCCCTTTCTCTATCACTTCTCACAAGATCAAACCCGCAATATGTCTAATAACTGAACAATCTTACAGCTTCCATAAAGTCCCCTGGCTTATATCTCTCCCACTCCTCTTGTTTAACATACAGAGCTTTATACGCTATCCTCCTTTGCCTATTGCTTGCATCCGCGCACCATTGTTTTAACCGCTCTATTTTTAAAGGATCGTCTACATCCTCTCGCCCCTTTGTTTCAATAATAAAGATTGTATTCTCGTCTGCCTTCGCAAAGAAGTCGGGAATATAGCGCGCAATTGCCCCGCTCACATTTTTATAGTCAATCCTGAAATTTATTTCATTATAATTTTTTGCAAAAGAAATAATATCATTGCAATCCTCCAGAAAATCTGCAAACTCAAGCTCAAAATCGTTATCGCCGACAATCTTGTTGAACACGCTCTTTTTGGGTAGAAAATACTTTCTGTCGTTCACCACAAACGGCCTGCTGTCGCTCACCTTAATGTAATTCTTTACTTCCGCATCCCCGATATCTTTCACCGTTAGATTGTTAATCTCCTTTTTAAATGTCTCGATTATCGTTTTTATAACTTCAGTTTCCGAGAAGTTTTGTAATATATTTCTATCCTCCAGATTAACAGGAATTTCAAAAAGATAATCGCGGGCAAATTCTTTCATCTTGCCAAATAAGAGATCATAGCAACCAAATAATCGCAATTCTTTCATTACACGCTGAACAAACCATCCAAGCGCACTTTGATAATTCGGTTCAATAACTGATTCAAGTATTGTGCGATGATGTTCTTCATCTTCCACTACAGTTCTAAATACAATCTCTTTTTTCTCTTCATCGCTAAACTCTTTGATCTTTATCTTTTTATGTCCAAATTTTGATATATCCAATTCGCCAAGATTTTTGTATTCCCTTTGAATCCGCGGAGTCAGAATAGGTAGCTCAATATCCAAAGTCGGAATATCTTTCTTCTCATTCTCATTATCAACTTCAATAACTATAGGAGTTATTGGACCTACTCCAGTACCCATTTTCCGTTTCTCTAATTCAACCCCTTCCGCTTTGATAGATTCCACAAACTCCATAAACGCTGGCGTTCCAATAACGCTTACATATTCTTCAACATCTTCTCTTCCAAAAAACATCCTCCTTAATCCCCTTCCAAGTGTTTGCTCCGGCAAGATATTTGATTTCGCAGAAAACGCCCGAAGCCCTACAATTGTCGTAACATTTTTCACATCCCAACCTTCTTTCAGCATCAAGACTGAAACAATTACCTTAAAAGGGCTTCCCATGCTATCAATTTCGTTCGCTTGCTTTCGAAGTTTGCGTAGTTCTTCTTCATCTTTCCCCTTTGTTGTTTCTGAAATTTCCCCGCTCTTGTTTGTATGAATAGTCAAAATAGCTCCTTTCAAATCAAGGTAGGTATTTTCTAAATAGGCGGCCACATCATCACAGTTCACCGTGTCGTCTGTCATAACAAACAAAATTGATTTTTTCCCCGTTGGCTCCAGCTCTTTATTCGCCTTTCTCCACTCCTCAACACCAAGCCGAATAAAGTCTTCATACCGCTCTGCGAATAGAGAGCTCTGTTTTTCTACCAACTTTGCTCGGCTTGCCTGATCGGGAAGCACTGGATTTTTGACAACTCGCTGATGAATTGCTTCCACCAAAGGATAATCAGAAACTGTTTGCACAAAAATAGCTCCTTTCTCATCTTTTGGAGTTGCGGTTGCATCAATTTGTAACGCAAGCCGCTTCCCTTTCTGCAAAAGCTTGTTATGGATATCTTCAATAGACTTAGACCATGCCAATTTTTCATGATGAATATGATGCGCCTCGTCATTTATCACAATCAGCTCATCAATATCCCGAACAATCTCTCCAAGATCAACGCGCGATTGATTTGTTTTTGCTGCTGGTTTGGCGCCCAGGAAATAATCCGAAGTATCTTCATCTTCAAAACTCGCTTCTTTTACATCACCCTCAAAAACCCGATGGATGTTCGTTAGAAATACATTTCCTGTGCTGGATATAGCTCTCACTTCATCCTGTAAATGAAGTGTTATCTGAAAATCATCTTGCCAATTTTGCCCCTCGTATCCATTTTCCGGTAAAACAGGATCCTCATAAAATATTTTTAATCCTTCGAAATCAATTTTGATCCGCTCCAAAACAATGATGTTTGGAGTTATTAAGAGAAAATTGCGGGCAAGGCCAGAATCCTTTTCATACATTTTGTGAAAATATGCCCACGCAAGAAGCAAGCTCATCACCTTTGTCTTCCCGCTTCCCGTTGCCATCTTCACCACAAACCGTAGCCAATCTTCCCGAAACATATTGGGGCTTACTCGTCCAAGTTTGTCGTATTTGAGCAAATCATATTTGCTCTCAACTTTAGCAACGTCATACAGCCAGATGATGGTTTCTACCGCCTCTCTTTGAGCAAAATAATATCGGAACGGTACGGCAATACCTTTGGAATCAAAAGTTGTATGCGCCGTCTTAAACCACCAGTTGAGCAATGCTTTGCTTGTAGCACTCGCACTCTCATAGTTATTCTCCCTCCACTTCTTCACCTCTTCCCTCAACATTGGCACAAAGGGCGGCAACAGTTTTTCATACCCTTGCTCCCGCAAATCCTCATCAGCAGGAAACCACCGAATACTCGGGTCTAAGATTTTGTATGGGTCTCTTGGAAAGTTTTTGTGAAGCGCCATATTGTAATGTGAATAACTAGCTATTGACGGTATCTAACTCAACTGCTACCATACAAATGGAATTGACACCGTCTCGAACTGTCGCAATCCAATGCGGCGTTCCCGCAAGGGATAGAGCCGGTGTTTTGTTTTTACTCTTCTTACGGCCATACCTGCACTTTAAATTCATGCGGCTTAATAATCCTTCGGTATATATCTTTATCTCCTTTTCCCGTAAAACTGCGATGCACAGATCCTGCGATCATATCTACAAGCTGGATAAGATTGTTTGAATGCGAGGATTGTATCTTAACTTTTTTAATTAACCCATCTGTTTTCTTGCGCAGATATACTTGCAACTCGTGCTTAAACTCGCGCGATCCGCTACCATCAATAACAACCGTAGCATTGCGTAAATGCGGTTTTGCATTTTCAAACACAAGAAAACAAGCATACTTATAAAAAGATTCCTTGACAATAAATCCGTCTCCATAAAGTTTCTTGGGATCTTTATTGATGACTACGCTAAAATATCCAAAAGAATATGGCAACACGGCCTTCAGAAATGCTTCTCGTTGTTCCCTCCGCATCTTGCGAAATTTAAACTCGTACCCATCTGGCATACGCAGTTCTTTTTTCAACAACGAGATTCTTTGATCACAGGCAATCGCTTCGTCATTTTCTTCAAAAAATACCATAGAAACAACAAAATATCTGCTTGACCCGCAATCAAGTTTTCTTCCGGTATCCCCTGATTCATCAATGAATACAAGCATACAATTAAACCTTTCCCCTTTTTAAATATTCTTTGACGTTCTCCGTCCTCGTTACCTTTCCATGCATTCTTATATCACTAATTCCAGATGGCGAATCACCGTAGGATAATGCATGATAGATGATCCCATCGTTTGATTTTACTCTTTTATCATTAAAATAGGTGTACAGATTCGCCCGTGAGATTTGGTCATCAAGCATAGAGAACATGGCCATCTCACATAGCCCGAATTCAAATAATTGCTCTTCCCCATTCGCAGCACGATTATAAAAAACATTATAATCTCTTATAGCGGAAGAAACAAAAAATGGTTTTTGCACAACCTCTGCTGCCACAATTGCTCCATTAAACAAAATCTTTACCTCTGTTACTAAATCTTTGTTTACTTGCGATGAAATAACAACGTAGCACACTTCGATCCAATCAAGCATTTCACTGGTCTTCAAAACAATGGAAACTCCTTCAATATCCTTCATAGATAACTCTAGTTTTCCTAACTTATCTAGCAACAAAGAAATACGCATTCCATCGCGTGAATAGATCGCGTCAAATAAATATACTCTTTCATTTGGCAATTTCGGGATGGCCAGTAAAAAATGAATCTCAAAATTCGCGAGTGAGCTTAGAAATCCTTGCCCCAATTGCAAAGCTATCTCGCCAATCTGCAACAAAGGATTCCTTAGAAATGTAATCCACTCATTAAAATCCGAAGGCCTATCTGGAGAAAAGTGCGAGCCACCGTCCTTGTTCGCAAACCATCCAATAACTTCGCGAACGCTATAATAATGACCCCTGATGCACACAATCTTTTTATCAGGAAACTCCTTAAAATTTATCTGCTGTTGCGACGGCAATTCTCTAGTAGCACTGACAGGAAAACCACTAATATGCATAGTAACTTCTCCAACTGGCAAGCTAGATTTACTTGTATCCGGCATCATGTATAATTTCAATTCTTTATCAAATTTCTCTGCCAATTTTAGCAAAAGTGGATGCGCATCTTTACCTTTCGACTTATCAGTCAGAAGAGCTCTTAACTGACCCGACAAGGGAAGGAAATAGTAAATACGATTGTTTCTTAACATATTGCATGAGTCTCGTAGTATCTGAAGAGACCACGACAATTCTATTATTTGCCGGCCTAACGATTTTCCGATCTCGCCATATGTCCACTTTTTGTCTGCCTCTCCTCCCATGACTTTAAGATTATATTTTCACTTCAATTACCTTCGTCGTGTCATTCCCGAAAATATCAACAACCTTTACTGCAAGCTTATACTTGCCCGGAGAAACTTCCTTTTCAGAAGAAGTAAGCTCCAGTTTCTTATCTTTTTTCGTTCTGAAAGATTGCCATTCGTTCTCAAAGATATATCCGCCAGTCCATTCCTCTTTTTCTTCTTTCGTTTCTGGATTGATAACTTTTACTATTTCTTTTCTATTCTCAAAATCAAAATCCACCGACCAGTAGTCCACCCAGTCAGTCCAGTTTTTAGTCAAAACTTCACGCTCAACAATCTCCGTTTTCTTATCCTTTGAAAGTTTAATAACTTGTCCGTTTTCAATCACTACCTTGCTTCCGCCTGGGCGCAGTTTTTCTTCGGTTTCACCGATGTCTTCCTGATTATAGAAAACGCTAAAATCAACAAGCTCAACCGATACAGTTTTCTTATTTCCTCTGCCTTTTACGATTGGTTTTGCTTCAAGATATGCGACATCATAAAACCGCACTTGTCCTTTCTCCACCGCCTTTTTATCAAACACTTCCCGTGGGATTTTCTTGAATTGGATGTCCAACCCCTGCTTCTTTGTATCCTCAAAATCCAGCCCCATTTCATAATCAAATCCCAAGACATCCGCCTTAGTGATTTTCTTTTCCTTACACTCTTTCACGATGTCTTGAATGAGCCCCGAAGTTATAGGTAAATCAATCGAACCGATAGCAACCAATCTATCCCTTTTCTTCCCGACAAAAGTATTGAATGACTCCACTGGTTCTGCTTTGTAAGCAGAAAGAATGAGAGCGATGTATTCCTTTTCCTTTTTTGCCCGAACCTTTCTCTTTTCCTCCTCCCGCAAATCTTTGCTTACATGATTAACATAGTATTCCCGTTCATATTTACCAACATTCAATATCTCAAATGCCCGATAGTGTTTACTATCTTTTTTGAGTTGTCTCTGCACCCCAATCATTCGCTTTCTCGTTGTATGAATTCCGAAGCGCCCTAAATCAGACCCAATCCATTTCCGTCCAAGTTTCTCTGCAACTGCTAGGGTTGTCCCTGAACCACAAAAGAAATCGGCTACGATATCACCTTCGTTTGAAGACGCTTTAATAATTCTTTCCAATAAAGATTCGGGTTTTTGCGTGGGGTAACCAACTCTTTGATTATGATCTTGAATAACATAAATATCACTCCACCAATCATTTACAGCTAAATAATCATCTTCTTCAAGATATTTTCTATATTTTTTACCATCAGAGTGTTTATATTCTTTGTAGAATCCTTTTTCATCTTTTCCAGAAAATTTACTAATTTGCTTTTCGCCAAAAGGAACGCCTATGTCTTTCGCATTGAAAATAGCTCTGTCTGATTTTGCATAGAACCAAATTGTGTCGTGTTTTCTCTTGTACTGCTTTGGAGATTTTCCTGTACCTTGGTAACACCAGACTATTTCATTTCTAAGATTATCTGCGCCAAATATTTCATCTAAAACTAATCTCATAAACGCAGTAACTCTATAATCACAATGCACATAAATACTCCCCTCATCAGAAAGTAAGTCGTACATAATCTTCAATCTTTCATAAATCATCGCGATAAAACTATCCGCGCCCTTGCCCCATGTATCTCTATAAGCAACTTCTTCAATCACCGATGGTTGCTTGGTAAAAGATTCATCTCCAATCTCGATATTCATTGAAAAATCCGCACCGACATCAAAAGGTGGGTCAATGTAGATAAGTTTCAGCCCTCCTTGCGCTTCAATCTCTTTCCTCATGGGACCATTCTTGAGAGAAGAAAGGATGAGTTTGTTGTCTCCCCAAATGAGTTTATTCGTCCAATCTTTTATTTGCCTGCCAGAGGAGTCAAAAAGCTCCATTTGTGCCTTTCTTACTTGCTCGCTTCTTGGCTCGTCAATATGTTCAATTGTTTGGAATGGCAAAACAGTGTTTGCTACTTCATTGGTCTTTCCATTCCACACAAGTTCAACTTCCCGATCATCATCAAAAAGCAAAAATCGGTATTTCTCCGGCAATGGTTTGCCAGATTCCAAATACTTCAATATATCCCGCTTTTCGCTGTCTGAAAGATTCATAAAACTGCCCATTTGTTTCATTATCCCCGAAAATCGCTCAAAAATCAACAAACATTTACTCGAAAAAAGAAAAATGAGAAAAACAAAACATCTGGTTAGCAAAGCCAACCAGATGAAATATTTGAAAGGAATCTTCACGTACTTTTCTTCTTTCCCTCCTTCACAAGGCGGTAGCTTATGTAAATCAACAGCATCGCCAGCGCGATTCCTTGCGCCAACAGAACTGCTTTACCTTCCACCACAGACATCGCCCCGGAAGCAACCTCGTTTACCACCAGGAGCGGCAATATCCCCGTTACATGTATCATCGCCATCCATGGAGGTATCCGTCCCTCATTGCCAGCACGTTGTTTCATCTCCCACCTCCATTTACGAGCTATAGAATTTATAGCTCAAATAAATCCGGTTGGCAATTTTGCATTTGGATAAGCATTGCTTGAGTACCGCCAAGAATAAAGGGGGCGAGCATGTTTTCTTCGTTTTTTCCAGACCCTTCGTTGACAAACGCGCTCACGCGCATATAATGAAGCAAAATCAAACGCCGCGGGAGGCGAGGTATGGCTACTCCAACTGATTTTCGCCAAATTTCCTGCTCGTATGAGAAATATCTCGAAGCGATTCAAGCCAATGGGATTCCTTTGGCGCTCAAAGAAATTTGCGCCGATAGAGATCCTCATTCGCGGGCTGCCGGGTTTGCCGCGCTTTTTCGTATTTCAGATGACAAGAAATATCGAGAACGCGCGCAGAGGATTATTGATTGCATTTCCGATCCGGAAATTCGGGCTACTCTGGGCAACCTTCTGCAAGAAAATTCTCTGGCATCCCGGTAGTCGCGACTTCTCGTTTGCTTCGCATCAAGGGCTTCCCCAAAGGAAGCTCTTACTTTTGAGCAAAAACATCTTCCACTCTTGCTTCAAAAAAGCCGCCGCGGCGCGGCGGCTTTTCTTCAATTCATGCTTATCTGATCTCATAAACAAGCGACACGTTCACGGTAACATCGCGAGAACCGGGTTCAATACTGGGAGCAGGCGCAGCTCCCCCTTTGCCATAATCAGCTTCAGTCATTGAATAATAAGCGTATGGTTGACCCGCCAGTCCGCCCTCGTTAATGGCAAGCAAACGTCCTAAGCGAAAATCTCCAGCTCGCGCTACTGATTCCGCTTTATCCTGCGCGTTTCTAATCGCTTCTTCTCGAGCTTCATTTTCAAGCGCCGTGGGATCATCCACCGTAAAAGAGAGTTGGGAAACACTGTTTGCTCCTTTGTCCACAACGCCAGACAGTAAATCTCCAATGACCGAAAAATCGCGCACTTTTACAATCGCCGATTGCTGAACCGTATAACCCACAATTTCAGGAGGAGGGCAAACCCCGCCGCCGTCTTTCGAAACTTGCTGGGAACAATCGAAATATTGATAACGCGGCGTAACAAGATATGCTTGCGTGGCAATATCTTTGGAATCAATGTTCTTTAATTTGAGAAATTCAATTGCGTTATTCATTTTTGTTGTGTTTTCATCCTGGATGGCCTTTAATGCTTTACCTCCTTCCGTCACAACGCTCAACGAAAACTGCGCGATATCAGGCGCCGAAGTGACCTTTCCCTGTCCTGTAACAGAAAAACTTCTTGTCGAAGACGGATCAATCGCCTTTGAATAGGTCTGCGCGTAAGAAACCAGCGCGAACGCGCCAGCCAAAAGCGCAATAGTAGCCGCCGCCCAGAACGCATTTTTTAAATAGCTATTCATATTCTTTCGTTTGTATTATGATTTTATTATAGCATTTTCCAACATCTATGAAAGCATCCAAGAAAATGGCGGGGTTCGGGGAACTCCGCCATTTTTACGCCAGAGGAAGCGCAGAACTACACGTTTCTCGAAAACATCCAAAGAAACGTCTCCAGGAAATTCATCTCGGCATCGTCAGGCAGCTTCCGTTCCATCAACGTTTGCACAGTTTTCTGGAGACGGCTTACCAACGTCTGAATATTCCCTTCGCCGCCAGGATGACACAATAAAATACTTGTCATCGTCCGCGACGCAACCAACTCATTTCCCTCGAATGGGCCAGAATTGGGACTAATTGCTTTCGTTATCCCTTTCTGCGTATCGCGGAGAAATTTATTAAAACTGTTCAGTGTCCTTATGTCCGGCTCGGCAATGTTTTTTGTTCGCTTTGCTTGCAGCAGCACCTTAAGCATTGCCTCCGCGAGCGTCTTGTAGAAACTCTTATAGGGTGGCTCAATGTCCAACCATGGCACCCGATACTGTGTCATCGCCAGTTCCTCCTTTTCATATTTTCCCCTGTAATTATTCTAATTCAGAACTATCGTTTTGACAACTCAATATGCTCCACAAGGTTATACCTTATTCCCCTTGGCTGCGGTTTGCTTGACATAATATCAAACCCCTGAACCTGAAATTCGATTTTCATTTCCTCTTGAATTTGGGGCAGTTCTTCCAATTCCATTCGAGCGAGCGCGGCAACATTCAATCGCGCAAGAGTCGCATGAGGAGAAAATTCCTGCTTTCCCGCTTTGACATTCAAGCCGGAGAAACCCGCAATACCTGTTTCAATATCTTTTCGCAAGTCGGCCAGTTCCTGCGAAGCATGTATGATTGCCCAAATCATCCGCGGCTCTTCTTGACTTGGTCCGTACTGGATACCAGAAACCGCAAGTTCAAAAGAAGCATGCCTCTTCCCGATTTGCCGCATTGCGCTTGTAAGCGCTTCCAGTTCTTGTTCGGAGGTATTCCCCAAAAACAAAAGCGTAAGATGCAAATTTTCTTTGCTTGTCCAGCGAGCAGGCAATTCCGGCCATTTTTCTTTGTATGCCAACAACGTATCTATGACATTGTCTGGCAAATCAATCGAGATGAATATTCGATAGAGTTTCATATAAAAATTTTACCATTCCGCCCATGAAATGAAAGCGCCCCACTTGGCGGGACGCTTATCTTGATGTTACCTCCGTAATGGGCTACGGATCATGAGAATCATCGGCCGATGAGTTGAAACCGCATAAACTATCGCTTCCTTTGCAAATCTTGGAAATAAAACAAACTTTGAGATAGAATAAGGATAATGAAAAAAAGTTCGAGAACCAATAAGGAGCTGTCCGCGATATTTTCCCATATCGCAGAGCTTTTAGATATCAATAGCGTCCCCTTTAAGCCGGCCTCGTATCGGCGGGCCGCAAAGATTTTAGAACAAATGGGGCAAGAAGTACGAGATGTCTATGCTCAAAAAGGCACAGCCGGTCTCAAGGAAATCCCTGGCATTGGAGAAAGTATGGCATCGAAAATCGAAGAATTTCTTACCAAGAAAAAAATAGCGGTTTATGAGGAATTGAAAGAGAAAACCGCCGTGCGCGAAGTTGTTACCCATTTTTTCCAAACCAAAGGGCTTTCGCTCGCAAAACTCAAAAAAGACGCGCGGAAACACAACATTGTCTATGCGCGATATACTGCTCCCGCAAAACAATTGCTCGAATTGGCCGGATCCGTGCCAAAAGCAAAAGAGACCATAAGCATTGTCGCTGACTGGGCAAATTCAAGGAAACTGGATTATTCGATTGAAACCGTTTTCAAAAAATGGCTGGAGATGGATCGCCTCAAACCCAAAGAAATCGTGAAAAAACCCTTTTATGAAAATAACCCAATGGTTTGGTCGGAGGCAAAGAAGAAATGGTTTGTGGTAACTCCTCATGGCGAATGGCTGGAGTTTGCCGATAGCGAATCAAAAATCGAATGGAAAATTCCCGAAGAAAAATAAAAGGGCGACGGCATATTCCCCAACAGCCGGCGCCCTCAAGGAGAAAGACATACATGCAAGGAGCATAATCACTGGTTGTAATTCTCTGCGTTGCAACGCATGCCTTACTATATAGTGTAGAGATTTCTATGCGTACTCGTCAATACTCCCCATCTCTCATATTTTTTGGAACATCCGAATTTGGAGCGATCGTTCTTGAAAAACTTGTGGAACATCATTTCCGTCCGGTTTTGGTTGTAACCACTCCGGATCGTCCTGCCGGCCGCGGACAAAAACTTGCCATGCCGCCGGTAAAGACCGCCGCCCTTGCGCACCGCATTTCTCTTGCGCAACCTGAAAAAATAGCTGACATTCGCGAGGACATTCACAAACTCCAGCCCGATCTGATCATTCTGGCCGCGTACGGCAAGTTCCTTCCGCCAAGCATTCTTTCGCTTTCCAAATTCGGACCGTTAAACGTTCATCCCTCACTCTTGCCCAAATTTCGCGGCCCCTCGCCGATTCAGTCTGCCATTCTCGAAGAAGTGGACACAACCGGCGTAAGTATTATGCTGATGGACGAAGAAATTGACCACGGCCCTCTCATTGCTCAAGAACCATTCTCACTTTTCAATAGGGAGTTTCGAGACGGAAAAGGAAAGCCAACCTATGCGGAGCTTCACGATCAACTGGCTCAACAAGGAGGCAACTTGCTCGCAGATACAATTCCCAAATGGATGAGCCAGCAGATTCAACCCCAGGAGCAAAACCATGCTCAAGCCACGCTTACCAAACGGTTTACCAAAGAAGATGGACATATTGACTGGAAAAGCCCCGCAGGATATATAGAAAGGCAGGTGCGCGCGTTTCAACCATGGCCCGGCGCATTTGGGCAAATGGCTCTCAAGCATCAAAAAGCAAATCTGGCAAGCACAGAGCAAAAACCAAAAATTCTTAAAATCCTCCGCGCAAACACCAGGGAATACGACCGCGCAAAGCAGCCAGGGCTGACCTTTCGCGCAGATGACGGAAGCATTGAAATTCAAACAGGGAAAGGAATGCTTGCTGTCCAGGAGATTCAACTCGAAGGGAAAAAGAGCGCTCATGCCCGCGATTTCCTTCTGGGATATCCAGACATTATCGGAACCATACTCACCTAATATTTCAAAAACTTATGCTTACATATTACGATCTCCGCAAAGGAGTGCAATTTATCTACGAAGACCAACCTTATGAAGTGCTCGAATTCCGCCAGATGGGAAAATCGCAAGATGTGGTCGTGGCGCAAACCAAAATCCGCAATCTTATCACAGGAAAAATCATTCCAAAAAACTTTCACCAGAACGAGCGTTTTGAGGAAGCCGACCTTCAAAAATTCGAGGCGAAGTTTATTTATGTCAACCGCGGCAAATATGTGTTCGCTTATAAAGAGAACCCGGGGAAACGATTTGAGCTCACGGCAGATCAACTTGGATACTCCTCAAATTTCTTAAAAGCAAACATGGAAGTAACCGGAGTCATTTTTGACGAGAAAATTATCAACATCTCCTTGCCCATTAAAGTTCAGCTCAAGGTTACCGACTCCCCTCCTGGCGTGAAAGGAGACCGATCGCAGGGCGGCACCAAAGCCGCAACTCTTGAAAGCGGAGTAACCATTCAAGTGCCATTATTCGTCCAAAACGATGACATTGTCGAAGTAAATACCGAAACAGGCGAGTACGTCCGGCGATTGGAAAAACGAGGGGCTTAACAACAACACGTTTTACGCTATACTAAAATATGACTAATTCATCTTCATTCCCCACATTAGCAGATATTCAAAAAGCGATTCTTTCAGCAGACCGTGTTTTCAAGTGCTCCCCCAACGACTTGCTAGATACCGCGTTCAGCAAAACAAAAAGCAGCCATGACGCCGTGTTTGTGTTTGATCCCGCAGGCGATTTCATGGGGGTCGTTTCCCCTTCGTATTCTCTATTCCAAAAACGGTATCCGTTCAACACGAAGGTAAAGTCGTGTCTTATCGGGCCGCCCCACATTACGATGGCTACTCCCTTGGCGCACATTGCCGATTTCATGGCGCATAGCCGCATCTACACGCTTCCGATTTTTTCAAGCAATGGAAAAGTGTCTGGCATCATTACCGCACGCAAACTTCTCAAAGCGACTCTGCAATATCCTGAACTATTCGCGCAACTTGCCAAAAACCTTCGTCCGGATGCCGTTCCCTTAGCTCCCATTTCATCTACCGCAAAAAGCGTCTACCAAATCATTCGCGCAAAAAAATACTCCCGCGTCGTCGTAGTTGATGAAAACGGAAAATTGGCCGGTCTCGTAACCCGCCACGATCTTCAGCTCCCCTTAATCAAACCCACTACTCATCAGCGTTTCCGCACTGGCGGCAAAGGGAACACCCGCGATTATACCTTTGGAATCGAAAAAGAATCTCGGCTTGATAGCCCTATCACGCAATTTATCCAGCACAATGTGTTTGCTCTCGGAGATCAAACGCCAAAGCAGGATATTGCCCGCCAATTGATAGCTTCCGATACCAATAGCGTCGTTCTGCTGAATTCTGAAAGCAAGCCAACCGGCATTATCTCCATGCGGCATTTATTGCAAGCGTTAGCCAACGCCCAACCCGTCGCGGAATCACCCATTCTTTTTACCAATAGCGCGAAACTCGCAGAGAGCGAAATGGCGCCCTTGCAGGAAGCCGCCGAGCGATTGGAGCAAAAAATGGCAAAGCGTTCTCCGCTTCAGCGAATGGAAATAACCATCAGAGAATCCCGCACCCAGCATCACACGCCAATCGAGTTTGAAATCGCTCTGCATGTCTTGTTTTATTCCGGAAAGACATTGTTTGCTGACGCTAAAGATAAAGATCTTTATCAAGCCATGCACGAGGCAATCAAGAAAGTTGAAGCGCAGGCAAGAAAGGAAAAGGATTAACAACACAAGCAAAAGCGGCCCCTTCCGGGGCCGCTTTTGCTACATCAACCCTGAAAACTGCTGGGCCATTGCCATTTGAGCTTTTTTGACCGCATCGTTAAACGCATTTCGCACAGCTTCCTCTTGTTCTTTCACGCCAAGCTCCGCGTTCAAGAAAACTTCGGTCGCCATAAGAGTTCCGTTCAGAACAAGTTTTGTTCCTCGACTCTCCCCTTCGTATCTTTGCTTCTGCATTTCGCCCTGCATTTTTTTGAGTTCCCGCAATTGTTTGAGTTTATCGAACATATAACTGTTGCACTGTTAATTTATTTATTTTGTTGCATCTTTCTTTTTGCGTGCGCCAACGCTCCATACAAGCCGTTCAGATCTCCCAATTCCGCAAGCCGGATATCTGGAAGTTCTTGAAAAATCCTATTTGTTTCTTTCACATACTTGCGTATTGTTTCGATATCAAATCCTGGTTTTTTTGCGACCATTGAGCCGCCCAATACCAAAACATCAGAAGCCCACAGCATTATCATGTTATGCAGGCCGTACGAAAGTATCCGCATTAATTCATCCCATACTTTCGGATCCGTTATTTCGGCGGGGTTTTTCCCAAAACGTTTTGCAACTGCCGCTCCTCCCACATACGCTTCCAAATCTCCCGGAGTTTTACAGCCCAAGCATATAATTTCCTTTTCCTGAAAATTAATAACTTGGTGGCCTGGTTCAAATCCAAATCGAGTTTCAGCAATCTCCCCCCGGACGATAAGACATCCCCCAACCCCTGTGCTCAACGTTACATACCCCATTACATTTTCTCCCCGGCCGGCGCCATATACTGATTCCCCCAGACCGGACATAACAGCGTCATTTTCCAAATAGACCGGCGCGGACAGAGCTTCTTCCAATTTTTTGCATAATGGTTTCTCTTTCCAATCAGGAATATTGGGCGCACACACTAACATTCTCTTCCCCCTGTCCAGCGGGCCTGCGATACCCCCTGCCAAGCACTTGATTTTCTGACCATCGGCAAGCTCTTTTGCAATCCGGGTAAATTCTTCAATCCCCTTGTCAAAACTCTGCGGCGTCGGGACTATAACAGATTCCCCCATTACATCCCCGTCAACCGAACTTGCCACTCGCATATTTGTCCCCCCGATATCAAATACAATATACATATTGATTATATGAGTTTACATCGTTCGCTTTGTTGACCCCACAAAGCGAAAATCTTTTATTTTCATCGCTGGCACAACCGTCCCCGAAGGCATGCCTGCACTCATGGGATCAAATACCAGACGCGAAGGCCCCATCATTTCTACGCGTTTGAGAGCTTCAGGAATAATCTCCTCAAAGCGCACATTTTCCATACACTGGCTCACCTTTCCTTTTTCTATCAAAAATACTCCGTGTTGCGCAATACCTGTCATGGTCGCAGTCTGAAAATGCTTCATTCCCAGATAGTGAAGTTTGGTAATCCACAAAGTCGGCTGCTGGCAGGAATCGATCATTTCCTCCAACGAACTTTTCCCGCCTTCCACCACAAGGTTGAAAGGAGCAGCGCCTTCGGCTCGTTGAGAGGGTGGCAATGCGTTACCCGTGGATTCTTTGCCCAACCTTCGCGCCAATTCGCTGTCGTACAGTGCGTTCATAATTCGTCCCTTTTGCGCAAGCATAACCTGACTGCGCGGCATTCCTTCAAAATCAAACGGCACGGCTATTCCCTGTAATCTTGAATCCAACGGATTGTCTGAAATGTCTATATTCTTACCCAGAAGTTCTTGTCCGATCTTTTTTGAAATAAAACTCTCTCCGCGTTCCACCATTAGTCCATTAAAGCCAAAGAAACCCAGCCAATCAAAAATCGGCTCCAAAAAATAGGGTTCAAGAATCACATCCATGCGCAAATCGTTTCCTTCCCGCAGTTTTTCAAAAATATCTCCCTTTGGCAGTTGGCGCTGAAGCTCACATTTACTTATGAGTTCTTGAGACACTCTTTCCAAATCAAGTGATTCAAAAGATGATCCTCCTGTATTGGCATACGCAGAAATCGAAGCATCTTTCAAATCAAAACTGAAAAAACCGCTTCCCACGAGCGTATATACGCACGACTGCGCGCTTCCAATCGAATTCATATAATATATTTCCCCGCGCCCAGCAGTTATCTTGCCAGATAAAATCAGCCCTTTCGCTTCCAACGCAGAATTTAATTGTAGAACAACTTCGAGCAGTCTGGAATCTTCTAGTAGAGCAGTTTCTTCGTCAAAGGAGTTTGCGACGCACTGGGCTTTTTCAAAAACTTGCCTTGGAAGAGTAATCTCATGCTCGGGCAAAAACTTGAGATATTCCAAGGATTTTTCAATCATGCGTTCAGCCAGCAAAGGGTTATCAAAAGTTATGCTTTTTCTTCGTTTCCCCTTTACGATTGCCATATCAACCCCCCAGCTTTCTTCAGCTGGCGGCTGATCTACCTGTCCGCGTCGAAGACGTTTGAGAAGAAACTCATTCTTAAAAACTGCGACTTCGCAAAAGTCAACTTTTTTCTTCGTTGCGATATCCAATATATGTTGAGCGATTTGTTGAGTGTCCATAGTAAGCCAAAGATAGGGGGAATAAAGAACGCGCATCTGGGAACCTTGCGAGCGCGACTGGCGTGAGCACGAGGAATTTTTCAGCAGAAAAATATCCGCGTTCCCAGATGCGCGTTCTTTATTCCCCCTATCCCACCGACCCGACCTGAATATCCGTGAAATACGCGGGCGAAGATCCATGCCCCGTATGCATTGTCTGCAAAGGATCCGCTTTCCCGCACGATCCCACTCCCTGAAGAAAGAAACTCTTCTCGTTGCACACCTCCTGACAATTTCTCCAAAAATGCAGATTATCGCCGTAATACTTTGCGTTCTTGCGCACCTCCCATTTCCCATTTACTTTTTCCCACGCAATCTCCGAACCAAAACTAAAATGCCTTCTCACGTCATCAATGCTCCAGCTCTTATTCGTGCCAAACATCATTGTTCCGTCAGCTACCGAATTTTTCAACTCTTCAAAATCTTTTTTGCCTGGTTTTAAGATAATATTCACCATGCGGATAACCGGCCAACTTCCATAACTTTCTCCTCGCATTGCGCCCGAAGAGTGTCGAAAATACTCATACCCAATTGCTTTGTTTAATTGCGGAACCGTTTCTCTTGAAGTAAGCAACCCTTTCCAAATTCCGTTTTCCACCAACGGAATCTTTTGCGCGGGAGTGCCTTCATCATCGTACCCGTATGTTCCCACTCCGGTTGGCGTTACGCTATCGGCCATCAACGTTATTTTTTCAGAACCAAAGATAAATTTTCCGATTTCAGGCAACAAAGGAGTGAGAAAACTCCCACCGGCCAATGTCCATTCTGTTCCCAACACCCGATCCGCTTCTAATCCATGCGCGGTTTCATGTCCATGCAAATTCAACTGCGACGGCAACACAATAATACCCCTGCGGCCTGCCGGAGCATAAGGAGCATCCAGCAGTTCTGCCGCTTCCTTGGCGATCACCGCGGCATGATGCGCCAAATCCAATTTTTGCACCAATTCATGCCCGCCCTGCATAAAGTACAAATGCGAATCAGGGTACGATCTCCTTTGCGTATCCCCACTTGCCTCCTTTATCGCATGCGCCTGTGCCGCGGCTCCCGTCTCCACGATGGTTTGATCGGTTCTCACCCCTTCACTGGAAGCAAAAAGCTTTCGGGTGCGAATCGCGGAATACTCGCAGGCGCGCCAGAAAATTTTCTCTGAAACCTGCCGCATTGCCTCATCCGCGGAAGCGAGCAACACGATTTTCTGATCCAGAGAAACCGAAAAGGGATCAATTTCCATCGGCGTTTGATACACGGCAATATATCCGGTCTGCCATTGCTCCGCTCGAGCAGCCAGCGTTACCTTCTCTTTTTGCAGAATACTATTTGCCTGCGCGCTTTTGATCGCTCGTTCCACCACGTAGGAAATTTTCTCTTTTTCCAAGAGCGGGCTTGCAAAAAATCCCCAACTGCCATTCACCAATACCCTTACGCCAAAACCCGCGCTTTGCGAAGAATTCAACGCAGAAATCGCGCCATTTTCAACTTTCAGATGTTCTTCAATACGATCTGCAAGCAATCTGCAATCCGCGTATTCCGCTCCTTTTTTCTTGGCATGCCAAAGCGATTCTTCTAAAAATGTTTGCCATTGAGGTTCCATCGTGTTTACTATGGCACAAGAATACAACAAATTCAAAAATCGGCGGGTCTTATTCTTTTTCAGCCACAAGGTGAAAATGCAAATACCCCACCGATTGATATCCCGGCCCGTTGGTAATAATTTTATATTTCTTCAACCCCTCTTCCCTTATTTTTGCGCCCATGACCGCAAAAGCATCCGCCAGATATTCCTTATCCTCATCGGTCAATTGACTGGGATCTTTAATATCTTTTTTGGGAACCGCCACATAATGAATATCAGCCAAGGGGAATGGATGGCGCATCAGCACGGTTTTGTCGGTCTCTTGCTCCACAAAGGGCAACAGATTTGCGGTCCGCTGAATTCCCACTGATCCTGCCAATCCCATGATTTCTTTCGGATCAAGGCATTCAATGCCCTGGCATTGACCCACCTCAAGGAACGCGCGCGGTTGCGTATCTGAAAAAAGATATCCGCCCACTCCAATTCCAGCTCCAAACATCAACATGACCAAGATAAGGAAACGTTTCATATTATCTTTACCATATCAAAAAAAGTTACAACAAAAAAGACAAATCTGGTACAATATATTGACAACGGGATGTTTGCTTGAGAATATAGACGGTATCGCAAAATTTTCACTTTTCTATGGCTCAAAATGGAACCATGACCGCAAAGGATATTATTTTAATAGTTGGACTTGTTGATAAGGCAGTTGCTGAAAGCATTCTTGCAACAAACAAACAACGTGGATGGAATTACCGTTTTGGCTTAATGTATTCCACGAGGCCGCTTTCAAAGTCAGAACAAGAAGTAGCGGCAATGTTTGATATCCAAATCCCCTGCAACTTCGATTCGCATAAGTCCATCACGCAGGCATTGCTTCCTTATGAAGGCCAGTTGAAAGCAGCTACCGTACGGGGAGAGAATAATATCCCTTACTTTCAAAAAGTTATCCCTCACATTCCCTATCTCCGCACCCCCACAACTGAATCCTTAACATGGGCTACCAGCAAAATTGAGATGAGAACGCGCTTTTCAGAATACGATAAAACCGTAAGCCCGATTTTTAAAGTAGTCAGCGACGCGCATAAAAAAACTCTTGAAAGCATTAAAACGGAAATCGGCTTTCCCCTTGTTATCAAACCAGCAGGATTGGCGGCTTCTCTCTTGGTTACCATCGCCTATCACGAAGAGGAACTTGCCAAATCTTTGCGCCGAGTCCTTCGCAAACTTCGATCCCAATACAAAAAATGGGAAGGCCGCGGAGAACCTCAAGTGCTTGTGGAACAATTTATGGAAGGAGAAATGTATTCCATTGATTGCTATGTTAGCTCGAGCGGGAAAATATATTATTGTCCTTTGGTACATGTAAAAACCGGACGAAGCATTGGATTTGATGATTTCTTTGGATATCAGCGAATTACCCCCACGCTTCTTACTCCAGAAAATATTCAATTAGCGCAGGAAACGGCAAAAAAAGCAATCTACGGACTTGGACTCCGAAGCTCCACCGCGCATATTGAACTTATGAAAACCGAGAACGGCTGGAAAATCATTGAGCTTGGCCCGCGGATTGGCGGATTCCGTGATACCATGTACCTGCTTTCTTTCGATATTTCTCACACCGCAAATGATATTGCCATTCATCTTCCCGAGAAACCCGTTATTTCTCATAAACAATTGGGTTATACCGCGGCTCTGCAATTCTTTGCCAAACACGAAGGCAAAATTACCAATCTCGTAGGAATAAAAAAAATCAAGAACTTGAATCACTTCATTCCTTGGAAATCAACCTGAAAATTGGCGACAGGGCAATCTATGCCAAACATGGCGGGAAAAGCGTCTTTGATATTATCCTTTTTAACAAAGACCGGGCAAAACTTCTGGCGGATATCCGCCGACTCGAACAAATGATAAGTATCGAAACGGCCTCAAAGAGGATATCTCAAATGCAATCCGGCTAATCTTATGACTGCAACTACTCAAGCAAAACCAATTATCCTTATTATTGGAATCCCGGATCAAGAAACCGCAAAGAGAATAACCGAGTTCGGCAAAAAACGCGGCAAGAAATATCGTTATGCCGTGCTTCATAATACAGAACCTGTATCTAATTTGGACCGCGAAATTTTCTCGTATTTTGATATCAAGATAATTTGCGATGTCGCTTCAGACCAAGCTATTCAGCGATCACTCGATCCCTATCGAGAAGAGTTGATCGCCGTTACCGTTCCGCGCGCGGAAAAATATATCCCATGGCTTCAACGCATTATCCCCCACGTTCCCAATCTCAAAACTCCAACTGTCGAATCCCTTGCTTGGGCAACAAGTAAAATCCAGATGAGAGAACGCATGCAAGATTATGACAAAAAAACTCTGCCCCGCATTTATGATTGTTCAGAATGCGAATGCGAAAACACTCAAGCAAATCGAAGATGCTATTGGATTTCCTATGATTATTAAGCCGACTGGTTTGGCGGCTTCTCTGCTTGTGAATATCGCTTTCCATAAAGATGAGCTTGAAATATCTTTGCATCGTATATTTCGCAAAATCCACGCCCAATACAAAAAATGGGAAGGCCGAGGAGAACCTCAAGTGCTTGTGGAACAATTTATGGAAGGAGAAATGTATTCCATTGATTGCTATGTTAGCTCGAGCGGGAAAATATATTATTGTCCTTTGGTACATGTAAAAACCGGACGAAGCATTGGATTTGATGATTTCTTTGGATATCAGCAAATTACCCCAACCATGTTGCGTCCGGAGAATATAAAAAAAGCTAGAGAGTGCGCGCATAAAGCAATCCGCGCGCTCGCTCTGTTCAACACAACCGCGCATATCGAACTCATGCGAACCGAACACGGCTGGAAGATTATCGAGCTTGGCCCCCGCATGGGCGGTTTTCGCGATTTAATGTACCAGCTTTCGTATGGGTTCAATCATACGCAAAATGACATTGCGAATCGTACAGGCCAACGGCCCAAGCTCTCTCGCAAAGTTCTGGGCTATACCGCGTCCCTTAAACTTTTCGCGCGCAAAGAAGGAGTAATTACCAATCTTCTCGGGATCAAAAAAGTGCAGGAGCTCGAATCCTTCCATTCCATGGAGCAAAACTCCAAAATTGGAGACAAGGCAATCTTCGCAAAGCACGGCGGGAAAAGCGTCTTTAATATCTTTCTTTTCAACAAGGAACGCTCGAATCTGCTGGCGGATATCCGCCGCCTTGAACAAACTGTAAGCATCGAAACTGCGTAGCGTACAACTTATTTGACGTTTCAATCTTACTTAATGTCATGTATTTTTGCCATCGGATTTTGAGAGCACGGATATTTTTCTGCTGAAAAATTCCTCGTACTCCCCCTACCACTCGTGGCGAGGGGCTCGCGCGTCAGTCGCGCTCCCAAGTCTCTCAAAATCCGATGGCAAAAATGCATGACATCGCTTACTCCCCTTCATGAAATCGAAAGTACGCAAGAATTCCATTTACCACTCCTTGCGCGGCAAGTTGTGGCTTATCAATCAAAATTTGCCTATCAACGGAATTTGACAGGAAACCTGCTTCCAGAATCACAGCAGGAGTTCCGGGCGCAAGCGCATTGGCAAATTTTTCATAATTGAACGCGTAATAATGAGTCATGGCAGGTGGAATATACTCGTCAATAGGAAGGTTTGTTGCCTTGCCGTACTCTTCCTCAATCAATGCCGCAAGATTGTTCCCTTCTCCCTTGTCCCACCATGGAGCCGCTATTTTAAATCCGGAATCTTTGCGCGGAGAATTTCCATCGGCATGAATAGCAATAAAAGCATCTGCCGTGTAGTTCGGCGGGATAACGGTTGGCAAAAGTTCCGTGCGTATGCCCTCCTTATCTAAGAGCATGGCAATATGCCAAGCGATCATATAATTTACCTGCCATTCCATCTTCCCGCCTCCGGAAGCTCCATGATTATCTTCAAGCCGCGACAACTCTTCCGGGACCTCATCGTTTTTCCAGTGTCCAATCTGAATTCCCACCTTCCATTCTTTCGCAACCGAAGTCGGCTGAACCGAAAAACGCGCCGAAGGCAACGGCAAAGGTTGTATGGATAAGGTTGGCGCGGGCGAGATGATCTGCAACGCCCGAGGAGTTTGGGATGGCACCGCCGGAAAGACGGTCAAAATTGGAATTTCAGGTACCTCATCTGAACTCTTTCCATGATACTCCAAACGAGTATCATCAGAAGCAGAAGTGATTTTTTCTTCAAAAGCTTGCTCATCCCAATCCACACCTCCAACTCTATTTGCCGCAAACAGATATCCAACTCCGCAAAGTCCGATACAAACAACAGCCCATGCGGTCTTTTTTTGTTCAAAAAAACGTTTGAACATGCCATTATTTTAATTGCGAAAGAAATTCCTTGAGAGAAAACGTATTCAAGATATCTTTTTTCTCGGCCCATCCTCGCCTGGCCTGCGCGATACCCAACGGTAAAAACGCATACTGTTCCATCGCGTGCGCGTCTGAATCAATCACCATGCGTGCCCCGCGCTCCACACATCTTCGAATAAAGTTATCCTTGAGATCCAAGCGTTCGGGAGAAGCGTTAATTTCAAGAATTGTTTTTGTTTCCTTGGCTTTGGCGATGACAACTTCCATATCAAGCTCGATTGGTTTGCGCTTGTTAATCAGTCGGCCCGTGGGATGAAAAAGAATATCAACGTGCGGATTCTTCATCGCCGCGACAACCCTGGCGGTTTGTTCTGATAGCGATAAATTAAAATGAGTATGCACCGCGGCTCCCACCACATCCAATTGCGAAAGTACCTCATCTGCAATATCCAAAGATCCGTCTTTGAGGATATTCACTTCAGCTCCCTTAAGAATACATACCTTTTTCCCTTGAAGCCGAAGTTTTGCGTTCAACGTATCAATTTCCTTCATCTGCCGCAAAAGTTTTTCCTCATCAGTGCCATTTGTCATCGCAAGAGACTTGGTATGATCGGTGATCGCGATATATTCCAATCCCATTTGTTCGGCCGCCAGCGCCATTTCTTCAATAGAATTTTTTCCATCGGTCCAATCGGTTTGAACCTGCAGATCTCCTTTCAAATCGCTGTATCCAATGAGCTTTGGCAACCATGGTTTTTCCCCGTGAAATTCGCGGATTGCCGCGTCAATCTCTCCTGTATCCTCGCGAAGTTCCGGCTCCATATAACTCATCTCAAGTTTTTCATAAATTTCCTTCTCCGTTTTGCCAGCTACCATCTTCTTCCCTTTGAACAAGCCGTATTCATTCATTTTATATCCTTTTTTAATCGCAATTTTTCGCAGCGCAACGTTATGCGCTTTGGAACCCGTAAAGTAATTCAAAGCCGCGCCCCATGATTCCTCCGGGATAACTCTTACATCAACCTCCAAACCATTCCGCAAACGCACATTTATTTTTGTTGTTCCTTTCCCAAAAACGTGCCTGACCGATGGCAATGCAAGAAATTGCTCGGTTACTTTCTCTGGCTTATCGGTGCAAATCAGCAAATCCACGTCTCCAATTGTTTCTTTTCTTCGGCGCAAGGAACCTGCGATGGCGACTTTTCTTACTTCCTTGAATTTGACTACTGCTATCTCCAATTCTCGGGCATGATGAAGCGCGATTCCCAATGGCTTTCTGCCCCCCGTTTGTTGGAGAAACTCAATTCCGCGGAGAATCTTTTCTTGCGACTTCTTTCCGAAACCCGGCAATTTTTGAATCTTCCCCGCTCTTGCCGCTTTTTCCAAATCATTGAGATTTTTAATTTTCAACCGTTCCCAAAGCATACTGATGGTTTGAGGCCCCACTCCTTCCACCGCCATCAGTTCTTCAATTTGAACCGGTGTTTTTGCCTTCAACTCGCGATATTCTTCAAAACTCCCTTTGGTCAAGAGCTGCTCGATATGAAATGCAATTCCCTTCCCGACTCCTGGAATTTTCTGCAAGCCGACGATTCCTTCGCGTTTATACAGGATGCCGATATCTTCATGAAAAGCAGCCACACTTTCGGCCGCTTTTTCATACGCGCGCGGCTTAAACTCTACATGATGCATCGCATACAAAACCGCCATTTCAGAAAGGATATTGGCGATTTGAGCATTATCCAATTGTTTGAGGTTTGCTTGCCTTGTCATGGAGAATAGTTTTCCTTCTTGACAACTTCAGATAAAAACGGTAATCTGAAAATTGTCCACAATGAGAAGGGCGACTGGAATTCACTCATCCCCGCGGGGAGTGATTTCCTCCGCCCCATTGGGAACATACACGACCACTAAGCGTCGTGTTTTTTATGCCGCAAGCCAGCCCCCGTCCACATAGAACGTTGCGCCGGTTACATAACTCGACTCTTCCGAAGCAAGAAACACTGCCATTGCCGCAATCTCTTCTGGCTTTCCCATGCGCTTGAGAGGCACGCGAGCCACAATTTCCTTCAGCATAGCTTCACCAAATTTCGTTTGAGGATCTCTGATCATCGGGGTATCAATAATTCCCGGAGCTACCACATTCACTGTAATTCCCAACTCCGCCCATTCTGCGGCAAGCGTTTCTGACATCCCGATCACTCCACCTTTGGAAGCCGCGTAATGCACAGATCCCGCAAAACCAATTCCGACTCCTCCTGAAGCAATGGAAGCGATATTGATAATTCTGCCCCATTTCTTTTTTGCCATCTCTCTGGCGGCGGCTTGCGCGCACAAAAATTGCCCCTTGAGATTAATTGCCAACAGCGCATCCCATTCTTCCTCTAAAATCTCCAACGCCGGCTTTTGGATATACACCCCTGCGTTATTCACAAGAATATCCAACCCCCCGAATTCTTTCACGATTTGAGCGACTCCGGATTCCACTTCGTCTTTTTTTGAAACATCTATCCTCAACGCAATTGCCTCTCCCCCATTGCTATTGATTTCGTCTGCCACCTTCTGGCAATTTTCTTTACTCAAATCGCTTAGTCCAACCTTTGCGCCCTGTTGCGCCAACGCAAGAGCGTCAGCTTTTCCCATACCCCTTTGCGCACCCGTTACAAGTGCAACTTTTCCTTGAAGATTAAACATATCTTTATCTTAGCATATCTATTTGTATCTGCGCTTGGCTAAAGCATTGACTGTGGATTCAATGGAGTTCATTGGAACGGCAAGTCAAAACTATTCTCTACAAGATTTTCCGTACAATACTCCTCCCCAGCACCGCAAGAATAAGCATTCCGGATCCCGTTAGAATAATTGTCGAACCCGAAGGAATATCCAGGTAATAGGAAATCAGCAAGCCAATGCCAATCGCAAATTCCCCCGCAATAATACTTAACGTTACAAGTCCGATAAAAGAAGGCGCTAACAATTTTCCAATGGCGGCCGGGATAATCAGCAACGCGCTCACGAGAATAATTCCAAGAAGCTTCACTCCCAGAACAATCGTAACAGAAAGAAGAATATAGAAAAGCAAATTCAGCAATTCGGTGTTCATTCCAGATGTCCACGCAGTCTCCCGATCAAAAGCAATCATGGTGAAATGCCGAGCATACCAGAAAAGAACACTAAAAATCACCGCGGCAAGGCCAGCAATCACGAGCATATCCGTCTGGGAAATAGCCAAGATATTCCCAAAAAGAAAGGTGATCAGATCGGGCTGGTACCCATGCTGAAAACTCATAAGCACCACTCCCAAAGCCAAACCGCTTGTAAACAAAACTCCGATCACCACGTCCGAAGATAGATTTGTTTTATGTTCGAGCGCATATACGCCAATTCCAAAAGCAATTCCAACCGCCAACGCGCCCCAAAAAGGATTCGCGCCTGTTACGATTCCAAGCGCGATTCCCGCCAACGAAGCGTGCGCGATGCCGTCTCCAAAAAAAGCCATGCGCCGCATACTCACAAAAACTCCCAAAAACGGCAAAATCAATCCTATGGCGATTCCAGCCAGCAGCGCTCTCTGCATAAAAGCCAATGTAAGAAATTCCATAATGCTTCAGCGTAGGGATGCGTGATGATATAATGTCGCGCCCATTCCAAAAATCTGCTCGAGCAATTCAGGAGTAAGTACGTCTCGGGGCGCACCCTCGCATAATAATTTCTTATTCAGACAAATCACTTGCGTGGCAAAATGGAATACCACATCGAGTTCATGGGAAACCATAACAATCGTATTCTTATATTGCTTGTGCAAACGATCCACTAATTCATAGAATGTCTGCTCCCCTCCCACGTCAATTCCGGCCGATGGCTCGTCTAAATACAGAATTTTCGGGTCATGTATCATTGCCCTTACCAGCAGAACACGTTGAAGCTGTCCGCCAGATAATGAACCAACAAGCGCTGTTTTCGCCTGCGCCATTCCAAAAAAATTCAAATATTCTTCAATCTTTTGGGATGGACATTCAAAATGGGAAAATTTCAGGAATTCCCAGACTGTCAAAGGAAATGTCCGGTCAAAAGAAAATTTCTGCGGCACATAACCAATAAAATTCCTCGCCTCTTTCGGTTGTTTTCCAAATACCGAAATGGTTCCCTTCTGGGGTTTGAGAATCCCCAGCAAAAGCTTCAGTAATGTTGTTTTTCCTGATCCATTGGGTCCGATAATTGCCGTTACCGCGCCAGTTTCAACGCAAAAACTCACTTCTTGCACTACGAGCGAAGACGTGTATGCAAACGCCACATTGGTTACTTCAATTGCGTTTTCCATGGTTATTTCAACGCCTGTGAAATCGCATTTCCATTATACCTCATCAACCCGATATAGCTATCTCTGCCTTCCACTCCTCCAGCTTCATCCAAAAGTGAAAGCGCAAGATTATTATCTTTGGCAAACTGCCGCAACGATTCGCTGTTCATTTGCGGTTCGGCAAACAAAACCTTTATGTTATTTGTTTGTATTTCCTCCCGCAAGCGAGCAAGAAATTGCGGAGTTGGTTCTTCTCCGGCTCGCGGCTCAAAAGTGCCCACAATATGCAAATCGAAATTCTGGGCAAAGTAATAAAACGCGTCGTGCAAGGTAATGATATTTCTGCTTTCAAGTGTCGAGAGCTGTTCTTTGATTTCATGTTCCGCAAGGGAAAGCTCCTGTCCGTACACCCGCGCGTTTTCCCTGTAATCTGCTTCATGTTCCGAATCCAACTCTCCCAGCTTCCGAGCGATGGTATCTGCGATTATTCTCGCGTTTTCGAATGATAACCAATAATGGGGATCAATCGGGCCATGGTCGCGCGCTTCTCCTTCCTCTCCGTGTTCTTCGAGAGATGAGAGCAACGCAATCCCTTGATCAACCAGTGTAATTTCGCTTCCCGGAATTGCTTCTTTTGCTTTTGTTACCCAATCATCCGCACCGTATCCAATGGCAAAAATTGCCTTTGTTCCTTGAAGATTCGCCAACTGGCGAGGAGAAAATTCATAAAAATGAGGCGAGGCGCCAGGAGGCACCAGGAGCTCAACATTCGCATATTCGCCGGCAACATTTTTCGCAATATCATACAAAGGGGAAAAAGTCGCCGCCACTTTCAACTGCTTTTCATCCCGCCCATCCTCTCTCGCAGAATCCCACAAAGCCCAAATTCCATACCCGGCAAACAAAACTGCGAAAAGCGTGGCGATCCCGATAGGGAAAAATTTTTTCATACACTTTTATCTTAACGCAACGCAGTTGCGAGTGTCAAGTTGATGCTTCTGGGGATTGGGAACATTGTGCTTGCAAGCACAATGTTCCCAATCCCCAGATTTTCCAAATCCAAATAGCATGAGTGCACAGAAAAACAAAACTGCCTCTACCGGCAGAAAAAAAACGAGCCAGACAAAGAATGTCTGGCCCTAGAGAAAAATAAGGATGTGCGCTCCTCGGAAACTGAAGTGCAAGCGGCACTCATTTCCATTTTTTAATGAATAAGGAGGTAAGGAGAGGAAGTGTTTTCGCAAAAAGACATCCTTCCAATCATCCTTACATTACTGTTACATTAAAAAGAACTGCTAAGAAAAAGGGGCATGTTAACACGTTATTTAAGGGAGTCCATCCAACTATGCTCAACTTTTCGCATTTGGCGACCCAGGTGCCAACTCGTCCCCTTCTTCTTGCCGCCATTATACACGAGCAAGAAATATTGTCAAGCAGCAGAGGGGCCAAGAACAAAACAAAAGGGGATGCATGAGCATCCCCTTATTTCCTTTACTCCTCACTGCTCTCCCAACATCTCTTCCACTAAAGTCGCATGGAACTCATCGCGGAATTTCATTCCTTCAAGTTCCGTGCCTCTTACCCTACACAGAATAATGTTCGGGCGCTGTTCCATTGCTTTGCGCAACTCCGCGAATCTCCCCTCCGAAGAAACATGGATTTCGCCTCGATAAATCCCCCGAAGCTCAACAGTCAGCGGATTCTCCTTTACCACAGGACTTTCCAACCGAATCCGCCGCAGAGTGAGAATCGTTCGCCTGGGCAGGAATGCTTCAGCAACAAATACCGGAGGGAATAATTCCCTCTCATTTGTCAACACAAGTTGAGTTAAAGGGAAATTTGCTTCTCCTGCGGCGCGCATGAGAGCTTCAGTACATGTTTCAAGCCCACACGCCCCCGGTCTTCTCTCAATCTCGACTTCCAACAGAACTGCCTCCCCATTCACCTCCCGAACAATCACCCATAACCCATTAGGACTTTGGACAGATATCAGAACAGTACTCCTAATTCTCGCAATAAATTCCAACGTCGTTCCTCTCTTTCTGCACAGGATACCCACCTTTTACATCATCTTTCTTAAAAGTCAATGGGAATCGCGCAACTCTTCTCCCGCATGACTGCCCGCCACATATCCGGTAGTCCAGCACAGTTGAAGAGAATAACCTCCCGACGGACGATTAACATGCAAAAGATCACCTGTAATATACAGGTTGTCATATAGTTTCGATCGCATACTGCGGGTATCAATTTCCTCCAGCACAGCTCCCCCATCCACGACAATCGCGCGGTCATATCCCAGCAAATTGGTAATTGTAACCGGCAAACACTTCATCAGCTTGGCAATTTCTCTCCGTTGCTCCTTTGTAACACTATGCACTTTTCCATCTTCGCTGATCTTTTTAGAGATTTCAACAAAGGGTGCGACAACAGCGCTTGGCATAAACTCTTTGAGCATATTCTTGAGCAGTTTATTTTTATTCCTCTCAAAGACATCCAGAATATGAGCTTCCAGTTTCCTCAAATCAACATCAGGCGTAATATCAATCTCCGCAGTTACCACGCCTTCATGCAGGAGATCGCTTACTTTCGCGGCGCTATTTAATACGCAAGGACCGGAAAGGCCAAAATGCGTAAAAAGTATTTCCCCTGTTTTGGAAAACTGTTTCTTTCCGTTCACAAAGAAAGTAATTCCTGCTTTTGCTAAAGCTACTCCCGATAATTTTTTTGCCCATTGCTCCCGCACAGCCAAAGGTACAAGCGTGGGCGTGGGAACTTGGACTGTATGTCCGAGTTTCCCCAGCCAATCGAAACCATCGCCTGTAGAACCGGTTTCAGGATGAGAGAATCCACCGGAAGAGAGGATCATGGTGTACGCGCGATATTCTCCGCGCGAACTTTTGACTCCCAATACAGACCGTTTCCCATCCGTGATAATTTCCCGAACCAGCGTATCGAGCTGAAGCATTACCTTATTTTTCCTTATATATTCTTCCAGAACGCGCACCACATCTGAAGCTCGTTCTGTCTGCGGAAAAACTCGTTTTTTCTCTTGTACCACAAGCGGCAACCCTTTTGACTCAAAAAATGCATAAGTATCTTTTACGCCAAATTGGGAAAAAGGCGAGTATAGAAATTGCTCGGCCTTCCCGTAATGTCGGAGCAATGCCCGATCGTCAAATTCGGCATTGGCGATATTGCACCTTCCACCGCCTGTGATTCTTAACTTCTCTCCAAGCCGCTTGTTTTTTTCAAGCAAGAGCACGCGTTTGCCGCGTTCTGCCGCGCGTCCCGCGGCTATCATTCCGGAAGCTCCGCCTCCAACAACAATAACATCAAAATCTGCATTCATAAGGCATGCGCACCCTAGACAAGCAATTTCAATAATTCCGGGAATTTTTCTTTTTCCATATCCTCTAACGTAAAATGCCCTTTATTAGAAAAAGTATGCAACTTGGCTTTGGGCAAAGCGGCGCAAATCATATCCACCGATTGCTTCACCCCTTCCACTGTATCATCGGTAGAATACACAACAATAATTTGCCCAACCCGATCCTGCAAAGTTGCGTCAACAGTAAAATCCAGAAAATCCTGGCGCTTGCGCATCTCATCCAGATAAGGCGCAACAAGCGCAAGTTTTTCTCCTTCCTTTTTATTTTCTCCAAGCCAGCGCAACAGAAAACCAGCTCCGCAGCTATGGCCCACAAGAAAAGTTCCTTTCGTAACTTCAAACCGATCCATCACCCTTTTCCATTTTTCATATCGCGGCTCGTATGGGGCTGGCATTTCCGGTGTCTGCGCCTGAATTCCTCGTATCGCCAACTGCTTTTGAAGCCATGGAAACCAATGGCTGTTGGAGCTGGAAGGAAACTGTTCGCTTAAAAATTCCTCCTTACTCGCACATCCATGCACTAAAATCGCGTTTTTCATATTTTATTTTACCAGACTTTGCTATATACAAAAAGGGTCCCATCGGGAATACTCCCGATGAAACCCTTACATCCCCTTCTTTCAGCTTAATTCCAAAACTCCTTTCACATATTCTATTATATCCGCGACGCTTTCAAACCCAAACGCATTTTTATGCGGAATTTGGAATCGTCGGCCAGATTGCATAAACGTTTCTTGCAACGCTTCCACAAGCTGGACGAGATTCAAAGAATCTATCCCTAGATCTGCAAGCAAATCAGTCGGATGGACGGAGCGCATACCAGGGACATCCGCAGGACTGCAATGCTCCTGTATAACCTCAATAACCCGACGTTCAATTTCCGGCATATCAACCCTCCTGAAAAAACTAGCGCTAGAATAGACCTTCAAAGCAACTTTGTCAATAATGAAACTTATCCTAGCATACTCCCGATGAAACCCTTCTATACGGAAGCTGCCCGCAATATCTTTCATTTCATTGCCAAAGCATCGCGAAGTTCATCAACTTTATCTTCCAACTTCTCAATTCTCCGTTGATGATCTCCAATCAAAATTCCTTCAATGCGATCAAGTCGTCCGTCAATGCCATCAAAGCACTCATCCACAATGTTAAACCGAGTATCCATTTCTTCTCGCATCTGCATAAATTTTTCATCCACCCCATGAAAACCCTCGGCAATCATCCGCGCTAACCCTTCGTTTGTAACTTCGCCGTGATTGTTTTGCATATTCCCATTATATGCCTCCCTCCAAACCCCGCAACCTGCTCCGACATTTTCTTTACAAATTAACTGCTTTCCATCATCCGCGCAGAACCCCGCCTGAAAAGCTATGGCGAAATACAACCTCGTCTTTGTGTAAAATCTGTTCCTGTCCTTCAAAACTTGCGATATCTCCAGTCCATTCACATATATATTTCCATTCGCCTTGGGCAAACTCTTTTGGCCCGCGCGGCTGAAATACTGTCTTCTCTCCTTGAGATAACACAATTTTCAAAAACTCATAAGTCTGATTGGCAAAATGCTTATCATTTTGATACGTGCGTTCCATTCCGCCGCTATACTGCTGTGTCCAAATCGGATTACCCCCATACCAAACAACTTCTTGCCCGGCTGAAGTGAAAAATCCGGCATAACTGTCTCGATATGCAAACTTTCCTTCCGCATATTCAAATTCCGTAAAACCAATCCGTTGACTTTGAGCTTTGCCTCCATTGCCAGCATACGTCGCCTTCGTTGCTTTCCCCAAAAATTCATGCAATTCTTCAAGTGAATATCCCATATTTTTACTGTAGCAAAACTTCGATAGCATAAAAAGTAAACCTCGGTCAGCTTGTCGCCGAACCGAGGCCATTGAACTCGTTATAAGAGAAACTATTCAGCTATAATCGCATCCCCCACGTCAACGAAACCAGATTGGATAACTTCAGCGAGAATTCCGCCGCAATTGGTAAAAGCAGAAAGAAGAAGTCAAAACAATCATTTTTTGTATATATGTTCCAGCGAACTCTAGAATTTTATCCTTAGATTCTCTATAGTAAATAAGATGCATAGAACACAAATCGGTTTGGCACTAGGCGGCGGAGGCGCAAGAGGATTTGCTCATATTGGTGTACTGCAAGCGCTCGAGCAAGCAGATATAGAAATTCGCTGTCTATCTGGCACTTCCATGGGAGCTGTGATCGCCGCTGGATATGCTCATAAAAAAGATCTTAAGCGTCTAGAAAAGCATGTTTTAGATTTTGCATACTTGGATTTCATCAAATATCATAATCGAAACATCTCTATAGACATACATAAACTCATCGCGTACTTTGACGATTATCTCGAAAATTCAGATTTCAGCGAATTGCAAATTCCCTTACAGATATTAACCGCAGACTTAAAAGAAATGCGGGGGTTTGTAATCAATCAGGGTAAAGTGTCCAGAGCAATTGCCGCGGCCTGCACAGCGCCTTATATCCAGAAACCGATTCAATATGGAAACCGCTTATTAGTTGACGGCGGAGTGCTTTCAGATGTTCCAATTGAATTAGTTGATAATCCTATTATTGATATGATTATCGGAGTAAAAGTGGCCTCAAAGCATCCGCGCGATGAGAGAGATGATTTTTCCATGAATAAACTTCAAAAACTAATGATTTCAAAATTTCCTCTCTTGTCATTTCTTTGGCATAAGCAAATAAGCGCATATATGAGGCATTCCAAAAGAATTGTTCATAACGAACTCGCGCAATTAAGAATTGCTATGGTCAAAAAACCACTTGTCTTGATTGAACCGGAGCTTGGAGATATGAGTACCTTCTCATTCGACCAAGCCGATAAAGCCATAGAAGCCGGATATATTGCTACTATCAAAGCGTTACCAACTTTGCGAAGCGCAGATTATTCGAATAGAGCGAATCAGGAAGTTTTACGTTCTAGTTTTTAGAAATATCCTGATGACTTAACACGTAATCCGCCACTTCTTTCACCGTTGTTACCTTTATGATTTCCGCGGGATTGATAACGATATTATGCTTATTTTTCAGAATAGAGATAAATTCAATAATATCCATGGAATCTTTTGCCACATCTTCGAGAGGCGTTGCACTATTAATTGAACCTCTTTTCTGCTCAAAAACAGCTTCGATTATTTCAATAATTTTTTGTTCAGTTAGTTTCATTGTAAATAGGTTATCTTCACTATACGTTTTTGAATCTCCTCATAGGGATAACAATAACCAATAACATATCCTTCACGCAAAAATACTTTTGCAAACCACTTTGAGCATTCAACGATTACAGAATAATCTTTTTTATCTTTCTCTATTTTCATATCCGTAAATGGATAAGCGATGCCTACTCCCAACGCCTTGGATACTGCTTCTTTCATAACCCATATCTTTGTTACTATTGTATCTGGATTTTCTTCATCAAACAAACTTATTTCCTCTTCTGATGCGATGCTTCGCAATAGACTCTCCTCATGGTTTCGGATCAACTCTACATCTACGCCTATCTTAAAAAAAGCTGCGCCAGCTATACCTAATCCATAAGAATGCGCGATAGAGCAAAACATACTGGATATATCTAAAACTGGCTTACCAAAATTGTTATACTGAATTATAACCTTTTTAAAATCATTTTCTGAAACTGAATGCTTTACCGCAATCCTTCCTAAAAGTTTATCGCGGAGCTTGTTACCTTGGAAATTTCCAGAAAGATACGTTAATTCATCAGAAGAGAAATATTCCTCTTCTACAACTTTATCTGACAAGTATGAGCTACTTACTACGACAAGTTGCATATGCATAAACTCTTGAAACATAAAAATATGGAGTCATTCTACCAATTCCTTTCTCTTTTTGAAAATTATGGCGATAACGAATCTTTATGCACATCCGATGAAAGTATTAAATTTACTTATAGGAACCTTGCGAAAGAAATAAAAAACTTTAGCCATTTCGTATCAACCAGAATAAAACCCGGACAAAGAGTTGTTTTATTAGATCTGCATGGACCGCATTGGGTTATAGCATTCTTTTCAATTGTTCTTAATAAAGCGATCGCTGTGCCGATAGACAAAAGAATGAATCAAGCATTACAAGAAGAGATATTCAAAATGGTGGACGCGGAACTCTTAATCACCTGCAATCCATATATAAAATTTCCAAAAAGAATAATCGTCTATGAAGAAGAAAAACTGCCAAGTTCAGAATGGAAACCAGAAAAAGTAGCATTAGATACCCTCTGCGAGATCATCTTCACATCCGGAACTTGGGGAAAACCAAAGGGAGTAGCACTAACTCACAGAAACATCCTCTCTAACTTACATTCCGTTCTTCAGGTATACAAACCAAAACAAGGAGAGAAGGTTTTATCGGTTCTGCCGCTTTCCCATGCATATGAACAAATGTGCGGCCTTTTACTCCCTATCGCGTCAGGTTGCCATATTATTTACCAGAGCTCACTGGATAGCTTTTCATTATTACAATCCCTCCAGAAATTTAAAGTGCACTATATGGTTGTGGTGCCTCGCTTCCTCGAACTTTTTCAATCCAGTATTACCAGCAATCTCGGAAAATCAAAGCCGATTTTCTCTTTCCTGCTAAAAATCTCAAAGTATTTACCGAAATTCCTCAAGCAACTTATTTTTACTTCATTACACAAAAAGTTTGGCGGCAACCTCAAAACCTTTATCGTGGGAGGAGCTCCTTTTTCAAATAATTTAGAGGATTTTTTCAAGACATTGGGATTTACCTGTATTATTGGATATGGTTTATCGGAATCTTCTCCTGTGCTGACAGTATCTCAAGAAAAGAAACGCCCCAAAGATTCAGTTGGGTACCCTATTCCCCAAGTTACAATAGCAATTGCAGACGATGGGGAAATCATCGCCTCTGGTCCAAATATCTCGCCAGGATACTGGCCATTAGAGCAATTTCATACCGGAGTATTACATACAGGAGATATTGGCGCCTTAGACGAGAAAGGCAGACTCTATGTGATGGGAAGGAAGAAAAATATGGTCGTATTTTCCACTGGTGATAAAATTCAGCTTGAGGATATCGAGGATTCCGCAACCAAATTAGACGGGATATCAGAAGTATGCGTGATCGCAGTTGGCAAAAACAATTCCGAACTGATCCTTTTCTATACAGGAACCGCGAAAGAAGAAACAATAATCGAATATCTCAATCAAAAACTTCCGCTCTATGCAAGAATACACAAAGTTATAAAATGGCACGAGGAGAAACTCCCTTCCTCCCATACCATGAAAATCCAGCGAAATATTATTCGCAATACCTATGCAACAGACTAAAACACTCCCCCTTATCCTCTTTATTCAATTTATTGAAATTACTGCGTATGCAATGCTTCTTCCCTTAATTCCATTTTATGCCCAAACTCTTGGAGCGCATCCCCTTACGATTGGTTGGATATTTGCCTCCTATTCAATTTTACAACTGTTTACTTCGCCATTCCTAGGAAAACTTAGCGACTTACATGGAAGAAAAAGGATATTCCTTCTGGGTCAATTCGGCACATTCTTGGGATTTATCATCCTTGGATTTTCAAAGACAATACCCCTCGTCTTTATTTCTCGCATTACAGATGGATTGACTGGAGGGAACCAAACTGTTTCTTATGCGGCAATCAGCGATATAACTTCTGAAAGAGATCGAGCAAAAGCTTTTGGTTATATGGGGTCAATTCTCGCGATTGGATTGCTTACCGGGCTTCCGCTTGGAATTTTTTTGTATAAATTTGGCTTTTCATTCGTCTCGTTTTTTGCAGCTGCCATTTTTCTCGGGAGTACCGTTTTGACAATATTCTTCCTTCCAGAAACAAGAACATCCACAACACTTACTCATACCACAAAAAGCTCTTTCACGCATTACCTAAAAGACAAAGCTATTCGTTTAATCCTTCTAAGGATTTTATTTTTTACTCTTCCCCTGAATATTTTTATATTTGGGTTTTCTCTCTTTGTTCAAAAGCAACTGGATTTTAATGCGCAATACGCAGGATATTCACTTGCGTTTATGGGTATTATAGGTATTCTCTTTCAAGTACTATTTTTCGGATCGATTGTTTCAAAACTAGGAGATACGAAAGCATCTTATTTGGGTTTTCTCTTATTAATAACAGGATTTTTTGTACTTTCGGCGGTAGTGTCGATTCCAATTCTCTTCCTATCACTTACTCTTATCATTTCAGGCACCGTACTCGCCACAAATACATTAAGCAGTTTACTTACAAAATCAGTAAGCATTCATGAGTACGGTCATATTATTGGACTCAATCAATCAATAAACAGCATCTGCCAGATACTGGGTCCCTTGATAGCTGGTCTCCTCATCGCGAGATTTGAGAACTGGATTTTTGGTTTCACTGCTGCTCTCATCGCATTATTTGGAATTTTGTTTAGCACCAAATTAAATAAACTCTATGACTGACCAATTATTCATCCTCATACCTCATCTGAATAATGACCATAAGGATATTTGAATTTCTCTTCGCTGTAAATCGGTCCGTGCTTTTTTATGTGCAAATAGCACCGTCCCCATAGTAATAATAATTTCATTCTTCCCTCTTTTCGCAGTCTTCGGGGCGAAGCAAATACATAAGGGTGATAATATAAATGAAATGCCGCGCCATTTTTTCGAGACCGTCTAAGATAATCAATATCCTCTCCAATGATAACGCCCTCCTTAAAACCGTTTATACTTTCATGATTCCTCTTTGTCGTAAAGATAAATGATCCACCATTCAAGGGATCTCCAAATAATCGCGCGAGAGATATAAACGTAAACGCAATAACAATAAATAAGTAATCGAGGAGATTAAATTTGAGAGGGAGGTGAAATACAAACCCAACAAATTTTTCGCTGCGCGGTGTTTTTTGCGATAATGTATTCAGGAAATTATGAGGGAGCACAATATCAGCATCGAGGAATAAAAGATATGTATATATTGCCTTTTCCGCGCCCCTATTCCTTTGATACGGAAGACCCCTGTGTACCTGTAGTATTTGTAAATCCTGAAGCTGTGTATGAAATTTTCGAGCTTCGCTGACCGTATGATCTTGAGAATGTCCATCCACAACGATTACCTGAAGCTTTCCTTGAAAATTTTGCGACGCGATTGAATTGAGAAGTTTTGGTAGATATTTTTCTTCGTTGAGCGCAGGAATGACTATGGAAAGTTCTTTTATCATACTATAGTATAAGATAAGTTTACTGTTATTTATAGAAAAACAATTAATCTCGCACAACTTCACCATGACTGTATTAGAAAAAATTGCCGCCCTGTATGACTCTGCTTCAGATATGCAGATCATATCTAATTATTCTCATAACGGATGGGGAATATTTCTATTTGCGGTAGCTTGTCTCATGCTTCTTGCTGGCTTTGGCTATAAAAAGAAAATTCTATCTCATGCCGTGCCAATTATCTTGCTCTTCATGGAAGGAATTTTCCTTATCTATTTTTTCTTCAATCGAGGTATTGAAAAATCTCTGCTCGTAGGACAACTTATATTCACCTTTCCTGAGATTTATGTTCACATAGCTATGGCTACTTTCACCATTCTCGGAAATACTATTGAATTGCTCTATGTTGCAGGCAAAATCAAGAATCCGCTTGCGGCCTTCGCATTTCCTTCATGGTTTATTGGTGTTGGATATCTGAACATCTTGCATCCCCATGCAGGACTTCATGACCCCGCAAATATGTTCTTTCATTCCGTGCTTGGATCATTGTTTATTCTCACTGGAATCATGATTTTAATATATCGACTTATCAAAAATCCCGCATGCGAACTTGCGGCCATCATAACTGCTTCAGCCACTCTTATGGCTCTTTCAGCAATGCTTGTGCAATATAAAGAACCTATTCTCGCCTATCAAGTATATTTTCCAATAAGAGAAAGCGGCATACCTGCGCTTGATATGAAAGATAAAGGGGCAATTTATATTTCAAAAGATGGAATGATCCCGCAAAACATTAAAATCAAAGCGGGAGGGCAAGTCGCATTTATTCAAATTGACTCTAGTTGGCATGACATTTCTTCAGGTCTCCATCCCATACATACTGAATACCCGCCGCTCAACATCGGCTTCTTGAAAGAAGGAGAAACTCATCTGGTCGTATTTCCGACATCGGGAATTTTTGGCTTCCATGACCATATCAATGAAACCGATACAAGATTTCAAGGGAACATTGAGGTATATGACTAATAGGTGAACAATTTCCCTTGCCATACTTTTTCGTTTGGATTACTTATGTATTCTTTTCTGCCGCCAATGGAATCCACCCATAGTTTTATATCTTGTATCCCATTGTTAAAATCATAAGGTGGATCATAATGCAAATCCCGCTTAATTTTTTCAATCGAAAGTGTTGATTCTTGAGAGAACTGTCTTACTATATCTCTTGTGAAAAGAGGTGTTTTTTTATGAGAAAAGATTCGATTTTGCGTTTCAAACAAAACAGCGATTCCATACGCAGCAAGATAAGGTACGTTGTACACTCTCGGATGAAGATCAAAAGCAAGGCATAATCTTTTCAAAAGCTCGTTTACGGTGAGTGTTTTATCATCTGTAACGTTGAAGATACGAAACATCTCCAATTTTGCCGCAAGAAGAAGTGAAACTGCATAACAGATATTCCCCACATGCGTGATTGAAAATTCATTTGTTCCATCTCCAATCACAAACTCCTTGCCTCTTTCTGCAAATTTAAGGATACGAGGCACAATATGCCGATCGCCTGGTCCATAAATTACATGGGGTCTTAAAATCGTAACTTTTCTATATTTATTTGAAAAATCTTTAACCATTCTTTCCGCTTGAGCTTTTGTAGCTCCATAGTTATTTGCGTATTTTTCTGGATATAGAGAATCCTCGGTCGCTAAATGCTTTCCATACCAAGGATTATACACACTTGCGGTACTCATATATATAAAGTGTTCCGCTCCTTCCGCAAATTCCAAAGCGCGTTTTGTGCCCATTACATTAAGGTCATACATATCTCTATAGCGTCCCCACGTGTCTACAAATCCTGCGCAATGAATAAAGATATCAGCTTCACACCTCTCCAAAATCGGGCGCGTTATATCCCACAGACGAAAATCAGCAAATTTGAGAAGGTTTTCTGCGGGTTTTGAACGTCCATACGCCACTATGTTATGTCCTTGAGATGAAAGATGTCTCACCAAATGAGATCCCACAAATCCCGTCGCGCCAGTTATTCCTATTTTCATACAAATTATTTCTTAAAAAGCTCTTGCAGTTTTTTCTTATCAATCTTTGATTGACGGCCAAACCGAGGTAATTTCATGATACTAATTTCATCAGGAAGCGCATGTATATCTATAGAATATGTTCCACTCCGAATACTTCGTTCAACAACTTCTGCAACATTCTTATCTTCAAGATTATATGGCTCAACTACTAAAATAATCGCTTCATCTTCTGCTTGCTCATCTCGGATACCAATAAGAGCACACGCGGCGACACCTGGTATTTGTTGTATGATTGGTTCATAAAGTCCGGGATATATATTAGACCCACTGCACAATAGCATTCGTGTGCAGCCGCAGGAAAACACCGGCGGCTTTTTGTTATGCTCGTTTCAGATTGTAGAGT
>Ga0155233_110_pt1 | contig 33733 bp, 25 predicted proteins | sample RifCSPhighO2_02_FD_106201 | JGI IMG/M metagenome (GOLD analysis project Ga0155233, IMG submission 106201) | Candidatus Wildermuthbacteria bacterium RIFCSPHIGHO2_02_FULL_45_25
GAAAGGATTCGGGATTTTCTCAAAAAGATTGGTTCGAACTTCCGCATTGCCGACCGCACTTTGGTTTTGGATTTCAAAAATGCCTTCAAAATAGCGGAAAAATATCATGCCGAGGCGCGAAGCGCCGAGGCAACCTCTTTCAATTTCGCTGAATGTAAAACTTGGCGGAGGGGGAGAGATTCGAACTCTCGATACCTTGCGGTATGCCGCCTTTCCAAGGCGGTGCACTCGGCCGCTATGCGACCCCTCCCTATAATCTCCTCTACCCTACTGGAAATTCTTTAAGTTTTCAAGAAGCTCAAAAGAGAGAAAACGAGTTACTGCGGGATTCTGATCCCCCATATATTCGGAAGCCATAACATCGCGCAAACGATAGAGATAAGATGCTTTCCCCTTCCATTGCGTATCATTTAAGCAAGCATCAATCAAAATCAATGCGCGATCATACGCCTCTTTTGCCCATTGTTTTTCTTCTTGGCCATTTTGCAATGCGGCATTTGTAGCGCGTGCCAATTCAGCCGCGATATGTCCAAGTTGTTGGGATCGAGAAAAGTTTTTCCACTTTTTTTCGTCTGGTTTATACATCGAGAGTTTCGTTATCATCTAATAACAAACTACGAATAATGCCTTTCATTCGCTCTTTGATCTGATCATCCTGAACCTCCATATTTCGATGTCCAATGGAAGGTTTCAGGTTTATGAGCGAAGTAAATACGATCCTTTTTTCGGGCGGATTCCATGGATAAAAATTACATCCCCATACATTTGTGCTTTTATATCCATCTTCCTCGCTTAAAAGTTCGTCCCCTTCCGAATGCCATTCTCCCCCAATTGTGAGAATTTCACGCTCAATATCCACATCAATTTTTACCATATTGCCATAGTTTTCTTTTGTAATCCGAGCAAGATCGGCTGGGGAGATTTTCTCGCGAATAATAGCGGGTTTCATAATTTCGGCAAAGACAGGATTGCTTTGGCGATGACCGGATGTTGCGTGGCAAACTTGTATTTGAGCAGTTTGAGAATCGTGAAAAAATCCAGCAATTCTTCTTTAAGCATTTCGGGCCCCGAAAACACTTCCCATATTTCGGCTAACGCGTTCTTCGCGTAGTGATGCAAGATTTCATGCTGCTCTTTCTGTTTGAGATATTCGATGATTTCTTTGAACTCTCCCCGGTCTAACCATATCCCCTTGCAGATATTGCACACATCCACTTTCACAACCGAATCTCCATAGCATACTTCATACAAAGGCAAACGGTCTTTGGGACACATTTTTGTGTCGTAATCTACCCGAAATTGTTCCGGATGCTTCCATAAATCAATATCCAACCAGCGCAAATCGCGATCTTCAGAATCCTTGGCCCACTGCAATTCGTTTTCTTCAAACCAAAGCCCGTAGCATCGCGCACAGTAATCAACCTCGACGTTCGCCAATAAAGCTTTTTCAAGCGTTGTATCGCAGGAAGGACAGTTCATAAAATGAGTATCACATTTGCAGACCGCGCAATGCTTTAATTCTTTCTTCAACCGGAGGATGCGTCATAAATAATTTATGCAACCAGCTCACGCGTTCTTTTCCCCGAAATGGATTTACGAGATACAAATGCGCGGTAGCATCGTTTGCCGAACGCAATTGATGGGGATCTGCCGAAATCTTCTCTAACGCGCGCGCCAATCCTTCAGGATAGCGGGTTAATAACGCGCCGGACGCGTCAGCCAACAATTCCCGCTTTCTCGAAATCGCAAGCTTCATAAGGTTTGCGGCAATTGGGGCCAAAATGGCAAACACGATTGCCACCGCAAACAGAATCAGTTTCAACCGCGCGTCTCCCCTATCGTTATCCCGATCGTTTCCAAACCCTCCCCAGAAAACCGCACGAAAAAAGAAATTCGCGAGTAATGCCACCACGCCCACCAACACAACCGCAATCGTAGAAATCAGCATATCTCTGTTTCCAATATGAGAAAGTTCATGAGCAAGCACTCCTTCCAGCTCCGATCGATCTAAACGCTCGAGAATCCCGGTTGTTACCGCGACTACCGCGTGTTTGGGATCTCGTCCCGTGGCAAAAGCATTCGGTTGCGGGTCATGAATAATATACATCTTGGGCAAAGGCAGGCCGGCTGTGATGCAAAGATTTTCCACCAAACGATAGAGTTCGGGATGATCTTCTTTCCGTATATGTTTCGCGCCGGCTATGGCAACAACAACCTTATCTGAAAACCAATACGATCCCACGCTCATGGCAATTGCAAGAATCACCGCGAATATCAACATCGCGTAGCTTTCCAGCACATAACTGAATACCCAACCAGCTGCAACCACAAACAGGAAAAACCCGGTCAGATAGAACCAGGTTTTCCGCACATTCGATTCAGCGTGAGCATACAGATTTGCCATAGCAGTTAGAATGCCACCTTGGGGGTTTCGCGTTGCGCTGACTCATCGAGTTCAAAGAATTCCTCTTTCTTGAAGCCAAACATACCTGCGATTATATTGGAAGGAAATGACTCAATCTTCGTGTTGAACCCCATGACATTCGTATTATGGAAACGGCGGGCCGCCTGGATTTTATCTTCCGTGTCGCGCAACTCTCGCTGAAGTTCCAGAAAATTCGCGGACGCTTTCAAATCGGGATAATTTTCTGATACCGCAAATAATGTTTTCAAAGCTCCTGTAAGCATGTTCTCTGCTTGCGCGCGGTCGGCGTTTCCTTGCGCCCCCATAGCTTTTGTGCGGGCTTCCGTTACTTTTTCAAAAACTCCTTTTTCGTGAGCCGCATATCCTTTTACTGTTTCAATAAGGTTAGGGATTAAGTCGTAGCGACGCTTTAATTGCACGTCAATATCAGAGAACGCTTCTTTCACGCGATTGCGCAAGATGATGAGACGGTTATACGTCGCGATAACCCATAAGACGGCCAACACGATAAAACCAACGATAATCCAAACCGGTTGAAGAAATTTTTCCATACGCTTTCATTAAAAATTTAGTTCCTTATAAGATTTATACTACCCTATTTGCCTGTCTACCGCAATCATGCATAAGAGAGCCATGGCATGAATGCCGCGGCTCTCTTATTTTAACTCTTTTAGTAATCCATTCCTCCCATACCTCCCATTCCTGGCATTCCAACCCCATGTCCTCCCAACTTCTCATTCTTCTCTGGCAAATCAGCGACAACGACTTCTGTCGTAATCAGCATGGAAGCCGCAGAAACCGCACTTTCCAATGCCACACGGACTACTTTCGTAGGATCCACGACTCCGGATTGCACAAGGTCTTCATATACTCCGGTCGCCGCATTGTATCCTATCGAACCTTCTCTGGATTTCACATGATCAACCACCACTCCGCCATCCTGTCCCGCGTTTTCAGCAATTTGGCGTATTGGCTCTTCCAATGCCCGGCGCAAGATATTTACCGCTACCTGTTCCTCTGGATTTTCGAGTTTGAAACTTTCCAACTCTTTTGCCGCGCGCAAAAGCGCAACTCCGCCTCCCGGAACAATCCCCTCTTCCACCGCGGCTTTGGTTGCGGCAAGCGCATCTTCCACTTTGTGCTGTTTCGCTTTTTGTTCGATTTCGGTCGCTGCGCCTACTTTGATTACCGCTACTCCGCCAGCTAATTTCGCCAAACGTTCCTGCAATTTTTCTTTATCGAATTCAGAAGTTGTTTCTTCCAATATTTTCCGAATTTGTTTCACGCGAGCTTCAATCTTTGGTTTATCTCCTTTCCCTTCGATAATAGTGGTGTTATCTTTCGTTGCCACAACCCGACGAGCTGAACCAAGCTGGCTCAAATCAACTTTATCCAATTTCAATCCGACTTCTTCTGAAATAACTTGAGCTCCGGTTATGGTCGCGATATCTTCCAGCATCTCTTTCTTGCGGTCTCCAAAACCAGGGGCCTTAATCGCAAGCACGCTGAAAATTCCTCGAAGCTTATTCACCACGAGCGTTGCCAATGCGTCTCCTTCCAAATCATCTGCGATAACCACCAACTCTTTCTTGCCGGTTTTCGCCACCGCTTCCAGTGTTGGCAAAATATCCTGAATGGACGAAATCTTTTTATCCGTAACCAGAATGTACGCTCCTTCCAATGCGGCTTCCATGCGCTCGGCGTTCGTTACCATATAAGGAGAAATATACCCGCGATCGAACTGCAATCCCTCCACTATTTCATCGGTAATGCCAAAAGTTTGAGATTCTTCCACGGTGATTACGCCGTCTTTGCCCACTTTTGCCATCACTTGCGCGATTTTTGTTCCAAGTTCCTCGTCCTCTGCTGAAATGGTCGCTACCTGCGTCATTTCCTCTTGAGTGGAAACTTTCTTGGACATGTTTCTCAAGAACGCGACCACCTGATCCCGCCCTTTTTCCATGCCCCGCCGAATAGCCAAGGGATTCGCTCCCGCAGTTACATTTTTCAAACCTTCCGAAATCAAGGACTGTCCAAGCAATGTTGCGGTTGTTGTTCCGTCTCCGGCCACATCATTTGCCTTGGAAGCCACTTCTTTGATGATTTCAGCTCCGATATTCTCCACACGATCTTCGAGCTCGATTTTTTTCGCAACTGTTACTCCATCGTTGGTAATTGTGGGCGCTCCAAAACCTTCATCCAAGACTCCGTTTCTTCCTCGAGGCCCGAGAGTGATTTTCACTGCGTTTGCCACTTTATCAACTCCGGCTTTGAGTTTCTTTCGGGCATCTTCGCCGTAAATAATTTGCTTTGCCATAGAAATACAAAATTAGTTTTCCAACACTCCAAGGATATCGTCTTCTTTCGCAATGAGATACTCTTTATCTTCCACCTTTACTTCATTGGGTCCGTATTTCGTGAACAACACGATATCCCCTACTTTAACATCCATAGGAACGACCTTTCCATCCTCGGTTCTTCTGCCAGGCCCCACCGCGACAACCTTGCCTTGCTCCGGGCGTTCTTTCTCCACGGTATCTGGCAAAAGAATACCGGAAGCTGTTTTTTCCTCTTTCTTGAGAGGTTCGATCACAACGTGATCAGAAAGTGGTTTAATCTTCATAACTCATTTTGTTAATTTAGCAATCGAGACCTTTGAGTGCTAATTTCTTATACTCAATTTTATCGAAGTGCCGAAAAAAAGTCAATACTCATCATTCCATGATTCAAAGTAGCAATCTTTTTCCGTAGAACCCATTGACACCAAAGAGCTCTTCGACTATACTGATGTGCAAATTCAGCCAACAGACGGGCTGTACAACATACGTCTGCTGTACCTTGAGGAGATAACAGTATGAGACCTGCGACGATTCAAAACTCTACGGGGCAAGAGATCGGTATGTTATACTATATAAATGCCGGGAAGCCTCATAGGCACGCAGGGAATCGCGGGGGGGTTCAGGTCACGGCTCGATTGATCTTACATCGTAATAATACGAGGGACTATCGAGAAGTCATCGCGTCGCTCCTTCAAGATCAAGGATGCGAGATCAGCGGAAACGAGGTAGGCATCACTATAACAATCTGCGAAGAAACTTGCAGAACCCGTCAAGCAATGTTTTTGTGGATCCAGCGCACAATCCACGCACACATTTCTTTTTACATGGATGCCAAAACAAGAGCTTTTGCTCCTTTCGCATCCTAAACAATCACATCCCCCCGGATTCACATCCGGGGGTTTATGTTTTACTCTATTTCTTCTTGCTATTCCCCAGCGCCTCCGCCAAAAATTTTCCGGTGTAACTTCTTTTTACCCTTGAGACATCTTTTGGCGTTCCTTCGGCCACAATTTCTCCTCCTTTCTCCCCCCCCTCCGGGCCCAAGTCAATAATCCAGTCGGCATTGCAAATAAAATCAGTGTTATGCTCGATCGTTACCACCGTATTTCCCTTTGCCACCAATTCTGAAAGCACATGCAGAAGTTTGCGCACATCGTCAAAATGCAATCCGGTTGTCGGCTCGTCTAACATATACAACGTTTTGCCGGTCGCCCGTTTGGACAATTCGGTCGCCAGTTTAATGCGCTGGGCTTCGCCTCCCGACAACGAGGGAGCTGGTTGCCCCAACTCCACATAACTCAAACCGACCTCGTTGAGCGTGCGCAATTTAGATGCAATAGCAGGAATCGAAGAAAAAAATTCCAATGACTCTTCAACGGTCATGCCAAGGATGTCCGCGATATTCTTTCCCTTGTATTCAATTTCCAAAACCTCTTTGTTGTATCTTTTCCCGCCGCATTCTTCGCATTCCACATATACATCAGGCAAGAAGTACATCTCAATTTTTTTCAAACCCTGCCCTTCGCATGATTCGCATCGCCCGCCTTTCACGTTAAACGAAAATCTGCCGGGGCCGTATCCTCTTACTCTTGCCTCCTTTGTTTTTACGAATAAATCTCGGATATAAGAGAACGCGCCTGTGTATGTCGCGGGATTGGATCGTGGTGTACGCCCGATGGGCGACTGATCCACCAATACTACTTTGTCTAAATGCTGAATCCCAGTGATTTCTTTATGCTCTCCCGGTTCGTCTTTCGCGCGATAAAATTTCTTGAGCAATGCTTTTGCGAGAATATCGTTCACCAAGGAACTCTTGCCCGAACCCGACACTCCTGTTACACACACAAACTTTCCCAAAGGAATTTTCACGTCAATATTTTTGAGATTGTGCTCTTTGGCTCCTTTAATCACAAGATTTTTACTGATCTCTTTGTCAGATGGTTTTTTGGGAGCTTGCACTTTTTTGCGGCCGGAAAGATATTCTCCTGTGAGCGTATTGCTTTTTAAGATTTGCTTTGGCGTGCCGGCAAACATCACTTCTCCTCCGTGCTTTCCTGCTCCCGGGCCAATATCAATAATCCAGTCTGCCGCTCGAATGGTTTCAGGGTCATGCTCCACCACAATCACGCTATTCCCCACGTCGCGCAATTGTTTTAAGGTTTCAATCAGCCGGTGCTGGTCTCGGGCATGCAACCCAATCGAAGGCTCGTCTAAAATATACATCACTCCGGTCAGCTTTGATCCGATTTGCGTGGCCAGACGAATACGCTGTTCTTCTCCGCCAGAAAGCGTGCCTGCCTTGCGGGCAAGCGTGAGATACTCCAATCCCACATCAACCAAAAATTGCATACGGTTTAAGATTTCTTTGGCAATGGGCAATACGATTTTCTTTTGATGATCAGGCAGTTTTTTTTGCAAGTCAACGAAAAACGCAATCCCGTTTTCGATGCTCATCCGCACCACATCATCAATGGATTTTCCGTCAATCGTAATCGCAAGCACTTCCGGCCGCAACCGCTTGCCTTTGCACACTTCGCACTCATGTTCAATCATGTATTGCTCGATTTCTTCTCTAGCGCCTTCGGAGTCTGTTTCCCGGTATCTTCGTTCCAGCCACGGGATTACCCCTTCAAATCCTTCGCCGCCGCGCAATACCAAATCCAAATCTTCTTGCTTGAGCATCTTTGCCGGCGCGGTGAGAGAAAACTTATGTTTCTTGGCCAGTTCTTCCAATTTCCACCAGAAAAATCCTTGCCTGCCAATCTTGTGGGAAGCTCTCGCCCACGGGAAAATCGCTCCCTCCGCAATCGAAAGATTGGGATTGGGAATCACCAGAGCTGGATCCACCTCCAGCTTTTCTCCCAAACCCTGACACGATGCGCACGCGCCAAACGGCGAGTTGAACGAAAAAATCCGCGGCTCCACTTCAGGCAAGTTAATGCCACATTCCTCGCACGCGAAATGTTCTGAAAACAAAAGTTCTTCTCTCTTTGCCGCTTTGCCCGATGGCAGTTTTCCTTTTGTTGGCTTTGCCACTGATACCGCCACCAATCCTTTTCCCAGCTTGGAAGCTGTTTCCAAAGAATCCACCAGACGCGTGCGGTCTATCTCGTCTTCAATCACAAGACGATCCACCACCACTTCAATGGTATGTTTCTTTTGGCGATCCAATTGTTGATCCGCAAGTTCTTCAATGCGATGCGCAATGCCGTCAATGCGCACGCGCACAAATCCCCCTCGCTGAACTTCTTCCAAAATCCCCTGATGCTCGCCTTTCCTGCCCCGAATCACGGGGCCTAAAATCATCAATTCGCTTTCTTTTGGAAGTTTGAGAATTTGCTCTGCGATTTGACTGACACTTTGGCGTTTTACTTCTTTGCCGCAATTGGGACAATGAGGCACGCCGATCCGCGCAAACAAAAGACGGAGATAATCATAAACCTCCGTAATCGTGCCTACGGTGGAACGCGGGTTATGGGATCCTTTCCTCTGATCAATCGCAATCGCGGGGCTGATGCCTTCAATGCTCTCCACATCCGGTTTGTCCATCACGCCCAAAAATTGTCTCGCGTACGCAGATAGACTTTCCACATATCTCCGTTGGCCTTCCGCATACAACGTGTCAAACGCGAGAGAACTTTTGCCAGAACCAGAAAGCCCGGTAATCACCACCAGCTTATTCTTGGGAATATCCACATCAACATTTTTTAAATTGTGGACTTTAGCCCCCCGAATTTTAATAAGATGCTCCGTCATACGTCCATAGTGTATCTTGAAATGAAGCTTTTATCAAGTACGCTCCTCTTGCAAAATATCTCGTCATGGAGCATGATATATGCGTTCACATCTATCTTTGGGAGGAATCCGCAATGGAAATCCATCCGTCCTGCAAAAAATATCTCTGCATTGTGGGAGCCATTATCCTCCTTGCTCTCTTCGCCGGGCAATTCATACGCAGAATCCTATGGACTCTCTTGCCCACATGGCAAAGTCAAGTTATCGCAGGAGCGCTTGGATTTTTCGCCATCGTAGTTTTTCTCGTAGTAGTCATCGCACACAATGCCTCCGAACTTTCGCGGGATATTCCTGCTATCCATGACTACCCTCCCCCAGACATCCCGCCGTTCATTTAGCATGGTCAAAACAATCCTATCGCCATCATTTGCCAGACCAAACGCAAATTTCTTCGGACAGGAAGACTACCTCATCGTCTCTATTGAACCCTGATGTCCCAGCCCTCTCGTCCAAAACCCGACCCACACAAGGTGTCGGGTTTTTTTCTGCTCCCAAATGCGTTATATTGAGTTTGAGATTAAAGCAGTTTGGGAATATGCGTATCCCGCAGATGCGTATATCCCCAAAGTTCAATGCAATGCAATTTTCTTTTCTTGCCAACATGAATACCGCAGATATTCCCCAGACAAGCGGCGTGTACGCATTTTACAAGGATAGGCAATTCCTTTATATAGGGAAAGCCGTCAACCTGCGAAGTCGCGCGCGCAATCACTTCCAACAACCCACCCCCAAAGACGGGATTTTTATTGATTCCATTGATCGAATCGGATACATCGAAACAGATTCTGAAATCGAAGCCCTTCTGTTAGAATCCCTGCTCATCAAACAGCACAAGCCAAAATACAACGTAATTTGGAAAGACGACAAGAACTATCTCTTTGTCGCAATCACGAAAGAACCTCTGCCAAGGATTTTTTTCACCCATCAGCCAAACCGAGAAAGCCCAACGGCATGGTACGCAGGACCCTTCGTGGAAACTCGAGCTATTAAACGCACGCTTCGAGCATTGAGGCGCGTGTTCCCCTACTACATGTACGCAAAAGCGGCAAAACCCCATGCCAACAAACCATGTCAGTATTGCCAGCTTGGACTTTGCCCCGGGCCAAACCCTGACGCGAAAGAATACCGAAAACAAATTCAAAAGCTCAAAGCGATTCTCGAAGGAAAAAAACCTCGGGTCTTAGCCCAACTTCAGAAAGAAATGGCCGACGTTTCCCGAAAACAAGATTACGAAAGAGCCGCCGGACTCCGCGACCAGCTGCGGGATTTGGAAGTCGTGCTCTCTCACGCGAGAGTTCTCCAGCCGGTTCAAGAAAAACAACTCGTCAACTGGCGGGAAATTCAAGCATACTTCCAGCAAATTTTTCAAACCTCCCGTCCTCTTTCGCGCGCTGAAGCGTACGACATCTCCAACATTCAAGGAGTTTCGGCAACCGGCTCCATGCCCGTCTTTATTGACGGCATTCCCTCCCGAACGCATTATCGAAAATTTAAGGTTCGCATCGCAGGGAAACCTGATGATTTTGCCATGCTCCGCGAAGTGCTCACCCGCCGCCTCGCGCATGCAGAATGGAAATACCCCGATCTCATGATTATTGACGGAGGCAAAGGCCAGCTCTCTTCCGCAATGAAAGTAATTTCTCTTTCGCCAAATCCGGAAGCCAAAAACATTCTGCTTTGCTCCATTGCCAAACGACACAACGAACTTTTTCTTCCCGGCAACCCAAATCCCCTTCTCTTACAAGATATGCCTGCTTTTGTTTCCAACTTCATCCTTCATATCCGCGACGAAGCTCACCGATTCGCCATCACCTATCACCGCAGTCTGCGCAAAAAATCTCTCTTGAAATAAATCTTGTTTTGAAGCGATTGACCACTTTCTCCTCCTAATCTATAATAAAGAATACCCATGTTTCTCTCCCGCATTCTCTTCCATATCATAGCTGGTATTGTCGGACTTTGGATCGCAATTCATTTCATTGACGGCGTGAGTTTTAGCGGCCATTTGCAGACCCTCTTGATTATGGGCGCGGTTTTAGGTATAATGAATGCGATTTTAAAGCCCATTCTCAACCTGATAACCCTTCCGATACGGCTTCTTACCTTGGGATTATCCGGACTTATTATTAACCTTGTGTTCGTTTGGGCTCTGGAAATCTTCTTTCCCGAATTTCAGATCAGTGGACTTATTCCCCTTTTCTGGACAACTCTGGTCGTATGGGCGGTGAGTATCCCCATTTCCCTCTTGATGAGAGGAAAAATATAAGTTTTCTTTTATGAATCAAATCCTTCCTTTCGCACAGGTTATAATCGCTGTTTTTTTAATGGTAGTCGTATTGCTTCAACAAAGGGGAACTGCTTTAGGTTCATCTTTCGGAAGTGAAGGCGGATTTTATGGCGCGCGCCGCGGAATGCAAAAAAATCTCTACTGGGCTACAATCGTTTTGGGCGCTATGTTTGTAGCTCTTTCTATCGTTCGTCTTGTCGCATAATATAATGTACTATTCGAGCAGTTTGTAATTTTTTTCTGTGTTTGATTTTCGCCGTTTCTTCAAAAGTGTCCCTCTCAATTTTGGTCGTGGAGGAGCAAATAGATCATGGCCTTCATTCAGCCAATGGAAAAAACTCCCACTGATGTTCAGCTTCAAAGAGCGCGTTATTTTCGCGGCGCTTGTTCTGCTTTGCCTGGGATCGGCTGGAATTCTTTTGCGGGGTTTCTATCTTAGCAATACGGAAATCGCGGCGGCGCACGGAGGCATTCTTCGAGAAGGAATAGTTGGCAAGCCCCGCTTTCTTAATCCCATATACGCCCGCGTAAACGATGCGGATCGAGATATCTCACAGCTTATCTTTTCTGGACTCTACAAACGCGGACAAGACGGAAAACTTCTCCCTGATTTGGCAACAGAGGAACCGATTGTGGAAGAAAACGGCAGAGCATATACCATCAACTTGCGCGAAAATGTCGAATGGCACAATGGACAACCTTTCAGCGCAGATGATATCGTATTCACCATTCATACCATCCAGGACGGAAGTTATAACAGTCCGATTCGAGCCGAATGGATCGGCGTTACGATTGAGAAATTAACCGAGCATCAAATCAAATTTCACCTGGCAGACCCGTATGCTCCCTTCCCCGAACAACTTACCTTAGGAATGCTTCCTTCCCATATATGGAAAGATATTCCTGCGGAAAGCTTCCCTCTTTCTTCGCATAATTTACAGGATGCAGTTGGAAGCGGAATGTACAAGCTATCCAGCATCTTAAAAAACGACTCGGGAAAAGTGCAAGAAATTCAATTGCGCGCGAACAAAGATTATTATGGAGAAATACCTCTTATCGAAACGGTATATTTCCGTTTTTTCGACACCCAAGATGATGTAATCAAAGAAGCGAATCGCGGCGGACTTGACACATTTGCAGTGCCGTCGCTTGGAGCAATCAAAGATTTGCGTAATTCAAATTTTGAAACACAGAACTTTTCTCTTCCCCGATATTTTGCTCTATTCTTCAACTTCGAAGCGCAAGGAGAGCAATCGGTGGTTTCAAAACTCCGCGTGCGGCAAGCGCTGCAACTTGCCCTCGACCGGCAAGCGCTGGTAGATACGCTCTTCGGAGAACACGCGTATGTTGCTTCTTCTCCTCTTCTTCCTCATCTCTTTGAAATTACGCCTGTCTCTGCCGTTCAAACTTCCGACCAACAAAAGGCGCTTGAATTGCTCAAGCAAGAAGGATTTGTTGCGCAGAATGGCAAAATTGGTAACGTTCCAAGCGCACCCCCAGGGATACAGCAAGATCTCACTCAAGGAGCGCAAGGAGAGCAAGTCCGTTTGCTCCAGCACTGTCTTGCTCAAGACAAAGAGATTTATCCTGAAGAAGCAGTAACAGGCGCCTTTGATCAGAATACCCTTCGAGCAGTAATCGCCTTTCAAAATAAATACGCGAAAGACACACTCGCTCCCATCGGGCTCACTGCCGGCACAGGAAAAGTAGGGCCTTTGACACGCCAGAAGCTGAATGCTTTATGCTTCTCGGTGATCGAAATTCAGCCATTGCGCATTACCATCACCACTCTTGACCAGACACCCTTACTGGATACCGCACAGGAACTCAAGCGCCAATGGGAACAATTTGGAATTGAGGTTATTGTGGACGCGCAGCCATCAGTTGCCCTCGAACGGGAAATTATTAAACAGCGCAAATATCAAACCTTGCTGTTCGGAGAATTGCTCGGCCTCATTCCCGATCCCTTTCCTTATTGGCATTCTTCCCAAACCGTAGATCCCGGATTGAATCTTTCCCTTTATGAAAACAGAAAACTTGATACATTATTGGAAAAAGCAAGGAAAGAAGCGGACCCGGCAACGCGCAAAGAGCTCTATGAGCAGATTCAAACAATTCTTACCGAAGATATTCCCGCCATTGTGCTCTATCAATTTGATTATCAGTATATGACCAGCAAAAACATTGGCGGAATAGAGGAGCATTTACTTTCCAATCCCGCCGAACGATTTGGAGGCATGGAGAAATGGTATTTGAACGTGAGAAGAACGTGGAAATAATATCGAGAATTATTTGATTTCATATTTTGCGTTGAATCGCCCAGGTGGTGAAACCGGTAAACACGCTAGCTTCAGGAGCTAGTGCTCGCAAGGGCTTGGAGGTTCGAGTCCTCTCCTGGGCACCATTCATAATAAACTTCATAATTAATCTCTATCAGTATGCCAAAAACTACTGCGTCAGCAGAAACACTGCGGGTTGTCCCGCTCGGCGGCTTAGGCGAAGTTGGCCGCAACATGATGTATCTGGAATACCACGAAAAGATACTCATCATTGACATCGGATTTCGCATGCCCGAAGAAGACATGCCGGGAATTGATTATATCATCCCGAACATTACCGCGCTTAAAAATCGAAGTAAGGATATCGTGGGCGTGCTTATTACGCACGGACACTATGACCACATAGGAGCAATCCCCTACATTGTGTCGCAATTGGGAAACCCTCCTTTATTTGCCGGAAATCTTGCCAAAGCAATTATCCTGCGAAGACAAGAAGATTTCCCCAGCAACGCAAAACTGCGGATTTCCTCGATCGTGGACGGCCAAAAATTCAAGATTGGCCCTTTTGCCATCGAGCCATTCCGCCAGAATCACAATATTACCGACAACTTCGGCTTTGTCATCGGAACTCCCGTGGGAAATATTGTCCACACATCAGACTTCAAATTTGACGACACTCCGGTAAACGATCCGCCCACAGATTATGAACGGCTCAAGAAAATAGGCCAAAAAAAGATCCTTCTGTTGATGTCAGACTCCACCAATGCCGAAGAGCCAAATCATTCTCTTTCAGAACAGACTATTATGGATAACCTGGAAGATATCTTCAAAAACGCGCAGGGACGAATTATCACCGCCACATTCGCTTCGCTTATCAACCGCATCCAGCAGATTATTACCCTTTCTGAAAAATACAACCGCAAAGTCGCGCTTGAAGGCCACTCCATGAAAATGAACGTAGAGATATGTAAGCAATTAGGATATATCAGAGCGAAGCGCGATACGATCTTAAAGACAAAAGAAGTGCTTGCATATCCCGACAACAGAATTGCCATTGCCGGCACGGGAGCTCAAGGCGAAGAACGTGCGATGCTTATGCGCATTGCAAATGGAGACCACCAGCACATCCGCATTCAAAAGGGAGACACGGTTGTTTTTTCTTCCTCTGTTATCCCCGGTAACGAACGAAGCGTGCAATTCGTAAAAGACCGCCTGTACAAACAAGGAGCTCATGTCTTCCATTACAAGATGCTCGATATTCATGCTTCCGGACACGCAAATAAAGACGAGCTCACGCAAATGCTCGACTTGATGAACCCCAAATTCCTTCTTCCTATTCATGGCCAATTCTCCATGATCATCAATCACGCGAAACTTGCTCAAGAATGGGGCATGCCGGAAAAAAATATCATCGTTGCAGAAAACGGCCAGGTTCTCTCGCTCAAGAAAGCTTCCATCGCGATTGAAAAAGAAACAGTACCTGCGAACTATATCATGGTGGACGGATTGGGCGTTGGGGACGTGGGAGAAGTAGTACTTCGAGATCGGCAAAATCTTGCCAAAGACGGAATGTTTGTCATCATCGTGGTGGTAGATCGCCAGACAGGAACGGTAAAAGGATCTCCTGACATTATCTCTCGAGGATTTATCTATCTGCGGGAATCGAAAGATTTGCTCAAACAAGTGCGCAAGCGAACAGTTGACATCGTAAACAGCTCCGCAGGCCATGGAGGACCGATCAATTGGATTTATGTGCGAGACAATATCAAGAATAAGGTTTCTGACTTCTTATTCACGAAGACAGAGCGAAGACCTATGGTATTGCCTGTGATTATTGAGGTATAATAAGAAATTCAAAAGGTAAAGGGCAAAAGGCAAAACTTCAGTTCAAAAATTAAAAGTTCTCTTCTTATTTTACATTTTGCCTTGCACTTTTGACCTTTGATTTTTGAGCTTTGACTTTTAACTTATGCGAATTTTCAGCGGTATCCAGCCCACCGGACAAATGCATATCGGAAACTACTTGGGAGCCACGCGCAACTGGGTAAATTTGCAAAACGAACACAGCTGTTTGTATACCGTTGTGGATTTACACGCGCTTACAACTCTGCAAAACCCCAAGGAATTGCACGACGCTTCCTTTGAGAAAGTAGTGGAGCTTTTAGCAATCGGACTGGATACTGAACGCTGTGCTTTGTTCATCCAATCCCATGTAAAAGAGCATACCGAGCTTGCGTGGATTTTCAACACGCTCACTCCTGTTGCGGAATTGGAACGAATGACTCAATTTAAAGATAAGTCCAAGAAGAATAAGAAGAATATCAACGCGGGACTTCTGACCTATCCCGTGCTCATGGCTGCAGATATTCTTTTATACCAGCCAGATAAAATCCCCGTAGGAAAAGATCAGGTCCAGCACTTGGAACTCACACGTATGATTGCGCGCAAATTCAACCAGCAATTTGGCCACACATTCAAGGAACCGGAAGTTCTTCTTATTGAGGAAGCGGCAAAAATCATGTCTTTGGAAGACCCAAAGAAAAAAATGTCAAAGTCAGACGGGCCTGCCGCATATATATCACTGTTTGAAGAACCAGAGGCAATCAGGAAAAAAGTTTCCCGAGCCACCACCGATACGGGAAAAGAAATCCGATTTAATCCCGCAAAAAAACCAGGCATTTCCAACCTTATTACCATCTACTCTCTTTTTGCCGAGGAAAGCGTCCACGATGTCGAAAAGAAATTCGCAGACAAGGGTTATGCCGCTTTCAAAAAAGCAACCGCAGAGCTTCTTATAGAGAAACTCGAACCTTTCCGTCAAAAGAAACAGGAACTTTTCAAGCGCGAGCTTTATATTCAGGAGATTCTCAAACAAGGAGCAAAAAGAGCCCGCTCTATTGCCGAAACCACCATGCAAGATGTGCGCTCCAAAATCGGCCTTCTGTTGCCAAATTAGAGATTCACGCTCCTTATGCAAAGTTCCTCTATACCCAGCCAAGTTTGCCAGACAAAGAAGTTACATTCTTGCGATCCAATTTGTCCCCTACTTGAGGAAATTGTTCTAACTCGTCAGCTAAAATATTTTTGATTTTTAAAACTTCCACTTCGGTTGCGCCTTCCACGCGCACCGTAAGATAGGGCGAAGTATTGGAAGAACGCACCAATCCCCAGCCGGTTTCGCTTACTTGAAAACGCACACCATCTATAAGTTTTACGCGGTACAATTTCTCCATGCGCATTTTTATTTGTTCCACCACTTCTTTTTTCTCTTCATCTTCGCAAGGAAGTTTGAGTTCGGGAGTGCGCACGCGTTTGGGAAATCCTTCTATCAAACTTGAGAATGGCCCATCTTGGCGTGAAGCCAATTCTACCGCGCGCGCGGCGGCGAACAATCCATCGTCAATTTTGAAATAATCTTCGACAAAATAGAAATGCCCCGAAACCTCTCCCGCAAAAATAATATCCTTATCCTTGCGCAACGCTTCTTTGATCGGAGCGTGTCCAGTGCGATGCATCAATGCTACCCCGCCCCATTGCGGAATCAATTCTTCGAGAAGCTGTGTGCTTTTTACATCAAACAAAATTTTCTTTCCCGGATTTCGCGACAACGCGTCTTTTGCAAATACTAAAAGCATTAAATCCGCACTGATAAAATTTCCCTGCTCGTCTATAAACCCCGCCCGATCGCCATCCGCATCAAAGCCAATCCCCAAATCCGCGTCCGCCTCTTTTACTTTCTCCATTAAATCCTTCATGTTCTGCGGGGCTTCGGGGTCTGGCGTATGATTGGGAAATAATGCGTCCGGCTTTGTGTACAGCTCCACAACCTCGCATCCAAGCTTACGGAACAAATCCGGAGCAAAAAGCCCCGCGCTTCCGTTACCCGTATCTATAACGACTTTCAACTTTCGAGCAAGTTTGACATGACTTGTTACATATTGTTCATACGATTCTTTGATATTTATTTCTTCATACTTCCCTTCTCCTGTTTCAAAATCTTCTTTCTCGATCATTTCGCGCATCCCCTGCAGTTCTTCTCCGTACAAGGGCCATACGCCTTTTTTCATCAATTTGAATCCATTGTAAAAATACACGTTATGACTTCCGGTGATGTTCACTCCTCCGTCAAAATCAAAAAAAGCCACTGCAAAATAAATAATCGGCGTCAAAGCGACTCCGGCTGACGCCACATCGCACCCGCTTTTGCGCACACCTTCGATAAACGCGTCTTTTAATTCTTCCGCAAAAGGACGCAACTCATATCCCACCACCACTTTCTTGCCTCCTTGTCTGCGAATCAATGTTCCATATGCTTGGCCAATGGCAACAGCAACTTCTTCCGTCAGGGTTACGCCAGGAAATTTCCCATACCACTGCTCGTACTTTGCAACCTCTTCGGGCGGAAATTCACGGCCCGCGATTCCTCGGATATCATATTCTCGGAATACCGTATGTGCGATTTTCATAAGCCAAGTATACACAACTTTTCACCTTTCTCCAAGATACTTTTGCGACCACTTGCTGTTTCTAAGCAAACTTGCGCGGTTATTGACCTTCAGACCCAAGAATGCTATAGTAACTCTATGAGAAATTACGACCTCACGCTTATTCTCGCTCCACAATTGCGACAAGAAGAAGCAAATGATAGCGTCCAGAAATTCGTCTCTTTTGCGCAAGATCAAGGCGCTATTTTAGGGGATCAGAAATTCCTTGGCAAGAAACCCCTTTTGGGCAAGATCGGACGAAATACGGAAGGATATGTCGCCATAAGCGAATTTTCCATTTCTCCAGAGAAAATAGAGGGAATCGCCAAGTATATAAAGGAACATGCTGATATTCTCCGCTCTCTGCTGATGATTAAACCAAAACAAAAAGTTGCGCGGCGCGTGCAATCACTTGGCAAAGGAAAGAAATCACGGCTCAAAACCGATACAAGCGAAGAAACTTCTCAAGTCGCAGAGGGCGCAGTTGAAACGAAAGAAACCGCCAGCACTGAAGAAATTGATAAAAAACTGGAGGAATTACTGGGCACCTCTGTTGAGCAAGCTCAAGAGAAACCCGTTCAATAAATCCGCGGCAAGTGAACACATTTTAGTAATATTATGAATCTCAATAAAGTCATTTTGGTTGGAAATGTCGCGGCTGATCCTGAAATGCGAACAACCCCATCAGGACAACACGTATGCACCATTCGCGTGGCAACTAATCGGATATGGACAGATTCTGCGGGGCAAAAACAGCAAAAGACCGAATTCCATACCATTATCTTATGGAGAAGATTAGCAGAAATAGCTTCCCAGTATCTCAAAAAAGGCGGCATTGTCATGATTGAAGGGCATCTGGAAACCCGCAGCTGGGATGATCAATCAGGAGCTAAACGATATCGAACGGAAATTATCGCAGAATCCATGCAACTTGGTCCTCGAACAGGAACATCCGGTACAAACCAAGAAGGTGGATTCCAGCCGCGGCAACCCCAAGCAAACAAACAAGCGCAGGAAGAACCAAAAGAAGATATCCCTATTATTGAAGAGGAAGAAGAAATCGATGTAAAAGATATACCATTTTAAGTACATTCGTATTTATTACACCTATGGAATGTTATTTCTGCAAAAAAAACATACAAGAAGTTGATTTCCGCGAAGTAGTTCTCCTTCGCCGATTTATTTCAGGACTAGGAAAAATCCGCAAACAGGAAAGAACCGGCCTGTGCGCAACCCATCAACGCAACATTTCAAAAGCCGTCAAAAGGGCACGGCACGTAGGACTTTTCTCTTCAACTTCCAAATAATATCAGCAATAACAAAAAATCTGGTTTTACCAGATTTTTTGTTTCCTCCTATTCACCAATCACCGTCTTTTTGAGAATTTCATCCCGTATCTTTTGAGCAAGATCGAGGTTTTCTTTCAGAAACGTCTTGGAAGCATCCATGCCCTGTCCTAATTTTGCAGTCTCAAACTGAAGCCAGCTTCCGGCTTTTGTAACCACCCCTGCTTTCAATCCCGCGTTTAACAAATCTACCATATAGGTAATTCCTTCGTTATAGTAAATATCAAACTCGCACGTTTTGAAAGGAGCAGCTACTTTATTCTTCACGATTTTTGCCCGTATGCGGGATCCTACGATTTCCTCCCCTTGCTTAATTTGAGCGATCCTTCTCACTTCGATGCGCACTGATGCGAAAAATTTCAATGCCATGCCTCCGGGAGTTGTTTCAGGATTTCCAAACATCACTCCTATCTTCATTCGGATTTGATTAAGGAAGATAACTGATGTTTTGCTCCGAGCCAAAATACTCGCAAGCTTCCGCAACGCAGAAGACATCAGCCGCGCTTGCAACCCGATTTGAAACTCTCCCATATCTCCCGCCACTTCATTTTTTGGCACAAGCGCGGCCACCGAATCCACCACAATCACATCTACCTGCCCGGAACGCGCCAGTGTCTCTACGATTTGCAACGCTTGTTCTCCGGAGTCTGGCTGCGAGATCAATAAGTCCTCGATATTCACGCCAAGGCGCTTGGCGTAATCAGGATCCAAAGCATGTTCGGCGTCAATATAAGCTCCTATTCCGCCCTGCTTTTGAGCTTCGGCAACAATATGCAATGCCAACGTTGTTTTTCCGGAAGATTCCGGCCCATAGATTTCCACCATTCTTCCCCGAGGAATACCGCCTACACCCAAACATACGTCAATTGAAGTAGAACCTGTCGGAATTACATCAACATCCACTGGCCGCGCCTCGCTTAATTTCATAATAGCCCCCTCTCCAAAACGCTGCTTGATCTCGTCTAACGCTTCTTTGAGATCTCCTATTTCCGCTTTTTCGTGTTTTTTCTTTGCCATAGTTTCGTTATACCAGTCTATCTTATGCGTTGTCAAAAGAATTGACAAGAACTTTACAATTTCGGAGTCTCCCAATCGCCTTCCTCTTTTATCCCCTCAACAGAGTCCGATGTCGCGTTCCCATACACTTCTCTTGGCTTTGCCCCATCGGATGGCCCCACAATTCCTTTCTCCTCTAGAATATCCAGTAATCTTGCCGCGCGCGCGTATCCTAATTTCAAACGCCGTTGCAAAAAAGAAGCCGATGCTTTACGGGTTTCCAGAACAAGACGCTTTGCTTCTTCGTAGAGAGGATCGTCTTCTCCGTCCAAATCAGCGCGGCTCTCCAAGCTTTCCATGGCAGACTGCCCGGTATTGTTCTCTTCGATCTGCTTGCGATCAAATGATTCATTTTCCTGGGCGATTGTTTCCACAATCTTCTTCACTTCCTTGTCTGATATATACGCTCCCTGAATACGGCGGGGTTTTTGGAATTCGGACGACACGAATAACATATCCCCTCTCCCCAAAAGTTTTTCCGCGCCTGCCATATCCAAAATCGTTCGAGAGTCAATTTGAGAAGCAACTTGAAATGCGACGCGAGAAGTGATATTTGCTTTAATCAAACCGGTAATAACTTCCACAGACGGTCGCTGCGTTGCCAGCACCAAGTGAATACCCACTGCTCGCGCCATTTGAGCAAGCCGCACAATCATTCCTTCAATCTCCTTTCCCCGAACCGCCATCAAATCCGCCAATTCATCCAATACGGCGACAATATAAGGCACTTCTTCCATTTCTTCTCCTTCAGACGATACGCTTATTTTTTTCTGATTCTCCTTTTGCAGCGCGTGATAACTTCCGATATCGCGCACTCTCACTTCAGAGAATAATTGGAATCTTCGGTCCATTTCTTTCAAAAGCCATTTGAGAGCATTGACGGTGCGCTGGGTATCCAGGATAACCGGCGTAAGCATGTGTGGCAGATCATTATACACGGGAAACTCCACCCGTTTGGGATCCACCAAAATAAGCCGTAAATTCGAAGGAGGATTCCGGTAAATCAAACTGATAATAATGTTGTTAAGCCCAATGGTTTTCCCCGATCCGGTAGCTCCAGCTACCAACAAGTGAGGCATTTTCGCCAAGTCCGCGAAAATAGGAGCTCCTGACACGTCCTTTCCCAACGCAAGAAGCAGAGGAGCCGTGGAGTCCTGAAATTGCTTCGCTTCAAAGAGCTCTCGTATCCCCACTACCGCTCGTACTTTATTGGGAATTTCCACGCCAACCAATGCTCGGCCGGGAATAGGCGCCTCAATACGAATGGGATGGGCAGCTAATGCCAAAGCTAAATCATTTTGAAGCGCGGTAATTCGCGAGAGCTTAATGCCTTCTGCGGGTTTGAACGCGTATTGAGCAACGGCCGGACCCACATTGACTTCAGAGACCTCCACGGGGATATCAAAATTCTGAAGAGTTTTCTTGATAATCGCCGAATACGTTTTTACATCTCCGGCATCTGCCGTAGTGCCTTTCTGGGGATCCAATAATTCAATCCCCGGAGCTTTATAATCTCCCATAGAAGCCGCAAATAAAGGTTTTGCTTTGGGAGCGGGCGTTTTCCCTTTCTTCTTTGCTTTTCCTTCTTTTTCTTCCTCTTCTTCCTCATCTGTCGAACCATCCTTTACTGTAGGAACTGTTTCAACTTCTTCCATGCGCAATTTGGGCTCAAAAATCTTGCGGATTTTTTCTTGCGTGGCTTGAGCAAATCCTCCTTCTTCCATTTTTTCATGCGGCAAAAGCTGCCAGAGCACCACCCCGCAAACCGCGATTGCGGCTGAAAAAAGCACTTCGCTTACCCAAAATCCAAACGCGGAAAACGCCAGCCAAGATAACCCTCCTCCGATGAGACCTGCCGCGTCAAATGCTTGTTTATTCTGAAAACGAATCAAGCTTCCCAAGACTCCGCTCATTCCGCTTACGAAAAGTCCGAGCATGGCAAACACAACCCCCATGTTGTACTTCCTCATTCCCCACAATACGAAAGCTCCCAACAGCAAAATGCCGGGGACCAAAAATCTTACTCTCCCCAAAAGAAACTCTGTCCCTTGAAGAAGAAGATTTCCTGCGGTTCCTGCTTTATCGAAAAATGCAAAAACAAAAATAACCGCGACTGCGATAAACAACACGCTCACTGCCATTCTTCGGGCGCGCTCCGGCAAAGCGACAGCAAGCCGATTGAAGACAGAAAAGAAGGAAAGAACCGGCAATCGAAACCCTCCCGATGTTTTTTTCTTTTTTCCCACCGTAGTATAAAAATCACTTATAACGTTGTTATTATAGCATACTACCTTCAAGGATAAAAAGAACCATGAAATCTTTCTCGCCACAAAGGCAAAAGGCGCCCGGCAAAGCCGGGCACCTCTGTTATTTCAACAGCCAATCTATTTCTTGAATCCTGTTCCCGCGGGAATAAGTTTTCCGAGAATGACGTTTTCCTTCAATCCGCGCAGCTTATCTTCTTTTCCCTCTAATGCGGCCTGAATCAATACACGCGAAGTTTCTTGGAAAGACGCCGCCGACAAAAAGCTTCCCGTTGTTAACGCAATCTTGGAAATTCCCAGAAGCATTGGATTTCCCTCTGCTTTCTGTTTACCCTGTTTTTCCAAACGATCATTTTCTTCCAGGAAAAGAGTGCGCTCCATCACTTCCCCTTCCGAGAATTTGGAATCCGCGCGATTCTTAATCCGAACACGAGAAAACATTTGTCGTGTAATCACTTCAATATGTTTATCGTGAATACTCGCTCCCTGGGTAGTATAGATACGCTGAACCTCCTGTACGATATATCGTTTAGCTTCATCCTGTCCGCTCGTCCGGAAGACCTCCTCGAGTTCAAGACTTCCCTCGCACAATTGCTGGCCCTTCTGAACAAAGCCGTTGACCTCTACCCAAATTGCGCGCTTCGGAGGCATTTGATACTCCACCAGTTCTTCTGCTTTTTCATCTTTCTTTTCCTCTTTTTCATCTTTCTTTTTCTTGCGGGTCGCCTTTCCCTCTTTTTTAGGAATTTCCGTCCCTTTGGTGGGTTTGATGCGGATAATACCGTCTGGCGTAATTTCCATGACAATCCCTTCCACTTCAGAAAGAATAGCTTTTCCACCTGGAACACGGCCTTCAAAAATTTCTTCCACGCGCGGCAAACCTTGCGTAATATCCCCTCCTCCAGCCACTCCTCCCGTATGGAATGTTCTCATCGTAAGCTGCGTTCCTGGTTCCCCAATGGATTGAGCCGCGATAATTCCCACCGCAGATCCTAATTCGATCATCCGTCCCGCTCCCAAATCCCAGCCATAGCACATACGACACACTCCGCGCTGGGCTTTGCACGTTAACGGAGAACGGACACGAAATTCCTGAATTTCCGGATCCGCGCCAATCTGCTGTGCGATTTCCCAGGTAATTTCTCCTCCTTTCTTCACATGCGTACCCAAAGCATCCACGGAAATACGTCCCCCTATTTTCAATACAATGTTTTGGCCGATTTCTTCAATCTGTTTTTTGGAAAGCAACAGTCCCTTATGATCTTTGCAATCTTCTTCCACGACAAGAATGTCATGAGCCACATCAATGAGACGACGCGTTAAGTAACCGGCGGTAGAGGTGCGCAAGGCGGTATCTGCCGTTCCCTTACGAGCGCCGTGCGTGGAAATAAAGTATTCCAACACATCAAATCCTTCTTTGAAGGAGTTTTTGACCGGCAACTCGATGATTCTTCCCGCAGGGTTAATCACCAATCCTTTCATGCCAGACATTTGAATAGGTTGAGACCACGAACCTCTGGACCCCGAATCAATAATAGAAAATACCGATCCTCCTGCGGGCAATGTTTTGGGAACAAGTTTTTCAACAGTGGATTTTACTCTTTGCCAGACCTCAATAACTTTTGCTCCTTTTTCCTCGCGAGAGAGCAGTCCATTGCGCCAATGGTTTTCAATAATCGCAATTTCTTTTTCCGCTTCCTGTAAAAGTCCTTTCTTTTCCACAGGAACCACCAAATCGGTCATCCCCCACGTTGTTCCCGATTTGGTCGCATATTCAAATCCAAGCTCCTTAATGCCATCCAAGAGTTCTTGAGCTTTCTGTTGAGGATATTTCTTAATAATATCTCCAATCAACGCTCCGATTTTCTTTGAGTTTACCTGCTCATTCACGAAACGATACCCTTCGGGCAACATTCCGTTAAAGATAAGGCGGCCCGGAGTCGTTTCCAACATCTCTCCGTTTCTGCGAACGCGCATTCTTTCGCGCAAGCCAACCGCGTTATTCTCGTACGCCATAATTACCTCTTCCGGAGAGCTGAAATATCTGATTTGCTTTTCATCCGTAGGAGTGCCGTCTTCCCCGGTAAGATAATAACATCCCAACACCATATCTTGCCGCGGAGCCACAATCGGGTTTCCCGTGGCAGGTTTTAACAAGTTATTTACTGAAAGCATTAACTCGCGCGCTTCCTTTTGAGCTTCATCAGAAAGCGGCACGTGCACCGCCATTTGGTCTCCATCGAAGTCCGCGTTGAACGCCTCACAAACCAACGGATGCAATTGAATGGCCTCCCCTTCCACCAACACAGGGAAAAACGCCTGAATACCCAAGCGATGCAAGGTTGGCGCGCGGTTCAACATCACGACTCGGTCTTTTACAACATCTTCAAGAATTGCCCAAACTTCATCGATCTCCTGTTCGATCAGACGGGAGGCCCCTCTTACATTATACGCAAGTTCCCGCTCTAAAATTCCATTGATCACGAATGGCTTGAACAACTCCAATGCCATGCGTTTTGGCAAACCGCACTGGTAAAGTTTCAATGACGGCCCCACCACGATAACCGATCGTCCCGAATAATCCACGCGCTTTCCCAGCAAGTTCTGGCGGAATCTTCCCTGTTTTCCTTTGAGCATGTCTGCCAAGGATTTCAGCAAGCGGCGGCCGCCCGTAGTGGCATTGGTCATCGTTCCCTTGCGCATACTATTGTCAATCAAGGCGTCCACTGCTTCCTGCAACATGCGTTTCTCGTTTCGCACGATTACTTCAGGAGCTCCAATCTCCTGGAGATATTTCAAACGATTATTTCGGTTGATCACGCGCCGGTATAAATCATTCAAATCCGAAGAAGCGTATCGTCCCCCGTCTAACTGCACCATAGGACGCAAATCGGGAGGCAAGACGGGCAACACCGTAAGGAACATGGATTCCGGCCGAATTTTTGCCTCTGCCATGCCGCGAATCATCCGCAAGCGAATAAGAACTTTCTTGCGTTGCTGGGGTGTTACCCCAGCCAATTCTTCCTCAAGCTGCGCCATCATTTTTTTCAAATCCACCTCTTCAAATAATTTGCGCAACACCTCTCCTCCAGTGCCCGCTTCAAAAACTTCCCCGTAACGCAATGACAAATGCTGATATTCGGTCTCTCCCAAAATACGAAACCGATCTAAACCATTCAACTCCTGGCGCGCGCGATCTCTCGCTTCTTTCAAAGCTTCTTTTTCTTTGTCTTCTTTCCCTTTGCTTTTTTGTCGCCACTCCTGATCAATTTGTTCAAGAAGATTCTTTCTCGCTTCCTCATCCACCTTGGTTACGATGTACGCGGCAAAGTAAATAACCCGCTCCAAACTTTGCGCGGGGATATCAAGAACCAAGCCCATTCTCGAAGGCACTCCGCGCAAGAACCAAATATGAGAACATGGAGCGGCAAGCTTAATATGCCCCATGCGTTCCCGGCGGACAGATGCCTTTGTTACTTCCACTCCGCAGCGATCGCATACCACTCCTTTATAGCGTATCTTCCGATATTTACCGCAATAACATTCGTAATCCTTTTCCGGGCCGAAGATACGCTCGTCAAAAAGCCCGTCTTTTTCTGCGCGTTGCGTGCGATAGTTAATAGTTTCGGGCTTTGTTACTTCTCCATGAGACCACGCAAGAATATCGTCGGGAGAAGCAAGTTTGATGCGAATTGCTTCCAGATCTACAACTCTCATAGTAATAAAAATTTAAGAATTAAGATTATGATGCCGAGGAATCAGAGTTTTTCTCTCTATTCCTCTTTTTGTTGTTTACCCTTGATTTCGATATTCAAGGCCAAAGATCTCAATTCATTCAGTAAAAGATTAAAGGATGCGGGAAGGTTTGGCGTTTGGATCTGTTGCCCCCGCAGAATCGCTTCATACGTAGCGGCTCGACCCGGCACATCATCTGATTTAATCGTCAACATCTCCTGCAAGACGTGAGCGGCCCCATACCCTTCCAATGCCCATACCTCCATTTCTCCGAATCTTTGTCCTCCGAATTGCGCCTTCCCCCCTAATGGCTGTTGAGTAATTAAAGAGTAAGGTCCAATAGATCTCATGTGAATTTTATCCTCCACCATGTGGATAAGCTTCATCATATAGATATATCCCACCGTAACTTTCTGGGGAAAAGAAGTTCCATCGCGTCCATCGTAGAGGGTTACTTTTCCGTCTTCGGGCAAACCTGCTTTGCGAAGTTCTTCTTTGATATCCTCTTCTGTTGCTCCTGATAATCCTGGCGTCAGCGCGGCATATCCTAATGTGTGCGCCGCCCATCCCAAGTGCGTTTCCAGAATTTGTCCGATATTCATACGCGAAGCTACTCCCAATGGGTTCAATACCACATCCACCGGAGTTCCATCTTCCATGTGAGGCATATCAGCCAACGGTAACACACGAGAAATAACTCCCTTGTTTCCGTGACGTCCCGCAAGCTTATCTCCCGGTTGAACGCGGCGCAACTCTGCGATTTCCACATGGATGCGCTTCATTACTCCCGGTTCCAATTTGTGTCCGGCTTCTCTGGAAAATACGCGCACATTCACCACCCGACCTCTCTTTCCATGAGGCATCAAAAGCGAAGTGTCTTTCACGTCACGCGCTTTTTCGCCAAAGATCGCCCGGAGCAATCTTTCTTCCGCAGTTAAATCAGCTTCTCCTTTGGGAGAGATTTTTCCAACCAGAATGTCGTTCGGGCCAACTTCAGCTCCGATACGCACGATTCCCTCTTCGTCTAAATCTTTCAACTTTTCTTCGCTTACGTTCGGGATATCGGAAGTCGTAACTTCTGGCCCCAACTTTGTTTCGCGCACATCGCATACAAAATCCTCCAGGTGAATCGAAGTATAGATGTCGTCTCTCGCTACACGCTCTGACAGAATAATAGCATCTTCATAATTTCCTCCGCGCCAAGGGATAAATGCAACCAACAGGTTGGTTCCCAGCGCAAGACGGCCGTTATCAATTGCTCCGCCGTCTGCGATAACATCCCCTTTCTTTACGATTGCTCCCTTTTGCACAATAGGCCGCTGATGGAAACATGTATATTGGTTTGTTCGCACAAAGTTCCGCAAATCATAGCGATGCTCTTTTTTCAAACCGGATTTTTGAGGAGTATTTGACTTCATCACAATGTGGCTCGCATCCACTTCCTCTACTACTCCATCCTCTTCCGCCACAATTGCCAATCCGGAGTCTCGCGCCACGCGCCCCTCCAATCCTGTCCCTACCAACGGGGCCTGCGGACGAAGCAATGGAACTGCTTGCCGTTGCATATTCGATCCCATCAGCGCGCGGTTCGCATCGTCATTTCTCAAAAATGGGATCAGCCCGGTCGCAATAGAAATAAATTGCTGGGGCGACACATCCACAAAATTCACGCTCTCTCGAGGAGCAACTCCAGGATCTCCCTTCAAGCGGGCTTCCACGCGCTCATCTAAGATATTTCCCTTCTCGTCAATGCGGATTCCCGCCTGCGCGATTACATACTGCTCTTCCTCGTAGGCGGTTAAATATTCAACTTCTTTGCTCACGCGTCCGTTTTCAATTTTAAAATAAGGGGTTTCTAAAAATCCATAAGAGTTTACCCGAGCGTAAGAAGCCAAATGTCCTACCAGTCCGATATTCGGACCCTCCGGAGTTTCAATAGGACAAATTCTTCCGTAATGGCTTGGCTGCACGTCGCGGACTTCAAATCCCGCGCGCTCTCTGGTCAATCCTCCCGGGCCCGTGGCAGATACTCGGCGCTTATGTTCAAGCTCGGCCAATGGATTTTCGTTATCCATAAATTGCGTGATTTGCGAAGACGTAAAAAATTCTTTTACCACGGCCATCACTGGACGAGGGTTAATAAGCTGGCCCGGGGTAATAGTCGAAGGATCCAGCGTGGTCATGCGGTCTTTCACGATACGTTCCATGCGCATAAATCCAATTCGCATGCGGTTCTGGAGAAATTCCACGAATGTGCGCACGCGCCGGTTGCCCAAATGGTCAATTTGATCTGGTTCCGCTCCCGGTTTATTATTCAATCGAATGACTTCCTTTAATACCTCAACCACATCTTCAAGTTTCAAGATTCGGTCTTCAAAAGACATATCCACCCCTTCGTTGATTTTGGAAAATTTATCTTTCAATCCCGGAAGCCGCTGAAGAGTTTTCCACCGTCCTACGCGAGAAAGGTCATACCGCTCGAAGTTGAAAAACATATTATCAATGAGCTCGCGCGCTGTTTCTGGCGTTACATAATCTCCGGGACGCAGGCGGCGGTAAATTTCAACCAATCCTTCTCCTTGATTCTTACTTGTGTCTTTGCGAAGCGTTTCTTCGATAAATGACACGTCTCCCGTATCCACATCGCGAAAAAGTTCCCGAATTTGCTCATCTGATTCAACGCCAAAAGCCCGTAACAATGTTGTTGCCGCGGCTTTTCTCTTGCGATCAATGCGAACCGCAATAAATCCGGATGATTCCGTTTCAAATTCCAGCCATGCTCCGCGGTTTGGAATAATTTTTGCTCCGAAAATCTTTCTTCCTTGCGGAGCTTGCGCGGTAAAAAATGCTCCCGGCGAACGAATAAGCTGGGAAATAGCTACGCGTTCCACTCCATTGAGCACGAATGTTCCTCGCTCGGTCATTAATGGAAAATCGCAAAGATAGACTTCCTGCTCCTTTGCTTCCTTGGTTTTCAAGTTTACAAGACGAGTTTTCACACGCAAAGGCGCTTCAAACGAGTCGTCATTGCGCTTTGCCTCCATTTCGGTCGCGTAATTGGGTTCTCCGAGTTTATAATCTAAAAACCACAACTCAAACTCTTTCTTCGTATAATCTCGAATCGGCGAAATCTCTTTAAACAGCTCTTTTAAATATTTATCCCAAAATTCCTCCCAGCATCGCATCTCCAAATCAAGGAGATATGGCAATTCGAGAGAGAGTTTGGACTTATCAAAACTCTTAAGGGGAAGAGATGAAGAAGTCATACAAACAAAAGGACCCTTCTGGGGACGAAAGGTTACCTGTCAAGAGATACTTATTATTGAAATTCTGGGCAAATCAACGTTGATTATAGAAATGTTCTCCTTGCATAGAGATACGCAGGGAGATACAATCATACCATCTTCAAAATAGAACGCGCAAGGGCGTTGTTCCTATCCTAGCGCATCCCAAAAAATTGTCAATACATACCATTTAGAGAACGTTAGAGCGCGACTGGCGCAAGCCCCTCGCCGCGAGGTGATAAGGGGAGCGCCAGGAATTTTTCAGCAGAAACATATCCGTGTTCTCTAAACCTTGTATTTTACTGGTTTCATAATTCAAAGCATTGCTTATCACATGCCATTGCTTGTTTCTATATAGCGCTTTGCCGCCGGCGCAAGAAGAAAAGCGCTCCCCCCCCGATAATCGCCGCAAGAATCGGCAGACTGATGAATCCTAACATCATGGGAGACGGCAATTGGAATCCCTCCAACAAAACACGTGCACTCTTGGCCGGAGTTGGAGAGGGTGAAGGCGAGGATACAGGTTCCCCCGCAATTGGCTGAAGCTCATTGCCACTGGCTTTCTTCCCTGCGGAATCCGTACTCAAAGGAGCGATATAGTAAGATATTCCTTTTCCTACGCCGGGCACAACGATTTCATGTGTGGTTGTCAATCCTCCGTCAATCACTATAAAATCATAATCTCCGGGGGCAACGCCGTATTGTACCCATGAGTCAGCTTCTCTATTGGTTTCCCATGTTACTTTTATCTGGTCATCTGCAATCCACAGGGCAGAAGTATTGATCACCAATAAAGCACCCTCGTTTTTTGGTGTCGGAGTCGCTGAAGCAGAAACTGTTGGTGTCCTGGTAGGAGTTGGAGTTGATGCAATCGGAGTAGTCGAAGTCGGCCGCGGCGCGCTTGTTGCAGACGGAGAAGGCACAGGAATCGGGGTTTGAAGATCATATACTCCCTTGCCCGAAGCCCCGAGGTTCCATATATTCTGGTTATCTGAATTCCGAAGCACTGCGGAATCCGCATTAAACACAATGGTTGCCGTACCTGTTGCCTTGACGCGAAAAGTTACTGCCGCAATCTCTTGGATTCCGGAGAATCCTGGAGATGGTTCCCCGCCGGAAATCTGAATAAGCCCGTTTCTTACTTCTTTCTCCGCGAATAAAGTCATCACTGACCTGGACGTGTCCACTCCGGTTGCTTCCAACTGATCTTGCGGATATGAAAGGTATGCAGCCACCGCATTCACTTGCTCTCCCCCTGTATTCACCATAATTTTCATCTGGAACGTTTGCCCCGGATTGAATACGGCATTACCCGGTGTTACATACAACATCGCGCTTTGCGCGCGCGCGATAGAAACAATTCCACATGACCACACGCACGCGCTCAATAAGACAAGGATTCCGAAAGAAAGAAAACGCATACAATAATTACATAAGTTATATATCTCATTGTATCACAACCCAAGAACCTACGACAATTGTGAATTTCTCAAAGCTTTGTCCAATGGCTCAACATGATGCTAAAATCAAGAATCGAAATTTTTGCATCGCCATTCAGATCGCATGTCGAGACATCCTGTTTCCACCTAGACAAGAGCATGCTTAAATCGAACACATTTACTTTCCCATCATTGTTGCAATCGCCGCTCACCGATCCTCCTCCCCCTGGATTTGGAGTTGCCGTTGGCGTAGGCGCGGGAATATAATCTCCTCCTCCCCCTCCTCCGCCGCCTCCCCCTCCTCCGACGGAGGAAGAAGATACATCTTGTCCAGACGAAGCATCCACATTGAATTCAATTGGATAATCGCTCGCATTTGAATTGCCAGCCGCATCCTTGCACCGAATATAAAAATGGTAGCTATTGCCAGAACTTACCGCAACATCGGCGCGATGCAAAGTGGATCCTGTAACGGAGAATGCCCGCGACATAGAATCATACGAAACATCCGAACTTTCAGAATAACGACATGAAGCGTTTTCATCGGTTATAATTTCAAGAGAAGCGTCAGTCGAAGAACCAGACAGAGTACCCGAAGGGCTTCCACTGGAACGCGAAGGAGCAATCGTATCGAGCGACGGAGTTGGCGTGGGCGTTGCGGTCGGAGTAGATGTTGGTGTTGGAGTAGGCGTTGGACTATCTGTAGGCCCAGGCGTACCTGTTGGTGTGGGTGTCGCAGTCGGGGTCGGCGTGGGTGTAGGAGTAGGAGTTGGCGTAGGTGTCGGAGCCAAAGCAATGGAAAAATCAATCGGAAAATCACTTCCGTTTTTGTTGTCGAGCGCATCTGCGCATCGCACAAAATATGAATATGAATTCCCTTCAGACAGTCCGGTTATCTGAATTGAATGCAACGCTGTTCCGCTCCCGGAAAACGTATTTGTCATCGCGTCATAGCCTGTTCCCGCGCTTTCCGAATACTTGCATGTGGCCACTTCATCGGTCGTCAAAGAAAGTGTCGAGGAACTCGTGCCTGCCGACAACGTGCCCGATGGAGATCCACCGGAGCGCGAAGGAGCGATGCTGTCTAGCACAATATTGTCTGACACGATTATGGTGTTTTGGTTTGCGCTATTGTCCCGGCATTCATAATTGACAAATTTTGTCCCGTTTCCGCTCGTTAACGTCCATGCCTTGCTCGCGGCAAACGGCTCAAATGTTTCCGTGTCAAACACGCCATCATTCGAGTATCTTACATCTTTCACACCGCTTGCGTCCGTACAGCTAAGCGTGAGTGTAACCGAAGCGCTTGTCGCGGTCGAAGCCCCTCCATTGATACTGATTGAAGCCGCGGGAGCAGTTATGTCAGGAACAAAAAGCGTATAACTTCCCGCGCAATTCGCATGATTTGTCTTTGCGCATCCGCCCGAGGGCAAAGCATCCGTATCATCCCCGCGCAACGCAAGCACATTGGCAGTGTCGTACGTCACTTGAGCTATCCCAGCGGCTTTGACCTGAAATGTAATAACCGCCGCCAACGGACTGCTGCCACCCGTGCCCTGATTGCCAGGCGCGGGCTCTGCCTGCTGAAGTTGAATTCTTCCCGTTGTGTTATCGAAACTTTTCTCAATCGCATTGTAGTCAAAAACGCTCGAAGATGTATCAATGCTGATAACCGACAGCAAGGCGGGATCAAAATTAAGATACGCTTTCAATGAAGTAATATTGACCGTTGAAGGAACATACAAACTCACCATCAACGTGCTTCCCACAGCGACATCCCCGATTCCCGGTTCCAGAAAAAATTCCGCAGAATTTGCTCCCGGCGCTACCGCCGCAGTTAAGAATTGGGGCGAAACTCGAAACGTAGCCGCAAAATAATTCAAACGAGCCAAGAATGAATCTCCGAGTATCCATCCGGAAGCAATCGCGCCTGCCGCAACAACGGCAACAACAAGCGCATCGAATTTACATAGTCGAACATTCATAGGATTTCTTGGAATTATATTCGTCACTCAATCTGCCCTCACAAACCAAGTTGCGCGATATATGCTCTTGTTCCTGATCCAAAATATCCCGTTCCTTTCATCAGCCCAAGCGGATACAGAATTGCGCCTGCATACGCTTCTTGAAAACGAACCACGGCGGCCGATGTTAACAATCCGAAGTAATCTGTTTCATTCCCGGGAGAACCCGCGCCCGCGCCCGCCACCAGAAATCCTTGAGAATTCAAAAATTGCTGAAGAGCTTCCACGTCAGCTCCCATGTTTCCTATCTGAAGATTGCGAGTAAACGATGAGAAACCGCCCGGTGTTTCCCCGTCTGTAATTGCAATTGTTGTTTGGACATTTCCATTGGAAAGCACATTTTCATCGGTTGCATTTAAGACAATTGATCCCGGGGCCATTGAAACCGCGGCTGTTCCCGGACGAACCGTACGGAAGGTAATTTTTGCAACCCGAACCTTGTCTCCTGAAATTCCAGGCAAGGGCGCTGAACCCTGGAGATTAATCCTTGCCAAAGAACCGGACTCTTTCACATGAGTGGTATCCCACCAATAAGGAAACTCGCTTGAAACAGTATCAATGCCAGCTACCGACAGCATCGTTGGATCATACGTCAAAGATGTTTGGAATGAGGTAACTGGCATACCCGTATTCAGCAGGAAATCCACCGCCACAAGCTGATTCATTTTTCCTGACACCGATTGAGGCACGAGAGAAAACATCGCGCTTCCATTATTCCCGCGCGTAGACATCATGCCAGGGGCGTATGTTTGCGCCGCAGCCACAACAGGAATGCCGGCGACTGTCAGAGCCAAACTGCTGAATATTGCGATTATTTTTTTCTTCATAGAAACTTCGTTTTTATTTCTTATAATACGCGCATCTTCCGATATTTCGCATCCTCCCGCCTATCTACCTCGACCAGTTCGCCATCATCTTGTTCACATCATAGATGTCAACCTTGCTGTCCGGCAGTCCTCCTGGGCCGTTGACATCT
>Ga0155233_140_pt1 | contig 33719 bp, 36 predicted proteins | sample RifCSPhighO2_02_FD_106201 | JGI IMG/M metagenome (GOLD analysis project Ga0155233, IMG submission 106201) | Candidatus Wildermuthbacteria bacterium RIFCSPHIGHO2_02_FULL_45_25
TGGTCTTCCTTCATCTTGCCCCAGCGGGGAGTATGTTTCCGGAATAGGAGGAACTTTGACGTGTTCTGCGCCGGCGGGAACAGAGGGCGGAGGAGGCGTTGCAGACAACCTCGGCAATCACATAGCGACGCTGGATTTGAATATGAGTAGTAAGAAGATTACTAATCTTGGAACTCCATGTGCTTTAACCGATGCCGCGACAAAAGGATATGTGGATACCAAAGTTTCCTCTGGATATACAACGGGTGGATCGTATGGTTACTGTCGGTCTGGGATACAGCAACTGGCGGATGGAACTTATTGTGATCAAGAAATTTCTCCAGGTTTTTGTGAAGGAAGTCCTGGTGCTTATTTTTGTAGGTGTCTTGTTGGATTTACAATAAGAAGGACTGGTTTCTACGATGCAGATCCTGATGATAGTAGGTATCAGGACTATTACACTTGCATAAAAGATCCATAAAAATCGAGATAAACCGTGCAATACTTGACTTCTTTCGGGAAGCGTTGTTCTGCTTGATAATGCCGGCTTTATCAATGGCATGGCATACTTTGAGGAAGTGATTTTTTGTTGCGTTTGAAGCACAATAGTGGCAGAAATTACTATTGACAACGTATATGTGATGTATATATCATGTATATATGAAGTATCTTGATTGGGATCCAGAGAAGAACGAATTGCTTAAATGGGAGAGAGGGGTTAGTTTTGAGGATGTTCTCGTGGCGATAGAGGAAGGATATCTTTTAGATATTGTTGAGCATGCCAATAAAGATAAGTATCCTCATCAAAAAGTTTTTATTGTTTGCGTAGGAGGGTATGCGTATCTTGTCCCTTTTGTGGAAGATGATGAGAAAGTATTTCTCAAGACAATTATTCCAAGTCGTAAAGCAACAAAACAATATCTTAACCAAGAATAAGCATGAAGAATTTAAAACTAGATACAACTGAAAAAAACATTCTGAATGAATTTGAAGCGGGGAATCTCAAGCAGGTTAAAGGCGGAGAAAAAGAGAAAGTGCGCTATCAGGAGTACGCAAAGTGTACATTAAGCAAGCCGAGGAATATTAACATTCGCGTCTCTCGCCAAGATCTTCAACGCATCAAGGCGATGGCGGCAGAGAGGGGTTTGCCGTACCAAACGTTTATTAGTTCTCTGCTTCATCAATTCTCTGCCAGAAAAACAAGCAGGGTTTTAGAAGAAGAGAATATGTAGGTTCTCGGATTGTTTGAATAACAAAGCGGCGATAGAATCGCCGCTTTGTTGGTTTGAGAGAATCCTTACTTGGTGATTTTCGCGATCAAACGAGTAAGACCGGATTTCTTTCGGGAGGCGTTGTTCTGCTTGATAATGCCGGCTTTGGCGGCTTTATCAATGGCTTGATATGCGTCCGGAAGCAGTTTCTGGGCTTCTTCGTGTTTATCCTGGGCAACCAAACGCTGGACTTGCTTGAGAACTCCCTTTAAGGCGTTTTTGCGGAAATTATTTAAGCTTCGATGGCGCGCGCTTTGGCGCAATGCTTTTTTAGCAGATTTGGTAATTGGCATGACTGCATACTACCACGACAGGTATTTTTTATCAAGTCGCGGCGTTGTCGCGCGAATCCTGCGCAATGACAGAGGATATTTGATCTCGGAACGCTTCAATATCCTTGAGATTGTGCTGAAGGAAGTGAAAGATTTTTTTTCGGTCTATTTGCCCGTATTCATGCACAAGGAGATTTCGCAATCCAATCATTCTGGTGATTGCATGGGCCAGATCATCGGCAAGGATATTTTTCTCAAAAAGCGTGGATACGGCTTCGTAATTGTCTGTGGGACGTTTGAATCCGAGATTCAGAATAAGGAGATGAGATGCATCAATAATTGCTTGAATAGAAAGCTGAAGATATCGTTCCGTGTTTCCAAACAGATGAAAATCTGAAACGAAAGACTGCTCGGCGGAGCATTCTTTTTGAAGCGTATGCAGGTACTCAATATATTCTTGAAGATGTTGCAATTTTTCAAGAATCTTTTGTCGGGAAAGCGATGTCATTTGGCAAGCAGGCGATTATTATACATTTCAATATATGGTTTAAAGTCCAAATACTCATTCATTGACTTTAATTCAAAATCAATGCGCTGGCTTGGCGCGCGGTCATACACCAATATCCCTTCTTGCAGAATGACGTATTTGAGAAAAGGGGGAGCAGTGTTTAGAATAATCACATCGGTTTTGGTTTTCAGGAATCGCGAGAGGATATTGATGAGATCAATGCGCGTCTCAAAAAAATCCTTTACCCGCGAAGGGTTCAAATAGACCGCAATGTCCACATCGCTTTCTTTATTCGTCTGGCGTGTCGCAACGGAACCAAAAAGATAGCAAAACAAAACACGCTTCTCATTTTCAAGGAATGTTGCAAGTTGTTGTTGTATGTGTTCTCGATTTTGGTTCATGGCATTTTCTTTGTATCATAGTTTTTCGTTTCTTCCAAGCGGGTTGGTCGGCTGTTTTCTAGCTTTTTTTTGATCTTGGAGATGAGATCCCGAATTTCCGCAGCGCGTTCAAAATCCATATCTTTTGCGGCTTCTTTCATTTCCTTCTCGAGCAGCTTGATATCTTGGACTGCTCCAAATTCAGCCACGGCGGTTTCGTGTTTGTGCTGTTGCTCTAAAAGCTCCCATGAGCGAATCTCCTTTTGAATTGCCTGCGGAGTGAGGCCGTGTTCGGCGTTGTATGCTCTTTGGATTTCCCGCCGGCGATGAATTTCCGCGATGGCGCGCTCCATGGAGCCCGTGATTTTATCGGCGTACAAGATAGCTTTACCTTCGATATGGCGCGCGGCTCTCCCCATAGTTTGAATAAGTGTGGTGTCGTTTCGCAGGAAGCCCTCTTTGTCGGCGTCTAAAATTGCAACGAGCGCGACTTCAGGTAAATCCAATCCTTCGCGCAAGAGGTTAATGCCTACAAGCACGTCAAACTCGCCTCTTCGGAATTTCTCTAAAATAGCCGGACGTTCCAGCGTCTTTATTTCAGAATGGAGCCATTGCACGTTAATTCCTCGTTGGGTGAGAAAGTCCGCTATTTCTTCAGAGAGGCGTTTGGTAAGCGTAAGCACCAGCACCCGCTGGTTTTTCTTTTTGTATGATTGAATTTCTCCAATCACGTCTTCCATTTGATTGCCGGTGGGGCGGATTTCAATTTCCGGCTCCAAAAGTCCGGTGGGTCGGATGATTTGTTCTGCGATATGTTTGTTTGCCTTTTCTTTTTCAAACGCGCTGGGCGTGGCGGAGATGTAAATGGCTTGGGAAACTCGCTCCAAAAACTCGTCAAACGTGAGCGGACGGTTGTCTATGGCCGAGGGAAGGCGAAATCCGTGTTGTACGAGGGATTCTTTGCGGATGCGGTCTTGCGCGGACATTGCTCGTATTTGAGGAAGCGTGAGATGGCTTTCGTCCACAAGCACGAGGAATTTGCCGTCTTTGGCGGACGAAGCAAAATAGTCCAACATCGTATAGGGAGGATCTCCCGGTTTTCTAAATTCAAAATGCCGCGAATAGTTTTCAATGCCGTGGCAGTAGCCGGATTCTTGAATCATCTCAAGGTCGTAATTGGTGCGTTGCTCGAGGCGTTGAGCTTCCACGAGTTTGTTTTGGCTCTTTAGCGCTCGGAGATGTTCTTCTAGTTCAGTGCGGATATTGACCATGGCGATTTTCAGCTTCTTCTCATCGGTAACCCAGAATTTCGCAGGGAACAGGCGATACGCGCCTTGCAATGGTTTGAATGAAGGGGAAATCGCTTTGCTGTCTGCCAGAGACGCCAAGGATATCTGTTCGATCAAGTCTCCGTCAAATTCTAGCCGAATGAGTTCTTTTCCCGTCACAGAGAAGATTTCCAGTACGTCTCCTCGCATGCGGAATTTGCCGGGAGCAAAATCAATATCATTGCGTTCGTATTGCAAAAGCGTAAGACGGGAAAGAAATTCTTTGCGGCGCTGGCCCGCGCGAATTTCAAGAGAAATGTCCCGATACTCGGTGGGAGAACCAATATTGTAAATGCATGAAACTGAAGCAACAACGATCACATCTCGTCGAGAAAGAACTTCTTGGGCGGCTTCATGGCGCAAGCGATCCAGAGTCTCGTTTATTTTAGCGTCTTTTTCGATATAGGTGTCGGTTTGCGGAATGTAGGCCTCGGGCTGGTAGTAGTCGTAATAGGAAACAAAATAATGGACGCTGTTGCGGGGGAAAAATTCCCGAAATTCCTGATAGAGCTGGGCGGCTAATGTTTTGTTTGGGCTTATGACAAGAGTTGGCAGTTGGGTGCGGGCAATGACGTTGCTTGCCGAGAATGTTTTCCCGGAACCTGTTACGCCCAAAAGCACCTGGTGGGGAATACCGGCTCGCACGTTTTTGGTTAGCATTTCGATGGCCTTAGGCTGATCTCCGGTTGGCGTAAATTTTGAAACAAGCTCGAATTGCATTGGAATATATATGGAAAAGAGACAGTAATAATGAGTTTTTAGAATATACTGGAGAAGAGCAAATCGCTTGCATATTCTCAAAACTCTTATAAAGGGATACTATTACTCTATGATCTCCTATCTCAAAGGCGCCATTCTCTACAAGACCCTTGATTATATCATACTTCTTACCAATGGGATAGGGTACAAAGTTTCTTTGCCAGAGAACCTGAATAAACAGCTTCGCGAAGGCCAGGACGGGGTTGAGGTGCATTGTTCTCTTATGATTCGCAACGAAGAGACGCTGGAACTATACGGATTTGCTTCGCCTGAATCCCTAGGGATGTTTACGATGCTTAATACTGTTTCTGGTATAGGGCCGAAAGCCGCGCTCGCTATTTGTTCTCTTGGGAACCCCGAAGATATTAAGAAAGCAATTATGGAACGTAATACGAACTTCTTTCGAGGGATTAAAGGGTTGGGCGAGAAAAAAATCCAAACAATTTTACTTTCGCTTACAGGACGCGTGGGCGAGTTTGATAAAAATCGCGGGGGGTCGGGAGACGAAGCGCTGGATGCGTTGGTGGCATTAGGATTCTCGCGCGGGCAGGTGAAAGAAGCATTGGATCGCATTGATTCTTCCATCTCTGATTCCGAGAAGCGCATCAAAGAAGCGTTAAAGCTGTTGGGCGGGAGGAAATAAAGAAATTGCAAAATATGCATAAATGAGCTATAAAGATTTATCTTCGAAGGGAGGGGCTGTAATGACAATGCCCAATCTAGCGAGGACCGACGGAATTGCGGGGGAGTTTTATGCCGAACTGGGGATTTTCTGTTCTGATACAATGGACGACAAAAGTGATGATGTTTTGCTTCTGGATTGGAAGCTTCCAAGGCGAAAAAGTGGTGCATGTTGTTGCGAGCTATGTCTGGAGGAGGGGAAATAGCGTAAGGGCGGAAGTTCGCGTTTGCGGATTCCGCCCCTTGTTTTTGGTTCAAAAAATATGATGCTTTGAATTACGAAACGAGTGCACACAAGGTCTTGAGAACACGGATATTTTTCTGCTGAAAAATTCCTGATGCCCCCTTCCACCTCGCGGTGAGGGGCTCGCGCCAGTCGCGCTCCCAACGTTCTCAAGACCTTGTGTGCACTCGTTTCGTAATTCAAAGTATCGTAATTCAAAGTATGATAAGCTAAAGACAATTCACATGAAATCCCTTATCCGAACATTGGTACCCAAATCGTTTTTACGCTCTTACCATTTTGGTTGGGCGCTGGCAGGCGCAATTTGGTATGGTTTTCCGGCGCGTAAGATTACGGTAATCGGGGTAACCGGCACTGACGGAAAATCTACGACAACGGAAATGATCGTTCGTGTTCTGAAAGAGCAGGGATTAAAGGTGTGTTCGACCTCGTCTGTGTGGTTTCAAATGGGAGACGACAAAAAAAAGAATACCATGAAGTTGAGTATGCCGGGGCGCGCGTTTTTGCAAAAATTCTTGCGGCAGGCGGTTCGCCACGGGTGTACGCACGCGGTGCTGGAAGTGAGTTCCGAAGGAATCTTGCAGAACCGCCACCGATTTTTGAATTTCCACACGGCAGTGATTACAAATCTTTCTCCAGAGCACATTGAGCGGCATGGCGGGTTTGAGAATTACAAGCGCACAAAAGCAATATTGTTCCAATGCGCCAAGCAAGTTCACGTTGTCAACACCGATGACGAGCATGCCGCATATTTCCGGGGGTTTGAGGCGCAGAAGAAATGGGGGTACGGAATGAAAGCTTCCAAAGCGCAATTCGCGCTTTCCAGTGGGAAACAAGAAGATCAGAATCTTAAAGCAGAGAACGTTCAGGAAGAGAGAAAGGGAATGCGATTTGAAATTGAAGGGCAAAAGTTTGAGGTTCCACTGCTTGGGATTTTTAATGTGTATAACGCGTTGGCGGCTTGTTGCGTGGGTATGGCTCATGGTATTTCGCTTGCAACGTGCGCAAAAGCTCTTGGCAAAATGAACGGAATGCCAGGACGAATGGACGTTGTGATGGAGAATCCATTTGTGGTAATTGTGGACTACGCGGTTACCCCGAAAGCAATGGAAAATTTGTACGGCGCGGTAAAACGCTTATTCGCGCCGCGACAGCTCATTGCGGTATTTGGAGCGTGCGGCGGAGGAAGAGATCGGTGGAAACGTCCAATTCTAGGAGAAATCGCGGCCCGGTATGCCGACAAAATTATTCTTACCAATGAAGACCCTTATAATGAAGATCCGCAAAGAATTCTGGAGGAAATCCAGGTTGGCATAGCAAAAAGAAATGTTCTTGCAGATGCGGCAGAACAAGTGTTGGATCGTAGAACAGCTATTAGGAAGGCGTTGGAATATGCCAGAGAAGGAGATGTGGTTGTCATCAGTGGAAAAGGATCGGAAGACGCAATCGCAATGACTGGCGGGAAAAAGATTCCGTGGAACGAGGGAGAAGTGATTCGCGAAGAATTTGGGAAATTGAGAAGATAAGCCAGAGTAGCCGTTATCTGGCGGATGGACCCTTCCCCTTTGACTTTTACTCTTATCTCCCGTATACTCACCATAGAGGATGATTTCTTTGAGAGAGAAAAGGAGCATTGCTTATAACGAGTTCAACAGTGTGTTATGAGTCTTACGTATCAGCCAAAAAAGAAAAAGCGTGTTCGCACGCACGGATTCCGCAAACGGAACAAGACGAAAAACGGAAGGCGTGTGTTAAAGCGAAGAATAGCCAAAGGGCGCAAACGCCTCACGGTTTAGTATGCTTAGCAAGCTTAATCGGCTCTCTAAAAAGAAGGATTTTGACCGGATTTTCCGTCAGGGGAAAGGGATCCGCCATGAAGGTTTGCTTGCGAAAATATGGTATCAGGATATCCAATGCTCGCGCTTTGGCATTGTGGTAAGCAAAAAAATAGCCAAGAAAGCTGTTGTCCGAAATCGAATACGGCGGCTTATCTCGCAGGCCCTTCAGAAGCGGCTGAAACGCATGGCGAAGCACGCAGATATCATCTTGGTCGTGCTTCCGGGTTCCGATTTTTCAGAATTGCGCCACGCGGAAGAGGCGGTAGAGCAAATCTTCAAAAAAGCTGGATTGTTTGCGTAGCACATGTTCCTATGGATATTATTTTTGGATTTTTTAAAGGGATTTATCATTTTGCTCTCTATCAGCCAATCTTTAATGCTCTGATTATTCTTGTCCAGTATATTCCCGGCAAGGATTTTGGAATCGCGATTATCGTCTTGACGTTTGTGTTTCGGTTTCTTACGTACCCGCTAGGCGCGCAAGCAATACGGGCGCAAAAGCGGCTTTCAGAACTGCAGCCAAAGATTAAAGAAATACAGAAGAAATTCAAAGATAAACGGGAAGAACAGGCGCGGGCAGTAATGGAGTTGTATCGCGCGGAAGGGGTAAATCCTTTTGCGAGCATTCTCCCTTTGCTTCTCCAGATTCCGCTTTTTATCGTGTTTATTAATATCTTTTCTCATGGCATCCAGGTGGAGCAGTTCAATTATCTGTACTCATTTGTGGCGCGGCCAGATTTAATAGAGCCATCTTTTCTGGGAATGGTATCGCTCAACGAGAAGAATATTATGCTGGCGGTTGCGGCGGGCATTCTGCAATTTATCCAGTTAAAGCAGGCAAACCCCAAGACAAAAAAACGCCAAAAAGGGGAGAAACCCGACATGGCCTCCATGATGCAAAGTCAGATGATGTATATATTCCCGGTGTTCATGGTGATTTTTGCAAGCAGGGTTCCAGCCGCATTTGGGCTGTATCTTATCGCGACTACGGTGTTCTCGATCTGGCAGCAATGGTTTATCGCGAGAAAAGAACGCAAAACTTCAGAGCTTCAACCTTCTCAAAACGTATGATTTCAAAAGAAAACCTTCGCGTGATTGAACACGAAAGTAAGGAGCTTTTTTCCAAACTCGGTATAGAGGGAGAAGTTCGCGTGGAAGCGGGAGAAGAAAACGCGGTTTCCATTTCGATTCACACCGCCGAGCCCCAGCTTTTTATTGGTGATCGCGGGCAAGCATTGGCTGAAATTCAGCACATATTGAAATTTATCCTCAAGAAAAAAGTGCAAGAGCAATTTTATTTGTCGGTGGATATTAACGATTACAAGAAAAGCAAAGAGCAGTATCTGCGGGAATTGGCAAGAACAGCCGCCGATGAAGTGGCTCTTCTCAAGAAACCAAAAGAATTGGATCCCATGTCTTCGGCCGAACGGCGCGTGGTGCATATGGAATTGGCGGAACGCTCTGATGTAAGCTCTGAAAGCGAAGGAGAAGGAGAAAACCGGCGAATTATTGTGAAACCAAAATAATGCTGTCGCGCGCGCTGGGTGCGTGCAGACGCGGATGGAATTTATGCTGGAGTTTTTGCCGCCTGCGAAGAGGCGGTGTTTTGTTGTTCTTCTGGGACTTTGGATTGTTCTTCTTGCGGGGGCGCATCGCCGCTTTTATCAAGCGTTGACCAGACGGTGTAGACCCAAAAGAAGGGAAATGCGCGGATAAGGGGTAAGATGTTGCCGATGAGGGGGACTAAAATCTTTTTTGCGAGAACTTTCCTTTTTGGTACTTCTCCGCGATATCTCAAAACCCACCAGCCAAAGAAGAAGCTTGCAAAAGCGTTGAGAGGAACAGCAAGCGCCGTGCCAAGCCCTAAAGCAAGATCAAGCAACGCAAGTAAGAAGTTGGTGAGTTCGATACATACCGCCAGAAGCAACACAAACATTCCCGGAGCGCTCAAAAGAGCGGGTGGCCGGCGTTTGGGAGTTGTCTGTGGATTATTGGGAGAGGATGGAACGGGGAGTGCCACGAATTAATTTAATGGTTGATTTCCCGGTTGTTGATAGGGATTTTCGAAGGAAGCAGTCGCATCCGGTTGTTCTTCCATTTGCTGCTGTTGTTGGCGGGCGATATCTTCGGGGGCTGTGGTGATAATCTCGTGTTCCGCGGGGGAAGCCACAACCTTGATTGCAACGTGTTTTTGTCCCGCGAAGAAAATTCCTTCTCCCACTTCGGTTTCCAGAAGGATATTTTTCTCTTCCTCGGTGAGCGCGAACGCTTTTTGCACGGCTTCAATGGTGGCAGGAGATTGCTTCATCAGCAGGGAGAGAGAAGAGTTGGTAATAATGGGCTTGCCGTAATCTGAACGCATAAAATCTCCCACGTCCTGGGTGATGGTGGTAACTCCAAGCCAATATTTGCGCGCGCGCTTTACCATTCCAAAGAGGAATGACGCTCCGTCGTCTGTTTGCATGATCCACCATGCCTCGTCAAGCACGAAGATGCGTCTTTTGAGTTCCGAGCGCACGGTGTTCCAGATATAGCGCATGATGATATAGACGGCGATGGGCCGAAGAGACGTTTCCATTTCGCGAATCCCGAATGTTACCACATTGCGCTGAAGGGATATGTTGCTTTGTTGGTTAAAGAAAGAAGCGAATGTGCCGGTGGTATATTTCTGAATGCGCCGCACTAAAGAATCAGTCCCTTCCATGGTGCGAAGAACATTTTCCAAATCCTGCATAATCGGAGTATTGTTTTTCCACGTGGCAGGATCGCTTTGCGGAGTGATATCGCGAGACGCATACGTTTCAGAAAGAGCGCGGTCAATGACTGCGTCTTCTTCGGGGGTGAGTCCGCCGAGCATAATGCGGATAAGCCCCACGAGGTTGATAATGTTGGATCTCAACACGTCGTCTGCGTTTTCATCTTCTTTGACTTCAGCTAAATCAAAGGGATTGATATGATTATCCGATCCCAGCGAGATTTCAAAGAACGATCCGCCGGCTTGCTCGGTAAGTGTTTTGTATTCGTTTTCCGGATCCAGAATCATCACGTCAATTCCCCACATTAAAGACCGCAAAATTTCAAGCTTCACCGCATAAGATTTGCCAGAACCCGATGTGGCAAAAATAGTGGAGTTGGCGTTCGGCAAGCTGAAGCGGTCAAAAAGGATCAGAGAATTGTTGTGGCGGTTAATGCCGTACATAATTCCATCAGACGAGCTCAAGTCAAACGAAACAAATGGAAACACCGAAGACAAGGGCTCGGTGTTCATCATATTGTGCACCATAAGCATATCTAATCCGGAAGGAAGCCCCGATTGAAATCCCTCTTTTTGCTGGTAGAGCGCGGGTTTAATGTACATGAGCCGCGATTCAAAAATGGAACGCAGAGTAATCTCTATTTCTCTTAATTCCTGCTCGCTTTGTCCATAGATGGTGATATACAACGCAAAGCGGAACATGCGCTCTTGAGCGGTTTGCAAACGATCGCGCAGTGTTTCAATATCCTGATACGCTATTTGAAGTTCCGGATCTCGCACCAATCCCTTCTGCTCTTTTTCCATAATTTCAGATTGCACGTCTGTTACGCGCCGCCGAAGTTTCTTTAAGATATCTCCTGTTGGTATGGGGTGCACAAACATGGAGATATCCATCACGATATCCATATTGATGGTGGAAGCCAACCATGCCGTGTTGAGATAACGTGGATAAGAGAAAATGAAAAAAGATTTCACATAGCGCCGGCCAAGCTCCAAATGATCCGCGGCCACGGTGATAGCAGAGGGAGCGATGATATCGGTAGCGGTAATGGGTTTGTCCTGAAACAGCTCTTCCCCGGGAAGCTGCCGTCTTTTTTTTCCAAGAAATGGGATTGCCATAATTAAGAAGGTTGATTGTTGTCTGGTTTGCCACGGCGAAGAAGCTCGGGAGGAACCGAAGGGTAGTATCCCACTTCAGCTTCATCGGGGTGATACCAACTCCAAAAGAGTTCGATAATTTCTTCTGTATTGAGCGGAGTTACATGCAGTCCGCATCTGCGCAGTCCGAGCGAGACAAATTCCATTCTTTGCCAAAGTTGATTTTTCATGCGGTCAAAATCCTCATCGGACAGAGGTCCTTTTACCTTGGGAGTTTTGCTCAAAATGCCGCCTTTTTTTCGTTGATCAGCCGCGGGCAATGCCTCGATAAGCGTAAAGGGAACAATGACAAAAAAGTTTTTGGCGAGCACCGATCCCCCGGCGATCATCTGTTCGATAAACTGGCGGTATGATTTGGTCTGTATTTGAAGGAGTGGGTTGGTCTGCGCTTGTTCGAGCTGCTTGAGCTTATCAATGTAGCCGGTAATGTTGAGCCGCCGCGATTGCACGGTAATCTGCACAAAAAAATCGAGTGAATTGAGAAAATTCTGGAATTGGAAAATGACCGCGTCTTGTTCCTCCTGGGATTTGAGCGCAAAGTTTTGCGAAGACACCATTAAAATGCCTCGAATCGCGCGGTTTTTGAGAATAAGCGCTCCTTCGCGGATGTCTTCGATATTAAGAAATTGCTGGGTGCTGGAAGCCATAAAATTCAAATTGATGTGTTCAGTTTTTTGTTTGCACCTGCGTTGCCAGATTCTGAATCTTGCTTTCTCTTGAAAGAGGGATTTGCTTGTCTTCCTGTTTTTTGTTCGGATTGCCGTAGGTAACTTCCTGAATCTGGATGTCCATATTCCCTCGTCTCCAAATAAAGCGTTTAGGATTTGCCGAAAACAAAATAATGTCTAAGACGACTTTGGGTAAATGTCTGCCGTTGACTTTCACGAATGCCATTGCGATTGCAATCGTCTCCAAAATGACCATAAGCAGAAGGAACAAGGGTAGGGGGAGCCAAAAATACACCAACAGGGCAACAGACAAAGGAGCTAATAAAGTGCCGGCTTGTCGAAGCGTGAGAGATCCGACCACTTTTGCTTCCCGCTCGATGAATTGGGGAACTTCAAAACGCATAATTATTCAGGAGATTCTCGATAGGGATCATTTTTAGAGGAGCGTCTCCGGCGGGCGGGAGCTGCGGGAGTTTCTGTCTGTGTTTCCGCTTGGGGAATTGGCTGATCCTGCTGTGCCGTGGGGACAGGAGTCCACGGACGAGAAGCGGTATCTTCTTGAGTAAATTGTTCCATGCTGTGGCGGGGCGTTTGAATGCCGATATTTACTTGATTTGGCTGTTGTCCCACTTTGTGGTGGATTTGTTCCAGCGCGGATTTGACCGGGTAGAATACGATTCGATTGATTTGGGTGGCAATGTTCTGCGCCACAAGGGGTTGGAGCCCCAAGTCCGCGAGTTTCTGGGGAAATTGACTCGGAAGCGTGATTCCGAAAAGCACATCTCCCATTTCTCTGTTCACCGATTCAAAAAATTGGGAAGCCCCATTTCGGTCGCAGATGTCTCCAATAGCTTCCAGATTTTCCACGGAAAACAACGCTTCTTTCAATTCTTCCGGAAGGGTTTTCAGAAGATTTTGATATTGTTCGCGCGTAAGCATATTTTTATTATACCATGTAGAAAAAGAACGCAAAGAGGGAGGGATTGACAAAGGCATTAAAATTGCCTATACTTTGTTTAGTAAATTCTACCTAAGATATGGATAAAGAGGTGGCGCGATGAGTAAGTTCCTGTTATTGGCGCTGGGATTGGCGGTGGCGGTCGTTGTTGCCATTGCGCTTTCGAGATGGCTTCTTGATGGCATTGCCCAACACTTGGGCGTGGCGGTGGCGGCCATGGCTGGTGCCGTGGGTCTTTGGGGGATTGGCTTAGCGGCCCGCGTGCCCTTAGCAAAACAGAACAGATTCTTTACCACTATCCAGGAAGGGACCGCAAGAATCATTTTGAAAGGGGATTCCTTCGATCGTGCTGTTATGGCAGCACAAGGAAGGGACTTCCGGAGGAATGTGGGGCCGGTGTCGGGGTTGGATCGGTGGGCGGCATACGATGTCGTGGATAGTCCAAATCCCAAGTTCCGGGGAGGGTTCTCTTTCTATGGATTGTACCCATTCCGGGATATCCTCAAATACAACTGGGAAGTTGTATTGTATAACGAGGAGGGCAAAAAGGAGGTGGTCCGCGAGAAGCGGCTATTTGTGGATTTGAAGGAAATGATCCTGTGGGTCGAACTTGACGGAAATGAGGACGTTGATCTCCGGAAAGTTCGGTACCTGCTCGCAGTGAGGGGAAGATTCGTCAACCCCTTAAAGATGCTCTATGAAAAGCCCGAATGGCTCGCGTTTCTCCTATCGGAGCTTGCAACGGATGCTCGAAAATTCACAAGCGATAAAAAATTCGAGGTTCTTGCAAGAAACAAAAATCAGACGGGTGCCGAGTTGGGCTTGTATTTTAAGGAGCAGCCCAGAGAGCCAGGCGGCCCGAAATTTAATACCCTCAAGCACATCGAGGAGGAATGTGGCTTCCGTCTATTAGAGGTAAACATAATCGATGTAACTGCTTCGCAAGCAGACATTGATGCGTTGCAAGCTCCGGAAAAGGCGAGATTGGCCGGAGAGGCAACTAAGGCAACAGCTCAAGCAGAATCTGATGCAATGGAGATCCGAGCTGCTGCCGAGGCGAAACGAATTGCAACAATCACGCAAGCACTTCGGGACGGAGGGGAAGATGCGCGCTTACAGCGCATGTTAGAGGTGTTGGAGAGAGCACCAGGAGGCCCTGTCTCCATGCAGTTCATCCCGGGGCTCTCCCAGATATTGGGAGGAAATAACACGGCAGTGGATGCCAAAACGATCGAAAAGATTGTCCGGCAAGTCCTTGCCGAGCGACAGGGACAGGGGCGACCGCGACAAGGGCAAAGGAGGAAGTAAGAACAGAAGAACGCCAAAGGGCGGGTTCGTATGAATCCGCCCTTTTTTCTATCTCTTATGGCTCTCTTCCGCCTGATTCTCCAGTCCCCGGTTCTTTTCCACCTCTTTCCCCTGGGGGTTGTGTAGCTCCACTGCCTGACGGGGGTTGTGCGCTCGCTTTTGCTTGAGCCTTTTTAATTCTGTCATTAAGAACATTTGCCCTCACCTCCTTAAGGCGTTTCTGCGTTTCGCGTTGGTCCAGGTATACAAAACTTCCAGTTTCAATCTCAACTTCCGGTGCCGCCCCTGGGAGATTTGGATCGGGTTGACCTTTCGCTTTTACTGACTTTCGCTCTTTGAATTTTTGTTGGCGGCCAAGATATTGTCCTCCAGCGGAGGAAGACCAGGCAACAAGATTGGGATTTGTTTTTGCAATAATCTCAGAATCTAAGTCGTCTATTTCTTTTTGAATGCGTTCTGTCGCTAATCCACCCCAATCCTCCGCAATCTTTGTCATAGCAGCTGGTTTCTGTGATCGTACGAATGCTCTTCGAAACTCCTCATTATTGGCCATGGAACGATCGATCTTCTCAAAGTCAACGGTCTTAAGACTCTCTACAATTTTTAGCATCATTGCTTTTTGCATAAGTTTCTGCATTGCTTCCCGCGCTTTTTGAGTATCTGTGCTCTTTGTGAGTGCAACAAGTTCTTGATTTTCCTCAAATTCGCTCACTGCTTGAAGATGCGAATCCTCGTATTCATCAGGATTATCTTTCTTCCTTGCGGTTTGATCCGGTATCATGGTTCTATTCGCAAGAGCAGCGAATGCGGCGCCTCTGCCTTTTCCGAATCTTTTTTCTGCTTCTGCTGCATCGCTAAGGTCAGAATTGTATTTCATCATCTCTTCAAATTGCTCCGGAGAATGCTTTGCCGCATACGTAAGAGCTTGATGAAGATCGTCCGGCCGCATTTTTGCCGCGGCTTTCGTACCTTTTTCTTTTAGTCTGGCTGCCGTAAGCGCAGCTTTCTTTGCGTCATCTTTTATCGGCGTAAACGCTCTCATCTGTTGGTTAAATAATGTCTCATCTCCTGCAATTTCCGCATATTGCTTTTCCAAGGCGGCAGGTGTTTTTTGAGCTTTTGCTCCTTGCTCCAATCCTTTGCGCATTGCGGTTCGTGTGGCCCAACGCGCGCCAGTAGCAGTAGCAACAGTTTTTCCAAGCGGGTTGTTGGTATTCATGAGATTCTCAAGTCGAGAAAGATTGGTTTTTTCTCCAAGATCACGCTTCGTCTTTTCTCTGGCGAGGAATCGGGCGGCGGTTACACCCGCGAAAGTTCCCGCGCCCACCATAGCGGTTTTCTTCGCAAAATTAGCCGCTTTCTGCGCCATGGAGGGAGCTAACGACATGCTTACCGTAACTCCGAACACCAAAATGAAAAGGGAGGTAATGGGCGCGAAAAACGCAGCCGTGGGGCCGGCGGATCCAACTGCTTCCGATCCAATGAGATCAGGAGCAGAAAGAGAAAGCACTTTGCCCGCGAGCCAGAGGAAAAAACTAATCGGAACCCCTACAAATGCCCACTGGATAAGACTGCTCCACCATTGATTCCACCATTTTCTTGTTGCCGGGAGAATATAGCAGGCGAATGCAAGCGGCGCGAGAATGGCAAGCGTCCATAAGATAAAAACGCGCAAGACAAATACAGCGATAATGGCAAGATAGATAAGAGAAGCGACAAAGTAGTAAAGGATGCGGGCAATTTCAAATACAAGCTTTCCTTCGGTGCCGCCGGCTCCGGGGAATTGAAGATCCTCCCATCTTGCGGACTGTACCGCGCCCAAGAAAGAACTTGCCAATAGATTTCCAATATCAACCATCACACCCACCAAAACGCCGCTAAAATTTACAAGAACCGCTATGATAATGAGGGTAGGAAGAGTGCGCTTGAGTTGATAATTTTGAAGATTGAGGATGGTTGCAAGCCCGATAAAGACCAACACAAGAAGAAAGAAGATATTTACCAGCGATCGCGTGAAGTTCCACCCTTCGGTTACCACCGCGGCTTTGCCTGGGACTACCGGGATGGAAAGCACGTTTTGCACAATCCAGTTGAGGAAACTCGCGATGCCAAAAAAAATGATCGCCGCCAGATTAGCGATAATGCCGACAACGCTTCCAAATAGCTTGTCAGCGATATCTGCTCCAATGCCAGTAATGGTGCTTAACACATTTGCCGAAGAAATTTCCGGAGTCAGAACGAAAAACAAAACCCCAAGGGATACGCCAATCAACAGAGTTTTGTCGGTGTGCTTGAGGAATATGTTTTTGAGTTGCTGTGAAAAAGTGTGCATAAGGAGAGTTCTTTAGAATGAACGGGAAGCCCCGCGAGGGGTGCTAATTTCGCCATGGTTACAACCCTCTGCTATATTTGCGTGAACGCTCACTCTGCGCACATCATCCCTTAAATCATTGCCGGTAGGATTGTTATTGTCAAAACTGTATTGGGTTTGGAGTAAATCTTTTTCTGGTTTTTCAAAGCAAATTCGGTCGTAGTTTGTTGGATTTTCATCTCCCTCTGCTTCCGTGCTTGGGCATTTTTCGTTGCCATTACATTCATAGAATGTTACGGCACAACCGTATGCTTTGGATTTTAAAAAACAATTGGCGTTTGGGTCAATCCAAACAGAAAGTAAATCCCAATCTGATGGAGTACCCTCGATTGAAGCTGGGTTTGCGCATCCCTGGCCTGTTGTTACTTGATTATTAGCAGGGGAAGGTGGAATAAGAAGATCTGGATAGTAAGGAGCTCTTACCTGATGAATACTAACCGTATCGTGAGCGCTGTAGAAGTATTTGCATGGCCTTCCCCACCTGCGGAAGTAGTTTCCCTTTGAAGTAGAAACTGCCTCTAATGCTATTTGCCCAAAATTCTTCTTATCGAAGAGAAAAACAACAGGTTTCCCCCAGAAGTCTTTTTCGTTATCAATAGTAATACCAGGAAATGTACAGGCAGTTTCAGATATAATTCGAAATCCTCCGACTTTTTCTTCCCAGCCCTTTTCATTTGTTGCATCTCGTACAAAACCAAATTTGCTTTGAAGAACATAATCTTTCAAGTTGCCGGCACCGTTACGGTCAAAGCATATTACTTCTGTTTTTGTTTCTCCAGAAGTAGAAGTATTATACGCCAAAATACCCTTGTATTCAGAGACAGTTTTGTACTGAACAATGCTGATTGATCTGATTTTTGATTTCCATGGCTCTGGCATCGGCCAAGGGACCGATCTCGTGAGATACTCATCGCGGTCATCAATATCTCCGTCATGATCACTGTCATATTTATCACCGTTATCAATCTTTCCATCACCATTGGTGTCGTATGTCTCCTTTTTATCTGCGACTGTCATTGGAAAGAAATAGTAGTCATCTTTCCCTTCGCCGCTTCCTGGGTCTCCTATTTTTAATACAGCAGTGTCTTTCCCATCCGCATCTTTTATTTTCTCTCCATCTGTTATTCCTGAACATTCTCTCCGTGGGTTTCCAGACTTTAGAGAGTCTCCGTCATCATCGGTGTTACACGTGCAACCGTAGTTTGTGCAAAAATAAATTCCAGCGCCGCCCCCAATCTCTCCTTCTCTTTGTTCTACTGCTCCAGCTGGCGGACGGGAAAGAACAATACCCGCAGGATTCAATAATGGCTGAACTGCCGAAATCTCAAAATTCCCGATTGTTCCCACTTCGGGATTGATAAGTTGGATAATAATAAACGAGCCAAAGATTAAAAGAATTCCCAGTATGGCGTTTTGAATTTTTTCTTTCGCCGCGCTCAACTGGGAAGGAATGGCGCCAGACACTAACCATTGCACGCCTCCCCATACAAGCATAACAAAAGCCGCGAGTCCGGCGATGCCAATCATGGCGTAATACGTCCACGCGACAAGTTGAGAAATGTTTTGATCGTCTTTGAGGTTGAATCCGCCGAATGAAGGATAATCAAGATTGAGTTTGACAGCTCCCAAAGCAATAGATGGGAGAAGGAGAAACGCGCAGACAAAGATGAAAGAAAAAAGAAAGCGAAGTTTCATATATCTATCATACTATTAATAACAATTATATTATAGTATCAAAGATTTGGAAAATAAAAAACGGGCACATGCGTTTGAGGGATTGCATGTACCCGAAAGGCATTGTATTGTTTGACTATTCCAAGACAATATTTTTGCTAAGGACACCCCATGTTTGACTCTCCCTGTCAAACCCGACTCCGATATAGATTTTTACCTTATTCCCTTCTGGAGTTTGGAAGGGAATAACCGTAGAATAGGCAGGCGATCCAAGGGAGATGCCCTGATTCCACGGTAGTTTTTGTAATCCCTCGGGGGTGAGCGGTACTCCAAACGTGCCGTTCTTCAAGCCCGATGACTTAAACCATGTGGGAGGGAAAGCTTTCGTGGTAGCAATGATGGCCGCAAGGGGTACTTGTCCGGCGGGACCCTCGACATGCACGAGATCCTTCATTGCCATTGCGACAATATCAGTTTGGGCGGGTGCTTGGGCGTTCTGGAGAACGCTTGGAGCAATGGGCACCGCAGGTGCCGGTGGCGCGGGCGCAATGCGCCCGTTCATCTCCGGCGGCTCGATTTGGACACTCCCGATCGAGGGAGCGGCGGCAGGGGTATCCTTATCGTCGATCAGTTGGATGGCGGCAAACAACACCGCTCCGGCGATCAGAAACGCGCCGAGGGTGAGGAGCAGTTTCCAGTTCCCCTTATGGGGACTGGCGGGAATCCGAGTGCCATGAGTAATCGTTTGGGTTGCCATAACGCTACCTCCTTTGGCAGTATGAATAACGAAAGGTTCACGGGTCTGGCTTTTACCAGCCCTATACCTCTACAATACCATTACTCTTCGCAAAATGTCAAGGGCTGGGGCACAGATTTCAAAGCGAGAAGAACTTTTTACTTTAGAAACGAAAGCAAAAGGAAAATTCCTCGCTCAAAAACAAAAAAGAACTGAAGAAAAAATTACTTTCCATTATGAGGTTGCGTTCCTGCTATGCTTGTGGTGAGATTGATCCAATCTTCCATAGAAAGCGTTTCTGCTCTCTGGTTTGGTTGAATCCCGTTCCTTAAAAGCCATGCGGCGATCTGGTCTCGCGAAGAAAAGGGTATCTGTTGTCGTATTTTTTCCGAAGAAAGATCGGATCCGCGCTGTGCAAAACCTGTGGATAAATTGTTAAGAAGCTGTTTGCGAGGTTGGGAAAAACCTGTTTTGATAATGTGGAAAAAAATTTTTGAAGCAACATGGGAGAAATTGGAATGAAGTGTGATGTGCAGAACCGCAGAATCCACGCGAGGTTGGGGCCAAAACGCGCTTCTCTTGATGGTAAAAAGCAGTTTGGGCATAGCGTAAAATTGCACGGATACCGCGAGGATGTTCATATCTGGCGGTCTGGAACATATCCTCTGGGCAACTTCTTTTTGAGTAACAAGCGTCAGATCCGCAGGGCGTATATCTGCTTCGAGGAATGTTCGGATCGCGGGCGCGGTAATATAGTAAGGAAGATTGGCAACGACGCGGTATTGTTGCCATGGGAGAGAGGAGAGAGGAAAGGCGAGAATATCTCCCTGGACGATGGTGATATTTGGCTCTTGGGCCATGGTTGTTTGTAGAATTTTCACCATCTTGAATGCTTTTTCCACCGCAAAGACGTGTTTGACGTGATGGGCGAGTTCTTGGGTAAGGGTTCCAATTCCGGGGCCAATTTCGAGGACGTTATCATCGGGCTGGAGATTGGCCGAGGAAACTATTTTTTTGACAATGTTTTCGTCAACCAGAAAATTCTGGCCGAGAGAGCGGCTTGGTTCAAGTCCATGGGCGGCGAGGATTTGTTTAACAACAGCTGGCGAAGAGAGATTCATAGAAAAGGAAACAAAACGGTGTAATGCAAAGTTGGAGAAACGTATATTTTGCTTTTGTCCACAGCCCTTCGAGTATGACATTTTGGACAAGGGGGATTGACGAGAGGCCTTGTTTGAGGGTAGTATAGAGATATCCTATGCAATCGAAATTGAGCTTTTTTAATGACGAAGTTCCCCAGAACGACAAGCCAAAAGTAAAGAAACGGATGTTGAGATTAGCGCTCTTTGGGGCAATTTTTTTGGTTGCTTTGATGCTTTTGGGATCTCAATTCTTTTCTTCCGGAGATACAAACAATGGGGATGCTTCAGAGTCAGTTCTGATGGAATCTCCTCATGGAAGCTCCTTTGCGGGGGTGATAAGTCCTGCTCGCACCTCTTTTGTAATAGATACTCCTCCTCTTACCTTTGTGCAAGGGATAAGTTTGCAGCCGGCGATTCCCCCGATTACTCTTACCCCTCAAGTATTGGGCAGTATTTTAGGTACAGTAGAGCAAGGAGGAGGTTCCAGGCAGGATATTTTTCACTATGCGGTAGAATCCGGGGACACAATTGATTCTCTTGCCTCGGAATTTAATATCTCTCCTGAAACTATTATGTGGGCCAACCAATTGACCCGATCTTCTCGCTTGCAGGAAGGAAAAGAAATTGTCATTTTGCCGGTTTCGGGAACATTGCATTTGGTGCGGCAAAACGATACGTTAAGCGAAATCGCTCAATGGTATAAAGGGGATATTAATACGATTGTGGAATTTAACGATTTGACTTCCGCGAGCGATATTTATGCGGGAGATATCTTAATTATTCCTGGAGGCGCGCAACCTGCTCAATTACCCGCCGGCCGCTTGACGCCCGTTGCCAATTCCTACTTTATCCGACCGGTGCCGGCTCCTTATCATATCAGCCAGGGATTGCACGCATTTAACGCGGTTGATATGAGCACAGGAGTTTGCGGAAGTCCGATTTATGCCGCCGCCGGAGGATCGGTGCAAAAAGTGGGATATCATAGCGTAGGGGGCAATTATGTGCGCGTGCTTCATCCAAATGGCGTGGTAACATACTATGGACACATGTCGGGCTATACGGTGGCTCCCGGTCAGCGCGTTTTACAGGGGCAGATTCTTGGATATATCGGCCATACAGGATATACCATACCGTCAGGGTCCGGAGGTTGCCATCTGCACTTTGAGGTGCGCGGCGCCACGAATCCGTTCGCAAAATAGAATGCGTCGTCTTTTATGAACTATCCCGCGTACACGGGATAGTTTTTGTTATTGGACCTCTTTTATTCGGTAAGACAACGCTTCGGTAAAGTGATCGAATGAAATATGTTCGTGTCCTTCCAAATCTGCTATTGTTCTGGCTACTTTCAGAACGCGATGATATCCGCGGGCCGAAAGTCGCGCCGAATCCACATACTTTTTTGCCATCTGTTGTGAAGCGGCATCGAGCGCGCAGAACGAATCAAGCTCTTTGAGATTCATGTGAGCGTTTGTGCGGAAATCTTTGAATCGTTGATGTTGGATGCTTCTTGCTTTCAATACGCGATTCCGCACGGCAAAAATCTCTTGAGGATCAGGATTGGTTGCTGCAAGCTCTTTGTAGGTTACTTGCGGCACATGCACAAGTATGTCCATGCGATCCATAAGCGGCCCGGACAGTTTCCGGCGGTATTTGAGGATTGCTGTTTGGGGGCATTGGCAATCGCGTTCTGGGTCTTGATAAAATCCGCAAGGACATGGGTTTGCCGCCGCCACGAGCATAAAAGAAGCGGGAAACCGAATATGGTGGCGTGCTCGCAGAATCGTAATCTCGCCTTGTTCAATGGGTTCTCGCAAGGATTCCAGCGCATCGCGGTGATATTCGGGGAATTCGTCTAAGAATAAAACTCCTTGATGAGCAAGAGTAATTTCTCCTGGCCGGGGCGGATTGCCTCCGCCGATAATCGAGGATTCAGAAGATGTATGATGAGGATTTCGAAATGGCGGGCGCACAAGAAATGGCATATTCTCTGAAAGAAGTCCGGCGATACTCCATATTCGTGTTACCTGAAGAGATTGCTCAAACGAGAGCGCGGGTAGGATTTCAGAAAGTGCTTTTGCGAGCAGAGTTTTTCCCGTGCCCGGCGGCCCATAAAAGAAGATGTTATGACGGCCTGCCGCCGCTATTTCCAGAGCGCGTTTGGCGGAATGCTGCCCGCGAATAAGAGAAAAGGAGGGAAAGATTTCTTGCGTCAATTGCTCAATGGAAGGCGCCCGCGCGGGTTCAAGAGGGAATGCCTTGTGAAGATATCCTACCGCTTCTTTGAGGGTACGCACCGGAATAATCTGCAATGCGGCGTGCTGCTCGTCGTTTAGCAATGCAAACGCCGCCTCTTTCGCGTTTTCTGTGGGGACAAAGAGAGTCGAGATATGTTTCTTTTGGGCGAGTAATGCGAAGCCGAGAGTTCCTTTGACTGGACGAACTGCCCCATTCAGAGAAAGTTCTCCTACTGCGAGAAATTGTTGACTTGGGAATTTTGCTTGTCCTGAAGCCAAAAGAAATCCCAAGGCGATGGGAAGATCATACATGGTTCCCTCTTTTTTTATGTCAGCGGGCGCTAAATTAACCAGCGTTCTGATGGGTTGCGTGTGGGGAGATTTGAATCCGGAGCTTTTGAGGGCTGAACCAATGCGCTCGGCGCTTTCTTGCACGGATTTGTCGGCGAGCCCAATAATGGAAAAGGAACGCAATCCGTAGGTTACTTCGGTTTCTACGTGCACAATATGAGCGTCAATTCCCGAAAGCGCCGCAGAATACACAGAAGACAAGCCGCGTTTTTGCATATACATCAGTGTACGCAAAAACGTTCAAAGGGAACAATATTTCCGACAAAAAGTTTACAAAAATAAAAGAATAACTTTGAATTACGAAACCAGCACATACAAGGTTTAGAGAACGTTGGGAGCGCGACTGGCGCGAGCACCAGGAATTTTTCAGCAGAAAAATATCCGTGTTCTCAAAGCATTATATGTGCTGGTTTCGTAATTCAAAGAGAATAAAAGAAACGCCCGCGTTGCGGACATCTCTCTTACTCTGGGATTCTTTTTCGTTACTTTTGGCAATTCAAGCAGATACTTGCTTCAGGGGACGCTTCAAGACGCTCCCGAGAGATTGGTTGATTGCATTTCTCGCAGATGCCATACACGCCTTTGCTGATTTTTTCAAGCGCGGTTTGCACATCTTTCAGTTGAGTCTCAAGGGTAAATTCCGTTTCCAACTCCGTGGAGTATTCTTCCACTTGTCCTGCGGCTTCTTCCGGATCATTGCTTCCCTGCGTCATTTCAACAGGAAATTTAGTATCCCAGTCTCCCTTGAGCGAAGGGTCTTTGGTGGCAAAAGTTCCCAATTCTTGTTCCAAGCGATCCTTCTGCTTCTGAAGCGCCGCTTGCTGTTTGTCTAAAAATTCTTTGTTCATACGGAAAGGATTATTGTTCTAAGAGGGCATTCATAGTTGCCTGCACAGTTTCGTACGATGAAGCGATGATTAGATAGTTGCCTACTACCGCGTATACAATTCCGCTGTCGTTTAATGAAAATGTCTGAAAGCGGATTTCGTTGTTAAGGTATGCTTTGGAACGGAAAGAAGAGGCGTATCCGGTTCCTTTTGCCCCCCACAAGAACGAAAGATTTTGAGTATCGCGTTCGATTGTTTGCTCCCAATTGCGCATGGCGCGCAAGGTTTCGCCTTCATCTTTAATAGGAATGATGATCCCAAAACGAGTTCCTCTGGTAAATGTGTAGAGGAAATAGAATTCGTTGGAATCCCATTGGGCCTGCACGTCCGGGGGTACTACTGCGTTAAATGTGGTGAAGAATTCTTGCGCGCTTAATGTTGTGCGTTCCGGTTGTTTTTGGAAGAGCAAACGCAAAAACCCTGCGCCTTTTGCTTCAGCGGCAAACCGGGAGAGCGTTGTCTGAAGATCCGCGCGATTTTTGAATTGCAGGGCAACGGTTTGTTTGATGTGTAAGGTTTCCGTGAGCAGGGAAATAAAGTTGGATGTGGGGGTTGCTGTCGGAGATGAAGCAACAGACTGGCTTGGACTTGCCAGAGGGCTTTCCGCGGAAACCGGCGGAACGGAGTTAGTCGGCGAGGGAGTTGAAGATTCTTTCCCTATGAATGGGAGAAACCCAAGTGGAGGAAGCGGCAATCCTTTACCCTGAAGAGCCCAAAAACCCCAAAGAGCGCCCGTTACAAAGATAAATCCAAGAATAACAATAAGGAGCACACGGAGAAAATTTTTCTTAGACGAGGAAGATGTTTCGGTAATATCTCGGATGATTGTTTGCGCCGGCTGCGGAGCTGTGAATGTTTCTTTGAAGGATGATCTTTCAAGGGGTCGTGGAAACGTCTGGCGTTGTTGGGGTTGATATGGCGCTTGCGGTTTTGGCGGAATTCCAACTGGGTTTGGATCGGGCGGTTGCGGTTTAGTTTCGGGTATCCTTTGAGGAGTTGGAGATATCGGCGGCGCGGGAACAGGGGAAATAGACGCAGCTTTTGGGATTTGTGTTGGCATTGGCCGCTGTTGAGCATTTCCGGAAACTTGTTGAAGCTGGGTGTTCGATTCATTCTCGCGGATCCGCGTAATATCCTTTTCCATTGTGCGAATATCTTCTCTGCGCAATTGTTCAAGACGCTCGAGCTGTTTTGAGGGGGAAACTTGCGGGGGGGTAGGGGCTCGTCTTTGAGAAGGTATTGTTGGATTTTGTGCTTGTGTTGGCGGAGCATGCGGAGTTCGCAACGGTGGAGAAGCAGGAGGACTTGGAGGTTTTGGTAATGCTTCGCGATCCTCAATATCTTGAGGGAAGTGAGAAAGAGAAACAACCTTCTCTTGATACATATCTTGGGAAGCATCGGGAACGCGAGGAGTCCCTGCGGAATTTTGCCGAGCAATGGGAGGGGGTGTGGTTTGCTGATTGACGCGGGAAGTACCCGATTGTCGGGAAACGGAAGAAGGCGGGATGTTAACTACGGGAGTCCCCGATGGGGAAGCTGGCATTCTTGAAGGCGCGCTTGTCCGAGGCGATGGCGGTGTTGGTGGTTGAGGTGGAATGCCGGGAACAGTTTGTTTGTTTGACGACGTATTGGTTTGTTGAGGATTTTGATCGGTTGCCATATCTGCGAATGCTTTGTGAAAAGCGAATAAATAATATTATGCTTTCACCATTTTCCCACAAACTTTTTGGAAATACCAGAGATATCGGCGACTATGAATCTGAAGGCGTCTCCTTGAGCGCTTCTTTGAGAGACAAATTGATTCGTCCAAGCTCGTCAATTTCAATAATCTTAACTGGGACCACGTCTCCGATGTTGACTACATCTTGCACTTTATTCACTCGTTTGGCCGCGAGTTGCGAGATGTGGATAAGTCCTTCTTGTCCTCCGATATCAACAAACGCTCCAAATTCAAGAATTCGTTTTACGGTTCCCTTGACGATTTCTCCCACCTGAAATTCTCTCGTGAGATTGTGGATCCATTCAATCGCTTTTTGGCCGTTGTCTTTGTCTTGCGCCGTAACGAAGATTTGCCCCGATTCTTCAATATCAATTTCAACGTCGTATTCCTCGGTAATTTTGTTGATTGTTTTTCCTCCCGACCCAATAACCAAGCCGATTTTTTCCGGATTGATTTGAATCGTGAAAATTTTTGGAGCCCATTGGGAAAGTTGCGGCCGGGGTTCGGCGATCTTTTTGGTAATAACCTCGTCAATGATATGATGCCGGACGCGTTTGGCTTCAGTCAGAGTCTCTTTGAAAATTTGTTCGGTAATTCCCAGAAGTTTTACATCCAATTGAATGGCGGTGATGCCTTCTTTCGTGCCCGCAATTTTGAAGTCCATATCTCCGTGATGGTCTTCGGGGCCTTGAATATCCGTGAGGAGTTTGTATGCTGTTCCATCTTCCGACATCATCAATCCCATGGAAATGCCCGCAACCGGGCGTTTAATGGGCACGCCTGCGTCCATAAGCGCGATCGTGGATGAACATACCGAAGCCATGGAAGTTGATCCATTGGAAGATACCACTTCCGTTACGATACGAATAGTGTAGGGGAACTGATCCGGGTCTGGAACTACCGGGAATAATGCTTTTTCCGCCAGCATGCCGTGTCCGATTTCTCGTCTGCCGGGCCCGCGAAGCGGCTTTACTTCTCCCGGGGCATACGGAGGAAAATTATAATGATGCATGAATCGTTTCTTGCCGATAAATTCCATTCCTTCCAAAAGCCGCTGGTCTCCGGGAGCTCCAAGAGTCAGCATGGAAAGAGTTTTTGTTTGTCCGCGGGAGAATAATCCGGAACCATGCGTGCGCGGCAAAAGCCCCGCTTCACATGCCAAAGGACGAATTTCATTAAGTTTGCGGCCGTCCACGCGTTCTTCTCGCGCCAGAGCTCCCTGATGCACCGCGCGATCGGTTTCATCTTCAAAGATATCTTTGACTAAATTGAGCTGCAGGCCATCGGGATGTCTCTCTTGAAGATGGGTTTCGAGCTCTTTTCTAAGGGCATCCACCGCTTCCATGCGAGCATGCTTATCTCCTTGGAACAATGCATTCTGGAGTTTGTCGCCCAGCCATTCTCGGATTTCGCTTTGCAGTTGTTCTTTGGTTTCCTTGAGTCCGTTTTGGAATTCAACTTTTTGGGGTTTGCGTTCTTTGATCAATTGCTCTTGGAATTCGATGAGCTGAAGCAAAAATGGCTTGGCAAACGCAAGCGCTTCCTCATAGACGTTGTCTGGAGTTTCATCGCTTTCAGCTTCAATCATGTTAAAGAGTAAATCATTTCCTTTTTTCACTGCGGCCAACACGAAATCAAGATCGCTTTCGGCGCGTTCCTGATAGGTCGGGTTGAGGATAAGTTTGCCGTTGAGTCTTCCGATGCGAACGACACCGAGCGGCCCTCCCCACGGGATACCAGAAAGAGATAACGCGATGGAAGCTCCTAGGAGTCCTGCGGTATCTGGATCATGACTGCCATCCCAAGACAAACAGGTGGCAATCACCTGCACTTCTTTTTTGAATCCTTTGGGGAAAAGCGGCCGAATTGCGCGGTCAATAAGGCGGGCGGTAATGATTGCTTCGTCTGAAGGGCGTCCTTCACGGCGCATATAGCGAGAGCCCAAAATTTTTCCGGCGGCGTAAAAACGCTCTTCATAATCTACGGTGAGCGGGAAAAATCCTTGATTTGCTATCTCTTGCTTCGACATGACTGCCGTTACCAGCGTAACCGTTTCTCCTGATTGAATTACACAGCTTCCATCGGCTTGTTCTGCCCATGTATCGAGAGTAATCGCTATTTCTCTGTCTCCGAGTTTGATAATCTTGTTCATTCAGTGAGTGAAAGCGAATACACGAATAGACACGAATAATACCAAGAAAATCATGCTCTTCTTCGCATCATTTGTGTGGATTCGTGTATGCGTTTCTGAAAAAGTTATTTACCTATATTGATCGGCCATTTTGACTTTTTTAATAAATACTTGTCGTTTTCTCCGTCCAAATCTTCAAATTCATCGGCAACTTCTCGAAGGCGCGAGGAGGTGGATTTTCCGAAGGCGAGCACTTCTACGCGTTTGCCGTGGTTCTGGAGATATTCCACTAACGGCACATAATCGCCGTCTCCGGAAACAAGGACTACCGTATCCACCATATCTGCGGTTTTAATGGCGTCCACCGCGATGCCCACATCCCAGTCAGCTTTTTTCAATCCTCCGTAGTATTCTTGCAAGTCTTTGATGCGTGTCTCGATTCCGAGATTGACAAGAGCGTCGAAAAAAGGTTTTTCTTCGCCTGTTTTGGTGCGCACCACATAAGCGAATGAGCGAATGAGCCGACGGCCGGAAATTGCGGCACGCAAAATCTCCCGAAAGTTCACTCTCGCCTGATGAATGTTTTTTGCCGAATGATAGAGGTTCTGCACGTCTATAAACACCGAGACGCGCTGATCTTTATGCTTGGAAGTCATGGAGGAGCTCAAATGCCAAGAGCAAGCCCTTAATGCTGGCGTTTGCTATTTTTTCAATCCTACTTTTTTGATGAGCTTGTTATATCGAGCTTCATCTTCTCTCTTGAGATGCGCAAGAAGTTGTCTGCGTTTTGCCACCATTTTGAGAAGTCCGCGCTTGGAGTGAAAATCATGGGAATGTTTCTTCAAATGCGAAAGAAGCGTGTCAATCTGTTCAGAAAGCAGAGCTACCTGCACTTCAGGGGAGCCAGTATCTGAATCATGCACTCGATATTGCCCGATAAGTTTTTCTTTATCCTTTGGGGTAATCATTAGTTACAGTATAGCTGAAAACCAAAAAAAAGCAAGAGGGGCATCGAATAAGGCAAGGTTTGGCTTTGAAATGAGTTTGGGAACTTTGAATTACGAAACCAGTACATTATGAGGTTTGGAGAACACGGATATTTTTCTGCTGAAAAATTCCTGATGCCCCCTCCCACCTCGCGGTGAGGGGCTCGCGCCAGTCGCGCTCCCAACGTTCTCAAAACCTCATAATGTACTGGTTTCGTAATTCAAAGTTGGAAAACAAAAGGCTTCCATGGCTGGAAGCCTTGCGATGAGAAGCGCATTTAGCAGGCATCTTCGGAAGAATCGTCTTGGTATCGAGGCGGGAGATGCCTAGACTTATTTGTGAGCCGTTCGTCTCCCCATGTGTATGGGTGGTCGATATAATTTTTGAACTCCTTTTCTTCGCTGCAGATTCGGCAAACGCCCTTGCTTTGCGGCCCTTCTGCGGGTTGTATGATCCAGTAGTGTGTACAGAGAGGAGTTCGTTGTTTATCAAATGGACTGTCAGACATGGGTTGCCCCCTTATGAAAACAATAGAGCGTTTCCGCCTTGAGTATACTTGGTTTTCTGAAAAAGTCCAGATGATGACTTTGAATTACGCAAGCAATTGCGTAATTCAAAGTTTGTAAATAAAATGTCAGTTCTTTTTGGCAGTATTCTTAACGCTATTCTTTTGAAAAATGCCTATTCTTCAAAAATTTAGTAAAATCATACATCTCCGTTTGGTAGAGTTCAAGTTTTTGTTTTTGTTCTTCGGGAGTAAGTATAGCCGCCATCTTCGCGCCGAAACTCTGAACACGAAAACCGCCAAATGCGCCAACTCCGTCAAAAACAAGTCGCGCATCAAATGGAGTTTGTCGTTCTTTGTAAAATTCTTCAAGAAATCTCATCATTTTCTGTTGTTGTTTAAAATTCTCAACAGTCCACTCCCGTTTCTTTTCCTCACTGTACTCCCAACCCTCTGGTTCAGGAGCATAAACTTCAACCCACGGATACGGCAAGCCGTGTTGGTCTTCTCCTTCTTGGGCCATATGACCTTCACAAGAGCCACTCGTAGTAAATTCGTGAATCAAAAAAGCGGCAACGGGCTCTTTAATTTTTTCGTCAATTCCCTTGCCAAGTTGGTCGGCAATTTCATTTACTTCTGCCATCTTTTGTTCCCACGCAATTTGCTTTTCCGCTTGCGCGAGGCGGTTCAGAGTTGAAATTTGGTTTTCTGGATTCATTATGATTAAAAAATTTTCTTCCTCCATAACGCGAAACCGCCAATTCGTTTTTGCCCTGCGGAGCAGTCAATTCCGACCAAGTTCTGTATTGGTATAGTATTCTAAAGATAGTCCGAACGCATTTCGCCGCCTGCGGCGGCAAGGAAGCCCCTCGCGCGAAAATCAGGAAAGGCGGCGGAACCGCACGAATGGCAATTTGAAGTTTTTCTTTGTCGGCAAATGCTCTTTGATAAAATAATGCTGATATACATTTTTGTTACAGCAAAATTGGGAGCCGAAGGGCACTAAAATTAAGGAATTATTTGGTATTGTCCAACTTTGATTTCAAATCCGTTCCAAAGTTTTGTTTTGAATTTAGAACCTACTTGCAAGCCAGGCAATGTTGTTTCAGTTTCTGAATTTCCATCTTCTCTAAATACAAAATAATTGTTTTCAAATGTTATTTTAGTGGGTAGAATGTTGCGAGAAACAGTATCTCCTGATTGCGTTGTTTCTCCTACTAGGGTTATTATTTTTGTTGGTCTAACTGTATATTTGAAATCTAGTGAAACGTTTTTACCTTTCTCTACTCCTACTGAAGTCCAATCAAAATTAGATGAACCACCCGTTTCAACAATCTTGTCAATTCTAATAACTGCTACATCGTTTGGTACGCTAACTAGTTGCTCTCCCTCATAGTAATTTCTAGATTTATCCAATGATAACGATATAACACTAGCTTCAAATTCTATGTAAGGCGACAAAGCCATTTGTGGCTCTGGCTTTCCTAAATTTCCTTGGGATGTTGGTGTGGGGGTGGGACTTGGAGTTGGTGAAGGAATAGGCGCGGGTGAAAGTGTTCGTTGATTCAGAATAAAATAACCCGCTATGCCAGCAAGTATAACTATCCCAATAATCACTATGATATTTACAAAACCTTTTTGATCGTTCATATTTGTATATTTAGTACTTAATAATTTTCGACTTCTATGATTAAAAAATTTCCTTTTCCCAAACTTGAATACACATTAGTCGCCGAGCGAAGCGAACCAAAACCGCTTGCTATTCCCTTTCTGGTGCCCTTTGTTTGAAAATGCGCGAACCCACTTTGAGCGGAAACTGAACGGTGTTTCTTAAAATCATTGTATCAAAAATTTCTGAAAATAACTAATCACGAAATGCCTCCGCGCCCCGCCTTTGGCGGGGCTACGCCTCAACAAAATTTTCTTCTCCAATTTTCGGATTTCGCGCGTTCCCCACAAGAAAATCAAATAAGGAAGAAGAAGATTTTGTTTTGGCGTTCTGCCCTCTATCGGGCAGGCGGAGGCGGTCTGACGCTCGTGGGCAAAAAGTTTCCCTCCCACTAAAACCCCCTTCCACTTTTTACCCGCTCGCCAAAAATGCGTGGCCGGGCTTTACAAAACAACTCAAGAGTGATAAGGTGATGTATCCTTGAGATGGTCTCAGTGTGTGCTCTTTAACAACCAAAACCTTAGAGCTACGCATACTTTTAACGAAGTAGTGGCTCGGCAAAGGAGGTCAAAATGACCGACACTAACATACTGATCCGAGATGCTCGCGAAGACGACTTCGAATGGGTCGAGAACCTAATGCAGAACGCTCTTGAAGCGTATTACGGTGGCGATCACCGCGCTCACGCAAGGCGCATCTTTGATGTACACATTAGTGGTGGCGTTGATCGTCTTGGTTTCTTCTCTTTCGAGCAACGCATGTTCATCGCAGAAGTGGACGGCGAATGCGCGGGAATGATACACGTGGTTGGCAAACGCCAATCAACATACAAGATCAGCCCGCTCATCGTGGCACCTGAATTTCAAGGTAGCTATGGTCTTGGTAGTCGCCTCCTCTCGCACGCTGAAAGCTATGCGAGAGGACAGCAAGCCAGACAGCTCTACTGCACCGTGGCCGAGCAAAATGTTGTTGCACTCCAGTTCTTCCTCCGCAAAGGTTTTATCAGGGCCGGAAGCTCCGACAGTCACTACAAAACTGGCGTGACGGAAACCATGCTCTACAAACCTTTGTACGGAGCGAGCAAAATCATGTCGCTCGATCAGCTTCATGTCTCGGTGTTGCCCCTCGATGAGAGCAATGAAGAGATGAAAGAGCAGGTTGGGCGAATACTCCTCGAAAATCTGCGGGATTCGTTCGAGGGCATTACGGATGATTGGGTGCGTGGACTTTTCGACGGTTACAGCCGCAGAAGCACGCTCGACATCAACACCAAGTACAAGCTCATCTATGTTGCGACCGACAGCACGGGCAGGGTCATCGGCGTGGCCGGAGCGACACCAAAGAAAGGAAGCTCTATCAAAGTGATGCCGTTCATCGCAACTAATCCGGTTGCGTTTGAGGCATTGCTGATAGACATTCCGCACCAGTTGGTGCCATACGGGCACAAGTTGTACATCCACATCAATCCGACCGCGGACGAGGTCATCTCGCTTCAGCGGCTGGGTTGGAAATTGGACGCGGCCATGCCTGCTGGCTATCACCCGAACGTCGTCACGCAACAGTGGAGCTTGGACATAGGAGAAACGACCATGAGAACAATGAGAATCAAACGAAGGTTCTACGACTTGATTCAGTCAGGGAAAAAGACCCTCGAAGTGCGTGTTGGCTACGATTCGATCAATCGTATCCAAGTCGGTGAACGTATCCGCCTCGTGACCCACACCGGAAATTTCGAAGTGAAGGTCAGCGATATCAGACGATATCAGACTTTCAAAGAGATGATTGGTGTGGAGCCATGGGAACGGATCGCTCCCGACTCGAGGTCACGCGACGAAGTGCTTGCCTTGTTTAAGCAGATTTACCCTGCGGACAAGGAGAAGCTCGGCGTTGTTGTACTCGAGTTCGCTCAGATCGGGAAGTAATTAAACTTTCCTCAAAGCCCAGTTGGCGTATGCCAACTGGGCTTCTTTATTTCACCAACGATAACTTTATACCAATAACCCCGTATTTTTCTTGTTCTTCTTTTGAATAAATTTTTTCAATTTCCATAAGTAGTACTTCTTTTGAAGAACTACCGAAGTATCCTGAAGGAAAATCAGAGAAAAGATTTTCAAAGTTAGAGTATCGGTACAATGCTTCCACATTAGCAATAATTTTCCTTGACGGGTTATCGATACAAGTAAATTCAATTTGGTCGTCAATATTTATCTTTCGGCGTTTTTCATCGAAGAGGCGAGATTCAATAATTTTCACGCCGGCCGCAACTTTTTCAAAAGGATTGGCGCTCAACCTCATTTGGTGGATAACCATAAATTTATTTGCTTATTCCCACTGGTGTTGCGTTAAACTTTTTTACACTCCGATACAATGCTCTAGATAAGCCACGATTTGAGCAAAGGTGCCCTTTTCGACTTGAAATCAAGTCACGAGCATCACATCAAAAAACGATAATGAAAGCGAAATTATTTTTGATGATTTTACCTTAACGCAACACCAGTGGCTTATTCCTTATTATTTATGTTTGTATGATAGCATGGCAACGCGGAGTTTTCAATGTTTTGTAAAGCCCAGCCATGTATTTTCGGCGAGCGGGCAAAAAGTGGAATGGGGCATGGGGGGAGGGAAACTTTTTGCCCGCGAGCGTCAGACTGCCTCCGCCTGCCCGTCAGGGCAGAACGCCGAAACAAAATTTTCTTCTTCCTTATTTGATTTTTTTGGGGGCGCGCGAAATCTGAAAATTGGAGAAGAAAATTTTATTGAGGCGTAGCCCCGCTTGTGGCGGGGCGCGGAGGCGTTACGTTCCAATTTTTTGCGCAAAATATCCCGCTTCGCGGGATTGAGGCGATTTTTCATTCCCTCGCCGAATATAAGCCACGCCAAAATATAAAATTATGAACACACTGCCACAACCAACAAAATATTTTCTCTACATTCGCAAAAGCACCGATGAGGAAGACCGCCAAGTTTTAAGTTTGGAAGCGCAACTTGCGGAATTGAAAGAATACGCGGAAAAAGAAAGTTTAGAAATTATAGAAACATTTATTGAAAAGAAAACCGCCAAAGTTCCGGGAAGAGAGATTTTCAATTCCATGCTCAATAAAATTGATGGCGGTCTTCCTCATCTCATCGGGATTTTGGCGTGGCATCCGGACAGATTGTCCAGAAATTCCGTTGACGGCGGGCGTTTGATATATCTTTTGGACAC
>Ga0155233_112_pt1 | contig 33012 bp, 27 predicted proteins | sample RifCSPhighO2_02_FD_106201 | JGI IMG/M metagenome (GOLD analysis project Ga0155233, IMG submission 106201) | Candidatus Wildermuthbacteria bacterium RIFCSPHIGHO2_02_FULL_45_25
AAGGCGAACTCATTGACGCCGTGGAGAAGGTTACCTTTTCCGAGGTGGTCGAGTTGGCCCATGAATTGTTCGGTCCGAAGGGGTGCATGAAGTTTATCCGCCTCTTGTGATGCAAGAAAAGGAGGGAAGATTAAGGGGCAACGCTTCGCGTTGCCCCGTTCTTTTGATTTGCCAAAAAGTGGTTTTGTTTGTACGATTGGCTTATGATTTTGAATTCCCAAACCAGCGCATATAATGCTTTGAGAACGTGGATATTTTTCTGCTGAAAAATTCCTTGTGCTCGCGCCAGTCGCGCTCCCAACGTTCTCAAAGCATTATATGCGCTGGTTTGGGAATTCAAAGTGTATGAAAACGCAAAAACGCATATATCTTGATTACGCGGCAAGCGCGCCTTTAGACAAAAAAGCACTGGAAGCGATGATGCCTTATCTCACAAGAGAATTCGGCAATCCTTCTTCTCTGCATTCTTTTGGACAAGAAGCGCGCGCCGCTATCGAACACGCGAGAGAACAGCTCGCGCGGTTTTTGCATTGCAAGGCAGCCGAGATTATTTTTACGGGTGGCGCGACAGAAGCAAATAACTTGGTAATCAAAGGAGTTCTGGAGCATGCAAAAAGTAACACCGATACGTTGCCTCATATCGTGGTTTCGGGCATGGAGCATGAATCGGTGCTGGAACCTGCGGAACATCTGCGAAAGCAAGGATTGGCGGAAGTTGCGTATGTGAAACCTGGCAAAGACGGCATTATGCGAGTAAAAGATATTGAAAAAGCGCTCCAGAAAAATACGGTGTTGGTTTCGGTGATGTACGCAAACAGCGAGATCGGAACAATTCAGCCCATCAAGGAAATTGCGGAAGCGATCAGAAATGCTGAACTGGCATTTGGGCGCCGCGTGTTTTTTCATACGGACGCCGTTCAGGCCGCAAATTATTTGAGTTGTGATGTGGAGAAGCTGGATGTGGATTTGCTTACGCTAAGTAGCCATAAAATCTACGGGCCCAAAGGAATTGGCGCTTTATACGTTCGAGAAGGAGTTTCTCTTTCTGCTGTGATTGAAGGTGGAGGTCAGGAATTTCAGATGCGCTCTGGCACGGAACATGTTGCAGGAATTGTGGGATTTGGCGCCGCAGTTCAGCAGATTAATCCCAAATCGCATGATCGAATAAAAAAACTACGAGATAATCTTCTGGTCGCGATTCAACAATCTGTTCCTGACACAGTGGTAACTGGCTCTTTGGAAAAACGTTTACCAAATAATCTTCATGTGCGATTCAAGGGAGTTGAGGGGCGAGATGTGGTAATGCGATTGGACCAAGCAGGTTTTGCGGTTTCAACGGGATCAGCGTGTTCTGAAAAAACACAGGAACCATCTCATGTGCTGATATCTTTAGGGATACAACCCAAAGACGCTCTTTCTTCGGTGCGCGTAAGTCTGGGTAAATCCACTACGCAGAAAGATATACAGGCGTTTGCGCGGGCGCTTTCTTTGCAGGTTGCGGCGCTTGGAGAGAAAGGGCTATAATAGATGTAAGCAATCTAAGCAGGAGCTATTTTTTCGATGGAATTTATCGAGGAATTTTTACATAAAGACTGCGCATCCGAGCATGGAATCACAACGCCAGATCCCGCTTTTCATCCAAATGCCGCAAAAAAGCATCTTTTTTCGTTTCTGAAGATTGCGGCAGTCGGCTTATGCTTTTTGTCTATTGGATTGGGACTTGCGGCAGGAGGTGTATGGTACATGTATGAACGATTACGAAAAGAATTTGAAGTTACGCTTGAGGAAGAATTGAACAAAATTTATGCGGCGCTTCCCGCAGAATCCGTCGAAAGAATTATCGAAAAAACAGAACGCGTTGTGGAAAAAGAATATATCCCGCAGACAAGCCAGGAGGATCAAGTCATTGCAGTAGTGGAAAAAGTGTCCCCGGCGGTCGTGAGCATTTTGTCGTCTAAAAATCAGAAGGGGGTAAGCCAGGAAGGAGGCAAGGGTTCTGGATTTTTTGTTTCCGCAGACGGGTTGTTGATTACAAACAAGCATGTGGTGTTAGACAAAGAAGCTGTTTACACGGTTGTTACGAAAGACGGAAGTTCGTATGAAACAACGGTTTTAGCTCGAGATCCTGTTCAGGATATCGCGGTGTTGAAGGTGGATACAAAAGCAAAACCGGTTTCTTTCATCGAATTTGGAGATGTGAACGTTCTCGGGATAGGACAAAGCGTTATTACCATAGGAAATGCGCTCGGCGAGTTCCGCAATACAGTATCCCTTGGAGTTGTTTCGGGTTTGGGTAGGACAATCACCGCGTCCGATAATCATGGCTTTATCGAGACCATCGAAGATGTGATTCAAACAGATGCCGCAATCAACCGGGGAAATTCGGGAGGGCCTTTGTTGAATTTGTCTGGCAAAGTCATTGGAGTAAATACAGCCACAGTTATTGGAGCTCAAAGCATTGGCTTTGCTATTCCTTCCGATCGGGCCGCTCGCGATCTTGCCCAGGTACAAGTAACCGGGAATATTACATACGCTTCCCTCGTGGAACGATATATGACTATTACTCCAGAAGTGCAGAAGGAAAAAGGTCTTTCAGTGAACTATGGGGCGCTTGTCTTGGAAGGCAAAAAAGAATCTGCGGCGCAGACAGAAAGCGCATCTCCGGCAGTGGAATTGCGCAACGGGGATATTCTTCTGGAAATTGACGGGAAGCGGCTCGATGAAGCATACTCCCTTTCAGATGCGTTAGAAAGCAAAAAACCGGGAGAAGGAGTGATTACGCGATTCTTGCGCGACGGGAAAGAACATCTGGTATTTGTTCTTTTGGGAGTGCAAACTGGATAGGCCATAATTTACGGTACGATACAGAGAATGAGTAACATATTAGGTTTTGAGAACACGGATATGTTTCTGCTGAAACATTCCTGGTGCTCCCCCCTTCCACCTTGCGGTGAGGGGCTCGCGCCAGTCGCGCTCCCAACGTTCTCAAAACCTAATATGTTACTCGTTGCATAATAATAGTTGCAATCTATAAAACTTGTGTTATAATTTCTTTATATGATACACGGACCAGGAAATTTTACTCATAAGGCCCAAGAGGCCATCTTGCAAGCTCAAAATCTCGCGCAGGAGCGCGGCCAACAGCAAGTGGATACCCTTCATTTGCTCTACGTCTTAGTTTCTCAAGAGGAAAGCGTGATCTCTACGATTCTGCAAAAGTTAGGGGCGGATATAGATGGCTTAAAACGCAAGGTAGAATATGCGTTAGATCGCTTGCCAGTAACAGGCGCGGTGAGTCCGTTTGGCCAATTTTATCTTACCCAGGATTTGGCCAAAGTATTAGAGCGCGCGCGGCAGGAATCAATGAAAATGGGAGATGAATATATTTCTGTAGAGCATTTACTGTTAGCGTTGCTTGATACAGAATCCAAAGCAAAAGAAATTTTACAACGCACGAATATTATGCCAGCTGGCGAAGGGGAAGCGGCGACTTTGGAATTCGGGCATTTAGATTATGAAAGTGTGCTGCGAATGCTCGCGCAAATAAGGGGCGGAGCTCGCATTACCGATCCCTCTCCGGAATCCAAATATCAGGTGATTGAAAAATACGCTCGCAACCTGACACGGCTGGCGCAGCAAGGGAAATTGGATCCGGTGATTGGCCGGGAAAATGAAATTCGCCGGCTCATGCAGGTGTTATCCCGTCGCACAAAGAATAATCCGGTGCTTATTGGGGAGGCGGGTGTCGGAAAAACTGCGGTTGTGGAGGGACTTGCTCAAAAAATTGTGCGCGCGGAAGTTCCGGAAAGCTTGCGGGATAAAGAAATTATCGGGCTGGATTTGGGCGCATTAGTCGCTGGCACGAAATATCGCGGTGAATTTGAAGACAGAATTAAGGCGCTCTTGAAAGAACTGGATCGCGCGGGCGGCAAATACCTCATGTTTATTGATGAATTGCATACGCTTGTGGGAGCAGGCGCTGCGGAAGGCGCGATTGACGCTTCCAATCTGTTAAAGCCGGCGCTCGCGAGAGGTGAATTGCGCACGATTGGAGCGACTACGCTCAAGGAATATCAAAAACATATCGAGAAAGATCCCGCGCTTGAGAGGCGTTTCCAGCCGATTTATGTGGCAGAGCCATCCATTGAAGACGCCATTCTTATTCTGCGCGGAATTAAGGATAAATATGAATTGCATCATGGCGTCAAAATTAAAGATTCTGCCTTGGTATCTGCCGTGAATTTGTCTGCGAGATATATTTCCGATCGCTTCCTTCCCGACAAGGCAGTTGATTTAATGGATGAGGCCATGAGCTCTTTGCGTTTGGATATGGAGTCAGAACCCGCGGAGTTAGAGCAGTTGAAGCGAGAAATCCAAAAATTTGAAATCCAGCGAGAAGCGTTTCAGGGAGAAAAAAAAGAACAGAAGAAGTTGAAAGGAATTCAGCGTTCTCTTGCTGACTTGAAAGAAAAGGCAAATGCAATTGAGATAAAATGGCAAGCCGAAAAAGAAGTTGTGAATAAAATTAAAGAGCTTAAAAAAGATATTGAAAAAAATCGTTTTCAAATCGAAAAAGAGCAGTCTGCGGGAAATCTTCAATTGGTTGCGGAATTAAAGTACGGCACAATGCCCGATCTCTTAAAGAAGTTGCGCGCGGAAGAGCGTCGGCTTTCAAGGTTTCAGAAAAGTCATCCGTTTTTGAAAGAAGAAGTGGGAGATGAAGACGTGGCTGGCGTGATTTCCCGTTGGACGGGGATCCCGGCTACCCGTTTATTGGAAGAGGAAGCAAAGAAATTGGAGAAAATGGAGGATGTATTGAGAAAGCGCGTGGTGGGACAGGAAGAGGCAATTCGGGCGGTATCTCACGCGATCCGCCGGAGCCGTGCCGGTTTATCGGAAGAAAATCGGCCGTTGGGATCCTTTATCTTTTTGGGCCCCACGGGAGTTGGAAAAACTGAAACAGCGAAAGCATTGGCAGGGTTCCTTTTTAACGACGAGAACGCTCTTATACGGCTTGATATGTCAGAGTATATGGAACGTCATACGGTTTCCCGAATGGTTGGTTCTCCTCCGGGATATGTGGGATATGAAGAAGGAGGACAGTTTACCGAAAAGATTCGAAGGAGACCATATAGCGTGATATTGTTAGACGAAATCGAAAAGGCGCATCCGGAAGTGTTTAATATGCTTCTGCAGATTTTGGAAGATGGCCGCCTGACAGATGCCAAAGGGAGAGTCGCCTCTTTCAAGAATGCGATTATCATTATGACTTCAAACATCGGATCGCAGTTTATCGCGGAGATGACTCCGATTGGTTTTATGTCTTCCCGCAAAGATGACAAAGAGAAGGAAAAGAAAGCGGATGTGCACCGCCGCGTGATGTCAGCTTTGAGGGAGCAATTCCGTCCGGAGTTTCTCAATCGCGTGGACGAGATCGTGATCTTCAATTATCTTGGCCGGGAGGAAATCAAAAAAATTGTGGAGCTGGAAATTAGCAAGGTGGCGCATCGGCTGGCTGAAAAAGAAATTCAAATTCAGGTAACAGATGAAGCTAAAGAACTTCTTGCGCGCAAAGGATTTGATCCAAGTCTTGGCGCTCGTCCGCTCCGGCGCGTTATTCAGCATTTGGTGCTTAATCCTTTAGCCGTGCGCGTGGTGGCAGGCGATATCAAAGCGGGAGAACGTATCATGATTGACGCTCGAGAAGAAGCAATCGTTATCAAAAGCGCGAAAGAACTCGTTGAAGAACGCAAATCGCGCCGTTCTTCGAAAATAGAAGCAGTTGTATAAATCTCATTTGTTTGCGAGCCCATCTGTTATGGCACGATCCCTTCGGCAGGTTCTTATGATTATTGGGGTATTTGGAGCGGGCGCGCTTGGAGGGATATGGTCGCAATCCCTGTTTTTGCCTTATCTTGCTTCTCAAGAATTTTCCAGAGATTGGCAATTTATAAAGGATTGGAGTTCGAGAACCACTGTTGTGAGAGAAGTTCACGAAATTATAATTACGGAACCCGCCGCTTTGGAGCGTGCGGTAGAAAATACACAAAAGACAACTGTTCTCGTGGAAGCAGTCCAAGGGCAAAAAAGCATTATCTCTACGGGATTCATTTCTTCCGCCGATGGAGTAGTAATAACTTCAGCGACTGCCGCGCCCGTTGATTATGAAGTAAGAGTATGGCTTCAGGGAAATGAGGCGGCGTTGCCAGCCAATATCGTTAAACGAGACGCGACTCTTAATCTTGCCGTTTTGAAAGTTGAACGCACGGGCTTGCAGACTGCGGGATTTATTGAAATGTCCGCAATCAGTCCTGGTAAAGAAGTGTTCGCGCTTGAGCGTGCACAAAATAATGAAGGGGTTTCGATTGCCGTAGAAAAAGGCATTATTCGACAAATCGTTGGAGAAAAGATATTCACGGATTTTCAGAAAATATCTTTGAATGGAAGTCCGATATTCACGTTGAAAGGAGATGTGGCTGGCTTGCTTGTTCTCGACACAAAGAAGCAATTGCACGCAGTCTCCGCGCAGGAAGCAAGAAGTTTTCTTGGATTTTGATGAGCATATTAGGGCAAGGAAAAATTATAGCCGAATTTATCCTCCTTTTATGTGTTGCGGGCGGTTTGTCTTTGGGAGTGTCCAAAGTTTTGGGGAAAGACCAAGACTTTGCGCGGGCACCATTTGAAGCCGAAACTCCTTGGGAGACGACTGAACCCATATTGGGAAACCAACCTTCCCAAGGGCAATCTGTTTTGAATTCGATCTCTATTCCAGTGGATCCTCAAAAAGAAAAGGAAGTATCGGGAAAAGTAAATCTTAATACCGCGGCAAAAGAAGAACTCGAGCGACTAGAAGGTATTGGGCCCGTGCTTGCGGAACGCATTATTCAGTATCGTCAAATGAACGGAGGTTTTAAGCGAATTGAAGATTTGAAGTTTGTTTCCGGTATCGGACAAAAAAAATTTGAGCAACTGAAAAACGCAATTATTGTAAAATAGTGTGAATAAGATAGATGCGAGAAAAAGCGTTCAAGAGGAGACATCCGCAAAGTGGATGTCTCTTTGCTTTTATTTTCCTACTGTGCCGAGAGAAGAAAAATTGCTTTGACTTTGAACATGTTCCTTGCTATATTGGGCTCGATGAATCAGAAGGCATGTATTAAACTTGCACTTGCGGCGCACCGAGTTGCAGATTTGCTGCCCGAGGATCCGATTACGCAAGAAATTGAAGATATGGTGGATGGAATTCTGGCAAATTTGATTCTTTTTTGCGAGAAAGAAGCGGTGTCGTTGGAGAAGAAAAAAACGATTGGGTTGCAAATTCAACGCGAGATTGATATCTTGCAGGTGTATTTTCGCAGGGCTCGAAGAGAGGGATGGGTAGATCCCCGAAATTTTTTCGCGCTTGAGAAAGAATACGAGAAAATTCAGGAAATCATTTTGATGTTCGAAGATGCATGGGAATCTCTCTGCCATGAAACGAACAAGAGCATCTTGATTAAACAATCGGCGGCGCATGACAACCCCGGTTCTTCGCGCCTTGTTCTTCAGACAGAAGAAACAAAGAAAGAACGGGAAGCATCTTTCCCAGGAGCAGAACCATTTGAAAAATCGTATGTGAAAATTTCTGGAGCCACATTACCAACTGCGCAAGAAGAGATGTTGCATCAGGGAGTGACCGAAGGAGTACCGAATGGAGTTTCCGATCGCCAAAGAAAAATACTCGAAATGCTCAAACGCAAGGAAAAAGTGCAAGTCTGGGAGCTCCAAAAAATACTTCCGCAGGTAACGAAACGGACACTTCGCCGGGATATGGATGATTTGCTCCAAAAGAACCTCGTGGAGCGCAGAGGATCATGGAATGAAGTTTTTTATCAGCTCAAGTAGAGAGATTGTCAAGGGGAACAGAATGTGTTAATGTGCTCGCAGAGAAGCAAGCTGTGGAAAACTTGTGGAGAAAACTAGGACAAGTAGGACATTGGTAGGAAGCGATATCTTTGGCATGTGTCCTACCTCTCATCCTTCATGTCCTATCTCTATGGAAAATTTTACCTCTATTTACGACCAGTACATTTCTCGTATTTATCGATTTATTTTCCTGAAAGTGGGGACTCGGGATGTCGCAGAAGACCTTTGTTCAGAGGTTTTTTTGCGTGTGTATGAAAAATATAAAGCAAGCGATATTCAAAATATCCAAGCGTTCCTCTATCAAACCGCTCGCAATCGAGTTATTGATTATTATCGCGATCGTAGCCGGAACGCGACGATCCCTTTGTATGATATCCATGAGGAAGATGGATTTGGTAGGACAGATGATATCCTAGGACAGGCGATAGTAAATTCGGAAATGGAGCATGTCCATAAGGCGCTCAAAAAAATCCATTCTGACTATCAAGATTTGATTATTTGGCGGTATGTAGATGAACTTACCACAGGAGAAATCGCCCAGATTTCCAATAAAAGCGAGGGGGCGGTACGTGTAGCGCTGCATCGCGCTTTAAAGGCATTACGGGATGAATTGGCGTCTGTATCAAAACATGTTTGAATTACGAAACCAGTACATTATGAGGGTTTGAGAACACGGATATTTTTCTGCTGAAAAATTCCTTGTGCTCGCGCCAGTCGCGCTCCCAATGTTCTCAAACCCTCATAATGTACTTGTTTCGTAATTCAAAGAAAATATGCATGAAACGAGGTGTAACACTCGAGCTGTTTATTCGTCTTATTTGTAATGGCAGTAGAAAAAGAACAATTTTCTTTAGAGGAGCAGCAAATAAGAGAAAAACTCGCTGCTTTCAAGAAGCTTCACATAGAACCCAGACAAGAATGGGCGCTTTCGTTACGGGCACGTTTTGAGCAGAATATGACGAGAGAGTTTTCCCCAAGTTCCAGCGATTTGGAGGTCGCGACTTTTTCTGGTATATTGCATAGAATCCGCGTGGTATTACAATATATAGAGAGGCCTGCTTTTGTAATGCCTTTCTTGACGGTATTGGTTGCGGGAGGAGCAATCGCGCAAACAGCGCAAAAAAGTTTGCCGGGAGATACTTTCTATTCCGTGCGTTCTGCGGCAGAGCAAATCCCCTTACGCTTAACAAGCGGAGAAGATCGAGTGTTCGCGCAACTTGAACTGACTCAAAGGCGCTTCGTGGATCTTCGCAAGATTGCCCAGGAAAAAAGACAAAAGAATATTCCTTCGGCTATCAGCGCGTTGGAAATAAGCATCGCGGCGGCGTCGAAGGGATTGGCAAAAGTTGCGCAAAACGAACCTGAAAAATCATTGGAAGTAGGGATGCAAATCGCACAGCTCCAAAAAAACAAGAAAGAAATTGAGCAGATTCTGGGAACGAAAATTGGAGAAAACCAGGAAGGAGAATTGCAGGAGATCACCAAAAAACTTGTGGAAACCGAATTGAAAGATTTGCAGAGCCGCTCATTAACAGATACCCAGGCCAGATTGCTCATAGAGGCAGAAGATGCGTATAAAAATAAAGATTATCAGGGAGCATTTGAAAAAGTCTGGCTGGCAAGCAATAATGAAATGCAAGAAACGCCGCAAGAGCAAGGAGAAGCAAGTGAGAATATCGGCAATACAGATAGTATGAATTCGAGAGAAGAAATAAGTGGAGATCAGAAAGAAGAGATTAGGCCGGCGAATTAACATTCGAGTAATATAATGGAAAGCTGACCCCGCATTGCGGGTTGAGAATAGAAAAATACAAGAAAAGGTCGAGATGCATGGTTTGAAATTCGAGATTCTCGAATTTCAAATCGCAATACGTTATTGTCGAATCAAAAAAATAAACAACAAACGAACAACAATGAGTAGTTTAATCAAAAAGGTTTTCACGTTCGCCGTTGTCGCAATGGTTGCTTTGAGCGTAGCAGTTCCAGCAGGATCTGCGAACGCGCAAAGCGCGGCAGAATTGCAAGCAATGATTAACAGCTTGCTTGCGCAGATTCAAGCATTGCAGGCACAATTGGCATATTCACAAGGAGGACAGACGGGAGGAATCTCCGGTATTCCAGCAGGCTTTACCTTTACAAAAAATTTGCAGGTTGGAATGACAGGCACAGATGTAATGTATTTACAGAAACTCTTGAACTCTGATGCGATGACGCAAGTTGCCGCTTCCGGAGCTGGATCTCCAGGAAACGAGACCCAGTATTTTGGACCAGCAACTCGATCGGGAGTAATCAAGTTTCAGAATAAATACGCAAGCGAAATTTTAGCTCCAGTAGGTTTGACGGCAGGAACAGGTTACTTTGGACCAGGAACACGCGCAAAAGCAAATATGCTTTTGGCCGCGGTTCCAGTCTCAACTCCAACTCCAGTCGTATCTCCTACACCTACAATGAGTCCCGGAGCGACTCCGACGCCAACGACCAGCCCAATGGTATCCCCATCAGCTGGAAATTCGTTGAAAGTAACATTGGCTTCTGACACGCCAGCAGGCGCAAGCGTTGCTGACGCGGGAAATGCCAACATGACCAAGCTGTACCTTACAGCTGGAAGTCAGGAAGTATCTGTTTCATCTCTGTATGTAACAAGATATGGTCTGACTTCAAACTCCGACCTTGAGAACATTAAAATTCTCGATGAAGCGGGAATGAAGGTAGGTTCCATTGGTACCTTAAACACCAATAACAAAGCGCAGATTACATTCAGCCCCGCATTGGCAATTGCCGCCAATACCACAAAGACGTATTACGTCCGAGCTGGTATTGCGGACGGAACATCTGGCGGAAAAACAGTATCGCTCGGAATTGGAGCGGCTTCTGATATCGTTGCAGGTTCAGCAACCGTAGAAGGTTCTTTCCCTGTAAAAGGAAATGACTTTACGGTTGTCGCATTAGCCATCGGTGGAGTTGATGTGAAAGAAGACGGAGCAGTTACAGATTCTACTCCTGATGTAGGAGATGTAGATGTAATTGTAAACACCTTCAAGATTGTTGTTGACTCCACAGAGGCAGTAACAGTAGATTCCATCACGGTGATGGAATCGGGTTCCGCTTCTTTATCTGACAGCAAAAATGTGGAGTTGTATGATGTAACCAATTCAGTATCTCTGGGAACAGCTCAATGGAATGCAGATGGAAAAGCGCATTTCGCAGGATTGAACATGAAGTTGGATAAGGGAGACACACGAAGACTCCGCGTCCAGCTTGATATCATCGGCGGAACAGGCTTGCAGGTGAATGCTGACTTGATGGATGGAGATGATGTATTGATGTCTGTTAAAGGTGATACCTATGGATTTTATATCACTCCAGATGGGAATGATGCCACTTTTTGGACAGATACCAATAATGGTTTGGGTAATGCAGAACAAACCATTAATTCCGGAGCTGTTACGGTCGTAAAATCTACTTCAACACCAGCAACAGGAAATATTGCGCAAGCAGATGACCAGACAGTCGCAGTATTTGATCTGGTTGTTCAGGGAGAAGAAGTAAAGATTACTTCGACACGAATCTCCTTTAATCTGGTAACCATGACAGAGGGTGAAGTGACGAATATCAAGTTATTGGATAAAGACGGTAACTTGATCGCGGGTCCCAAGGACATGAATACTACCGATGTAACAGGAGCTGACAGCACAACATTTGAAGGTTCCGCGACCTTTACGGATACGATTATTTTCCCCGTAGGCACAAACCAAATCAAAGTTGTTGCCGATATTGCTACTGATACATCTGCGAGCGACACCATCGCGGCATCCTTTGCTGATGCAGACACTGACTTGACAATCACCGGAATGGAATCTAATAACACCATTACCGCGACACCCGGAGCAGCTGAAGTAACAGGAAATGTCCAGACAGTCAAAGCAGGAGATTTGGATCTTATTTCTTTGGCCCAACCTCCAATACAAAGCATTGCCAAGGGAGTAAGTGACTTTGTCTTCTCCTTGGTATCTCTGGATGCATCAGCTTCCGGAGAGGATGCGCAAGTAACATCCTTAACGGTATCTGATGTGACTTCTTCTGGTGCGGTACCAGCAGACTTAGATAACATCGAAATCTGGGCTGACCTTACAGCAGAAAACAGCTCACGAGGCGACGGGTATGAAACTCGCGTCGCAGGACCGGATTTCCTTGATTCTACAACCGTAGGGGGTGACGACACCATTGCGTTTACCTTGACACAGTCTATTACCGTGCCTAAGGGTAGCGCGGTAAAGTTAGCAGTTATTGCTGACTTAGCTTCCAACGCAACAGGAACAGTAGGAACAGATACGCATACCATTACAATCAGCGCCGCGACCGTAACCGGAAAAGCAACAGGAAACGATATCGTTGAGGATGCTTCCGGATCTGGTCAGGCCATGACAATTCAGACATCTGGTACGCTGACAACATCAGTTGACTCCTCTTCTCCAAAAGATATGTTGGTAACATCAGGTTCAACAGATGTTACAATCGCAGTGTTCCGATTTGCGGCAGACGCGGTAGAATCTCTTGATTTAGATGACATTGATTTTCGGATCAGTGGTGCATACAAGATATCAACCTTCAAGTTCTATAAGGGAAGCGGAAGCACACCGGTAAAGAGCATTCCAGGACTTGTGGGAAGTTCTACCACAGCGCAGAGCTTGAATGTTCCGTTCGATGACAATACATTTATTGTTCCGGCTTCCGGAAACGAAAAGTTGACCATCAAAGCGGATTTCTTTAGCACAACGAATGCGACAGCAGACAACAATCTTGATGTGGAAGTAACAATGCTTAACGCGGATACAACCGGAAAATCCTCTGGGAATTCTGGAGGTACTTTGACCGATGCAACAGATCGTGTCGCGAATAATCATTCGTTCTTCATGTCATATCCAACGGTTACCGGGAACTCTTCTTCACCATCTGGTGATTTGCAGGCAAGTTCAAGCGCATTGTTGGCGATCTTCGATGTCAAAGCAGGATCGAATGAAGATGTTACGTTCCAGAATGGAGATGGAAATACACTGACTATTAGCGTCTCTCAAACAATGACTGACTCTGATGGTTTGCTGAATGCGTATACACTGAAGGACGAAGATGGAACAACACTTGATACTACTGCCGCTGGCGCAGCCGGTACTGAAGATTCAAGCGTAACGGTACAGTTTGACTTCAGCACAGCAGACTTCACGGTATCAGCTGGTTTGGCCAGGAAGTTGTATGTGTATTCCAGCACGATGGAATTTGAAGATGACGGTGATACGATTCAGGTATGGCTTGATGATGATACAGCCACCAATATTGACTGGGGTATCAATCAATTAGGAAGTTACAATCACGCCGATAAGATTTTCAAGAATGATATCTTTGGCGGAAGCTTCGTAAATCCAAGCTAATATGTCACTCGTTCTCACTTCTTTCTCTTGTAAAAGGAAGTGAAAAACAGCCTCCCGCCAGTTTTCTGACGGGAGGTTTGTTTTATCTTCAAAAGGAAGATTGCCTATTTCTTCCAAATTTTGATATACTTGTGTATATGCGTTTTTCCTTTGAACTTTCGTGGAAAAATTTTCTATTTGGAGGATTTCTTTTAATTGTTTGTCTTCTTCCTCTTATAGCCAGTGCGGTACTATTTTCTCCTCCTGTATGGGGGAAGACGATTGTATTTCGGATTTTCGTGGCGGTTTTACTGGTAGGAGAGATGTGGTATGTGTTTTTGCGAAATGGAAAGAAGACAATAGAAATTCCTGCATATCATAATCCTCTTTTTGTCCCAATTCTTTTATTATTTGGACTCGCGGGGATTTTTTTTCTCTCGACAATTTTTTCGCAGGACTTTTATATGAGTTTTTGGGGGATGCCCGAACGTTCCTGGGGGTTTTTAAATTTCTTGATTCTGGTATCTTTTTCTTTCCTGGCATTTCTTTTTCTTTCCAAGAGGCAATGGGATGTGGTGTGGAACGCGGCTCTTATAGGAGGAGTTGGAGTAGCGGGTCTTGCTTTCGCGCAGCAGTTCCATCTGCAAATAGTTGATGCATTTATCGTACGGGAAGGAAGACCCGTAGGCACTCTTGGAAGTCCTATTGTATTGGGAGCATATCTCGTCTTGCTGGCCACTATTATGTGGACATTTTTGCTTGAGCAGAGGAGAAATATCGGAAAATTTATACCTTATGGATGCATAGGAGCTCTTTTTCTTCTCATCATTTTTTTTACGTTAAGCAGAGGAGCATGGATTGGTTTGGCGATAGCGCTTTGCTTTTTTGCTTTTTTCTATCCTATAAAAAAGAGGATAATACATATTGGTTTTGGTATTATCCTTTTGTTTGCTATCTCCGCTGTAGTATTGGTAAATACGATTCCCGCTTCTTTTGTTCAGAGTAAACCAGTTCTCTCCACAGTTTGGTATCGATTAGATGTGGAGATAATAGCTCAAGATCCGCGCATAGTAGCTTGGCAGGAATTAATAAAAGCTGTTGGAGATCGTCCTGTAGGAGGGTATGGCGCATACAACTCTTCGGCGGGATTTGATAGATACTATCAACCTGGTTTTATATCCGCGACAGGATGGTGGGATACTGCACATAATCTTTTCTTAGATATTCTTTTATGGGCAGGGATACCAGGGCTTCTCATTTTCCTTGGGTTTATGGGGATTCTCTTACGCCGACTTTCCCAAGTAAAACGGCAGCTTCCATTGTATACGTTGCGCGCTCATATGCTGCAAACGTTTTTTGTGGCGTATTTGGTTACTTTGTTTTTTTCGTTCGATATGTTCCCTATTTCTCTTTTGTTTTTCCTTGGTATTGGTTATGCTTTTTTCCTTATTTCTCGATTACCTTCCGGAAAGAAGCAATTCTTTGTTTTTCCGTTGTTATTATCGCCGATACAATATCTGCCCCTGTTGATCGGAGTTACTCTTGGAGCCGCTTGGTTTATATATAGCTACAATTTGGTACCGCTTTTTATGAATAAGGAAATTGTGCTTGCAGTACATCAAGCACAAAGCGGAAGATGCGATGAGGCTTTTGAAAAAATGGATCAGATGATGCATACCGCCTCATTTTTTGCAGAGTATGCTCGTACTCGCTATACAGATGTGGTAGCTACTTGTATAGAGGATAGTTCTCCGGAAGCGCAGTTAGCGTTATCTGAGAAGGTAGTGGATGTACTCTCCAAGAGCGCACACGTGCGGCCTCATTCTGTTCGAGTCTGGTTATTGCTTGGAGGGTATACGAATAATCTTATTGCTTTCAGTAAGAGTGATGAAGAGAAGAAAAAACTTGCAAAAAATGTGGAAGAATATTTCCAAAAAGCAGAAGCGTTGAGTCCGCGCCGCGAAGAGATTTTTTGGGAATGGATGCGAACGTATCGCCTTATTGGCAATGAAGAACAAGTGTGGGCAAAGGCGACTGCTTGTATTGAAATACAACCAAAAAGAGGAGTTTGCTGGTGGGAAAGAGCAAAGATTAATTTTGAACGAGGGGATATCCCTTTAATGAAGGAGGATATTAGAGAAGCTGAAACCAGAAAGTATTTTGTAGAGAAAGAACGTTTATTGGAGCTTCTTGGAGTTTATGAAAAATTAGCTAAAGGGTCTAAAGGAACTGAATTTTATAAGAACCTTGCGAGCGTATATGAAAGGATTATTTCTCTTGATCCTAAAAATCCCCAATATTATGCGTCTCTTGCGTTTGTGTATCGAGAACTTAAGGAATATGTGTTTGCCAAAAACGCAGCCTATAAAGTGTTAGAGTTCAATCCAAAAGCTGAACCGATGGTTATGGAATTTCTTAAAACATTGCCTCAATAATTAGTTTCCGCCAAGAGATTTATCAAAAAGTCCAGGGAAGTGCGTTCGGATGCGTTGTTTAATGTTGGGCGCAAGTCCTTCGATGCGGTCATCCTGGCGAGGATATTCCTTTTGAGTCTTTTCAATAACTGCCCGGAGGAATATTTTTACTTGCTCCTTGGATGAGGGATCTTGATCCAGAAAATCTAATGCGTGAATAATTGCTTCTCTGTAACCGCCGTTGATTGTGGATTGGGCATAGGCCAAAGCAAGAGACTGTGAATATGCCGGGGAAGGGCCTTCTAATACAATGAGCCGTTCATAAATTTCAAATAATTGATCATAGTTTTTTTGCTGGATAGCAATCGGTAGTAAGAGGTGCAGAAACTCTGCTCGGAGAAAATGTCTGCGCATCTCTGGATCTGCCTTTGGGCTGATATCGATGGCTTGACGTTCTCCGAGGAATATCTCCACAAGTATTTTCCATGCGAGACATCTGTTACTCGCTGGAAAGTAGATAAGGCATTGCTGGGCTGTCTCTTCTGCTTGAGGATACTGTTTGGTAAGGAGGAACGTATAAGTCATGCGATCATAAATTTCTTCGCGTGAAGGACTTAATGCGAGAGCTTTTTCCATGGCGTAAATGGAAAGTTGTCCAAATTGTTGGCGTTGTTCATCTGTTTGTGCATTTGCCATCATTAAATTGGTGTAAGCTGCAAGGGCAATCCATGACTTGGTCTCGTAAGGATAACGCTGTACGCGCTTTTGAAGAAGTTCTTGGATTTGCCATATACGTATGATACGAGTACTTTTATCCAATTGAGGGAAGCATTTAGTAGTGGCATCGATAAGCTGATTCTGGAGATATCGTTCTGTAAAAGTTTCTCGAGGCAAGGAATCAAGTATTTCAAATGCTTCATCGCATTCTTCTTGTTGCGTGAGCGCAATAACAAGATTTAACTTGTGATTGATTAAAAGAGGTTTCATGCTCATAGTATACATAAGCCAAAGACTGCTAGCTCCGAGAATCCCTAGGATGAGATATTTTGCGGGTTTTGAAAGTTTCATGATGCTCGGGTTTTGTTTTTGTTGAACGATGGCGAAGGAAGAGAAAGGAGAAAAAGAGAATAAGCAATAAGCATAAAGAAAATAAGAGAGGTTGCGAAAGAATTAAAAGAAAAGACCATGGTTGTTAAATAAGCTACCATGGCGGTTTGGGTTATATGAATAGCGCGTGTATGCTCTGGAGACACAACGCGTTTTTTTGAAAGAAAGAAGAAAAGCGAACCCAAGAAACCCAAAAAAACAAGGAATCCTACAAATCCGGTGGTTACTGCCAAGTCCAGATAAAAATTGTGAAATGTGTCCCACCACCCTTCCATCCTTCCATAGAACCTTGGGTTGTTGGAATCAAAATAGCGGTCAAATGCTATGGAGGAGTTGTAGGGTCCATATCCAAAAAATGGCCGATCGTTGAGAGCTTGTATCGCAAAAGACCACGAAGCAAAGCGTGGTTCCGTATGGATAATTTCTTCCAGGGAAGATCGCTGCCAGATATTTGAGAGAAGTGTGCTATTCTGTACGAAATTTGGCGGTGGAATAGTTTGAAGGAGAAGATACATCGTTATAGCCATGCCGATAAGCCCAAGGGCGACTATCCGAAGCAGCTTACTGCTTTTATGGGATGGATAAAAAAGGAAGAAAAAGAAAGTGCTAACCGCTAACCCCACGAAAGCCGCTCTGGTACCGCTTAAAACAATTCCAAAAAGCAAGAGAAGCGTAAAAGCAACGAAGAGAATTTTAGACTTAAGTGTAGAAGAATTCCAAAGGAAAGACACTGAAAATGGCAAAAGCGCAACAAGAAAAATAGCAAAGAACATTGTGTTTCCGAAAGTGGAAGCAGGACGTCCGGGATCTGCCCGAATAAACGCAAGATTAATATTGAGATATTGGATAATGGCGATCAAGGTAGCCACCAGTGCCACGCTAAGAGCTATTTTCCAAACTTTTTCCCAATTACGCTGAGAAAGCGTGAGGAAGAGGAATACTGCAAAGAAGATGTAACTAAGATCATTGAGAACTCCCCATCCTCGAAATGGAGTGCCGGAGAAACTAAAAGAGGGATCTAAAGAAAAAAGATTGGCAATCACCAAGATTCCTCCGAATCCCAAAAGTAACAGAAATGGAATGCGAGCCGGCTTTTCTGGAAGTAACTTCCATGTATCCTTGAGGATGATTCTTGCGATAAAGAAGTTGGCAAGAAGGATAAATAGGATACGGAAAAGATTCGCTTGTACCCAAGGGACTGGAATTGCCCACGGCCAGCCATCTACCAAGGGAAGGAATAGAATGGTTAAAACACCGCCAAAGTAGAGCCAGGAGAAGGTATCGTTTCTTAGGTGTTCTATTGTATTGCTTCGCATACGATTCTATGATACAAAAAGCTATACCTCTCGTCTATGGTTAGATTGACTTTATCCGTGGCGAGGTAATATTTGTATGCTTTATTTTCTTGATATAGACAAGACTTTAAAAATAAGAAACAAGTGGAAGGTAAGATTCTCAAATTTAATAAGATAGGATTATGGCATTGGATTTTGAAGGGAAAAATATCCTGGTAACCGGAGGTACAGGATCATTCGGGCAAAAATTTGTGGAAGTTGTGTTAAAAGAGCACAATCCCCGATCAATTCGGGTATTTTCTCGAGGAGAGCACGCCCAATGGGAAATGGCGCAAAAATTTCAAGATGAGCGCATGCGCTTTTTGATTGGAGACGTACGAGATAAGGAACGTTTGTCTCGTGCCATGAATGATGTGGATATCGTAGTGCACGCTGCTGCTTTAAAGCAGATTGTGCTTGGAGAATACAATCCTCTTGAGGTTATTCAGACCAATGTTATGGGAAGCGCAAATGTCATTGATGCCGCTATCGATAACAATGTAAACAGGGTGTTGTTTATTAGTACGGACAAAGCGGTAAACCCCGTGAACTTGTATGGCGGAACAAAGCTTTGCGCCGAGCGTCTTTTTGTGCAGGCAAATGTGTATGTGGGGCAGAATCGCAGAACGAAATTCGCTGTTGCCCGTTATGGAAACGTGGTGGGCAGCCGCGGAAGCGCGATTCCGCTTTTTCTTGAGCAAAAGAAATCGGGAAGAATCACGGTAACAGATCAGCGCATGACTCGTTTTTGGATCACTCTCGATCAGGGGGTGCGCTTTGTGCTGAATTCTTTGGATCGTATGCAGGGTGGAGAAGTGTTTGTTCCAAAAATACCAAGCACAAAAGTAATGGATTTGGTGGATGTGATTGCGCCAGGCGCGGAGGTTGATTTTATTGGTATCCGCCAAGGCGAAAAATTGCATGAGATTTTACTGGCAGAAGAAGAGAGCCGTCACGCAAGAGAATTTGATTCCTTTTTTCTTGTGGAACCGGAATTCTCATTTTGGAAAGCTGAATCTATTACTGGGGGTATACGTATTCAGGAGAAATTTATTTATTCAAGCGATTCGAATAGTCACTGGCTCACAAAAGAGGAGCTTCAGGAGATTGTTCGGCTGTATCAAGGAGGTTTGGAGGTATAAAATGCGTTTGCTTGACATTTTTAATCTGATATGGCAGAAGTAGTATAGCTATTCGCGGGAGGGAAACGATTATGTTTATGCCATGGTTTTGGTTGATTCCGGTGGGACTGCGAGTTGTTACTGCGCATATTGCAGTGCCGATTATGCTGAAGCATGTGACGGGGATGCCGTCGCGGCTGCAGAAATTTGCGCTTCAATTTGGTTTCGCTTTTATCTTTGCGGTTACTCTATGGGCGATCGCATGGGTGGTTAAACAGCGAGGCGGATTTGAAGATGTCCCATGGTTTCAGGAAGCGCTGGATCCTGCGTTGCCAGGAATTCTCTGGTATATTGCCCTGTTCGGAGTGGTCAACGCGTTTGCCGCATACGCGCAATGGCGCGCGGTGGATATCAGCATGAGCAAGAATGCTCTGTTTGGGCAAGCTGATGATTTTCTCGCGCTTCTATTGGGCTATACAATTCTCCATGAAGCGGAGATTCTGACGCCTTATCTGGCGTTCGGAGTTATTCTGTGCATGGTTGCGGCTCCGGTATTTACCGTTGTTTCCAATAAATACGGCGCAAAAACTTCCGGTCCTAAAGTGCTGGGCATAAAAATACCCCAGCTACTTTTGTGGGTTGGAATGTACACTTTCGTGTGGGGTTTTGCGGAAGTGCTCATGCGAGGGTATGCGTCCACGAGTGTTCCTCTGCCCGGATTCATGGTTGCGTGGTACGCGGGAAGTTTGTTGGGAGCTTCTCTGATGTTTCTGATGTTCAGAAAAAAAGAGAAGTTGCAGGGGATTTCTTCCAAGAGATTCTTTGGGCTTAAAGCGGTGGCAACACTCGGATTCCTAATCTTCATGTCCAATGCTTTGGCATACTCCGCTCTTTGGATGGCGGAATTAACCAAAGTAATTCCTATTTTCCAAGGAACCGAGATCGTGTTTCCCTTGCTGATTGGCCTCTATGTCTTCAAAGAGCGTAAAGGGCTTCATTGGCAAGAAGGAGCCGTGCTGGCAGTGGGAGCAATTGGAGTGGTGATTGTAGTCGTGGCCTCGCATTGGCCGCTCTTCTAAGGAGGTTAAAGAAAGGTCTCCCTTGCAAAGCAGGGAGACCTTTCTGATTGCTTTACCTTGATTTTTATGCGAATATGCGGTAAAGTATGTGTGGTTTTTTCCAGAAAATTCGAGGAGGCAAAAACATGGGAGAGAATGTTTTCCGGAGAGCCAAAACGGTTGCAGATCAAGTTGCAGATCAAGTGGAATCTGCGCTTCAGGAAGCGAATCGGCTTGGAGAACCAGATCGAGTTGCTGTAAGGCAACTCAACGAGGAAGGCATTCATTTGGGAGTGCAACAAGGGCGTTTTGAAGAAGCGCTGGCGTCCTTTTTGGAGGGGTTGCGCAAGAGTGGCCATGATCTCCAATTGCGCGCGGATTCTCTCATGAACATGGGGGATATGTTGCGCAGGGGGCCGGGCGATCTCGACCTTGCCCGAAAGCTCTTTGTCATGGCGGAGTTGATGCCGCTCTCATTCACACGCAGATCTCGTCTGCGTACCATGGAGGCAATGCTGTACATTCATGCGACCGAGCAAGGGAAAAATGATCCTTGGGGAATTGCTAAGAACCTGGCGTTGCTTGAGGAAGCGATAGTTTTGGCAGATGCTGCCACCCAAGAAAACCCTGAAGAATCTTGGGCAGCAAAACTTTTTGCTGCTCATAGGTACTTGGGGACGATTGGTGTCTTTGGGAATCCAGATCAAAAGGCAAAGGGTTTGAGGCTCATTCATCAGTTGCTTCCCTTGCTGGATCCTAATTCTCCATCTGCGGCACGGTTCAAGTATTCTCAATCTTTAATCGTCCGTTCGGAATATCCCCAAGAGTCGGTAATGCTCCTTATGCAGAGTGCTGAACGCATGAAAGAGGAGTTTCCTCTGGATGCGGGAGCATATCTCGCTTTGGCGGGGTTGATCTGCATCGAGGATCTCAAAGATACCGAACAAGCGGAGGAATACTGGAAACAAGCGGAGGAATTTCGAGAGAGAATTGCAAAATTCAGCAATAGTGGCTATGTTATAGTCACATTGGATAAGTTGAAGCAAGCTCTCGGAAAGTAATAAAGTGGCGGGCCTCGTGTCCGCCATTGTTATTTTTGAAGAGGATATGATATTGTAAACTATATAATTTTTACCCTTATGAGTACGCTGAATGAGCAAAGATGGGGAGGAGAGTTTGGAGAAGAATATACAATGAGGAATCCATTAGATATGCAAGCTATGGATGGCTTGTATATGGAGAGTTATGGAGTCTCAAGAGCAATGCTAAATAAAGAATTTCTCGATAGTTTAAACCGTTCAATAAAAATTTTAGAAGTTGGAGCGAATGTTGGGATGCAACTTGCTCTTCTCCAAAAAATTGGCTTTGAGTCTCTTTACGGAGTTGAACTAAATAGAAAAGCGATCGAGATTTCCCGGTCGTTTACAAAAAATATCGATATTATTCAAGGTTCAGCATTAGATATCCCTTTTAAGGATCATTTTTTTGATTTGGTATTGACTTCAGGGGTGCTTATTCATATTCCCCCTTCAAATATCCAGCAGGCAATAAGCGAAATTCATAGATGTACGAAGAGATATATATGGGGCTTTGAGTATTATGCACCTGCCTATACCGACGTTGTGTACAGGGGAAAGAACGATATGTTGTGGAAGGCAGATTTCGCAAAACTCTATCTTGATTCGTTTGCGGATGTAGAATTAGTGAAGGAGAAGGAATTAAAGTATCGAAGCAATGAAAATGTGGACAAGATGTTTCTATTGAAGTTGAAAGATAAAAATTAGCGCAATTATGTAAGTAGATAGGTCTTTAATGTATCTACCAACAAAGGTCGGCAATGGTTAGAAAAAAACAACTTAGGGCTGCTCCTGATTTGGGGCTTATAATGTAAGGATTATATCTGATACTATGAAATGGTGCTTTATTGTAAATAATGCTCCTTTTTTAACGGAATTTTTTATCAAGCTCTCTCGGGAAGTTGTTAAGACAAACGACGAATGCCTTGTTATTTTAACGAGCAAGTTTGTCGAATACGAAAAAAAAATGCTTTTCCCCGCTCCAACAAAGTTTATCTCTAAGGTCGATTGGATCAGACAATCTTATCGGCCAGGAAGTGTAGCATTTCACAATGTTTCATGGAAAGAGTTTTTCCCCTTATTCGATAGGTCAAAGCGTATTTCTTTAGATTATGAAAAAGCGTTTGATCGAACTGATCAAGATTATCAATTTTACCAATATATTTTCGAATCAGAAAATCCTGATTTGATATTGTTTGAGCCTCCAAGTGGCATAGGCACTGAAATCGCTTATCTGTTCGCCCGAGAACGAAAGATCCCCTACTTGGGAATTCTTGTTTCAAGAATTCCTGATCGCCTGGAGATATGCGATTTAGAATGTGTTGATGCCCATTCCTGTTCTTTATTTGAGCATTTATTGATGGAAGAAATTACTTCAGAGGAACGTGAATTCGCGCAGAATTACATTCGCAGTTTTCTTTTACATACTAAAGTGCCCTCTTATGTAGGAACGCAAAAGGTTATATTTTCTCCTTTGGGATTTATCTGGCATTATATCCAAGCTATACGGAAAAAAGGAAAGGCGCTTGTGTGGTATGCAAAAATACGAAAAGAAGTGAAACGATATGATGTTGAAAGTGAGATCCGTTGGATGCGAAGTTTTGCTGCCCCTCTTGAGATGTTACGCAGACAGTTTCGCATCTTGTCGCAAAAGAGGATATATAGCCTTTATGACGAACGAGATAAAAACCGTTTTTTTGTTTATCCTCTGCAACTACAGCCTGAAACTTCCACATCACTATGCGCTACCTATTACAATGATCAATTAAGTACCATTCAAAATATTGCTTTCACGTTGCCTTTTCCTTATAAACTATATGTCAAAGAACATCCTGCGGCTATTGGCACGCGAGAAAATTTATTCTATAAAAGGCTCAAGAAAATCCCTCATGTAGTTCTCATTGCTCCTGAAGAACAAGTTTCTCGACTTATTAAGAATTGCTGTGGCGTGATAACCCTTACAAGTACAGTTGGGATGGAATCTGCGCTCGCAGGCAAACCAACCTATGTTTTAGGGAGTGCTGCGTATGAATATCATCCCTTATGCAGAAAAATTTCTAGCTTTGACCAGTTAAGAGAGTCTCTGCGGCAAGATAGAGAACGTCCTCCTGAAAGCCCCGATCTGCAAGAATTGAATTTACGTTTTATTGTCTCTTATTTAAGGAGAACTTTGCAGGGAGATATTATTGCTTCTTGCAGGGAAACCGATTCAAATAATTATGCCGAAATTTATCAAAGTTTTCGAAGAAGAGCTCTCGAGTTGCGTGGATAGCGATTTTGCGGTAAAATTTCAATTCATACGGTGGCCATGTATGCTAAAAAGGTAGTCATATCCAATAGAAAAAGGATATTTACGTGAATGGATAAAATATATATAGTGTAGTAAGGTATGGGCTCGAAATCTTATACAAAATTTTTACCCTATGGAAGCCAATGGATTGAAGAAAGCGATATTCAGGTGGTGCAAAAAGCACTGCGAAGTGGGTGGCTTACTCAAGGGCCTTTGGTAGAAAAATTCGAACAGGCGATGGCGAAATATTGTGGTTCGAATTATGCTGTTGCTGTTTCGTCGGGGACATCGGCTTTACATGCGGCCTACGCAGTGGCTGGAATTCGAGCCGAGGACGAGGTTATTACTCCTCCTCTTAGTTTTTCTGCTACAGCGAATGCGATTGTGTATTGCGGAGGCAAACCAGTTTTCTCGGATATTGATGAAGATACGCTTTGTATCGATCCTTACGAAATTGAGAAAAAGATTACAAAACGAACCAAAGCTATAGCTCCCGTTGACTTTGCGGGACGCCCTGCGGAATACGATGTTATTCTCAAAATCGCAAAGAAACATAAACTTTTAGTTATTGAGGATGCCGCGCATGCCCTTGGTTCCGTATATAAAGGAAGCAAAATCGGGAGTATTGCGGATATGACGATCTTGAGCTTTCATCCGGTTAAAACAATTACCACAGGTGAAGGAGGAATGATTCTTACGAACAGAAGAGATTTTTATGAGCGGTTGAAAGTGTTTCGCCATCATGGCATTGTAAAAAAACCGGAGAAAGGCGGGTGGTATTATGATATTGAACAACTTGGGAATAACTATCGGATTACCGATTTCCAGTGCGCTCTTGGATTAAGCCAGCTCCGTAAGCTTCCGGGATTTGCAAAACGAAGGAGAGAGATCGTTACAGCATACAACCGGGCTTTTGAACATTTGCCTTTTTTGATTCTTCCTCGTATCGAAGCACATATCAATCCGGTATTTCATCTCTATGTGGTACAGTTGCGTCTTGATATGCTGAAAACGGGAAGAAAGACAATCTTTGAAGATTTACATAAACAAGGCATAGGCGTGCAGGTACATTATATCCCTGTGCATCTTCTCTCCTTCTATCAAAAGCAGTTTGGCTATAAGAAAGGAGATTTCCCAGTGACAGAACGTTATTATGAGAGAACCATTAGCTTGCCCTTATTCCCAAAAATGAGCTTGAAGGATGTAGAAAGAGTTATTAAGGTATTTATGAATACAATAAATATGTATGCAGGAAGATAAGCGCAAATCTATCCGTTACTGTCGTCGTTGTATCTATCCTGAAACTAAACCCGATCTTCATATTGATCAGGAAGGTGTTTGTAGCGCATGCCTTTCATTTGAACAGCGTGAAAAAATAGATTGGAATACTCGAAAAGAGCAGCTCCATGAAATTCTTGAGCGCTATCGCTCGCGGGATAAGAATATCTACGATTGCATTGTGCCGGTGAGTGGAGGGAAAGACAGTCATTTTCAAGTAATAACAATGCTTCGCTTGGGAATGAATCCTTTGTGTGTTACTGCTACCACTGATGCGTTAAGCCCATTGGGAAGACGCAATATTGAAAACGTAAAGAAATTAGGAGTTGACTATATTGAGCTGACTACAAACCCGGTCGTTCGGAGGAACATTAATCGCCTTGCCTTACGGCAGGTAGGAGATATTTCCTGGCCAGAACATCTTACAATCTTTACCATTCCAGTTCGGATTGCGGTTCAATTGAATATTCCCTTGATTATCTGGGGAGAGAATCCACAAAATGAATATGGAGGACCAGCGACAGCTCAAAAAGATAATGTCCTGACGAGGCGTTGGCTTGAAGAATTTGGAGGACTCTTGGGATTACGAGTAACTGATCTCATTGGGCAAGAAGGCATCGAACAAAAGCATTTAATCCAGTATACATATCCATTGGATGAAGAATTGCAAAAAGTTGGAGTAACTGGACTTTTTCTTGGATATTTTGTGCCGTGGGATGGATATCATAACGCATTAATCGCCCAAGCACATGGATTTGAGACATATCCGAAAGTTATTGAGGGATCTTTTGTAAATTATGAAAATTTAGATAATTACCAAACTGGTATTCACGATTATTTTAAATTTCTTAAGTATGGATTTGGAAGGGCTACGGATTTAGCATGTCTTCATCTTCGAAGAGGACGCCTGGCACGAGAGGAGGCGTTGGAGCTTACAAAAAAGCATGATGGCATATTCCCCTGGACTTATTTGGGGTTTCCTTTGGAAAAAATATTGCAGGAAATCAATATGGATATTGATGAATTTGTGCAGATTTGCGATCGTTTCACTAACAAAACAATTTTTCTTTGTGATGCGCGAGGGAATCTTATTAAGAATGCTTCAGGTTCTCTGACAAAAATTAATTATGATAATGTAAATTAAGAAATGGAGATAAGGAATATTGAAAAGACGCATGAGTAAAGTGGCAATTATTAATTATGGAATGGGTAATTTGGATTCTGTTGCTCGAGCGATTCAAGAGTGCGGGGGAAATATTGAGATAACGAGTAGTGCTGATAATGTAAAGAGTGCTACACATATTATTTTGCCTGGGGTAGGATCGTTTCGGAAAGGTATGGAAAATCTCAAATCACTTCAGCTCATGGATGTGCTGAAAGAACAGATTATTGTGAAAAAAATTCCATTTCTTGGGATTTGCCTTGGCATGCAACTACTTGCTACAAAAGGACAAGAAGGAGGTGAGACAGAAGGGTTGGGGTTGTTGGAGGGTGAAGTAAAGATGCTTGAGTGCGTAAGTGAAGAGCGCCTTCCTCATATGGGATGGAATGAAGTTGATTATGAGAAGGAATCTTCCTTATTCTTCTCTATTCCCTCTCATAGGGATTTTTATTTTTGCCATAGTTACCATTTTGTTCCCGCAGATGATTCCCATGTTATTGCACGAACATCTTATTGTCAAAACTTCGTTTCAGCGGTTCAGAAGAGAAATTTATTTGGGGTTCAGTTTCATCCTGAAAAAAGTCAGGCAATGGGCTTTCAGATATTGAAAAACTTTTTAGCATTTTCTCATGCTTAAGGTAAGAATAATCCCGACACTGCTGTATCGAGATTTTGAATTGGCAAAAGGAATTCGTTTTGATAGCTGGCGGAGAATTGGCGGTGTAGTGCAAGCTGTGAGAGTATATAATATGCGAATGGTAGACGAGCTTATATTCTTGGATATTACGGCAACTCTCCAGAAACGCGATCCTAATTTTCAGATTGTTGATGACCTTGCAGATGAATGTTTCATGCCCTTAACTGTGGGTGGCGGTGTTCGAACAATACAGGATGTCCAGCGGTTATTACAGGTGGGAGCCGATAAAGTTGCAATGAACACTGCGGGGATAGAGTTTCCTGAACTTATTAAACTTGTTGCCAATAAATTTGGTTCTCAATGTGCAGTGGTTTCGATTGATGTAAAGAAATCTCCTAACGGGAAATATAGTGTATATACTCATAGCGGAACACAATCAACAGATCTCGACCCAATTTTTGTGGCAAAACGAGCGGAGGAATATGGAGCAGGAGAAATTCTTCTGTGTTCTATTGATAGAGATGGAACAATGGAGGGATATGATATTGAGTTAATTCAACAGGTGGCTCAAGCAATTTCAATTCCGATTATTGCTTCGGGAGGAGCCGGAAACTATGAACACATGGCACAGGCAGTGATAGAGGGAGGAGCTTCTGCGGTGGCGGCAGGGAGTATTTTTCAATTTACCCAGCAGACACCCAGAGAGGCAAAACTGTTTCTGAAGGAAAAAGGAATACCCGTACGGTTATAGATAAGTATATAAAAAGCATATTGTAAGAGAAAAGCACGAATTGTCTTTTGCGAATGCCTAGACAAGGGAAAGGTATGTATTAAAAACTTCTAAATTTTGATTTGTAAACAATATGTCCGTGCACGTTATTATTCAAGCTCGAATGACTTCTCAACGTTTGCCCGGCAAAGTGCTTGAAAACATTGAAGGCATGCCAATGCTTTGGCATGTGGTGAATCGAGTAACTTATGCAAAACATGTTGATAAAGTTATTTTGGCTATTCCCGATAACACGGAGAATGATATATTAGAGAAGACATCTGAAAAATATGCATGGCATTATGTTCGAGGTAATGAAGAAAATGTATTGATGCGGTTTTATGAAACTTTTAAAGCATTTCCTTCGGATGTGATAGTTCGTATAACTGCTGATTGTCCTTTGATTGATCCACAAGTTCTTGATATGATGCTAGAAGCTCATTTTCAAGGAGAAGTTGATTATACTGCGAATTCAAATAAGCGAACTTTTCCTCGTGGGCTCGATATAGAGATATTTAACGCAGATGTTCTGAAAAGAGCGAACACTCATGCTCAAAAAGCTTATGAGCGTGAGCACGTAACTCCATATATCTACGAGCATCCAGAGATATTTACGTTACAGGATATTGAAGCGCCGAAAGACTTACAAAGACCAGATATCCGTTTGACAGTTGATACGAAAGAGGATCTTCTACTCGTAAGGGAAATTTATAAACATTTGTATAAAGAGGGAGAAATCTTTCTAACGAAAGAAGTGATCAATTTATTCATCGCGAATCCATATCTCCTGAAGATTAACGCGATGATTGAACAAAAAAAATTAAAATGACGATATTTTGAACTGTTTATTAATAAAAAGTAACAGCAGGACAGATGATACAATTTCTAAGAAAAAACCAGACAATTCGATCGCTTTACTACGTTTCTCGATTTTATAAAAAGCTTTTCTGGAGAAATCTATTAAACATAGAAAGAGCTCGAGTATTTTTAAAAGTGCATCCTTATACAATGGGAAGTTATGAACGTTTAGAAAATGCCTTCGAGCTTGCGAGGAACATAGAGCGCGAGCGAAAAGAAGGTGCTTTTGTGGAGTGTGGCGTATGGAAAGGAGGATGTATCGGAGCTATGGCCTCTGTGGCTCATCAAGCAGATTCACATCGTCATATATGGTTATTTGATTCATTTGAGGGTTTGCCAGAACCTAGTTCTCAGGATGGTTCGGTCGCGGAGCGTTACTCAAAAGGGAAAGCATTGGGAGCTTTACGTTCTATTCAAAAATGCGTGGGGCCTCTTCAGGATGTGAATAAACTTTTTTTTAGCATTTTAGGTCTCAAGAAAGAATATATTCATATTGAAAAAGGATGGCTTCAGCACACACTTCCTTTAGCAAAGAAAAATATCGGGTCAATAGCTATTTTGCGTATTGACGTAGACTGGTATGAATCCACGAAGTGCGTCTTAGATTTGTTGTATGATCAAGTAGTGCCAGGAGGGTATGTTATTATTGATGACTATGGGCATTGGGAAGGGTGTAAGAAGGCAGTTGATGAGTTTATGCAAAAACGGAGCATTCGCGTTCCTCTCCAATGGATTGATTATACAGGTGTCTACTTTGTAAAATAAAGTGGCGTTTCGCAAAGAAAAACATTTATTCTTCTTTAAGTAAGCGAGCAGAATTTCTTTGTTTGAGAAAGCTCAAAAAGAATGTTATTTCTTTCTTTGTAATACCCTTGAAAAGCAGAATAAGGATTGTATAGGACACGATACCAACTGTTATTGCAAAGAGCGTGCTCCAAAGTTCTTTGGGATGGAGAAGGAATACGATACCTGCCATAAGCAAAGAGGCAAGAGTACTCTTGAAGATAAACTTCCAATCTATAGGAAATGGGAAAAAGCGGTTAGCAAAATACCAAATGAGCGCGAACGCGAAAAAGTAGGATATGAGAGTGGTTATTGCGGCTCCTGTAATACCGAACGTAGGGATAAAAAGCATATTAAGCATAAAGTTGATCACAGCAGATCCGATCCATATGCTCCCAAGAATACGTGTTTTTTTATATAACAATAAAACCTGGCTAAAAATGGTGGATGTATTGTAGAGAAATAGACTTAAAGCTACAAGGGAAACAATAGATGATGCATTTCGGGCAATCTCTTCTGTGGAAAAAATAGTAAGTAATGGAGACGCGAGAATTGTAAGACCGAAGACCGATGGGATTGAAACGAGTAAAAGATATTTAAGAGAATAGCTTAAATATCTTTTACTTTCTACGAGTTTGTTTGCGGCAAATAATTTTGTTACGGTTGGCTGTAATACAAAAACAAGAGAGATGATAAGAATGTTTAAGGTATTTCCAAGGGCATAAGCTGGCATATAGTAGCCTACAAAAAGTACTCCCCAGAATCCAGCTATAATATAGCGATCACTTGCTTGGACGATCTTGTAAGAGAAGCTACCGAATACAGAAGGTATGCTGAAATGAAGATATTCTCGCAGTCTGGAGAAGTGAGGGATTGCAAATCCTATTTTACGAAACACTATTATGCTTGCTACTAAAAAAGTTCCTATTTGGATGAGGAGTAAAGAAGTAATTGCTCCTGTAATTCCCAAACCAAGGAAGATAGATCCAATAACCAGAACGAGTTCTCCAAATGTAATAGCAAATTCAAAACAAGCGAACCTGACGATTTCTCCGAAAGCATGAAATACTGCAAGAAGAGAAGTATTCAGAGACTTAAAGAGAATTAATAATCCAAGAAGTATAACGAGAGAATCTGGAATTTTTAATAGGGTTGCAATGCTATTGTGGTACACAGAAAAAATTATGCTAATTCCAATGGCAGGAATAAGAATAAAGATAAAGACAGACCAAATTTGATCTCGAATATGGGAGAGTTCTTTAGTTCCGGGAATAAATCTTGTAAAAGCTTCTGGCAGTCCCCAAAGGATAAAAGGGCTTACAAAGCTAACTGTGATAAGAATTTGTGACCATACCCCATATGCTTCAGCCCCAAGAGTTTTTGTGAGAATAGGCAAAAGGATAATTCCCTTCAGTCGGACGATGATTTGAACAAAACCAGATACCCCCGTATCTTTTATAAATTTTGCGTAGTTCTGCATAAGATTAGTAAAGTGAGAAATCTTCAGCTAAGGTTGATTTACTATACTGTGAAATACGAAACTCCACAACCAACATTTTCCTTTCGCATGCCAAACAACCGCAGTTCAATGCGGTTTTGGTAAAAGTCTGTTTTATTTCAATACGGACTGGTAATTTTTAAGTAAAAATACAGCTTCTTGTCTCAAGTTGCTCTTAACCCACGCTTTTTCCTTTTCGCCCGGTAAAAGTTCAGCCAATCCTCGCAATATCTCGTTGTCCTTGACCGCTTCAATAACCAAAACGCAATCAGCTATATGTTCTTTGATAGTTTTGCCGGTTCTTGCTTTGACCACCTCGGCATTGATGTCCCAATTATTTTTTGCAAAAAACCAAATATCGTAAATATCGCGCATGGCGAGCAATCTTCTGCTGGTTAAAGCAGAGAGCTTGCTTGCAAAAAAATAATCCTTCTTGCCAACAAGCATAGAAATGCCGAGATATTCTTTCACTTCGTAATGCTCTTTAATATCCGGCATAAGAATTCTCACATTCACTTCAACTTTGATATTGTGGTCGGTATCGCCATAAGAGAGCAGAAAGAAAATGGTGCTTTGTTTTATATAATTTTCTTTAACCTCTCCGTATTTCGCCAATATGCCGGCAATTTTCTCGTATACGAGCTTTTGCGCAGCTTCATTAACAGACAATAAGTCAAAATCCAAATCAACAGAAAATCTGGAGAGACCATAAAAAAAGTACGCGCAGGTACCGCCTTTGAACCCAATAAGGGAAGAGATGGAAGTATCAGAATAGATATCACGAAGAATCTGCCCCATGATGAGCTGATGTTTTTCTTTATTGAGCATATTTTTTGTATCCAGCCAGCCGCTTTATCAACTGCTTGTTATCATACATTTTAACCAATTCAAAACATTTCTCCCAGTTAATTGCTCGGAGGTTATCAAAATAAAATTTAGGAGATAAATAAATAGTATCTAGGAATGCTCGCTCCGGCGTGGCGATGCTGTAATTCTTTTCATTCTTAATGCCAAGCGCGTTGTAAAGAACGCTGTCTTTTAATTTTCTAAAAATGATCGCGTGACCATCAATCTTTTTTGTAATAGGATAGGGACCGGCTACAAAAATCGCCTCGTGATGCTGAAAAATAATTCCAGCTTCTCGGAGAACTGTTTCAAAACTTATGTAAGAAGGGGTATACACACTTGTTGCCAATTCTTTAACATCATATTCCTTGCTCTTTGCGAATATGCCGCGAGTCAAACGAATCAATGATCCTTGTTTGGCATAGTATTTAATCTTTGAAAAAAGATTGGCCGTGTTAGTTTCCTCCCAAATCAAAGCAATATCCTTTATAGTCAGGATTGTCTTTGAAGATTGGTATAGCTTGGCAATAAGATTGTCGGTAGCCATATATCAATATGTTTAATGGAAAGGTGATATTTCCACCTTTCCATTGTATATTATTAAGGAATGGGGATCAAGTGTCTCTACAAAAACAAAACCGCAATTCAATCCTCCACTCTTCAATATATTCAAAGTGAAAACCTGAATTGCAGCTATGAAACTGTTATAAAGAACTGCTCCACTGTTCAGTCCTCCATTGCTGAAGAACTGAATTATGGAGGGAAGCGTACGCGTTTCACTAACGCGTACGCTTCCCCTTTTTGAAGATTTTGATTACGGAGTTCTCCGAACTCCTTTTTTAAGTTAGAAGCGCGGCTCCGATAATATCGCTTAGCAGGAGCATTTCCTGTTGCGGAAAAAACCTGTAATGCCGCCATCCAAGGGTGGCACGGTAGAAAAAGATGGATTGGTATGCTGGATCCCCACACGGACTCCCGTCTGTGTGTACCTGTTGCTCCCACAGAAAAAAAATGGATTCCCCGGGCAAGGCCGTGTTGTACCGATCCCTTGGGTTCGTCTTGGTTATGACCTCCCCGAGGTCGTTCAAGACATCTTGGCTTTTCGTAATCATCCACTTGGGCTCCCCATGGGAACAGTTCCCTATGGGGATTACGAAGTTTCCCGGAGGAGCGCGACGAATCAGCGCCCTCACGTCCTCGTTGAAGGCGCCCTGCAGGCGGCCCACCTCCCAATGGGACATCCGTCCCTGGCCGCAGGAATTCACTGCAGTCCCCTTTCCTTGAAGATCGGCTATTTCTCTCTCAAACTTTGGAAATAACATTTTTTCTCTCCCTGGCACGGCCTGCCGTTCGGTCAGGGCTTATGCGCCATTATTTGGTCTGCTTGCTATTCTTCATAGTGTGGTGTGAATAGTTGTCCCTTCTTGCTGGGCTCACTTGATCAGGAAATTCAGAGATATTGCACAATCGG
>Ga0155233_127_pt1 | contig 24549 bp, 24 predicted proteins | sample RifCSPhighO2_02_FD_106201 | JGI IMG/M metagenome (GOLD analysis project Ga0155233, IMG submission 106201) | Candidatus Wildermuthbacteria bacterium RIFCSPHIGHO2_02_FULL_45_25
CCGCCAACAATCCAATGATCGCGATCACGACCAGCAATTCAATCAACGTAAATCCTTTCCTTGATAACATGCGTGTCATAAATTGTATATTACGAATAATTCAATGTTTCTTCATTTTCAACATTCCTGATTTCGACCTTTGAGACAATGGGCTTATATCATCTGCATTCCGAACACCATTTCTCTTCGCTTCTCGCTTTCTTGTTTTATTATACGCAAGCCCCCAGTTCTTCACAATATCTTTGCAAGCCATTGCCTGTGGAAAACTCTACAGGCAATAAAAAATATGTTATACGCTTGAAGACTTTGTATTTTTTCATTCAACCATTTCTTATGAATTACATCTGGCCTATGTTCCTGTTGTTGAAACCACTTGATACAACGGAATCATGATTGCGGCCAACACCACACCCACCAATCCTCCGAGTATTACAATCATCGCCGGCTGAATTAAGCTCAAAAACGTATCAATTTTTCGTTCCAATTCTCCCTGATAAAATTTCACGATCCCGGAAAGCGTGGCATCCAATGCTCCTGATTTCTCTCCCGCGTTTACCATTTGCACAAATACAGGCGGAAATTCACGAGGGTAAGGAATCAATGCGGATGTAATCGTCTCTCCTTGAGCAACGGCATCTTTCGTGGCATACACAATCCTCTGATAAACGTCGTTGCTCAAAATCGCGCCTGTGATCTCCAATGCCTGCACAATGGGAACTCCTCCCGCAATCAATGTCGCAAGATTTTCTCCAAAACGCGTAAGATACAGCATCCTCAAAAGAGAGCCGAAGATTGGGATACGCAAAGAAAGTTTATTGAGAATATGACGGGCGCGTTCGATGCGGGAAAGCCGCATAAGACCGAACACAAAGCCGCCAATAGCCAAAAAGAATGCCCACCACCATGTGCGATACACATCCACAAAACCCACCACAATATCGGTAATGAGCGGCAAATCCTGTCCTGAAGCTTGAAGAATCGTTGTAAGCCCCGGAAGCACTTTGACCGCCAAAAATGTCAGAACGGCAATCGCCACAACCAAAACAGCGATCGGATAAATCATGGCTCCTTTTACCTTGCTTTGAATATTGTGTTCCCATTCCAAGTGTTCGGCAAGATAGTTCAGCACGTCCGAAAGATTTCCGACCACTTCTCCCCGCCGAATCATTTGGATATAGAACATCGAGAAGATATTCCGATGGCGCGAAAGAGCTTCTGAAAATGGCGTGCCTGCTTCCACTTCCTCTGAAATCTTTATCAGTTTTTCGCGGAACGGCCCCTTTAATTGTTCGGCAATGGTCGTAAGAGCTTCCACTAAAGAAACTCCTGATTTAAACATGATCGAAAGCTGGCGGGAAAAAAGCATCACGTCTTTGGTTGCCACGCGTTCAAAAAGCGCGATGCGTTTTGCGTAGAAGGGCTGATGTTCGGCGCTTTCCAGCAGCGTAATATAGAAACCCTTTTTATCTAAAATCTGCAGCGCGGCCTCTTTCGAAGACGATTCAATAACCCCTGCCTGCTGACTTCCGTTTTGCGTTCTTGCTTCGTAATGGAACTTCATAAGTTACATGCGCACTAAACTTCGCAATTCGCGCGGATTCAAAGAATATCCCAAAGCGTTTTCAAGCGTAATTTCTCGCGCTCTTACCAGCCCTTCCAGAGACCGGTTCAAAGAAATCATGCCCTCTTCGCTTGACGTGCCAATAACCAAAGGCAGCTCATGGACTTTATTTTCTCTGATCAAATTGGCGACCGCCGAAGTCGTAAACATCACTTCTACCGCGGGAACCAATCCTCCTTTGGTACTCGGAACAAGGCGCTGGGAAACTACGCCAATCAGAGAGGCGGAGAGTTGAGCCCTGATTTGCGCCTGCTGATCGGCGGGAAACGAATCCACGATACGATGAATCGTTTGAGCCGCGGAGTTCGTATGCAAGGTGGCAAACACGAGATGCCCTGTTTCAGCAGCTGTAATCGCGATGCTAATTGTTTCGGGATCTCGCATCTCCCCCACCATAATCACATCCGGATCTTGTCTGAAGGTAGCCCGAAGAGCGGACGCGAAACTTTGCGTATCTTTGGAAATTTCTCTTTGATCAATCACTGCCTGATCGTCTTCAAAGACATATTCGATAGGATCCTCAATGGAAATAATGTGATCTGCCCTTGTATGATTGATTTCATTGATCAGCGCGGCCAAGGTAGTTGATTTTCCGTGTCCCGAAGGACCAGTTATAAGCACCAGACCTTGCGTTGCTTTTGCAAATTGAGACACAATACGCGGAAGATTCAGCTCTTCAATCGTGCGTATCTGCCGGGGAATCAGACGCAACGCCGCACTTACATTGCCCAACTGATAAAAGGCGTTCCCTCGAAAACGCGCCGTTTCTTGAAGTTGATAAGAAAAGTCAATTTCTTTTTCCTTTTTGAGCTTCTCTTGCTGTTCGGAGGAAAGTAATGAAGAAACCAATCCTTCAATGTCTTCGCCCGACAACAAAGAACCTGTCTGCAAGGGAATTAACCGGCCAGCGATACGAAGAATTGGAGGCCTTCCCGCCGAAAGATGAAGGTCTGATGCTTGTTCCGCAACGGTCGCTTCCAACAATTCATTCATTTGTTGAGCGCTCCCTCCCAAAGAAGCTTTAGTCATTGACTTGTTCCTGCGCAAGAATCGCTTTGATTTCCTCCACGATTTCACTTGGAGTGTAATGCGCTTTAATAAGATATTTTACCGCTCCCAGCTGCAAACCTTTGTTAATCTCCTCCTGCTGGCCCAAATTTGATAACACAACAATTTTCATGTCTTTCGTTTCCGGATCTTCCTGCGCCTGGCGCAAGATTTCCCAGCCATCCTGATGAGGCAGCACAATATCAAGCAACACCAAATCGGGCTTTTCCTTTTTCATGTGAGTAAGCACGTCGGCTCCATCTTCAATAACCTTCACCTCAAATCCGCTCTCTTTTAATTTTGTCGTGTAGATATCAATTAAAAGTGGATCATCTTCCACGAGAAGCATTTTTTGCATAAGACAAAATAAAATATATTTATGCCCTTGAGGTATTTGGTAATCTGCGACTCTTTATTCTATTCTGCGGTAATTCGCAAGATCTCTTCGATGGTGGTAACGCCATCAAGCACTTTTATCATACCATCTTGCCGCATTGTTGTCATTCCCTGTTCTTGCGCCTTTTGCGCGATCTTTGCTTCCGGAGCTCCTGTTAATGCCATTTGAGCGATTTCTTCGGTAATCTCCAGTGTTTCCACAACCGCGATGCGTCCCGAAAATCCACTCGATCCGCATTCCTTGCATCCGACCGCATGGTACGTTTCGATATCCTGCGCCTTCATGCCTTGATACTGGGGAGGAATCGTGTTCTTCGCGCTCTCCGGAAAATTTGCGATCTCGCGCGCGATCATTTCCTGTATGGCAGGTTCGGCTTTCTTTTTTTCTTTGCATTTATCGCACAAACGTCTTACCAGCCGTTGAGCAAGAGCCAACACCAGAGTCGCGGGAATCAGATACTTATCCACTTCCATATCGAGCAAGCGAGGAATCACTCCCACCGAATTATTCGTGTGCAATGTGGAAAGTACGACATGGCCAGTAAGAGCCGCGTGAATCACGAGCTTGGCGGTCTCATTATCGCGCACCTCCCCCACCATAATGATATTCGGGTCCTGACGCAAGATTTGCCGAAGCCCGGAAGCAAAATCATATCCAATATCCGGATGAATTTGTGATTGATTGACTCCTTCGATAAAATATTCCACGGGATCTTCCAAGCTGACGATATTCACACTTTCCTTGTTTAGAGAACGCAACACCGCATACAATGTGGTGGATTTCCCGGAGCCCGTAGGCCCGCTAACCAGAATCAATCCAAAAGGCCGTTTGCTCGCTTTTTTAATGCGCGCCAAATTCGCGCCGCTGATTCCCAAATCCTCAAAATCCTTAAACGCGGATTTAGGATCCAACACACGGATCGCGATTTTCTCCCCAAAAGGCGTAGGAAATGTCGCCACGCGAAAGTCAATGTTCCTGCCTCCAACCTGCGTGGAAAATCTTCCATCCTGCGGAATGCGCGTCTCATCAATTTTCATGCTCGCTAAAATCTTAATACGAGCCACAATCGCCTGCTGAATTTTTATGGGCAAGAAAAGCGATGAATGCAATTCTCCAAGAAAACGGAATCGCACTCTTACTTTATCCTGCAAGGGTTCAATGTGCACGTCAGACGCGTCTCCTTCCACCGCGTTGCGCAGAATAACCGCCACCATTTTCGTTACCGGGGCTTCTTCCACGATCCGATTTCCTTCTTCGCCCATGCGAGCGCGCGAGCCAACGCCCGCTTTTTTATCCTGTTGTTTCAATTCCTCGTCCAGTTCTTCCAAGGCCTTCTTCACTTCGCTTTGCAAATTGCGATATTGATGCATGAGCCGATCGAATATTGTAGGTGTAATCAGCACGACCCGATAGGAAAAAGAAGATCCTCGCGCTAAAAACTGCAGCGCTTCTTGGGCTTGCGTATCTTCAGGATACACCATGCCAATCTCGAGAGATCCATCCTCTTTGGCTACCGGCACCATTCGATAGTATTTTGCCGAATCCACGGGAATCAATTCCAAAACCTTCAGAGGAACTTCGTCGGGATTGATTCGCTTATAGAACACATTCAGAGCTTCCGCCTTATTCTGAAACAGAAGCTCTTCGTCAATCAAGTGTTTGGTAAGCAATACCTCTTCGGCTCGGTCTCCGCTCGTTTCCATTTCGGTCTTTACTTGATCTGCCTGTTCTTTGGAAAGAAGATGTTTTGCGACAAGGAGTTTAAGAATATCCATAGAAATTAAAGCGGGACAAAAGGATTTTTTCGGCCGTCAGTTTGAGGAATTGGATCTGGAGATGGAGGAGTTCCAAGTTGATCAAATATGGGATGCTGCAGAATATCCATATCAAGCGTTGTCGTCTCGCTACTCGGAATAATGGAAATATCAACATCCAAGCCGGGACTCGGCGAGGGTGCAAGAAATCCAAACCACAGAACAATGGCTGAACCCGCAAGCATCGCCAACACCCCGATGATCATGAATTTTTGCCTCTGTTTTTTTTGACTGAATGTAATTGCCATATTAGTAAGAATACGCTTCTATCGTAACTAAGAACAGTAATCGAGCGGTATCGGGATTGGAAGACGAAGACACCTTCACGTTTTGGGCTTTCTCTTCCCTAAGGAAAGCGACAAACGGATCTTCGGTTTTTCCCTCCGGCGCCGCTCCTTCTCCTGCGGGTACTTCTTCTGCGGAACCCACTTGTATATTTTTAATGTTCAAAGCTCTCGGAAAACTCTCAACCTGCTTTATAAATCCCTGAAATTGATCATACGTGCCAGCCAAACCCACCGTAAACACGGTCGTTTTAATTGAGGAACCACCACCTTGCTGCTCGGCGGGAACTCCACCCGACAAATCCATAATAGTCATCTTTGAATCTGCGGCAAGTTGCACCACATCAATATAAAGCGGAATGGCAAAAGGTTCTTCGGGCAATGACGCTTTTATTTTTTTTACCTTTTCGCTTTGCGTGGCAAGCTCATTATGAACATCCTGCAAGCCGCCGAGAACCTTTTTTTTCTGTTCAAGCGTCTGTTCCTCTTGAGAAACTTGCGCTTGCAATCCATGAAAACTTTGGTAAGCAGGCCACGCCAAAAAATAACCTATTGCCCCGGCTCCAACCAGAAATAGAAAACTGATAATAAAAAGAAAATTCATAAGATACGCTCCTTTCTTTTCTTCCGCTCTGTTGATTTATTGCTCATTGACATCCCCTGAAACTGCTGCTTGTTCTTGCGCAGATTTGGAAAACACCTCTGGTTTTAACGCAATTTGAGCTGAAAAAGTTCGGGGCGCGATAACTCCAAAAATAATATCTTGCATTGTGAATTCTTGCACATGCTCATTTGTTTTCCAAATAAGTCGCTGATATTCGATAGCGCGCAAACGAGACGCACGAGCAGAAACAGGAATCGCGGAACTTCCTCCCTCAAACGCGGCGCGGGTGAAATATACCTCCGGATGCACGGTATTGCTCAAGAATTCAAAATAGGGGCTGTAATCGTAACGTTTGCCCGCAACTACGGCAAAATCTTCAAACAACACTGCATACGAAGCGACCTCGCCACGCAAAGTCTGTTCTTCTTGAGAAGGAGCAACTTCGGTCATTTCTTTAAGCGACTGAAGCTTCTGTTTTTCCTGTGATTCCGCCTGGGAAATAAAAAACCAAGCGACCAGCGCGCTTAGAAACGCCAATACGCCCAATGCGACAAAAAACATCGGCGAAATTCCTGCTCTTTGCTCTTCTTTCGGAATAATATCAATCATATAATCGCAGCATCTATGAGACAAAACCCCTTAACGCAATACCAATCGCCACAGAAAACGCGGGGCCCATATCTTGCACAACCGGCTCCAGCACGGGAGGATAGACAATTTCCCGAAAAGGATTCGCCACCTCCGCGGGAACGCCAATCTTTGATTGCATATACGCGGCTAACCCTGGCAATCTGGCAGATCCCCCCGCGATCACGATTTTCCCAATCGTCTTTTTTTCCTGCCGCTCCGCCACTTGCCGAAACTTATCCACTTCCGTCACAATCAAATCCACAATTGGCAGCAAAATTTTCGTCTCCCCGACTTTTACATCCAATCCTTTCGCGATTTTCTCTTTTTCAGCCGCGAGATAATCAATCGCCAACGCTTCCGAGATACGCCTTGTCAACGCATTTCCTCCCTGATCCATACTGCGGGAAAGATACAGCTTCCTGTTCTCTACAACACTAATGGTCGTGGTTTGAGCGCCCATCTCAATCAGCAATGTCAGTCCATGTTCCTCGGGCAGACACGCGCGGATCACTCCGAATACTTCCGCCTCGATCGCAATAAGTTCAATTCCGGCAATCTTGGCGATATTCTGATATTCATTCACAATTTCGTTGGGGACCGCGACCATGAGCACTCGATATGGATTTGTTCCTTTGCCTTTGTCTGGCCCGTCTAAAATCTGCCAGTCCATTGTTACTTCAGACAACGAAAGCGGAATATGCTTGCGCGCCTCAAATTGCACCGCGCTTTCTAATTCTTTCCTTGTAATCGTAGCAGGCAATTCAAAACTTGTAAAAAAGCTAGAAAAATCTGATATGGAAAAAATTGCTTTCCGGTTCTTCATTCCCGCATCCTCAAATAGCGCGCGCAACGCTCGAGCCAAATCCTGGGACGAAAGCGCCAAAGAATTTTGCTCGTACGCGCGAAATGGCTTATCATACAAACTTTCCACCCTTAATTGAGCGTAGTTCTTCAAAGTTTTTCGATCGCCCCACCCGCTCAATTCCACTACTCTCAAAGCGGATGTTCCAATATCCACGCCGATAAAACTTTTCGGAACAATAGTTCGAGAAAAAAGACCCATTTCTATTCTATCAAAAATTTGTTATGCAAGTAATACAATGCTATTGAAAAAACTCTTTTTGAATCTTGTCTTTCCTGAAATCTGCGTTTCTTGCCGAAAAGAGGGTTCTCATCTTTGCCAAGATTGCATATCCACGATTGACATCGCTTCCGCAAGCGCTCACATTCCGGCAAATTCTTCGCTCAACGGATTGTTTTGCGCCGCGTCTTATGAAAACCGCGTCATACGCCAAGCGATTCATGCTTTTAAATATTCGCCATTCCTTAAAGGAATGGCTCTTCCTCTGTTCACTATTATTATATCCCATTTGAATTTTGCAAACAAGCCATCATTCCTTGTGAAAATCTGGAAAACAGCGGCTCAAGATCCTTCCGACTCCCCGACATTCTCTTTCACTACCCAAGATGTTCTCTGTTGCCCTATTCCCCTGCATAAGCGGCGTCTCAAATGGCGCGGATATAATCAATCAGAGGAACTTGCCCGATATCTTGCGGCTTTCCTGCATATTCCTTTGGAAAACAGAGTACTGATCAGGAAAAAATATACACAGCCGCAGATTAATCTCGAAAAAGAAGCTCGTCTCCGGAACATGGAAGAAGCATTTGATGTTGTGCATTCCGAAGAAATCGAAAATAAAATTATTCTTCTCATTGATGACGTGTATACCACCGGATCCACATTGGAAAATGCGGCAAAAGCGCTCAAGCAAGCAGGAGCAAATCAAGTCTGGGGGATTACGGTAGCGCGAGGATAGAGAGAAATATGGACATTAAGTTACGAGGATCCGTAGTTCACAATAATTCAAAGTATTTTCAGGAAAACAACAACAGATGAATCCCACTCATCAGCATGACTGCCAAAAACACGTAGCGCACCAATTGATTGCCGAGCTTATGGGCAAAATGCGCGCTAATCATAGATCCCAATCCTCCTCCTGCAAACATAGAAATCGCGGTAGGCCAGTGGATAATGCCAGATGGAATCAAGACAATCAATGAAAGCCCCACCATTGCCAACCCGATCAGCCGCCTTGTGGCCGCAGTCTGAAGAAACGTAAGCCCATAGTAAAAAATAAAAGTATAAGAGAACCACACTCCCGCAGAAGAAAAAAATCCGCCCAATATCCCAAAGAATAACATCATCGCTCCTCCGCCCAAATGCTTGAGTTTTGTCATTTTCATATACTTTTGTTTAACCCCCGCTTGTGGACGTAGCAAAAACATGGGAAGCGAAAGCAAAATAATCACACCGATTCCCCGTTCAATAATGTCCGTGTCTATTTTCAAGAGCAGAAAACTCCCAATAACGCTTCCCATGCCCGCAAATATCGCCAAAAATGCTCCAAGTTTCCAATGGATATTCCCCTGCTTATGAAATTGAAAAATCGAAAACGCGCCAGATAGCGCGGCGAATCGATTGGTCGCGATGGCAACCTGCGGAGAATATCCCAGCACAATCAAACCCGGAATCAGAAGAGCTCCCCCGCCCCCAACCACCGTGCTCCACATATGCACGAAAAACGAAAGAAAAAATGGCAAAACGATTTCATGCAGCATCATACCGGAAGATTACTCTCCTTTGTCTTATTCTTTCCGCTCCTTCCGAATTTGCTCAAGATCCTTCTTCATGGTTCGCACCGCCTCTTCTCCATACACTTCTGAAGCTCCTTCTCCCTGCAGGATATCCTTGTTTTTTTCTTCTTTCACTTCAACATCTTTCTTCTTGGGAGGTGTTATTTCCTCGACTTCATCGCCTTGAGCTTCTTCTTTATCTGTTTGCTCCCTAAATGGAATGATTTCGGGTTCTGGAACTCTCTCTTCCGTTGGCGCTCCCTCTGCTTCTTCCCGCACTTCTTCAACAGCAACCTCAACAACCTGCCCTACTTTTAGAGAAACATCCTGCTCTCGCACAGCTTGAGATTTCACGGAAACAAACTCTGGAAACTCCTGCTCGATTTGAGCAACCTGATCTTGAATCTCCCAGCGTCGTTTTTCCAACTCCTGGCGTTTTTCTTCATATCCTGTTCGTTCGCTTTCCAATACTCGCAACGTCTGGAACGAGGATGTCAACGCATCTTCCACTTGCATACGCTCCTGTTCTGCGGCTCTTCTTTCATCAACAACCTTCCATCGCTGCTCTTCGAGCGTCCTCTTTTCCCGCTCGTCCTGCGTTGCCCACTCTTGTTTTTCGATTTCGTATTGTTTTGCCTCCAATTCCTGTTCTCGCGCGATTACGAGAGTAAGTTCCTTTTGAATACGGCCAAGCACATCCGAACGCTCTTGCGGCGCTTCTTTTTGCTCCACCTGACTCTTTTGCATTTCAATTTGTTCCTCTTGAGCAATCACACGGAGAAGTTCTTTCTGAAGCACCACATAATCTTTCACCTTGGTAAGCTGACTCTCAAACGTTTTTTGTTCTTTTTCGGCATCCCAGCGTTTTTGCTTGATTTCCCTCCGACGGTCTTCAATCGCCCAACGCTGTTTTTCAAGCTCTTTTTTCGCGTCTTCACTGCTTTCTTTTCGCTGCTGCTCCTCAATCTGCTGCTCATCTTGCTCAATGGCTTCCTCTTCCCGAAAAATTTCACGGATTTTTTCTCGTGCCTGAAATTCCCTTTTCAAAAGCGTTGCTCGAATAGCATCATACGGACTAGATGAAGCGCTTTGATAATTTTCCATAGTCAATCAGAAATTCTTCTTATTCCAATTATTGTATCTTATCTGCATAATTTGTACACTCGTTCGCCTTTGTAAATTCCAAAACACTGCCGTCATGTTTTAAAATTCACCCTTTCTCAAGTTTCATTGCTTTCACGACAAGAAATAACGGAATTTCCTTGCGGATGCGATCTTCGGCTTGCGACCGCGGGCCTCTCTGGCTTTTCTTGTGGGAAATCAACTCCTTCAAACCAATAACCCCAAACCCATTTGCCGCCAACGCATTCACATAATACTGCAAAGGGCGATGGAAAGACACGGTTTTCTTTTTCTGCTCTTGCCCGGGATGCATATCAATTTTTACCGTTGCCGCAGAAAGGTACGCGTCTATTCTCCGGTATTGCGTCTTTGTCGTATCATCCCATCCCCAACTCGAATGTTTCAGCACCCGAAACGCGGGATGATTCAGCGCCAAAACCATGACCCCTCTCTTTTTCAATACTCTCTGACATTCCGTGAACATTGTCTGAATGTTTTCAATATTTTGCACAGACAAGATAACGGCGATCTTGTCGAAAATTCCGTTGGCAAATTCCCGCAAATCGTCCGCGCTCGATACTCGAAAATCAATTTCTTTGGGCGAATTTTTCCGCGCAAACTCAATCAAACTTGGAGAAATATCCACACCCGTAACGAGAGCTCCTTTTTTCAAAAATTCTCTTGCGAAAAATCCTTGCCCGCACGCCAAGTCCAGCATCTTCTCTCCCTTTTTAATATCGAGCATTGCAAGCACATTCGGCAGAATCACCTGCTTGTGATAGCTATCCTCCGATGTCTCCAGCAAGTTGTTGTACCATGTGCTCACTTTTTCCCAGGACGTATGTGTTGATTTTTGTTTCATACAATTTTATCCCCCATGGTATATAGTATATGGTATATCCTTTTTTTGAATATGAAGAAAGAGACTTGTTTCATCAAAATATTATTTGAAAAAAGACCTCGCCTACCGGTGGACACAGTAGACGAGGTTTTGAAGTTAGGGCAATACCGATCGAATAAAACGCCCCCACAGACAGAATCACTTAGTTTCATTCTTCTTTCTGAAAGCTGTTTCTCCGGCAATCCAAAGCGCCAACAGCCCCGAAACAATGCCCACCATTACGATCCAGGGATTTGCAGGCCAAGGAATATTGTGTTCGATATGACGATGAACAAAACCAATAAATAAAGCGCCCCACCAGCCCATCTGCGAGATAAACGAAGCCAAGCCAATGCGAAATTTCCAGATCGCAGGAATCTCTTTCATACTGCCATACCGTCCCAGAGCTTTCTTGATAATATGCAAATACACCCCGTTCAAGCCAACCAGCACAACGAAGAAGAGTTTTATCTTCGTCAGATTATCAACATACCCTTTCATTGTGATAAGAACCAGCCCGGACGCAATCATTCCAATCCAGCCGATCCAGATAAGACGCTGGGTGATGTCAGCTACTTTTTTCACCAAATCCAGGCGTGTCTTGCCCAACAACATCAACAATCCAAAGCTATCAATCACAATCACAGCTCCAAAGCCCATAATCAAAAACACCAAATGCGCGAAAAGCGCGATGTAAAAGATTGGTTCTGTCATAGGTTTAGTGTATCAGATCGCAAGGGATACCATCAATGCGGTGAAATACTAGGCTTTGCGCGTTCATAAAGTTCATCATAGGTAAGAATCTCAATATTACGCGAAATCTCTGAAAAAGCTCAAAAAGTCGGAACGAACCCCGTTTTAAACGACACATCTCAGCGTTTTTTGCCCGCCTGCTGGAAACCTCCAGCGATTTTTTCGGGGGGCGGGACCTCAAATTGGGTGGTGGGTGAGGTTTTGATTCTTCAAATACTCTTTGATTCGCTCGCGATCCTCATTCTCTTTTTCGCCCTTGAAGTACATCTCAATAAATTCAATCTTTTGATTTTGTTCAAAATAAGCATAGATTATCCGCAGAGACCAGCCGTGAAGCGCGCGGCAAGCCATGCGCGCTTTTACGATTTTTATCGGTGGCGAAGAGTAGATGATAACAAAATTTTTTCCAACACCTGTTGGAGCAATAATCAAAATCTTTTTAAACTTTTCAAAATCATCATCCAGTGTTTTATATTTCTTGAAAAGTCGTTTGAATTCTTTTTCAAATTCCGCGAGGGCATCAAAGTGGTTCATATTCTCTTACAGAGGTTTCCTCGGGTCGGTAGAATACGTACTCATATTCTAGGATCTCTCTCTCTTTTGCCGTAATCCACGGCGTATCAAGATGAGACAGCGCGGAAATTTGTGTGGCGGTTAAATCGCCAAGCCGATCAATCTCCCAGTCAATGTGAGCGAGCTCCTGGGCGGAAAGCGCTGATAGGTCAAGTGCCTCATTCGGATTTACGAGATACTTGGTTTGTTCATGCTTATAGAATTTACTCTTTATCTTCTCAACCCTGCCGCTCTTTTCAAGCCGGCCAATAATTTTGGCAAACATTATTGGAGTAGGACCAAAATGATTTTTAATATACTTGGCGCCAATCAACTGCTCTTCAAATTTTTCGTAATAATCAAAATCAATAAAATAGAGCAGTTTATAGAGTACTGTTTGTCCGATATTCGGCTTTCCACTAATTTTTGCAAGAATGTACAAAAGTGTTTGTTCAAATTTTTCCACCTTCTCTTGCGGGACGCTGACGCGAATTTCGTCCTTGGCTTTTTGTTTTTGTTTCTTTTTGCTCTCAATCTTCACAATTATTTTCGCATCTTCTTTTCCCTCCAAAAAGTTTTCAAATGCAATATCAAAAACCTCTGCCAATTTCTTGGCTTCGGTAATAGTTAAATCTCGCTCGCCCTGCTCAATCTGCACATAGGTCGGGCGGGAGATTTTGAGCGCGGACGCTAAAAACTCTTGCGTCAGATTGCACTTTTTGCGTTGTTCTTGAATAAATTTAGCAAGCATAGTTATTTCCTTATTTCCCAAATGTGTACCCCAAAGAAATAATAAGAAATTATATCAGTCCCTACCGCTATTATCATAAGAATTAACGGGATTTTTAGTTTTTTTTACTTCGTTGAGTATTTCCCCTTTAGTATCTGCAGATTGAGTTAGATTTTCCTGATAAAGGGTCCCGCCCTCAACACGGTTTGTGATTTTGCCTTTATTTTTTGCAGTTTGATTACCTCCGATCTGCGTTAGATCTGCTGCATTGTGAGAAATTTCCCCACCCGATGATTCTTGTTCAATATTTTGTATATGGGTTTTTGTAGCATTAGTAGTTACAGATGCTCCTGGCGGGGCGGCGATTTTAATTTTATTATTTACTCCGTCAGAAGTGATGGAGAAAATTGCATTGTTTTTATCTTCAAGCATAAAGGTTATTGTTTGGGTTAATAATACTTATATCCCCATTGTAAGCGATGCAGGATTTCTTGTCAATAACATTGTAAAGAAGTTATGCACAGGACTAAAACAACTTCCCCGCTTCGCTCAACAACAGTCGCTCCAAGTCCAACCTGCCCAAACCCGCCAGAGAGTCGAAGCCCAATCGCCGGTTTTCGTTGAATGTTTTTTCGGAAAGCATAAAGTATTCCCATTCCTGCGGCTGGTTCGGCAGCGACACTTGACTTGCTGTTTTACACCAGCTCACCGCCGCGCGCGCTTTCAAAACAATCAAATTCCTTTCGTTGCCTTCCGCTTTTTGCATCTCATCCTCTGCTTTCGTTTCTACGATATACATTTTATCTTTCGTTTTGATGATAAAGTCGGGGAAATAGTCGCGCTTAATTCCATCTTTGTCCCGATAAGAAATATTGAGCGGGTGTTTCCTCTGCTGGATTTTGCCAAACGCTTCCACCTCGCCGGACTTGTCCAAAGTTTCCTCCATAAATTTTTTCTCAAAACCTTCTCCGCGACGCGAATATGCGGAAAGCGGATAGATGCACCGCTCCACCGGCACGGAAAGCGACTCGCGCACATAAATCTTTTTTACACCGCTTAATTTGCCGATCTTTCCGACTTTCCCTTCGTATTGAATCGCGCCCAAGCCGTCCAATAGCACCCGCTTGACGCTTCCGACGACAAAATCAAAAAGCGGCGCGTAGTTAAGCACCGTGTAATTTTCCGCCTTCTGAAAATCAATTTCGCCGCCGAATAAGTAATTGCTGACATATTCATCAATAATTCCCGTTATATCGGCCATCTTGCCAGTGAGAATATGCGCGCCCTTCTCGGAAGCCACCGCCATTGTCGCTTGGCGCAAGAAATGGGCGTAGTCAAAATACTGATTGTCCAGCTTCCATGTTTTGATTTTTCCGCCTGTTTCGGCGTGCGTTTCCGTGATAGCGATTTGGGAAAGTTGTTTTTTGAGCGTTTCAAACGGAATTGAATACTTCGGCAACTTCGTAACATCTATGGCGGAAAAATCAAACTTCGGCGATTGTTCGTATACTTGTATCGGCCAAGAAAGATCGTACTTCTTAATTCTCTCCAGCGTGGCTTCCGACGGGACAAGGTCGCCGGTCGCATCCGTGCCGGAAGAATCACCAATGCCGATAGCATATCCCTGCTTTTGTAATTCCTCGTAAAAACTCCGAAACTTTGGGTGTTCAACCACAAAAAGAAAATCCAAAGAATTTTTCGGCGCGCGCTTTCGCATCACATCTTCCCGCGCCTCTTGCTTCAAGTCCGCAAGTTCGGGATATTTATATTCCGGAAACATCAGCCGCACTCCCCGCCCGACAATCTGTTCCAAAAGGAGATCAGCTTTCGCGCTTCGCAATACCACGACCACCGCAACATTTTGCGTGTCAAAGCCCTCGCGTAACATCAAGACGCTCACCACAACGCGAATCGGGTTTATTTCCTCCGGCTCGTCCAATGTTTCCAACCGCTGGCGGTACTTTTCCCAATCTTTGTCGCTCATCTCGCCTTTTTTTCCGAGTGGATCACGAGAATCTGATTGCGATAGTTTCTGCCGCGTTCGTCGGTTAAATTCGCCACATGCTCCGCCACCAAATCCGCCACTTCGGTATTTTCCGCAAGCACGAAAAGCACCGGCTTTTTATCCATTCCTTTTTCGCGAAACTCAACGGCAATTTGCTCCATCTTTTTTCTGCCAATATCCAAAAGCAGTTTCTGGCTCACGGAAACACCGACAACCTGCCCGCGCCGGTGTTCGCTATCGGCTTCGGCTCGTTCGGCGCGCACATCAAGGGCATCCATTTTCTCGCCCATCATTCCCTGCCGTTCTTCCAAAAATATCTGCTTCACGAGCATGGCCCGCATCGCTTCCACCAAATCAAAATCATATACGATGTGCGGAAAATACTCTTTTTTCTCCGCGCTTCCGTAAAATGGCGTGGCGGAAAAATCAATTTGCAAAAATACGCCCTTTTCACTGCCGCGCTTTTCCGCCATTCGGTTACACAGAGCAGTCAAGAACTTCCGCCAGACCAATTCCTCGCCTTTGGCGGTTTTGGCTCCGTGGACATGGTGCGCCTCATCATTGAAAATAATTAAATCCGGATACTCCGAGAGAAAATCGGCAATAATTTCGCCGCGCGGCTGTTCCTCCACATCGGCGCCGGTCAATTGATCCCACAAATTGCTTGATTCGTTCAGCCGGAACTGTTGCCAGTTGGTAATATACACAAATGGCTCGTCTGGCGGCGTAAGATTGGGACGGATATCCGCCGGCCCTAGGACTTGCAAATGGAAACGATTGCGAAACCGCTCGCCCTCCGGCATAAAAAGCGGCCGCTCAAAATCCGATTTGGATTTATCGCGGTTACCGGTTTTGGGGTCGTGCTTTCCCAAAAACATATCCAGCAATCGGTTCAGTACTTCATGTCCGGGCGCGACGAGCAAAAAATGCGTGGAGTATTTTCCCGGCCGCCTGTCTGCCAACGAGGCAGGTTCGTTATTGAGAGCGTTGAAATACTGCCACACCAAAAGCGCGGCAAGTACCCAAGTTTTTCCTGTACCAGTCGCCATTTTGAGACAGTATTTCGCAAACGGTAAACTCTGCACTTCATCCGTTAGCGCGGCGCTTTGCGCAAGCGCATCCGGCGTAAATCTTTCAAACGCTTGCTGTAATGTTTCAATTCCCAAAATTTCGTGGCAGTAAATAATCGTCTCCACCGCGCGGCGTTGGCAGTCGTGGAATTTCTCATCCATCTCTTCGCCGCGATTAAACCAATACGCCAGAAGTTCGTAGGTTGTCTGTGTTACGCCACTCCAACCCTGATTAACCCAACCTTGCACGTCGCCCTTGAGCGCGGCGGATAGCGGCAGTTCGTTCAGCAGATTGTTTTGTATTTTCTTTGCCATAAAGTAATTGATTTATAACTTATTCACATCCTTATTTTAAGCCATTTCTCGTGTTTTTATAACTAAAAAAGCAAAAATATAACTAATTCGTCACCCTATTTAATCGTTTCCCAATGACCCGTCTTTTTTGAACCAATATGTCTAATCTTGTTATCGCTTTTCAACTCCCAAAGAAGATTACTAATATCAGCATCTTTCATATCGGGGAATGCGTCCCTAAATTCTTCTACTTTGGCTTTCTGCTGCCGCTCAATGTGTTGAAGGATGAGCTGTTTCCTAGAAGCACGATCTAATCCTTTTATCCGAGTATAAACTCCTGGTTTTTTTTCATAGGAATAGTACCCGTGGGAGAGCATATATTTTGTTCCACTTGTCTTTCCGATTTTTTCCACAATCCCAAGCTTAAGAAATTTTTCTTTGTGTTGAGTCCTTGCGACAACTTTTTGCTCACGAAGCAACTCCAGTTCATAAATTTCATCAAAAGAAAAACTAATCTGTTTTTCGTTAATAATCTTCTCCAAAAATCTGACAAATTCCGCATCTTTAACCTTTGCCGGAATATTTATTCGCACCGTATGAGCATCAGTGCCTTTAAAATCAGGGAGTCCCTTCCCATGTCGGATAGTTGCATCAAAAATTACATCCATTCCCTGTCCAGATTTTTCTACTAGTTTTGTGCGCTCAAACGCTTCGGCAATAAGCCGGTTTCGCCAGTGCGGCGCGGCTTTTAAGATATTCTCTGGCGTAATGTGTTCCGGAAAACCTCCGGGACTAACTACCGCGAATGATTCAGGAGACGCATAAATAAAAACCGAACGCCCGCTAATCGAGTAGTCGCGATGTGCAATTGCGTTATTAACAGCTTCGCGGCATGATTTCTCGTCAAACGCCAGCACTTCTTGTTGTATAAATCCCTCTTGATACGGTGTACGGAGATTACGCGCATGAATCGTTTGCCAAATTTCATCGTAAACGAGAAAATATGGCGCTCGCCACGACGCGCGAAAATCATGATGAATCTGTTCCGGTGTACTACGCCATTCATAAATAATCTCGGCTTGAGGCAGTAGCTCCCCGATCTTTTCTTTTTTTCCAAGCAAAACCAAACACGCGAGCGTGAGTTTACCGCCCCGTGTAAGCTCTGCGTCCTGCAATATCTGCTCCGTGGGGGAATTATTAAGCGCGTGGTTGCCTGTTTTTTCAGCCATTCTTTTTTTAAAATCGCTAACCGCCCGATCATCAAGATCATCAATGTTTAAATGCTCAACTATGCCAGCCGAAAAATCAGGTTGTATTTCATTCAAAATTTTTCTTGTCGTCGCATCATCCATTTCTCCAAGAGACTCACCTCTTCGCATGGGATATGTGTATTTCCCTCCGTTGCTCCGCACACGCTGTCCAACTGAATGCGGTGGTATATCAAAAATCACAACTCTCCCTTTGGGGTGTTGAACTTCCTCAACAACTACAGTCATGCCAATTTGCTGATAAACTTCTTGTGGAATCTTATTGATCGTTCCTCGATACACATTTGTTCCAACAATGTCTTTGCTATTAGAAATTCCAAGCAGTAATCTGCCGCCGCCCATATTTGCGATCGCAGCGCAATAATCGGATCTCTCTCCATCATTAAAATTATCCCGCGCTTCTTTAAACTCAAGTGCGACATCTTCCGTACTCTGCAAAATATCGTCTATATCTTCTGGTAGATACATAAATTTATAACTTAATCTCTAATGTCGCGGTCGCGTCATTGCCAAAAATATCCACCACGCGCACCGCGATGGTGTGCTTTCCCGCCTTTTCGTAGGCGTGTTCCTTTTCGGTTGTTACTATTTTCGTTTTGCGCCCTAACCCGCGCAAATCCTGCCACTGGCTTTTGAATGTGAGGCCGTCGTAGTCCCAATCCACCGCCCAATAGTCAATCAAGACGGCAAAATTATCTTTGACGAGGTGCAACAATGCCTCGCGGTCTTCATCCGCTTTCTTGCCGCTTCCGAGCGGGAAATCATACAGTACATACTTTTCAATGCCAATGGTAACCGAGTTGCCTTTCACTTCTGGCTTCTTGAGTTTCAAATACGGCTTTTCCAAAAACTTCACCTTGTCCGAGAGCCGCTCGATGTCTTCTTCTGATTTTGCCTGTTTCAAATATTCATAAATGTCCGGCGGAATCTGACGGCTGACAATTTCCGTTTTTATATCCTTACCTGCGGCTTTGAGCCGAGTTTGCAAAAGCTCATCATAGTTATACTCGTAATCCCATGCCAAAATCACGAGCCGTTTGTAGCCCGCGCCGTCGAGCGTAGCCGCCTCAATCGCTAAATCCTCAACCTTGTGCGCCGCAACCGCGCGGTCAGGATAACCGCAATACACCAGTTCCAACTCGTCTTCGGTTTTACGCACCCCCAAATCCTTTCGGTTCGCCATCGGCTCCGCGCCATAAAGCTTCAAAATAATTCTCTGCATTTCATAAATGCGCACACCGCCCAAATAAATCATCTCGCGCTGATAGTTGCCAATGTTTTCAATCAAGAATGGCTTGCTTTTCATCTCCACCAACCGCCCGCGCGCAACTTGTATGCCAACTTTCCCAAGCTCACATCCGATCCACCGCCGATTGAGTTTTTCGGCAACAGCAAGAGTAGTGCCCGAGCCAGCAAAAAAGTCGGCGACAATACCATCGTTTGGGCATGAGGCCGTTATGATTCTTTTTAAAAGTTTTGTTGGTTTTTGTGTATTGTATCCAGTAGCTTCTGGAGAAATTGGAGAGGTTGCAGTTTGCGCTGGGATATCAGTCCAAACATCTGTTACAAATTTTCCTTCGTCTTCATATGAGATATACTCCTTTCCATTTTTTATTTGCACTCGGTATTTTCTTCCATTTTCGTCTATATTTTTAAAATGGACATCAAGCGTTGATTTGCTGAAAGGGACGCGTAAAATATCTCCATCGACATTAAAATAATTCTGTGGGTTTCTACTATAAAAATAAATGACATCATGTTTCCTTGGAAAAAAACTTTCGCCTACGCCACCTGCTCCGTAAGAATAAATCACTTCATTTTTAAAATTTTCCACTCCAAAAATCTCATCCATCATTACTTTTACATAATGCCCGACATGCCAATCAAGGTGCACATACATTGAGCCATCGGGGGCGAGGAGGCGCTTCATCAATTGCAGGCGCGGGTAGAGCATATCCAAATAGCTGTCCGTACCGCCGGCCCAGGTGTCTTTGTAGGCGAGCCGTTCAATCACGCTTGGTTCTTTGGTGATTTCAAAATCGCCCTTGCCCGCCGTAGCTTCAGCGGAGGCGGGGAGTTTGATTTTGTGCGAGTAGTCCGCTTTGGAGTCAAACGGCGGGTCAATGTATATCAGGTTGATTTTTCCCTCGTAGCCCTGATTCAAAAGCGCCTGCATGGCAAGCAGATTATCGCCCCAGATAAGGCGGTTCATTTTTTGCTTGTCTAGTTCTTCTTCGCCCAAAAGCTTATCTTGAAAAGACATCGGTAATTGCCCGGCGGTTTCGGGGTTCGGAATTACCACCTCGGCGGTTTGAAATTCAATGTCTTTTGGGTTAGGCGCGCGGCGGGGCTTTGAATCCCAGACAATCCGCGCCGAATCCTTTTTGCGATGTATGCCGTTGTTGTTCATATTTTTACTTGATTAAATCACCAACATTTACATCAAGCGCGTGAGCAATTCTTGTCAGTGTTTTGATGGTTGGGTTCTTGTTCACGCCCGATTCAAGGCGTACTACGGTATTCAATGAAAGTTCGGCAAGACGGGCTACTTTCTCAAGAGAGTAGTCCTTTTGCGCTCGCAGTTTTTTGAAATTGGATCCGATTTTGTTATTTGACGTTGCTTTGTTGGCCATATACCATTAAAAGGTATAAACTAAATGATACATCATGCTCGTTAGCCATTTTATGATAACTTATTCTTTCGTGTTTGGCAAACTCAAAGGGAGTTCCTACTTGTTGCGCACGCACGGTGGGTGGGGCAAGGAAAAGAATCTGTCCGCCGAAAAATCCGTCCGTCCGAAAGTTTTGGGGGCGAAGCCCAAGCAGGCGTGCAAAAAGGAAGGACTGGGGTGTGGGGGGGGAGCCGCAAATAAAAATGATAGGAAATTTTTTGGTTTTGCCCCGCGCGAGCTTGTCGAGCGCGGCCGAGGCGCAAGTGTCATTCGTCAAAATCCTGCGGATTTTGTCCGAAATACATTCGAACTTTGTCCAACAAACACCGCCAAATAGCACTCTTTGTGAAATCGTAAGAAGTTGGCGGTGGGGGTGAGATTCGAACTCACGAGGGCTATTCACCCTAACGGTTTTCAAGACCGCCGCCTTCAACCGCTCGGCCACCCCACCTTGCGAATCCTGCTCAAACTATACAACATCTTCTCTGCTCGTTCAAACGATTTGTTATTTCCAATAAAAGGAGTCCGAAACCTTTGGCTTTGCCGCGTCCGGAATTCCGATCCCATCATCTTTCACCCAGATCACATGGCCATCTTTCTTTGCGTATCCGATTGTCACCTTTCCTCCTTGACGAGAGTACTTAATCGCGTTTGAAATCAGATTGGAAAACACTTCCCGCAGTTTGTCGTATTCTCCCTGCGCTTTCATCGTCGAAGGCATGGAAGCATCCAAAACAATCTCCACCCCTTTTTCCTGCGCGGCCAATGCAAGAGTTTTCATCACTTCCTCAAGCACCGCAATCATATCGCAGGAAAATCTGTCTGCCAATTCCATTCGCTTTTCCTGTAAGGACGGCAATTCCAATACGCTGTTGCTCATTTTAAGCAGTGCATGGCAATTTTCGAGAATCTTTTGCAGCACCTCTTTTTGCTGCTTTTGCATATTGCCATAGTCTCCCGCAAGCAATGTTTCCACCGCCCACGTGATTGCAATTAACGGCGCTCTCAAATCATGGGAAGCTACCGCCACCAATTCTGCGCGCAATGCCATCAGCTTTTGCTCTTTTCGGATAATCTCCTGCCCCAGAAGCGCCAGAAGCGAGAGAAAAATTGTGATCACCCCGGGGAAAAGCGCATACAAGAGAAGTGATTGAAATTGATTGCCCGCATCCACATCCATTCCCAATACCGCGACAACATTGCCTGTTTCTTCATCCACGATGGGAGTAAGAGCTGAAATCCACGTTCCCCAGCGATCGGAGATCGGACCCTCCACAAGATTTTCCTTATTCTTAAACATTGCCAAAAACTCTCTGCTGGCTCCGTAATACACATACACTTTGAGTTACGAAACTAGCACATATAAGATTTTTGAGAACGTTGGGAGCGCGACTGGCGCAAGCGCCAGGAATTTTCAGCAGAAAAATATCCGTGTTCTCAAAAATCTTATATGTGCTAGTTTCGTAACTCAAAGACACACGGATCGGCTTTTGCGGCAATGCCAAGCATAGTATTATGGCTTGGTCGAGAAATATCTCCGGCGCATCTTTTCAATCCCGACTCCAACAGCCATGGAAGCAAGCCCTGCCACGAACAACGTAAGAGGCCAGCCAACGCTGTTTTCAAAATACTCTCCTCTGATCGAGAAGATATAGATAATCAAGGACATCGTCCCAATATACAAGAATTGGCGGGAAATTCTTAAAACGCTCAAAAAAATAAATCCCAAACTGCCCAACAGGACTAATGTTTCATATACCGGCTCTCTCCCTCCAAGCCCGAGATAATGGAGAGCTCCTAGAAACCAAAAGCATCCCACTCCTTCAAAAAATTCTGCGTAACGAGCAGCTTCGTGAAATCGCAGTTTTTTCAATTCTCCCATGCTAACCGCCAAAAACAGATACAAAACTCCGAGGATAACATTCGACCAGCCAATTACTTTTTCGCTCTCCACAGATACAATTCCCATTGCGCCTTTTAAAAGCGTGCCGTCAATCCAAGCTCGCAACAACGCAAAAAACACAACGCCAGCGCCCAAAAGATATAACCCTTGGCAATACTTGTAATATCCATTTTTTTCATACAGCATACCCATGCCAAAATACGCGATTCCCGCAAGCAGAAAGGCAACGAGCCATACCGCGCTGTTTGGCATTTCCTGAAGCAATCGGATAAACGCAAACAAAATCGCAAACACGCCGAACACATACGAATAATACCCCGCTTCCGTTTCTCCGCGTTTTTCGTACCAAATACTGCCTCCCACATACGCAGTTGCCGGTATCAAAAACAACCATGCGATTACGCCACTCTCTGCGATGGATTCAAATCCCATAATCCGCAAAAAGAAATAATACGCAAAGAGGAAAACAAGATGATACAAAAACGCCCACACGGGAGAACGAAAGATAACATTCAACCCAAGATACAAAAGCAAAGCAAGCGATGAAACCGTCAAACAAAAACCGATCGAAAAGGGCTCGGAGAATACCTGAAGCTCTTTGAGCGCGACCACAAGAAAAAGCGGGAAAAGCAATGCTCCCACAACCAAAAATACAAGCGACTGTTTTTTCTGATGTTCAGCCGGCCACAATGCCACACCAGTTCCAAAGCATATCACCATAGGAACAAAAATCGCCAAAATTCGCGGAATCGCGCCCCAGTGGGACCAACCAATCCCAACATAAATAACACCTGCCAATACAACAACCAGAGCCCCAAGATACAAGAGTATTTGGGACGCGGAGATATTTTTTAGAGACAGCTCCCATTCCGCTTTTTTCCGAGGAGCCAGCGGCAGGCTTTGAGTAAGTAATTTCTGACTGATCGCTTCTTGCGCTTTTGTGATTGCTTCGTTTATTTCGTTTTCACTCCATCCCTGCTTCACCAGCGCAACGCGTATTTGTTCAACTGCACATCCCTTTTCCAGCGATTGCTGAATGTAGTCCAACAATTGCTTATTCATACATTAAGATTACCATACCCTCATTTGTTTCTCAAAAGACATTTGCGTACCCGCCGTACATCCAAAAACCAGGGCAGAAAATAAACAGAGAAGCATATTATCCTTGAATTACCATTCCCAAAAAAAATCAAAAATGACTGTTTTTGTGGACTCCATACGTTTTTCCAACCTGCGTATCACTCCTGAAATCTGCTTAAAGAAAAGGTGCGAATATCAATCCTGCTTTCCCCATCAATAACTAATTGCGCCAATATCTCGCCAATCGCCGAGGAATACTTAAATCCATGCCCGGAGCATGGGGAAGCAACTATTATTAACGGATATTTTGGATGCGTATCAATCACAAAATGAGAATCGGGCGTAACCGTATATAAGCACGAAACCGCTTTAACGCATATATCGCTCACATCAGGAAAATACGGGGCGACAAAATTTTCGTACATTGTTTTTATTTCTTCTTTGTTTACTTCTCTATTTACAGTATCGGCCGTTGTGGTTATTTCATATTGTTCAGTTGCTATCTTCACTCCTCCATTTTGGCCGTCAATCGCCGGAAAACCATAGATACCCTGCTTTTTCCCCTGCAATTCCCAAACGAAAACTGGGAAGTTTTTCGGTTCAAAGCGTTCAATGGAAGTTTTTGCAGCAAACCAAAACGATACTTGGCGAATAACTTTGAAAAACTTCGCGTATTCTGGCTCAATAAGAGTGGGGAGCCATGGCCCCGCGCTAACAATCAGTTTTTTGGCTTTGTATTCGCCAAAATTTGTTTTTACTTTCACAATCCCATCTTTTTCCAAGAATCGGTCCGCCCTTTCGTTTATGTGAATTTTCGCTCCATATTTTTTTGCGAGAAACAGTTGTGAACTTATACATTCTTCTGGACGCAAAAAACCCGCATTGTATTCGTAGTACCCAATTTCATTATCTTGCACATTGAACTGCGGAAATCTTTTACGAACGTGAGATGCATCTAAAATTTCGTGCTTGATGTCGTATTTTTTCGCCGCCGTGATAGTGTTTTCAAAAAATTCTGCCGGAGCGTGAGTAATCGCGGTTTTCGCTTTGCTTGAAATAATAAGCCCGCCGGTAATCTCAAGAAGTTTCTTGCCGGTTTCTTTTTCAATTTCACGCCAAAGTTCATACGAACGCAAAGAAAGCGGCGTATACTGTTCCCCTTCCCCAATAGCTTGTCGAGTAATACGAG
>Ga0155233_131_pt1 | contig 20462 bp, 18 predicted proteins | sample RifCSPhighO2_02_FD_106201 | JGI IMG/M metagenome (GOLD analysis project Ga0155233, IMG submission 106201) | Candidatus Wildermuthbacteria bacterium RIFCSPHIGHO2_02_FULL_45_25
TGCCATCCTGATAATTCAGAGCATTCATGCACACAAAAATAAAGAACGCAATAATGATGACTCCCGCAAAAAAAGGAAATGATATAAATTGGAGCCCGAGGAGCGAAACAAGAAGCGCCGAACACAAAGGAACAGCAAGAAGCAGAAAGAATTTCCGATATGGACTCGCTTGAGAGATATGCTTCCATTTGACATCATCCCACCAGCCCAACAAAAACGGGAATGCCATTCCCGCAAGAATAACCGGAAGAATTGCGCTGTATTCAATTCTCAAGAGCACAGCCGCAACAGCAATCAGAATCAACACGCCGAACACAACAAAACCACCGGTTAAGGGAATTGGCGTTTTGTGAATTTTAAGCTCGTCTCCGTCCGCAATATCATAAAACTTCATTTTCTTTGCCAGTCGGAATGAAATAAAAAAACCTCCTATCGAACAAAGAAAACCGAGAAGAAAAATCAAAGCGCTCTGAAAAAGATCAATGGATATCATAGATATAGACGCGAGAAACCTTATTTCCGTGAACTGAAGTATTTCGAAGGAATTGAAAACCGGATTTTTCGTAAAAACGGATCGCATGCGCAAGCTCTTCCCCGACTAAAACCTTAAACGTCGTAATATGTTGCTGTTTCATACCTTCCACAAAGGCAGGGAGCATTTTGCCCGCCACCCCCTTTCCTTGATATTCATGCGCAACCGCAATGGTAAGCAACTCGGCTTCAGATACATGGTGTTCCTTCTTTGGATACAAAAGAACCTCGATAATCCGCCGAATTGTCCCAATATTCCCAAGACGTTTAAGCAATACAAAAAAACCAGAAATCATATAATTACGAAAAAAATACCGATAAAAATCAGAGGCGCTGGACACTCCCGCAACAAATCCTATGACTTTTGTTCCTTCGCACGCCGCCACCACAACGCCTCCAGGGAAAGTCAGAATCGCTTCATAGAGTTGCTGTAAAAAGGCCGTGGGAAGCGTCGAAAGAAACCCTTGGGAAATTTCTTGTTTATGCAATCTGGCAAAGATAACCGCATCCTGTTTTTGTCCCATTCGTATATCCATAACGTATGCTTTCTTATACCATATAAATGTCCTTCAGATAAGATTGACATCTTGAACTATTTTTGTAATATACAGTTAGCAAAATAAATGCCAAAAGGAGGTGGCGAGATGCCATCCTTTCAAGAATTCCTTATCAGCCAAGAAAGCGCGTATCAATCATTCCGAGATAAAAAAGGGCTATTGAACGCAGTACATGGAAGATCAGGGTGTTGCTATTCGATTGGGTGGAATTCTGCTTAGCTGGAAGCACTCTGCGCAGATCGCGCAGCAAGCAAGTGAAGCTTCTCGCCGCATCAGGGATTGCGCCCAATCCATCCGATATGCTCCTCAAGCTATCCATACCGCAATCTCTGATACCACACCGGACAAGATATACAAATAAGCGGAGATGATCCCGCGCAGAGAGAAACCCTAGATAGGATCGCTCAAAGCGTTGCGGAAGCTCTCATGATTCCGCGAAGACTTCCCCTAACTGTTCACTACCCTGAATGGCTTTTTAATTCCGCCGCGGTTGTTGCGGCCGGTATCCCAACACAATCCGTTTTTGATCTCACCCAGAAGATCATTCGTTGCGCCAAAGAAAGAGGGATCGAACTTCGCTCGCCATGGGGATCTCATATCACCGTAAGCAGATTCACCGGACCCATGCCACCTTCTCAAATCGCGATGCTGGTCAACACAATTGAAACTCTACCTCCCCTTGGCCAGAGCAAACTTCAAAGTATCCAGATTGGATATTTCCTCATCACCCGCCAAACGTTCGAACACACGGTCTATGCGGAATTTCAACTGTAATACCGTCAAATCCGCACACAATAGCCAGCTTCCAAGCTGGCTATATATTTTTTCCTCGCAGCGAAAGAAACTGTGTATATGTTTTCTCCAATCTTCCAAATGTAATTTCTTTCGAAAACTCTCTTCTCACTTTTTCTCTTCCTGCTTTTCCCATTTGCGCTTGTTTTGCCTTATCGCAAAGAAGATTCACAATAGCTTTGGCGAGCCGTTCAGGATTGCGAACCGGAACCAAAAAACCTGTTTTCCCGTCTTCCACCGATTCGCGGCATCCTCGAATATCCGTAGCGACAACCGGCCTCTCCATTGCAGACGCTTCCAATACCGAAAGCCCAAGACCTTCCCGATACGAAGGCAACACAAATACATCCATGAGAGCGTACATTGCTTCGACATCAATGCGTTCACCCGCAAACACCACATTATCTTCAATACCATATTCTTTTACAACATCTTTTGAGAATCCATCTCCTTTCTCTGGCTCCGCGGGCCCCACAACCAAAAGAACCGCATGAGGCATTTCCCTGATAATCAATTGCATCGCGGAGAACAAATCACGAAATCCTTTTTCCCAGACTAATCGCGCGACAATACCAACAACGGGTGAGGATAAGGGAATCCTCAATCCATTACGCAAGGATTCAAGAAAATGTCCGTCATATCTGTCCGGGTTGAATTGATCTAAATCAATGTCAGCTCCGATATATCCAATTTTTGCGGCGGGATAAATGCCTGTTTTCTGCACGGTTTCCATATCTTCCCTGTTCACGAAAAATGCTTTGTGCACTAATAAAGAAATAATTTTCTCCATCGCGCCAAAAGCAAGTTTGCGTCTCCATGAAGAATCTTTCGTAAAAAAAAGTCCATGCACCGTATACATGCGAATAGGCACTCTCGCCAAGGCAGCCGCTATCTGCCCCAGAAAACTCGCCTTTGGGGTATGCGTATGAACAATCGCAAAATCATTTTTTCTAAAAAACCAAAACAATTTCCAAAGTGAATATACATCGATAAAAGGAGTGTAGAGCTTCCGCGTAATCTTGATAGGAGCAAAATGAATTCCAGCTTTTTGCAAATCTGCTGTCCATTTCCCGGGAGAAGACACGGCCCAAACCTCAAATCCGATCTGCCGCAAAAATTTCATCTGCTCCAACAGAATAAACCGCAAGGTGATATCTGCGGCAGCCACATAGCAAATCTTAACTGATTTTACGAATTTCATGCTCCTATATGAAGTTTGAAGATAGGTATCACCATTTTATAATCTACAAGTCAAACGTACTTTCCCTTATCATCTTCGAGAGATTTTCCAATAAGAGAGATTCTGAAGTAAACGACTACGCAACAAGTAAACAATGGGAAGCGAAAGGACATAAGCCCCAAGACCGATTAGAAACCCTTTCCAGAAATGGGGATAATCTTTTTGATATTTTCTACGCAGATTCAAGTTTAATCGCGCGTTTGCCTGTACATTAAAATTGGAACGGTTTTGGTTTGATTGCAAATAGGTAACTACGTATTCTTGTAAATTGTATAATTTCCCGATTTTACCAAATCTCATCCATAAATCCCAATCTTCAGAAAAATCGAGATTCTCGTCATACCCCCCTGCATTCTTCCATGCATTTTTCCGAAACAATACGCTTGTGTGCGCAAAAGGGTTATTCAACAAAATCACTTTCCTAATTTGCTCATCAGTCTCTGGAAACAAATATCGCATTCTTTCATTTCCCTTTTCATCAATACGAATTTGCCCTGCTCCTACCAATATATATTCGGGATGCGTTTCTAGAAATTTGACCTGCTTCTCGAGTTTTCGGGCATCAGACCAAAAGTCGTCATCATCTAGTCTTGCGATATACAAACCTTTTGCTTGTTGAATCCCCCTATTAAGGGAACGGGCTAACCCAAGTTGTTTTTCATTTTTGATTTCAGTGATTCGTCCGTCTGTTTTTGCATATTGCGCGATAATCTCAGAGGTTTCATCGGATGAAGCATCATTAATAATGAGAAGTTCAATATCCTTATAATTTTGAAAAAGCGCGCTTTCAATAGCTTTTCTTAGAAAATTCGGCCTCTTATGTGTTGGCAATACAATTGAAACAATACCGATCATATTATTACAGATTTTTTCTCGTACTTTTCTTCAACCATTGCAAAAACTCGTTCTGCCACTTTTGGATGGCTATATTGCTCCCTCATAAACTCTGTACCTCTTTTTTGGATTTCCTCCAATTTACCTTCATTTTCCAGATAATATACTGCCTTCTCTTTAAAATCCTCCAGATCAAATTCTTTGTGTTTTACGCAGTTTATTCCATCCTCAAATCCATAATCAGAAAAACAGGGATGAGTTGAACAGATCATTACTGCTCCCGCAGATGGCCCTTCAAATGTTTTCCCCGCGGGGAAATAGAGGAGGCTCTCACAACTTACGAACATTTTGTATTCATTAAACTTCTGCACCAAGTCATACCCAAAATCTTTTGTCTGGGGATAATGAGGGAGTTTGCTATCCATAAAATCCAGAAAATTTTGTTCTTGTTCCACAAGCATTCTCCTGAATTTATGCATAAATTTCTCGCTCCGCGCAAGATAAAAATCATTTAGCTCCTGAAAGTCTGGAACAGTGTGCACAGGATCACTAAACGAGTTTACTGCCCCCAACGCAATCACTTTATCTTTTCTTTGCTCAAAGGGGACATTCATCTGAAAACGCTCCGCAAAGCCAAAGGGTATAGGAATGACCTTTCCTTTATATCTGGGATATTTCTTCTGAAAAAAAGGACAATACAGGTCATGACGCGCGTACCCAAAGACAAAATTCACTCCCGTATCTTGTAAGGATTGGTTGCTCTCTGTCGGAAAATTCGTATAGTCCATTAAATGATAGATTTTCAATCCAGAAAAATCCTTGATAGGTTTGCTGTCTTGGCGATATGGATGACCATTAAAACATACCAATACATCTGCATACGAGTTTAGCTCTTTTACTGAAAAAAGCAGTTTGAAATGTAAAGGATTCAAATGATGATGATGCATGAAATAAAAGAAACGCGGCAGATAGCGCATATCTGAAATATAAAAGGCTGGCTTATATGCCTTGATAAATTCCAAAATCCAGCCGTGCAAACCGGAAGCTCCACTAAACATTGGATTGTGAAGAGCTATGTTCATTTGATTGCGGTAAAAAATATCCAATAAGGATGAGTATCGCCAGGCCCTGTTGGTCGAATCCAATATTCAAAATTTTGAAAACCTATTTTTTCTATATCTTTTTTGAGCTGTTCTATCCGTTCAATACGAACATCACATCCTCGATTCGTAGTAAACGCTTCATAATTATTGGCCTCATACGAGACGCTATCTGGAGCATCTTTTCCATAGCCCATTTGTAAAGAAATCCTTCCTCCTTTTTTTACTATCCGATAAAATTCTTTTAGTAGATTGAATCTGATCTCGTATACGCAGATATGCTGGAGAGTAATAGTAGACATCACAAAATCATACGATTTATCCAACATCTCCCTCAAGTCAACTCCATTGTTGACATATAGGTTGGCATGCGCGATACCATGAGCAGAAAGATTCTCTCTGGCATGTTTGATATTTTCCTCACTAATATCAACTCCATCCAATCGTTTAAATCTTTTAGAATACTGAATGATATTTCGTCCAGGCCCGCACCCAAAATCAAGAGCTATTTTTCCTTTATAGTTCTCATCCACATATTTCATCAAAAATTCATTGTAGTCGGGCCAAACATTATGCGCCTCATAAGAGCCCACCACTCTATCTTGGACACTATCTTTTTGATAATGCGATCTGACAGCATGATAGTTATAAAACGTTTTTTGCATGTATACGTATTTTTCCTTTCCTGCTAAAAAAAGCCATTTCAAAATTCCCCATTTTGCAATGCGTATAAAAATAAGAAAGATACATATCTGGCGCAATGACATATAAAACTTATTTTTATAGCACCCTCTCCTTATCCTTCTCGCAAGTTCACGCCCGAACAGCTCAAAGAGAGTAATAAAAGACAACATAAAAAAGATCGTCTTCCCATCCTCTTTTTTGATTTGCTCTTTCATGGAAGTCGCAAGTTTTTCATCCATCTTTTTAAGTTTCTCTACAGCATAATACTTGATATACAAATTCTCAACCTGTGCCAAATCGCTGTTGCGATATTTTTGATAATACTTTCTTTTGGCTACTTCAAATATCCCTATCTTTTGAGGAATATAGAGAGAAGGAGCAGAAGCTGCGACATCAATAAAAAACAAAACGTCTGCGGCCCATTCAAACCCTTCTTTAAATCTCGCCCCCTTCATAGAACTCTTTGCGATCATGCAAGAGAAAGGAGCCCCCACCCAATTGCCTTCTTTGCAAAATCGTTCCATGGCTTGCGGTGGCATAAAATTCATTTGCGTTGGAAAAGATATTTTGGCAATCGTAGATTTTTCCTCGTGAACCGCATATCCAGCCGCAACCAACCCGATATTCGCATTATCATCAACCCCTTTCATAAGAACCTCAAGGGCATTTTTCTCCAAAAGATCTCCCGAAAAAACAAACTTTATATATGTGTGCTGTGTTTTCTCAAACCATTCCAAGCATCTGTTCCAGTTTCCAATTCGGCCAAGATTTTTTTCGTTTTGCACTGCGTATGCTTGATTGGGATATTTTTGCGTAAACGTACTCGCGATCTCCCATGTTTCATCAGTAGATTTGTTGTCTAGGATCAGCAGATCAAAATTTTGGTATGTCTGATTACTGACACTTTCCAATGTTTTACCAAGTTCCTCTTTGACGTTCCACACCGGAACGCACACCAAAACTTTATGGGAAGATTGTTCCACCTTCATAGCCGTGCGCGATATGCTTTAAACGATTCCACATCGTCAGGAGTTCCAAGCCCGTGCATTTGGCTTTCTTGAATTTCATAGATGCCGATTTTTGCTCCTTTTGCGATTGCGTAGTTATACGCGGGAGCAACGTAAAACTCATTATTCGCTCTTTCATTGTACGCAATCATCAGAGCCGCGGCTGTTACAAAATCCTTTCCTTTTGCAAAATAGTAAAATCCCACGTTCGCATGCGTGCTAATTGGATTTTTCTCTCGCTCTTCGGTTACGAAACCGTTCTCATCTACCTTGCTGTAACTCCACTTGGGATGCGTTGCATGAAACGTCATCAAAGACCCATCCAGATTCCGAGAAGCCGCATCAGAGATAAAATCAGACATTGGCACATCCACTGTTTGATCGCACGCTCCCAAAAGCAAGGGCTCCTCATTATTGATAAGATGAGCGGCAATCAGTGTTGTGCAGACCATTCCTTCGGTAAGATGATCGATCGTAAGAAGCGTAATCGGATACTTTTTCTTTAGATTCTCCATCAAAGATTCATACCCCGGAAGATGAGAAGCTCTCGCAATAAGAATAAATCTGCTGTCTGGAGCGACAAGACTTTCGAGCGACCACTCCAGCATAGTTTTTCCCTCCACTTCAATAAACGGTTTGGGAGTCGTATATCCCGCTTCTTTAAAGCGCTTCCCTTCGCCCGCCATTGGTAAAACGATATTAAGCATATTTTGGATATTCTTTCAGAAAGACCTGGAGGTCTTCGGGAGTTCCCAAGCTCCAAACTTTTTTTACGGGGAAAGCCCTGACCTTGGGCTTTTCTTTTAATAATTCATTATACACGGGACATACATAAAATTCTCCTTTCGTGCGAATATCCAAAGTAATCATTTGCCGGGCTGAACGCACAAAGTCATATCCGTGCTGGAAATAATACACGCCAGCAGTCGCATGATCTGAAATAGGAATTTTCTCTGCTACTTCTTTTATAAAACCATCTTCGCCAAGTTTTACAAAACTCCATTTGGGATGCGTAGCCCGGAACGTTACAATGCCTCCGTGGCATTCATCAGCCGACATGGCGTAAAAAAACTCGTTGCTATTCCATTCAATCATTTGATCTGAATTCACGATTACAACCGGTTTTTCGTCATCAAAGAGATGCGCCGCTTTCAGAACCGTCATCGCTGCTCCTTCAGTAGGTTCATTCAATGAAATAATTTCGCATCCCGGAGCTATTAATCGCAAAAGATGCGTTAAGCTATACTGTTCCAAGTGTTCTTTTCGGACGATAAACACAAACTTCCCCTGCACATTGATATTTTCCACTACCCACTGAATCATAGGTTTGCCATGAATATCAATAAGCGGCTTGGGGAAGGTATACCCCATGCGCTGAAAACTTTTCCCCTCTCCTGCCATAGGAATCACAATGCGCAAGTCTTTTCCCTGCCACTTGGGAATAAAGCGCGAAGTATATTCTTTGGCGTTCGAGTCCTCGATAGCTTCTTTAATTTTTCCGTATGTTACATCGCTCGTATTTGCCACACCGCATAAAAACGCTCCTGCAGAATGCGCGGCTTGCCTTCCATGATGAGAATCCTCGACTGCCAGACATTCGCGGGGTCCCACGCCAAGTTCAACCATCGCCCGTAAAAACATTTCCGGATGCGGCTTTGAAATTTTCACATCCTGATTGGAAAGCACCACATCAATAAATTCCCTCAATCCTTTTTGCTTGAGCATCAATTCCACTGTCTCTCGCACGGAGTTTGAACATACTGCCAACCGATATCCTTCTTCCCGAAGTTTTTTCAGCAGGCCTTGAAAATTTTCGTCCGCAGTAAACTCATTCTGAATAATCTCTCTTGTCTGACGTTGTTTTTCATTCCATATCTCGTCATACAAATCCAGGGCAAGTCCCTTGTGCTGGGAAAGAAGTTCGAGCTTTTTTCGAGTAGGCAAGCCGTCGTATGTTGATAAGTGTTCGTCTCTGGTAATCGTATAACCAAACTTCGCCAGTGCACGATTCATGGCTTCATAATGGAGTTCTCTCGTTTCTACCAGCACGCCGTCCAAGTCAAATAAGATAGCTTTAATCATAGGGAAATTCCTCTTCAGGCAGTTTTACTGTAGCTTAAAATCGGCCTCCTGGCAATCCTCGGAAAATTAAAGGGGCAACGCGAAGCGTTGCCCCTTCTGATTTCCAGCTAGACAATGTTCTAGCGGAAACTTGCATATTCGATCGGGATCCTTCCTAGTTTTCCCTAGAGAACGGACCCCTTTCCTTGGAGACTTGCTGCCATTCGTCGTGCCCCAGCAGAAGAGATCCTGACCCTTTTGCCAAAGTAGAGGAAAAGTTGCATTGCAAGTTCCACATCTTCACCTGCATAGCAATCTCCCTCAACAATCGTATTTTGAAGATATAGCTCACCCTCCTCCTTCCAAGTGAGATCTGCACAAGAGAGATTTCCTCCGATGAGCAGATTTTCTAAGCCGATACCCCCCCCTACGGTAGCATAGTCTATCTGAAGATTTCCGAGGATTTTGCTTTCCTCAAAGTCGAATCCTGCGAACAACGTGGAGTTCGCAAGGATCACATCTTCTCCCACTATACAGTTTTGAATTCGCGATGCGAATATGTTAGGTCTCCCTAGTTCAGCGCCCGATAAATCGACACCTTTCTCAATTTGTACACGAAAGAGGTTAAGACCGTCTTCCAGCGCACTATTAGCTAGAAAAAGGTGACCTTTGATTGTACTATCAGACAGTGAAAAGCGCCTCGGTAGTTTCATGCCAGAGAGAGTAACATCTCCCGTGATAACCAAGGGAGTTCTCCAGTCATCTTTTCCCCCGAGGACTTTGGATTGGAATTCTTCTGGAGATATCTCTCGCTGTTTGGACCTTTTAAGCCACATAATACTCCTCCTGTGCGGTTCTTGCGCAATGAATGGAACGGATTCTAGAACAATGTTTGCATAATTTATCTTATCTGTCAAAAACGTACCCCCCGTTCAAAAAGAAAAAGGGGCGAGCTGTGCTCGCCCCTCTTGATTTGTCCGTTCAGCTTTTTAGACTGGTAGCTGGAACCCTTGGTATCGGAACCCTTTGTATCCAAGGTAATAGTATTGGAGAATCTCGAGGATGCTATCGTGATCCTCGCCACTGCTCGCAATCACGACTTGATCGCCCTCTTGCGGCCGCTTGCCATGAATATTCGTAATGGTGCCGCCCGCCTCTTCGATGAGAAGAACTCCCGGGGCAATATCCTGCCACCCGCCAACGGCGTCCACGATCGCAATATGCGCCCGGCCCTGGGCTACAAGCGCCCAATGCAGAATACTGCTTCCGAAACTTCTCATGTTCATGGCAATCTCGTTGCTCACCCCCATCGCTGTAACAAAGAGACCTTTCCGAGCCGCGGTCTGGAAATTGAGCAGGGAATCCACCAGAACAAACCGCCGGTTGAAGGGAACGCCTTTTCGGACAGAAATCCTCTGGGCCCGTAGAGTATCGTCTCCGAACAGCGTGGTTTCCCACGCGCCTTTGCCTTTTTCGGCAAAGATGAGCGAGTTCTCGAACGGGTTGCCCACCGCGGCAACAATGATTTCGCCATGCTTCTCCACCGCCAAGCCAACCACGGAGTTCGGCAAACCAGCCATGACGTTGCTTGTACCGTCCAGCTCATCGAGCACCCAACGGCGTTCAGGATTGCCGGCGATTTGCTGTTCTTCTCCCATGATTTCGTCGTCGGGGAAGTCTCTGCGGATAATGGGGTGCATCGCATCCCCTACCTGATAATCAATGATAGAAACCGGCGTGTCCCCGTCTTTCTTTTTATAAGCAATTTGGAGCTTGTCAGTAGGAAGATTGAACAATCCGCCCAGAACGCCTGCCCCTGCCTTGACAGCTGCCAAAGCAACCAGAAGTTCTTTGGATGGATCTGCAATACCCACGACTATCACCTCGCTGTAAATTTCCTTGGCTACTGCTCTTAAACACCAAAATCTTCTCTGTGTCAATGAAAACCGCCACGCTGAACGTGGCGGCAAAGTTTGTATGGTTTCACAATAACTGCTGAAATTCGCGGGGATACGCGGTACACACTCCTTCAATACCCCACGCAATAAAGTTCTTCCAGTCCTGCTGGTATCCGTCTTTGGCGTGAGGATGTCCGTGATCAGCATGCAATTCAGGAGAAATTGCGTAGATGCGTTTGCCAACCAGGTTCGATACGCACCCGCCAAATACCCCGTCCAAGTCAAATAAGATAGCTTTAATCATAGGGAAATTCCTCTTCAGGCAGTTTTACTGTAGCTTAAAATCGGCCTCCTGGCAATAAAAGAAGACGGGGGCAGTGCTCGACAGACATACCGACCTTAGCCCTCATTTTTTACCATACCATCAAGACTACATTACCCGAATAGGTTTTATTGACAAAGGATATTAACTCTAGTAGAAAGGAACTAGTTCTACGACCCAAAGGAGGGGCTGCTATGAAAATTGGTACGTTGGTGCTTATTCTTAATCCCGACGATTTAATGCTGATCTATTCATACCCGAATGAGAAATGCAAACATCCTCCAGAGTATGGCATTGTAAGGGGGGTGATATCTCTTCCAGGAACCTTTGAGTGGTATCGCTACACGGTAGAGCATGGCGGGGTTACTCAAATAATTCCTGCCAATAGGCTCGTGACTTTAATTCACCTACCAGAGGGAGATGTCTTACTTACTCCCGAGGAGGCTGTTTCCAAATGGGCTCCTGAAATAATAAAACGGCTAGTTTTATACAGTAGGGAGCTAGAAGCACTAATCTAATGAAGGCAAAGATCATGTCTTAAAGGAGCAAATTCAAAAGGGCTGGAAAATCATCCAGCCCTTTTTACTTGAGCGTGAGCTCAAAAAACTAGAGAAGTTGTCAGAATTCCCTTTGGATACGCGGTACACACTCCTTCAATACCCCACGCAATAAAGTTCTTCCAGTCCTGCTGGTATCCGTCTTTGGCGTGAGGATGTCCGTGGTCTGTATGCAATTCCGGAGAGATGGCATAGATGCGTTTGCCGGCGCTATGGATACGCTCTGCAATCTCTTTGGTATACATGCTCCCCGGAATTTTCCATTCATCCCACCATACCACGTCAAACAGCTGAAGATTTTCCATTGCCTGTTCTAACGTGTAAATGGTTGGAGAATAGTTTTCTTCACCTACGGAAATCGCAAGTTCAATCTTGGGATCCGCGTTGCGAATGAGTTGGCAGCTCTCCAGCGTGAGATCAAATAACAGCGCTTTGTCGTGCAGTTGGTATGTTTTGAATGTTTCCAATAAAATTGCCAACTGCTGTTCGCCTTGTTCGTCTGCTTTCACGTGGATGGCGGCTTTCTGGCCCGGCTTGAAATTCACCATGACTTGCTCAACAACATCAAGGAATCTTGGGATTTTATACCCAGGTTCCTTCACGTCCAATTGCTGAAGCTGGTCAACCGTGCTTTCTCGAACCACAAGTTTTGTACCCGTTATATGCTCGGTATCCGGGTTGTGCAGGCAAATCAACTGACCGTCCTTGGTAAGCCGAACATCCAGCTCAATGCCGAATCCCAAGTCAGCCGCGGCCTTGAACGCTTCCAATGTGTTTTCCGGACGAACGAGCTTTAACCCTCGGTGAGCGAATATATACATAGTATCCTCCTTAAAAGTTTCTTATCTTCTTGTAGCACAGCACCTCGCTCATTTCAAATCTTTTACGATATCCACTACTTCCTGTATGGTCGCTTCTTTTCTTCTTTTGATCGCGTCTTGCATATCCTCCAGTTGCTCTTTGGAAAAAACCGACCCATACGAAACATCCATGCCAACATTCTCAAACAATTTGTTCCGTTGCGCGGTTTTGCCAGAATCCTTTCTCATATATTCAAACGGGGTTTTAAATATGGTACATGCAATTGCTGTATGAATCCTTGTAGTCGAGACAAATGCCGCATTTGCATACATGTTGCAAAATTCCGTCCAGCTTCCCAAGAACACAAAATCCTTTTCTGTATGCAAGGTAGAGGTATTTTCCGTAAGATATACGTTGGGAAAACGTTTCTCCAATTCTTTCCGTTTCTTTCCAATCCGCATTTTATTTCTCCATGTAACATCCATATTCACAACTCCATATTCCCCGCGGGCAAGAGGAGGTAAATAGGAATCTTTCAAAAAGAAGGCCATATCCAGCGCATTCAGTTTCTTGGTAGTACGCATAGCTTCATACGTTTCTTTGTCTCGGCACCACACCAAGCTGTAGTTGGAAAATACCTTGCCGGCAAGTGTTCGTTCCTCTTCGTTGTAATGATACGTCCCCACTCCAAGCATTATCTTGGGAGGTTTCAAAGCATTGATGCTGTCCAGGATGTTCTTCATATACGCGTTAAGGATTGACCCGCCCGAAACAAAAATCATATCCACCACATTCAGCCACTCGATTGTTTCCGGAGTATTCCAATTTATTGTCTGTTTTCTTCCAATAGGAAGCGCGGTCTGCCAAAACTCTATCTCATACAGTTGATACACAGAAATTCCAAGATCGCGCAAAATTCTCTGAATAACATATTTTGCACCGATGTTAATAAACTCGTTACCGATATTTAAAGTGCCTGGCGCTTTGAGATGAACAATTTTTTTCATGAGAATTGAACCATCTGTTTCTTCCACCCTATCAAAATAATACCGCAATAGACAAGCAAAGCAAGCAAGCCAACCGCAAAAGGATGCAATCCATTTGCCAACCCTAAAAGGATTCCACCCGCCATTCCAGCTCCAGCTGTCAGCAAAAAAAGAACAAGCCGAAGCATTCCCGAATGCCAAAGCACATGATCAAATAATCCCAAACGCAATGACAAAAATGCTTGCAAGCCAAGCAAGAGAGCATACGCGAACACCGTGGATGCAGCCGCTCCCATCATGCCAAAGCGCGGGATCAACAATATATTTAAGGATACATTTGCCAAGGCCGCCGCGCCCGCGGCCAGAGTATATAAATGCTCTTTTCGCGCAATAAGAAAAGCCATGCTAAAGATATTCGCGAGAAACGCGAGAACTACCATGATAAAAAGCAACTGCAACACGGGAGCTCCGGCTTGATAATCTTCTCCATAAAAAAGTCCCGTTAGAGGAGAAGCAAGAATGACACCGCCCACGCCGATAGGAACTACGCAGAGCAGAATAATGGGCCAACAAAAGCGCAGAATATGCTGAAAGCTCTCTCTTGATTGAGAAAATGCTTTTCCTAACGCCGGATAAAATCCCATAGAAAGAAAGGTAAGCACAAGCATGGGGATGCCTGCAATCCGATATGCGGCGCCATATACGCCCGCAACATGTTCTCCTTTCCATATTCCAAGCATTACAGTGTCGGTATGAATATACACGCCTGCAAACGCCATTGCAGCTCCCGCGGAAAGCGAGGGAACAAGAAATTTTTTCAAGACCTCCCTCCGCCAAACTAATTTGAAAGGATGCACGCGCAAGAAAAACCAAACAAGAATCCCCATGCTTGTGATCACGCTCGAGATGGCGGAAATTTGAGCAAAAAATAAAACCTCCCTGCCAAGCGCAAGCGCGAAAAATCCCGCGATTCCAATCAGAATCGCCTGCCCAATTCGTAACATCGCCTCAAAATGCATTACCTGGCGAGCGCGCAAAAGCGTAAAAACGCTTTTGGGAAATTCGCGAGCCAGCGAAAACACACCAAAAACCCAGCATAGCATGCGAGTTTCCCCATCATCTATAAAAACCGCAGATCCCATTATAATCACGAGAAAAGCAATCAGGAAAAATACGAGCCGCAGCGTAAAGAATGAAGAGAAATCTTCTTCGTTCCCGGAATCTTTAGAGAATTCCCGTATGCCAATATGAGTCAAGCCAAAGTCAGCCACAATCGTGATAAGAGAAACAAAGGAAAACGCAATCGCCAATTTCCCAAAATCAGCCGGGCTAAAAATTCGAGCCGCCCAAATAAGCAAGAGAAGCCAAAGCCCTCTCGAAACCGCTTCGCTCGCTCCCAGCCAAAATGTATTCTGCAAGACGAGAAAGCGAATCCCCTTATTGTCCGCGTGAAGATAGTTCCGCACGCTCATACATTTAAGTTTTTCTCAAACCAAGATAACGTGGAACGCATTCCCTCCATCAGTTCAGTTCGCGGCATCCAGCCAAATCTTTGTTGCGCAAGTTTGTTGTCCAAACAGCTCCGCAATGCTTCTCCTAAGCGCGCGGGATGATATTCCACATCGAAGGATTTGCCGGCAATTTCTCTTAATTTTTCAATCACGTCGTTCACGGAAGTTTCTTTTTGAGTGCCGATATGCAACGTCCCCGAATAATCGCTTTCCAGTGCCCTCAAAAAAGCATCTGCGACATCATCAACAAAAATGAAATCCCGCGTCTGCTTGCCCGTTCCATATACGGTCAATGGTTTTTGAGATAGAATACTGCGGATGAAAATCGCTATCACTCCCGCTTCCCCTTGGGCATTTTGGCGAGGCCCGTACACATTTGCCAAACGCAGCGCGATAAAAGGCAAAGAATACACACGGTAATAAAATCCAAGGTACGCTTCTACGGTATATTTGGCAATACCATAGGGAGACAAAGGGTTTACCTTGGAAGATTCTAATGAGGGAATCTCGCTTCCATCGCCATACATCGCTCCTCCCGTGGAAGCAAAGATACATTTCTTGACACCCGCCTTCCGACTTTGTTCAAGCGCATGAAGAGAACCTAAGATGTTTGTCCGGGCATCATTCAGAGGATTCTCCACCGATTTTCGAACATTGATTTGAGCCGCCAAATGAAACACCGCCTCCGGTTGTTCTTTTTGAAATATCTCCCCCAAACGCTCATCCGCTATATCCATCTCATAGAATTTCGCTTGGGAATTTATATATTCTTTTTTGCCAGTTGAAAGATTATCAATAACACAGACCGAATACCCCCGCTCAACAAGTTTATCTACGAGGCAAGATCCGATAAATCCTGCCCCCCCAGTTACGAGTATTTTCATATAATTGAGTTAAAGAAATCTTAGCAAAGGGAAAAGCAAGTAATGTGAGCAACACAAGAAACGCCGGCATGCGAATCCTCATATATACTCCAAAGTTACTCGCAAGCAAGAGCGCAAGCATACTAAATAATCCTACGTCGAAAAGAATAACGGGCAGGAATACTCTCCATCTTCGACGTTCGCGGATTGTTCCCCAAACGATAAAGAAAAATATGACGCACCACGGTATTGTCTCAAGGAGAGCAAGGTATTGTCTAGCATATCTCATATGCCAAGGGAAAGGACCCAAAGAAACAAAACTAAACGACAAAAGGTAGTTGAGTATGAAACTTACGGCAGTATCGCCAGTTTCAACAATAACAGTAGACCCTGGGCCTCCCCCCTTTCTAGGGGGAGAAACGATTGAAGGAGAAGAAGGTTCGACGGATGGTTCCTCGGTTTTGATGAGAACAGGAGACTCTGGTTCCTTTGGAGATATAGGAGACACAGGAGATACAGGAGATGGATCGGAAGATTCGTCATTTTTGTCTGGTTCTAATATTTGCCGTGTATAAACATGCTCTCGGTAAAGCTCTATTTTTTCGGGATTGGTATATTGAAGAATGACACCTGACGCATAATATCCATATCCAAACATCTGTGGTATAAATCCAATCGGAATAAGCACAAAGATACCATAACGAATCTTCTTTCTCCAATCAATTCCCATAAGAAATGGCCATGATAAACTAAATGTCCATAAAAGAGCGACTGCCATATAGAATCTAAATTGTAACGCAGGCAATAAAACAAAAACAAAAAGAATTATATATTTCCAAGAAAATCTTTGGACAATTTTTATCATACAAAGTAATCCCAATAGAATAACAGGAACTACAACAGTATCTTTTAAAAGCAAACTTCCAAAATATAACAAGCTTGGGTATAATGCCGCTGCCATCCCTGCGAAAAATGAACCCTTTGGGGAACCACTTATTTGTAACGCAATGAGATACACTAATATGACTGAAATCGCAGAGAACCAAGCACTCATCATCATCCCAACGATTCTTTCTGGTGTAGTAATAGCGTAGAGGACTCCTAAAATGACAGGATAGCCATGAGTTCCATGGTAAGTTTCCAGATGCTCTTTAATCTCCCCCAAAGTAACTACTCCCTCACGAAAATCGCGCGCTATGCTTACGGCGGCCGCGTGATAGAGATCCTGGTCTCCTTCACCGCCGCCAAAAGGATAAAAATTTGTGTAATGGATCAAAAAGGCAGATGAAATATGAAGAACGAAAGCAACAACAAAAATAAGCCGGATCAAAGAACAATTCTTAAAAGCGACATTAAGAAAAAACCATGTACTTATAGCGAATATCAAAGCTACAACAACAGCCCAAATGAGTGCACTCATAGAATTTTATGAACCAGGCGAATCCAGTCTTCTTGAAACCTTTCTTTGGAAAATTGGGAAGCAAAGCGATATCCTCTTTCTCCCTGCTCTTTTCGCGCTGTCTCGTTCGCCAAAAGGTATTCTACCATTTCCTTGAGCTTGGATATATCCTCACATACCATTTGCTGCCCACCTTCGAGAAGTTCCCGCATACCGCCTCGTCCAGAACCAATCACAGGAGTTTTCAAAAGCATTGCCTCATGCGCTGTTCTGCTCCAACCCTCCTGGAAACGAGACATTGCCACAACAACGCTCGATGCTTTCAAAAGCTTGAGATAATCTCGATACTCAAGTTCCAGATTCTGCGCAGGAATTTGAATCATACGCCTTCCAGAGGTAACCAAGTGCGCATGGAAATCTTTCAGAGCATTCCATGATTCTTTCACACCCTTTGGCTTTTGGCAATTCCCCAAGTAAATGATAGGTCTGCCTTCTAGTTTCCAACTCTTTTTAAACTCGTTCACTTCTTCTTGAGAAATCTCAAAATCTTCAAGATGAAATCCGTTGAAAATAAGATATACATTGGAGAACCCTTTTTTCTCGAAATATGTTTTCCAGTATTGAGACACCACCACAATCGCGTCTAATTTTTTTGCATTGTGCTCAAAGATTTTTTCCAGTATCCAAAAAAACGGTCTGCTTATCAACGGGAACCCGGAAAAATCCGCATGATGCCGCACAACCACCTGCTTGCCTCGAGTGCGATCCATCGGCATTGTAAGCACCGCATAAAAATTCCTTATCCACACATCGCTCTCTCCCTTCAATCGAGCCAACCGCCACATAATTTCAAGAAATTTGAGCGGGCGGAATTTTCGAAAAACTTGTATCGGGGTAAGAACCAGACGCACATCAAAATACCGGCCCAGCGATACCCTGGCTAAATCATTATACGCAAATCCTCCATATTGTTTAAGGGAAATTTCAATCCATGAAATTTTTTTCATAAGCGTTTTTCAAAATAATTTTCGTTCCATAAAAATTCGTATTCCTGTAAAATTCTTTCGTTATCAAAATCTTGGGCTCTTCTGCCAGACTGCAATCCCAGTTGTCTGGCATACGAAGAATCCCTTAAAACTCTCACAAGAGCTTCGGCAAGCAAACGCTCCTCGCGGCTTGCTTGCGCCCTGTATTCCCAACTTCGCGAACAAACCGGCGTAAGCGCTCCAAACTCCGCGTATTCTATTTCCTGCGTTTGGAATTTCACATCAGTGGAAGGAGCAAGAATCTCCCTTGGACCAGATTTACAATCCGCAGACACGATAGGCAAACCGCACGCCATTGCCTCCAATAATACCATCGGAAGCCCTTCCCATAGAGAAGACAAGACAAACACACGAGCGCGGCCCAAGAAGGCATACGGATTCTCCTGCCAGCCAGCAAAATAAACATCTCCTGCTATTCCAACGCTGGAAACATAAGAACGCAATTCTTCTTCCATGCTTCCCTTGCCCAAAATGCACAATTTTGCTTGCGGCAGTTGCTTTTTCACTTCTTGAAACGCCTTAATGATATGCCACTGCCCTTTCTGTTTGGTCAGACGACCCATGGCAACAACCACAGGAAATTCGAATACCTTTTGATAAGCAGAAGGCAATTCTTCTTGGGAAAGCTTTTTGATACGCTCAACATCAATGGGATTTCGCAGAACTCGAATCTTCTCTGTGGATATTCCAAACGTTTCGCCCAAATCCATCTTGATAGCTTCCGAAACCGCAAGAATAAGATACGCTCTGCGAAATACGAATTTCGCTATCCATTTTGTAAAGGAGCCCCAAACGCCTCTTCTTCCCTCTGTCAAAAACATATCTACACGAATAACAGCTTTCCTATTGGTAAAGATATTGATAATATCCGCAGAATACCCAAAACTGATAACCGCGTCCGGGCGCTCTTTTTCAAGCAAACGGCGGAAACGCCACCATCGCAAAAAAAAACGATACACGCGAGGGACAAGGGATTTAGTCAAAGCAACATCGAGAGATTCGATTCTTCCCTGAAAGGGATATGAAATGTTTCGTTCAAATACCGCCAGTACGAGTTCTACATGAGCCGGTGCCTGAAAAGACAAGCTGGACACAACCCGTTCAGCGCCTCCATGAGCAAGAGTGGGGATAAGAATAATGACTTTCCGTGTTGCCATATATCCTGCAATTTAATTTTTCAAAGACGCTTCATTGTATCGCAGAACCGTTTTGCCGCATTGCCATCCTGATAGGTATAGCACATATCTCTCACCTTTTTTCGAGCAGACGCATATTCATCTCGCGATCCATGCGCGGCTTGTTCCAACGCTTTCATCAGTTCTTGCAACGTCTTTACTTTGGGCCCCGGCGTAACTTCCTCATAAGGGAAATACAGCTCACGATCCACCGTCGTGTACTTCTCATAATCAAACGGGAAGAAGATAATCGGACGGTCCAGCAAAAGAAATTCAAAATAAATTCCGGAATAATCCGTCACAAGGATATCAATATGAGGAAGCAAGGGGTCTGCATCAGAATCTGCACGCACAAAGACAATATGCTCATATACAACAGAGTACGCATTTTGGAACGTTTTTGCCTGCGCCAACGGATGCAGTTTCAAAAAAAACTTCATGTGCTGTTGTCCCAGAAAAGCATTCAGTTCTTTCAATTTTTCTTCACTTTCAAAAAAAGAATCCCCTCCGGTATCACGCCAGGTGGGTGCATATAGAATAGTCTTGAACATTCCCGCCACGCGCAATGATTTGAGTTGTTCTACTGCCGAAATATCTGATCCAACTTCAGAACCCGGCACTTCATAGAAAAGAATATCATTTTTGGGAAATCCTGTAATAAAAATCCGCTCCTTCGGGACTTGAAACGCCGAAGAACAAATATCGCGAAATACCGATGAGGTGACTGCTATATAATCGGTTTGGCGAAAACGCCAAGGCAGAAGATATCGAAACAACACGGGCTTAATGCCCTTAGTCTTATGCAGCACAATATCCAAAGACAATCCTTTCTTCACATCGTGGGCCACATGCTTCAAGGGAATGCCGTGCCAAATCAGCACAACTTTTGCTCCTCCGGAAAGCCAGAAATTAATAGTTTCGATAGAAGCATCAATAATATGATACTTAGCGATTAAGGGGTATAAAATTCCACGCCAGGAGAGCCAAAAATAACAAGGATATCCTTTTTCGCGCAATTCACGGCTCATTTCACGGCTTCGGGAAATCCAAACAACCTTGATTCCTTTTTGCCTGGTATTGTTGGCATACAGAAATATG
>Ga0155233_116_pt1 | contig 15231 bp, 15 predicted proteins | sample RifCSPhighO2_02_FD_106201 | JGI IMG/M metagenome (GOLD analysis project Ga0155233, IMG submission 106201) | Candidatus Wildermuthbacteria bacterium RIFCSPHIGHO2_02_FULL_45_25
CCAAAGACGAAAACCTGAAAAAAGGACTTGGTGGCTCATTCAGTTACTACGAACTCGGCAAGCCGATTGATACCGAAAGGATTTTGAAAGGAAAGGACTTGCCGACTTATGCCGAGATGGCGCGCTATATTTTCTATACTGCCACCGGCGAAGAATTTAACGAAAAGAAAGTCAACGAAAAAACCGGTTTTATCGGCGAAAGCAAGGAATATCAAGTGTATTTGCTCTACAAGCCGGATATGGAATATCTGAAATCCACCGCGCTGACTTTGGAGCGCGCCGAAACCCTCGGCAAACCTGCGGGGAAAAAGCGTCTCGTATTCGCGCCGGCAAAGTATCTGGATCAAGAACATCTTTTGCGTTACAACATTGATTTTGCGCAACTCCCGTTTGAGATTTATCAAAAGCAATAGATATGGAACTGAAGGATTTAAAACTGCAAAATCTGGGTATAACCGCCGAAAAATTCGGGAGAATTCTCGCAATCGTTGATTTTGGCAATGTAACTTATTGGTATCATAAAGACAGAGTTGGGCCCGATGCGGCACCACTCAAAGAAAATCAGCGGCTGATTGCTGATCTTGAGAAATTATATTCTTTCACCAACGACTTCGCTTATCAAGCAAGATTTTATTATGGGTGGCATCCGCGCCTGCCGAATTCTCAGCACATAGTTGTGAAGGCGGATAAGTTGGGCTTTATAAAAAATACTAAACAGATTCAATACATTAGGCATTATCTTTCTGAAAACGAGCAAACCAAAGACGGGGCTTTCATACAAACTGATGCCGGTGGGTCGTATATAAAAATACCAAAATGCAATTTTGATGTTGAAATTGCCATTGACTCAATGCGGCTTATGAAGGATTACGATACACTTTGCTTATTTTCCGGCGATAGTGATTTTGCGCGGCTCGCGCATTTTATTAAAAAAAGAGGGAAAAAAGTAATAGTGATAGCATCCGGACAAATTTATCATGAGCTCAAAAAAGCCGCCGACTTGTATATTAACGCTCAACAAATAAAGGCGTATGTGGTTTCCATAAAAGAAGCCACGCCCCCGAAGGGGCGTGGCGTGGATTTCGGATCCGCCACCGGCGGACAGGGAGGTTTTACCCTCAATTAGAGTTTAGCACACCTAATCATTAAAATCAATAGTTATCCACAGGCCAATAAAAATACCATGGAACTAAAAGATTTTCAGAAAACATCGCTTGAGCGGATAAAGAAATATCTTGAACTTGTCCGCAAAGAGCAGGATAAAGGTAACGCGCGCCATGCAAGCGAAGACGCGTGGCGGGAAGTAGAAAAAGTTTTTTCTTTGGGACAATACCATGAACGGCGCAACGGCATAGACCAAGATGTGCCGAATTTTGTTTTGAAAATACCAACCGGCGGCGGAAAAACATTTTTGGCCGTAAAAACGCTTGATGTCGTGAACGAAGTTTTAAGAAAAAAACGGACAGGGCTTGTTTTGTGGGTAGTGCCGACAACATCAATTTATCGGCAGACCGTGCGCGCCTTGAAGGACAGAAATCATCCTTATCGCCAACATCTTGATATAGCCAGCGGTGGCAGGACTTTGATTTTAGAAAAATATCAAGGAAAAATTGACCGCTTTACCCCACTTGATGTGGAAGAAAATTTGGTTGTGTACGTGCTTATGTTGCAATCGGCTGCGCGCAATATGCTGCTGCAAAAGGATTTGCGCATTTTTGCCGATAGTGGAGGCTTTACGGAATTTTTTCCGCCGGAAGATCGGCTTGACCAGCACGAAAAACTGATGGAAAAATATCCGAATTTGGAAACATTCAACGAAGCCGGCGGCATTTGGAAAAGACAGATAAAAACTTCACTTGGAAATTCCTTGCGTTTGCTTAGCCCGGTTGTGATTTTGGATGAAAGCCAAAAGGCGTATTCGGCAAACGCGCAAAGAACTATTTTTGGATTTAATCCATCAGTGGTGATTGAACTTTCCGCAACACCACCGGAAGGCAGCAATGTTTTAGTGAATATTACCGGAAGGCAGGTGAATGATGAAGAAATGATCAAACTCGACCTTCATGTTACGCGCAAAGGAAGTTTGGCGTGGAAAGATACATTATGGGCAAGCGTGAAAAAACGGGAAGAACTGGAAAAAGAAGCCGTCAAAAATGAACAAAATACCGGAATGTATATTCGGCCGATTTGTTTGGTGCGCACGGAGAGGATTGGCAGAGAACAGCAGGGAAAGGGATTTATTCATTCTAACGATGCGCGAAATGAATTGATTAACGGCGGAATACCTGCGGAATATATTGCCATCAAGACAAGCGAAGAAGACGAACTCAAAGAAATAGACGATATTGGCGGGTTGATGTCGCGAGATTGTCCGGTGCGCTACATTATTACCAAGCAAGCGTTGCAGGAGGGTTGGGATTGCGCGTTTGCCTATGTGCTTGCCGTGCTTGATAAAACGCACTCAAAAACCGCATTAACGCAACTTGTCGGGAGAATACTGCGCCAGCCGTACGCGAAAAAGACCGGCGTAACATTACTCAATGAGAGTTATGTGTTTGCTTTTCGCGAAGAAGCAGGCGAATTGCTCCAAGGGATACGAAAAGCGTTTGAGGGCGAAGGCCTCGGCGATTTGCGCACGCATATCTCGGTGGATGAAGGACTAGGCGGGTATAAAAAAGATTTTGAGCCAAAAGAGTACACGGTTCGCAAGCGATTTGAAAAGGTGGCTAAACAGATAATCCTGCCGTTTTTTTCTATCAATGATCGTGGCAAATGGCGCAAGGTAAGTTATGAAATGGATATTTTAAGACGAATAGATTGGAATGCGATCACATTAGATGTTGTTTATTCAATGTCTTTGACTGGGCGCGCAGTTCGCGATGACGAATATGTCGCTCAACTATCCGATGATGTGCGCGAAGTAATAAAGGGGAAAAAGGTGGCGCAAAAGGAATCCGGCGGAATTGTCATTGATAGCATTTTTATGACCCAGCAATTGGGCGACGTCGTTCCAAATCCGTGGCAGGCATTTCGTTTTGCCGAGATGATTCTATCGGAAATGGCATCGCGCCATAAAATTGAGCTTGTGAGCGAAAATTTCTCTTTCATTATTGAAGAAGCCAAGCGCATCATATCTCTACAGCGAGATGCATTGGCAGAAAACTTTTTCAATGAATTGCTTGGTCAGGGCAAAATTCGCTTTATGGTAGTGAGCAGAGATATTGGATTCAAATTGCCTAAAAAGATTAGCGTGCCAGCAAATACCGAATACTTGCGCCGCCCCGACGGAAGTCCGATGCAAATGAGTTTGTTTGAGTTTGTAGCGAAAGATTCATTCACCGAAGGGCTGGAAAAACCGGTGGCGTATTTTTTGGACGACCAAAGCCGATTATTTTTTTGGTATCGCAACGAGGTAAAGCATGATTACGGCATTCAAGCGTGGAAGAAAGGAAAGATATATCCGGATTTTATTTTCACCGTAACAGATGAAAAAAATAAGGACAAGGTGAATAAGGTTTATATTGTAGAAACGAAGGGCGATCAATTGGTTGGAAACCTCGATACAAAATACAAGGAGTCCGTGTTTGATGTATGCAATCGCTATGCCAAGAAAATGCCGATAGACGCGCTTGATTTTGCCATGAAAGAACGCGAGATTGAATATGAGGTGATTTATGGTTCGGAGTGGGAAAAGAAGTTGAGCGAGTTATTCGCGGAGAAAAAATGAGCGAGGCGGCTTCTTTGGTTCAGTTCAAAGTAGGTTCGGATTCCGTCAAATAAATACACTAAAAAATGAAAAAAGGATTAAGCAACTTTTATTGTATTATTAGTTTGACCTTTGTATTTGGCTTGCCGGCGGTCATTCAGGGCTATTTTGTTTTCGATCGCATTTCAATTCCTAATCTTCTAACCTTTGTAGTCGGGATAACGGTTATTGGCAGTATATGGGATATTTGGGCTACAAAACACGGGAAACGCGATCCTGTTTGGTTATGGCAATTTAATTTTAGGTACACTCTTGGGCTGAAACTATTTGACTTGCCAATTGAAGAATATCTTTTTTATGTGGCAAGCAGTGTATATGTGATTTTTGTATGGGAGGGAATTAAATTTGCGCTTGAGACGGGTAATCTTTTCATGTATTTTTTGCTGCCGTTTTTGGGTATTTGGTCGTTTCTCGCAGTTGTTATTCCTTATTTGATAAAAGTTAAAGAACAATAAAGAAGCTCCTTTTAGAGGAGCTTTTGGAGTTTTGGCGGGAATTTTGAAAGGATAATAGAGTAGATGGGTGTGGAAAAGATCAGGAAAGGGGAACCGAGGAATACAAGACCGATAATGCTCCATGGAGGAGGGAGCGTAACAATGAGAACAGCTCCAATTGCTAATATGAGTAAAACGACAAATAGCATGGTTAACTCCTTGTTCGGGTTGATTCTATTATACGATACAAAGGGATGAAGGGGAATTTGAGATTGTATACAGGAGATTTTTGACGGTGGGCCATTGAAGTAGACAATGCAGGCATATATGATGAGATAAAGTGGAACGAGATGGCGTTGAAGGGCAAAGAGGAGGGGTTAAGCGATGAGAAGCAATGGAAAGAAGATAGAACCAAGCGAAGTATATCGCGCGATATGCGAGTGCACATGCGCGCCAGATGACTTTGCTCAAGACACACGGATTGTGGAAGTGGGAAGGAGAGTGTGGGGATTCCATATCCAGGAGTTGGAACGACATCGAGATCAGGTAAGTAAGTGGCTCTGGTTTCTTCCCCAAGAATTTCGATACAGAGAGGGAGGGGAATTCCTTGATGCTGGCTATCAAAATGACCGGACTCCATGGACGGTAAATGCGGACCGCATCGAGCACTTACTTCTCCTGGGGCAGGCAATGGGATTGGTTTCTCCCGTGCCTGGCGATGTAGATGAGGATGGGAATCCCATGCGCTATATCGTGTTTGTATGAGAATGGCAAAAAGCCGCGGAATAATGAGTATATCCGCGGCTTTTATTGTGCTAGGATGCGAATATGAGCAAAAGTACATAACCAAAGCGGCGCCATAAGGCACCGCTTTGGGTTTGTTTACTCTTGTTGTTCTGTTACCCTTCCAGAATGTAGATATTCGCGGGTTTAACACCGAATTTTCGAGCCTCCCAAGTGCTTGAAAACCAAATATCAATGTTTTGAGTCATGCGAGGGTGCATTCGGTCTTCCACTACGAAGATGCGGTCTCCATAGATAGAAGGAATTTGAATCTTTGTTCCGAGCGGCAAAAGGTTTGTCGCTACAATGCCGTCGCGCACGTATTTTCCGGAAGCGGTGATAAACGGTGTGTCATCCGTTTGATCGGGCGTGGAAGAATACGCAGTTACGATTACTCGCATGGAATGAGTTACTTTCTGGGGCCCTACGGGAGAGGCCGTGGGCAGAAGGGAAATTCCTTGCACACTGGCGAGCTGTCCTTTCATATTCGAAATATCCTCGGCCGTTTTGGCTGATACAAGCATATTTGGATTAAACTCCTGGGCGGGTACTACCCCGCTTAAAGGAATCATAGCCGCAAGAGCAATGGCCGCAAATTTGAGTGATTTCATAGGATTTTGGGTACTTAAAAATCCCTTACGGGATTGTATATAGTATATAGTGTAGAAAGGAAAAAGTCAAGGGCTAGTATAGGTTACCCCCAAATTATCCACAGTTGCGTTGTTTGACACGATATTGTCGGGTGATACAATTTGAAGTGCAACGTGTATGTTGTTTAGTAGGATAAGAACGTCCTACTATACCATATATTGACCTTTCGCTATGAAATGTCCAATTTGTAAAGAGGAGACGAAAGTGACAAACTCCCGAAATGCCGACCAAGGCAAGGCTATTAAACGGCGCCGTATATGCGCGGGATGCGGCAGAAGGTTTACTACCTACGAGAGGGTAGAACTTCTTGGGTTGCAAGTACTCAAGAGAAGCGGGTCCAGGGAGCCATATATGCGAAGGAAGCTTGAATTGGGTATCAGGAAAGCATTGGAGAAACGTCCATTTAGCGAGGAACAGTTTCAGCGCTTATTGTCTCTAGTTGAAAGCGAGGTTTTTAATCTCGAAAAAGATGTTGTGCCTTCAGAACAGATCGGCCAGATTGTTCTTTCGCATCTCAAGGAGTTCGATAAAGTGGCATATTTGCGTTTTGCATCGGTATATCGCAATTTCCGAACGCCCAAGGCGTTTGAGAAAGAAATTCAAAAACTTGATCAAAATGTTCCGCGGGCCAAACAACATTAGCCGACGGCGTACTATAATTACTAATTTCCCTTTATTTTATGAGAGTCGATTCCACCCGCAAAGAGCAAGTGAATAAGTCTTTTTCAGAGAATGCCTTAACGATGATGAAGAAGAGGTACTTTATGCAGTATGATGAGGGAGGTCAGGAAACGCCGGGTGATATGTTTGAGCGGGTGGCGAATGCGTTAGCTCAAGTCGAAAGAGAATATGGACGGGACGAAGCATTTATTGAGCAAACAGCCAAAGATTTTTTTGAAATTATGGCAAGCAAGCAGTACACGCCTGCGGGGCGCACTCTTACCAACGCGGGAAGCTCCACTCCTTTGATTGCCAACTGCATCGTTTTGCGAATTCAAGACTCTATGGAGAGTATTTTTCAGACGCTCAAAGAGGCCGCATTGCTTCAACAGGCAGGTTGCGGGCTTGGGTTTGATTTGTCTGAAATGCGCCCGGCAAATTTTCCCACAAAGAAATCTCGGGGATCAGCTTCGGGCCCGGTGTCTTTCTTGAAAGTATACAACGCGGCGTTTGGCACTATTAAGCAACAAGGACGTCATGGAGCAAATATGGCGATGATTCGCGTGGATCATCCCGATGTGCTTGATTTTATTTCTGCGAAAACCGTGGAAGGGGAAATTCAAAATTTTAATATCTCGGTTACGGTTACCGATGAATTTATGGAGCAGTTGGAGAAAAATCCCAATGCCCAATGGTATTGCACATTTAAGGGTAACAAATACAAGCCCCGAAAAGTGCTTCGCCATCCCAACGGAGCGGTCTATGATTCTCAAGAGGTGGACATCACAGTGAAAGAGCTTTTTGATATTTTGGTGGAACATGCGTGGTTGAACGGCGAGCCGGGGATTGCTTTTATTGACACGATTAATCGTACTAATCCGCTTCCTGGATTGGGGCCGATTGCGGCATCGAATCCATGCGGGGAACAATTTTTGCATGCGTATGACAACTGCAATCTGGGGTCCATCAATCTTGCGAAATTCGTGAAAGACAAAGAAATTGATTGGGATAGGTTGGAATATGTCACGAAAAGCGCCGTACGTCTTATGGATAACGTGATTGATCGCTTTGATTTTCCCGTTCCCCATGTAACGGAATTGGCAAAGAAGAATCGGCGAATTGGGTTGGGAATTATGGGATTTGCGGATATGCTCTATCAATTGGGTATTCGGTATGATTCTGCGGAGGGAATTCAGATGGCAGAAAAAGTCATGGGATTTATTCAAGAGAAATCCCATCAAATGTCAGAGCAGTTGGCATTGGAAAAGGGCGCGTTTCCCAATCATGAGTTGAGCGTGTATAAGAATCAGGGAATTCGCAGAAGAAATGCCGCATTGACGACCGTAGCTCCCACGGGGTCTATCTCTATGATGATGGATTGCTCTTCTGGGATTGAACCCAATTTCGCGTTGGCTTATATCAAGCAGGATAAAGATGGGGTGCAGTACAAGTATTTCAACCAGTATTTCCAGGAAGAACTCATCAAGCGCAATTTTACCGAAGACCAGCAAAAAGAAATTATGAATGTGGTTTTGGAGACTGGGAGTATTCAGGGAATCGAATGGCTTGCGAAGGACTTGAAAGATACGTTTGTGGTAGCAATGGATATTTCCGGCAAGAACCACATGTTGATGCAGGCGGCATTCCAGCGAAATGTGGACAATTCGATTTCAAAAACTATCAATTTTCCAAATTCAGCGACAAGAGAGGATGTTGCCGACAGCTTTATTTCCGCATGGAAATTGGGATGTAAGAGCTGCACGGTGTATCGGGACGGAAGCCGCGAGATCCAAATTTTGAACGTGGGAAGCGCCGAAAAGATTGTTTCAACTGTGGAGAGGCCGGGATCTAAAACTACGGTGGAAACAACCAGTACGGTAACCGTGAAAGCGACCAGCGAACTATTGAAGGTAAGTCCGCGCAAGCGTCCAGACGTGATGGCAGGCAAGACGTACAAGACAAAAACAGGTTACGGCAGTTTGTATGTTACGGTGAATGATGACGAGCGAGGCATTCCGTTTGAAGTATTCGCAACCATCGGAAAAGCAGGCGGATTCTTCCAGGAGCAGGCAGAAGCAATTTGCCGATTGGCATCTCTTGCTTTGAGAGCGAATATCGAAGCAGGTGAAGTTGTAGGCCATTTGAAGGGTATTCGCGGACCGCATCCGGTATTTACCGAAAAAGGAACGATTCTGTCGCTTCCAGATGCCATTGGGCGAATACTTGAGGAGCATGTTACGAGCATGAAGGAAATTGAGGATTTGCTTGCTAAGCCGGAGAAACAAGAAGCATTGCCTTTCGCGCAGGAGAAAACTATGGCGGAGTTCGGATTCATGCCCGGATGCCCGGAATGCGGAATGGCATTGGTCATGGCAGAAGGGTGTATTAGCTGCAAGGATTGCGGATTCAGTCGTTGCTCATAAATGTTAAATCGTAAATCTTCTGATGATCATTGTATTCACGGGAAATGGGAAAGGGAAAACAACAGCTTCTTTAGGACAGATGATGCGTTTAGTAGGGCAAGATCGCAAGGCAATTATGTTTCAGTTTATCAAAGGGCCTTGGATTTCAGGCGAGGATAAGTTTTTGGAAAAAAATTCGCAATTCAAAGGAACATGGGAAATTCATAAAGGAGGGAAAGGATTTGTGGGTATCCTTGGGGATACCCTTCCTTTTCAAGAGCATAAAGAAGCAGCTCAAGAGACCTTGAAAAATGCCAAGAATGCGATACAATCTGGAACATGGGATTTGATTGTGTTAGACGAGGTGAATGTAGCTGTTGATCTTACACTCATTGAAGCTCCACGGGTTATGGAAATGTTGCAAGATTTGCCCATGGAACGATTTGTAATCTTGAGCGGACGAAACGCGCCGCAGGAATTTATTGACCGGGCGGATCTGGCGACTGAAATGCGGGAATTGAAGCATCCCTATCAGAATGGAGAGCTGGCGTTGAAAGGAGTGGAGTTTTAGAAACGATTTTTGAGGATATGACAAAAAAACAGATACTGATATTTCTTATAGGAGCAAGCGTGGCAAGTGTAGTGTTGCGATTGCTTCCGCATCCTGCCAATGTTACGCCTATGGCAGCATTGGCGTTGTTTTCTGGTGTATATGGGACAAAAGTTTCCAAATGGGTGTTGGCTTTGCCGATTGTGCTCATGGCGGGTACAGACCTTATTGTCGGAACGTATCACTGGCAGGTAATGATTGCGGTATACGCGAGTTTTCTTGCGATTGCGGGAATTGGTTTGCTGGTACAAAGAATGAAAAATGTTGGCACCATTACTTTGGGAACATTGGGAGGAACACTGCTATTTTTCTTGGCAACTAACGCCGCGGTATGGGCGTTTTCCGGTATGTACCAACTGAATCTCGCCGGGCTCATGCTTTCTTACGCCATGGCAATTCCGTTCTTGAAACTTTCTTTGGTTGGAGATTTGTTTTACACCGCAGTGTTCTTTGGAATGTATGAATTTCTGAAAAATTATGGAGTATTTCGATTGGTACAACGAATCTAGCAAGAATGCTTGGAATAATGAAAAGATAGTCAAAATTATTGATACAAACATTCCACAGAGTCAGAACGAATTAATTACGAATCATCCAGTATTGTTAGCGCCAAAAAGTAGTACTGAAAGAAGAAAGCATCAATTTTCTAGTTCTGGCGCAGAATTCAATTTTGCTTTACCATATCTGAATGGTTTTGTAACTGAATTTTCTCAGGGAACAATTAAATGTCTTTATGTCACAGAAGGGGAAACTTTTTTCAGCAATGGACAATTAATAACCAAGACAAAAAATCCTGATTTTCAAGACTCCGGATATTCTTGGGAGGGTATTCAAGGGCAAGAGTCTATTAAAAGTATCACAGAAATCCACACTTCTCCCTACTATGGAATAATCTCTGCCGCAACAATTGGTTTCTATGATGAAATTGGAGCTGTAGCTACAACGTCTGAAGGAGAAGTGATGTTATGCTTTCGGACTGCTGCGGAAAAGTGTGTCGATTTGAATTTGTGGCTTTTAATGATTGAGAATCCGCAATTCCTTGCTGTGAGTAATGATACGAGTCTTTTGCGTAGTTGTGCGGTTAGTTCTCGTTTCGCATTTTCTCCTTTTCGGGAGGATTGGGCACAATCCTTGGCAAGACAGGGTGCATGTGTTATAAGAAATTGTAAGTTAACGAAACAATTTTATGGCGGAACAACAACCACAACAGATTCAAATTAAAGCGACTGATGAGGATTTGAAGGGTAAGTATGCGAATATGATGCAGGTAACGCATACGCAGGAAGAATTTATCTTGGATTTCTTTTTGGTAGTGCCGCCTCAAGGCGCACTTACGAGCCGCGTGGTGATGAGCCCGAGGCATCTCAAACGCATGGTGCAGGCGCTGCAAGAAAATGTGCAGAAATACGAAGATAAATTCGGCAAGATTGAGAAATCTGAAGCTCTGGAAGCAAAGGTGGGGTTTTAGTCTTCTGCCGATGGAGATAACCTGCTTTGGCGAGTTATTCTTGTTTTCGTGGGAAAAATATGCTAAAGAATGGCTAGCGCAAAGGGTGAGGAATCCTCGTCAAAGGAGCGTATGGACAGCTTATTTTCAATCCCTGAAGGATTGTTTACTGCTCTTGAAATAGGGGCGGTGCTATTCTTCTGGGGTATATTATTTCTTCCTGGCATCTCTGACTTTTTCAAGAGGAGAAAAGCAAGAAAGGCCAAAAGCGCACATCAAGGACAAGGAACATTACAAGAGGGAGCAGTCGTATGATTGCTCCCGTTTGTTTTTCCAACTTTGAATTACGAAACTAGCACATATAAGGTTCAGAGAACGTTGGGAGCGCGACTGGCGCGAGCCCCTCACCGCAAGGTGGAAGGGGGAGCATCAGGAATTTTTCAGCAGAAACATATCCGTGTTCTCAAAGCATCATATGTACTGGTTTCGTAATTCAGCATTATTCCCACTCCACAGTTCCGGGCGGCTTGGATGTGATATCGTACAATACGCGGGCAACCCCATGAACCTCATTGGTAATACGTTCTGAAACATGAGCTAAAAATTTATGGGGAAGGGGAGCCCATTGGTACGTCATGACATCCGAACTGATAATTGCTTTCACTACGATAGGGTATGCGTAGTTGCGCTGATCTCCGGTTACGCCGACTGTTTTTTCGCTCAAGAGTATGGCAAAGTATTGAAAAAACTTGTTTTGCCATTTTTTGTTTTCGATTTCTTCTCTGACAATCGCATCTGCTTCCCGTAGGATATCGAGCTTTTGTTTGGTTACCTCTCCCACAACGCGGATTGCCAGTCCGGGTCCGGGGAATGGTTGTCGCCATACCGCGGACTCTGGCATTCCCAGAGCTTCTCCTAGAGCACGCACTTCGTCTTTAAACAAATCGCGTAATGGTTCCAAAAGGGTAAGATTGAGGCGTTTGGGAAGCCCGCCGACATTATGATGGGATTTGATGGCATGAGTCTTTTTCCCTGTGTCGGTTCGAGCGGATTCCACGACATCAGAATGAATCGTGCCTTGAGCTAAGAATATGGGTTTGGGCTTGATTGCATTGGCTGATTTTTCAAATACACGGATAAATTCCTTTCCAATGATTTTTCGTTTTGTTTCTCCGAATGTGGCACCCTTTAATGCGCGTAAAAATTGAGTTTCCGCGTGTATGTATGTTATGTTCAATCCGAGGTTTTTAAGCAAATTCAATGCTTGCTTGGGCTCATTCTTGCGCAGAGTTCCGGAATTCACAAAAATGCAGGTGAGCTGATCGCCGATGGCTTTCGCGATAAGGGCCGCCACAACCGAAGAATCTACGCCTCCGGAAACCGCGCAGATAACATGTTGGTTGCCTACTTTATTGCGTATCTCTTGCACTTTGCGATCAATAAGATTGCTGATGCTTTGCGATGGCGCGTACTCGCAGATATGAATCACAAAATTTTTAAGAATGTCGTTTCCATGCTGTGTATGCTCCACTTCGGGATGAAACTGAATGCCAAAGAGTTTTTTTGCAGGATGCGATATGGCGGCATCTGGGGAGTTGGCAGTAGTCGCGCTTCTGATAAACCCTTTGGGGAGTTTGGTAACATAATCTCCATGGGACATCCAGACGGTAAACTGTTTTGGCAAACCGTGAAAAATTCCTTTAGGATGAGTAATCGAAATTCGAGACGATCCGTATTCTCTTTTGTCAGATTTCTCGACCAATCCGCCCAGCATCTGCGCCATCAATTGCATGCCATAGCAAATGCCGAGCACGGGAATTCCCAGATCGAAGACCTTTACGGATAAGGTGGCGGCTCCTTTCTTATAGACTGAATCCGGGCCACCAGAAAGGATGATCCCTTTTGCTTGCCGCAGAGTTGAGAGCGAAGTATCATGCGGCAAAAGTTTTGCCGCGATGCCAATGCTGCGGAGCCGCCGCAAAATAAGGGTGGAATACTGGGAGCCAAAATCGAGGATAATAATATCGGTGTCTTTACTTGATGAATGTGGCATCGAAGGCATTTTTTTGCAGTGTTTCAATTTCCTTTGCGGTAAAAATCTGCTCGTCCAAGAGGAAGTTAAATTCTTTCCAGAGATTGGTGCCGTGCATTTCAGGTCCGTCGGTGTTAATCGTCAACAAGACACCCGCGTCAAAAAGCGTGCGGTAAATTTCCCGCATTTCTTTTACGTTCGGTATGACTTTGATATTCAAGTTTGATGTGGGGCAAAGCTCCAGGGCAATGCGTTTGTCGAGAAGTTTGCGGATAAGTTTTTTATCCTTCCATGCGAGAAAGCCATGGCCGATGCGATGGGGCTCGATTTTATCCACCACAAGTTTCATTTCTTTGGATTGCTCTTCTCCTTCTTCTCCTGTATGAATGGTAACTCCCAGTCCCTTTTGTTTTGCTTCCCGGAAGAGATCCACATACTCCTTCATCTGAAACGCTTTGGAAGGGGGACCGGCCAAATCAATTCCCGCCACGCCTCGTTTTTGATATTTGAGAGCTTTCTGATAAAGAATCTCATTTAAGCGAAAAGGGAACGTGCGGTCAAGCATGATGAGCAGTCCCGCGCGGATTTCCTCGTATTCCAGCAGGGCTTTTTCCATGCCCCGGATGGTTGCCATGATAATATGATCGAGATCTTGTTCTCCGCTTCGATTCCGTTTCATGGGGTTGAAGCGCAATTCGTGGAGCACGATGTGATTTGCCCGATACGCGCCGCCAAGCGTTTCGTGCACTGCCGGTTCCAACGCGAGGGGAGAGGATTGAATAAGTTCCGTCCAGTGGTACTTGGTGTTGTCTAATACTTTCATGCCGCGAATCCGATCATGTTCGCTAATGGTTACCATGCGTTCAAATTCCCAGTAGTCCTTGGTCGGCAAGCGAATGCCTTGATCATGCGCGATAGTCCACAAAATAGCAGGATCAACAGCACCGCCTAGATGCGTGTGCAGTTCAGCCAAAGGAATATGCGAATGGTGATAATGAATGTGAAGTTCTGCTGTGGCATTCATAATGAGCTTTTGTAATTAGGCGCTTCTTTGGAGATGACAATCGAATGCGGATGGCTTTCGGCTCGACCCGCCTGGGTAATCCGGATAAATTCAGCTCGGTCTTGAAGTTCTTGTATAGTGGCGGCTCCAACATATCCCATGCCGGCTCGCAATCCTCCTTGAATTTGGAACAGCACGTTAGCCACTGGCCCCTTATAAGGAGTAAGAGCTTCCACGCCTTCGGGCACATATTTTTTTGCTTCCTTGGATTGTGCGTAGCGATCTGCGCTTCCTGTTTTCATGGCTCCCTCTGATCCCATGCCTCGATACTGCTTGTATCGGTTTTTGCCAACTTGAACGATTTTTCCCGGAGTTTCTTTTGTGCCAGCAAGCATGGAACCCAACATGACAGACTCGGCGCCCGCGGCCAATGCCTTGACGATATCTCCGGAATATCGAATTCCGCCGTCCGCGATTACGGGAATTTTCTTGATGCTTGCTATTTTTGCCACTTCCATGATGGCAGTGAGTTGAGGAACTCCCACGCCACTCATAATTCTGGTAGTACAAATGGATCCCGGGCCAATACCGACCTTCAAAGCGTCAGCGTAGGGGAGAAGGGCTTTTGCCGCGGCAGTGGTCGCGATATTGCCGACAATTAAATCCGCATTGAGCGTTTTCTTGAGTTTTCTTACGTTTTCAACGATAAATTGCTTGTGGGCGTGCGCGCAGTCAAAGGAAATAACATCAGCTCCGGCTTCATCCAAGGCCTGTGCGCGTTCCAGATCATTTGGCCCGATTCCGGCTCCCACCGGCAGATTCCCCACGACTTTCTTTGCTTTTTTTACCATTGCCACTTGTTGGTCAATGGTGCAATTGCGATGAATAATTCCAATGCCCCCTTCTTTTGCCATTGCGATGGCCATTTCAGTTTCTGTTACCGTATCCATAATTGCCGAAGATACAGGCAAGGAAAGCGTGAGATGTTTGGTAAATCGCGAAACAAAGACTATGTTCTCTTGGCGAACATTGGATTCTTGGGGTATCAGCAATACGTCATCAAACGTGAGGCCAAGCGGAATTGATCTCATAACGGACCCAAATGGAAAAAAGTTATATGGTATAGATTGTAAAACGAGATGCGTAGTTGTGCAAGTGTATAAACTCAAAATCGGCCGCAGAGCGGGTTTTGAGCGTTTGGTTTCAGAACAAATCTGACCGGGAAAAGATCAAGCAGACGGAGTGGGCGGAAATGAATAGGATATTGCGATAAGACTCTATCCTCAAATCTTTAGGGGATTTCGTTGACAAACTTTCCTTGCAAACTATCCCAGTAGTATATCTGTTCAAACGTTTCCTTGGTATGCTTGCCTTTACATTCTGTAATGTAACATGTTGATTCCTCTTCCGGCGCGCAAATTTCATGCTCTCCTTCATAGACAA
>Ga0155233_144_pt1 | contig 15010 bp, 17 predicted proteins | sample RifCSPhighO2_02_FD_106201 | JGI IMG/M metagenome (GOLD analysis project Ga0155233, IMG submission 106201) | Candidatus Wildermuthbacteria bacterium RIFCSPHIGHO2_02_FULL_45_25
TTTCTCCCCTGCAATTGAGCTTTGCAAGGTTCTATTGAAAAGCTCAACTGCGGGAAAGCACCTTAGAACAATTCCAGAGCGGCTTGATGAATAGGAAGTGATCACACTCAAGAAAGATAAGGAGCGAAGAACAGAGTTCGTATTCATCAAGTCGCTCTCGGAAGAAACAAAATATACACCGAGGCGGACAGGAGGACATCCATGGTTGAAGTTTTTGGTTATCCAGTCCCGTGGTTCGCTTTTATCCCCGGCATGATCTCTGGGATCATGCTGTGGGGTATTTTTTCTTGGTGGGTTGCTGTAAAGGGTGATGGTTCCGGGTTGGCAAACCCAGCCTACACACTCTGGCTGGTGGGAGGGGGCAGCCCTCGTTATCAGGTGTTTGCGTTCCGTCTGCTCGCGCTGGTCATCGGTTGGCCAGTGAGAGCGATCGCGCGTTGCGTGTTCGCGGTTATGGACTTGGTGCGCTGGCTACGCGTACCGACGAAATCAAGTTAGCAAAGGGGGAAGAGCGTCTCGCGTTCGCGCGGGATTGCTCTTCCCCATCTATCAAAGTTCGCAAAAGATTGTGAGTTTTGATGGGTGAGTACAAAAGCGTTCCCGGAGCAGCACTCTCTCCCGCGCTTGTCTGCTTTGCGCAGAAAAGCACGTCTGTTGCGGGAACACTTTTGCACTTGCCCGGCGGCAAAGAATTTTTCTTTGCCGCTTTTGTTTTTGTCATTTGGTGGTATAACAAAAGCAGTACACAACATTTGTACAAAATCTGTTAAGCGCAAGAAGCGCGGAGGTGTTGTATGTCGCGAATCAAACGGGTAATGCTGGCGCAACCGGCTTCTGCCGGGGGCAATTTTGAATATATTGCGATTCCTAGACAAGGATTATTGTTCCTGTCGGGCGCTCTGGCCCAGTGGGAAGGCCCCTATCTGTACGAGCGGGAAATCTGGTTTGAAGACCGCTGCGGGCTGATTGACCCCAACAAAGACCTTGAGGGCGTGGACATCCTGATGGTGTCTTCTCTCATCAACGAGACGCCTCGAGCCTATACTCTAGCGTCTCTCGCAAAGATGTATCATCCAGATATCATCACGATTGGTGGGGGACCGCAAATGAGTCCTTTACCAGGTGAAGCGATTGAATGTGGCATGTTCGATGTCATTGTCAATCGCGAAGGTGAGGATATTATCGGTCTGCTTTGCGATGTGCTGTTGGAGTTTCCGCAGGGAGAGCGCGAGAAATATCTTACAAAAATTCCTGGCATCACTTTTTTGCAAGATGGCCACATGGTCGCTACTCGTCGCACGGGTTTGGTGCAGCCCGACTTTGTGCCGCTGCCCGACTTCCGCTCCATCCGCGACCTGACGCCCCAGCATCCCCTTGCCGGGGGCGTGTTGGAGACGGTGCGCGGCTGCACCGAAAAATGCACCTACTGCCAGGTGATTCAGCAATTCCTGGGCTATCGGATTATCAATCGGGAGACGGAGTTGTTGCGCCTGAAGCAGTTGGAAGACCTGGCCGCCGACGGGCTGATTCACGTTTCCCGCAACGGCAAGTTTAACGTGTTTATCTCCGACGACCTGCACGCCCCTCCATTGCGCGCCGTTAAGTTTCGCAATGAGCGGTTCGAGCGCCTCAAGAGTTGGAAAGGCCACACCGACAATATGTATATGATTTGCCAGGCGCGGGTTGAGGTGGGGCAAGACCCGGAGTTGGCTAACGCCATGCAAGAAGCCAACATCAAGATGATTTACGCCGGGGTGGAATCCTCCAGCGCCGAAAACCTGAAGGCGGTGAACAAGCGGCAAGACCCAACCCAGGTGCATCGCGATCTGGTAACGCTGAACCATGCCGGGTTTACTATGGTGGCGATGACCATCATCGGCCTGCCCTACGACACCGAGGAAAGCATTATGGCGATGGCCGACTGGGTAACGGGCTTGAGCCGCTACCAGACGGTCAACCTGCTTACACCCTTGCCTGCCACCTCCAACTGGCACGCACTGAAGCCCTTGAACGAGCGCGGCGAGTTGCTGCAACCGGGCGAGATGCGCCCCTACCACCTTTACACGGGCCGCCAGTTCGTTCACGAAGATCCGCGCTGGTCTATGCAGGAGAGCCGCGAGTTGTTCCTGCGCTATTCGGCCAAGCTGCATTCCATTGACGACCTGTACGGGCGCATCTTCCGCATCATGCGCTCTTACCGTCTTCGGCTTCATGATCAACGAGCGGAGGTGGTGTAAGTAAAAGGAGGATCAGAGCGAAATGCGCCGGGGAGATATTCTCCCCGGCTTTTTGTTTTCTGACTTGAATTATTGTTCTTTAAATTACGAAACCAGTGCATATAAGGTTTTGAGAACGTTGGGAGCGCGACTGGCGGGAGCACCAGGAATTTTTCAGCAGAAAAATATCCGTGTTCTCAAAACCTTATATGCACTGGTTTCGTAATTTAAGTATTGTTGACAAAACACGCCACTGACCTCTACACTAAGGGAAAGCATACCAATTCAATCAAGTGCTGGCAGGCGCATATTCTATGGCTAAAAACGGAACAAAAAAATCAGGAAAAAAGATGCCTCCAAGAAAATCTCGAAAAACAAAAACGAAGAAAGAAGTTCTTGCAGGAATAAAAACCTCTCTTGGAAAAGCGGCGGATAATTCTTTTGATAAGGAAAAAGATATTTTTGAAGGAGTGCATAAAACAAAAATTCGAGTTATCGGAGTGGGGGGCGGCGGCGGCAATATCGTGTCTCAAATAGCGCCGCGCGTTTCCCGCGTGGATTTTGTTGGAGTAAATGCGGATTCCCAAGCGTTAAAAGAGTTAGGGAAACATGTTAAGCAATTTTCATTCGGCCAGGATGTTACGCGGGGTTTGGGGTTTGGCATGGATGCTGAAGCAAGCGAGCGAGCGGCGCGAGCGGAAAAAGAACGTCTTCGGAAAATTGTCGAAGGATATGATATTTGTTTTCTGATTGCTTCTTTGGGCGGCGGAACGGGATCGGGAGCCGCTCCCGTCTTGGCTGAAACCTCTCACGAACTCAAGAATCTTACATTCGGCATTTTTACCATGCCATTCTCTTTTGAGGGCGAAAAGCGGCGGCAAGTCGCGGAAGCGGCGTTGGAAAAACTCAAGCCGTTCGTGAACGCATACGTCGTGATTCGTAACGATGCCATCTTTGAAATTATCGAAAAGAAGACTCCGTTTCCCAAAGCATTGGCGGAATTGAATTCTCGTCTGGCCGATTCTCTGGAAGGATTTATGAATGTGTTGGGATTGCCGGGACTCATCAACGTGGATTTCGCTGATGTGCGTTCTCTGCTCGAAGGCCGAGGCCGTCTGGCGTATGTTCACAGCGTAACGGCAGTAGGCCCGGCAAAAGCCGCAGAATCAGTGCGAATGCTTCTTTCCAATCCCTTGTATAATTACGGGATTGAAGGAGTAGATCGCATGCTGTTTAACGTTTCGGGCGATAAAGATTTGAAAATGCAGGAGGTGGCGCACATCAGCAGCGCTATTTCAGAGGCAAATCCGAAGGCGAAGATCATCTTTGGAGTTTCATGCAATGCGAAACTGAAAGATAAAATTCAGGTAACCCTTTTTGCGATTGGATGCGGCGGAGGGAATAAATCAGGAGAGGAGCCGCTTGCGGAGGAAAAACAGGGAATATCCGTAAAACCAAAGTTGACGAGCCCCAAAAAGAAACCGATGAAGCATAAATTATTTGCTCGCGTGGCGCCCAAGAAAAAAAACATTCCCGCAAGAACTCAAGCTATGAAAGCGGAATCCGCCATTCCGCCAGCAGGCGATAGGGAGCATGAGTCAAAATCTTTTGTGCGCCGGAACGGTTTGGAAGTGAAGAAAGCGGTAGATGAAGAAATCCGGGAATTGGAAAAAAAAGAAAAAGAATGGGATATTCCTGCTTTCTTGCGAAAGAAAGCATGAGATAAATTTGTATGAGCGAAGTCAGAAAAGCAATTATTCCGTTAGCAGGTTTGGGCACGCGGCTTTTGCCGTTATCGAAGGCGTTTCCCAAAGAATTGTTTCCATTGGTTGATCGGCCTCTTTTGCACTACGCGATCGCGGAAGCAAAAGAAGCGGGCGTAGAGGAAATTATTTTTGTGGCGGGAGCAAGCAAAAAAGCGATTAGCGATTATTTGAAGCGTTCCTTGCAGCTTGAGAAATTACTCGAAGAGCATGGGAAAAAAGATTTGCTTGAGGATCTTCGTTCCATTGAAGAATTGATGGCTGGATTGAATGTGTCGTATGTTACCGATAAACCCTTGGGAGATGGCCATGCGGTTCTTCAGGCAAAGAAACTCGTGGGAGACGCGCCTTGTTTTATTCTGTATCCCGATGACGTGATTGACGCAAAAATAGCGTGCGCGCGGCAATTAGAACAGGTATTTCGCACATCAAAAAAACCGACGCTTGCTCTTTTTCGGCTTCCATTGGAAAAGCTTTCTTCGTATGGGGTGGTGGCGACCGATAAAATGGCAAACCGCCTTCATAAGATTCGCAAAATTGTGGAAAAACCCGCTGCGGGAACTGCTCCATCAAGTTTTGCGCTTGCGGGCAGGAGCATTATCACGCCGGATGTTTTTTATTATTTGAAAAAGACAAAGCCCAACAAGAAAGGAGAGGTATCGCTTACGGAAACTTTCGCTGAAATGGTAAAAGACGGGAAAATTATTTATGGGTATGAATGCGAAGGCAAGTGGTTAGAATGCGGAAATATACAAGAGTGGATCAAATCATTTTGTTATCTTGCGTGCAGACATCCCAAATACGGCAAAGAGGTGCGTGCATTTCTTCATGAAGAAAGGTTATAATATCATATATGGCAATTCGAACAATTACTCAACAAGATGTGAAAGCAGTGTATAAGCAACGGCCGGCAGAGGTAAAAAAATATGATTACGGTCTGATGCTCGTGGTCGGCGGTTCAGAATTTTATTCCGGAGCTCCCGCGTTGTCTGCGCTGGCCGGCTGGAGAGCAGGGGTGGATATGGTGTATGTGATAGCGCCAAAACGCGCGGCAGATATTATCGCGAGCTTTACTCCAATTCTTGCGGCATATCCTGTTGACGGAGATTATCTTGGCTCCCAGCATCTCTCTCTCTTGCTTGCTCGCGCATTGGCAGCTAAAGAAGTAGCAAGAGAAAACGCATCGGTGGTGATTGGAGGCGGATTGGGCAGAACGGAAGAAACGCTTCAAATGGTTTCGCAATTTCTTGAACAAGTAGAAATTCCTGTTGTGGTTGACGCGGACGCGATTCACGCGGTTGCAAAAAATAAGCAGAGTATTATGGACAAACCCTTTGTTCTTACGCCGAACACTTTTGAGTTCGCGTTGCTTACGGGGCGAGAGGTTCGCGAATTGCCTCATGAGAAGCGAATTGAAGTGGTGCGGGAAGAAGCAAAAAAACTGCATACGACAATTGTTCTCAAGGCGAAAACAGATATTATTTCCAATGGAGAAGGTGTTCTGCTGGTAGAAGCGGGTTCCCCGTATTTAAGCATTGGCGGCACGGGAGATACGTTAGCCGGAATAATTGGAGCATTGCTTGCCAGAAAAGTGGATCTTATGGCAGCAGCCGCGGTGGGAGCGTATATAAACAGCGCGGCGGGAGAGTTGGCGGGGCGAAAACGCAAGGATTCCATGATTGCAACAGATGTGATCGAGGAAATTACGAACGTGATTGCGTAGAGAGAATGAAAGCATGCCCCGCGCGGGGCATGCTTTTGAGCTGGAATATTTTACACGCGAGCAAGAGATGATACAATACAAACATATAAACAGATAAAGAGTTTCTCTTTTATGGCAATACGAGTCGCAATCAACGGATTTGGGCGTATCGGAAGATTATTTTTTCGTCAGGCCCTGCAGAATAAAAATTTTACCGTAGTGGCGATTAATGATCTGGGAGATTTGGAGAATCTTGCGTATCTGTTGCAACATGATTCTGTGTATGGAACTCTTGGAGAAGAAGTGCGCATCGAAGAAGGAAGGACGGAAGAGTGGGGTCGCTTAGACGTTGGGGGAAAGACAACTGATGTGTTCCGCGTGGCTGACGCAGCGCAACTTCCATGGAAAAAAATGGAGATTGACGTGGTGGTAGAATCTACCGGGGTATTTGAATCGTACGAAAAAGCGCAGGTTCATCTGAAAGCGGGCGCAAAACATGTGGTGATTTCAGCTCCGGCCAAGGACGAAGACGGAAGCGACAGCAAAACCGTGTTGATGGGCGTAAATGAAAAAGATTTGCAAGGATGTCGGCTTTCTTCCAATGGTTCTTGCACGACAAACTCCATAGCTTCGGTCATCCAAGTTCTCCATGAGCATGTGGGCGTGCAAAAGGCGGTTTTGAATACTACCCATGCGTATACCGCGACTCAAAGCATTGTGGACGGGCCGGTGCGCGGCGGCAAAGATTTCCGGAGAGGACGCGCCGCCGGCCAGAATATTGTTCCTTCTAGCACGGGAGCCGCCATCGCGGTTGCAAGAGTTATTCCCGATATGAAAGATAAATTTGACGGAATTGCTCTCCGAGTGCCTGTGGTTGCAGGATCAATCGCGGATGTTACGTTTCTCGCGGCCCGCAAAACAAGTGTGGAGGAAATTAACGAGGTTTTAGAAAAAGCCGCAAAAAGCCCGAAGCTCAAGAATATCCTGCAGGTTACCAGAGAGCAATTGGTTTCTTCAGACATTATTGGACAGCCATATGGAGCGTTGGTGGATTTGAATTTTACAAGGGTAGTTGACGGAGATTTGGTGAAAGTATTATCCTGGTATGACAACGAGTGGGGGTATGTTGCTACGCTTGTTCGTCATGTCGAGGAGACCGCAAAAGCATAAGAATATAATATTAAACCATGAGTATTAAAGTTTTTGTGGAGATCCCTATGGGATCAAAGAATAAGTATGAGGTGGATGAAGAGTCGGGAGAGTTAATGCTGGATCGCACCTTGTATGGCCCGAATTACTTTCCCTTTGAATATGGGTTTATTAAGGACACCAAGGGAGAAGACGGAGATCCGTTGGATGTGGTATTGATGGCATCCAATCCCACATTCCCAGGATGCGTGGTGAAGGCCGAAGTCATCGGATATTTGGAGATGGAAGATGAGGGCGGTATTGATCATAAAGTGATTGCGATTCCTACTGCGAAACTGGATCCGCGCTGGGCTCATATCAAGAGTGTCGCTGATTTAACAGAACATCAAAGAGCCGAAGTCAAAGATTTTTTCGAGACCTACAAACGTCTGGAACCCGGTAAATGGGTAAAACTCAAGGAATTTAAGTCAAAGGAAGAGGCGGAGAAGCTGATCGAAGCGGCCCAAAAGCGTTTTGAAACGAAATAATTGAGATGAGACAAGAAGCTCTGCTTGAGAGAACCCTGCGAAACGCGACTTTCGAGAGAGTTTGCATTTTTTTTGAAGCTGCGCTATACTCAAACTTGTAATGTTAACACTTACTTCTCAACAACGAACACCAAAACAGAACGTGGCACAGATCCGCAAAGCTGGCTTTATCCCTGCGGTGCTGTATGGGCCTTCTACTGCGCCAATTTCTTTGCAAGTGGAGCAAAAAGCGTTTGGCAAAGTCTACCAGGAAGCAGGCGAAAGCGCTCTGATTACTTTGGAGATAGGAGGGGAGTCAGCCCCTGTATTAGTGCGCGATATTCAGCTTCATCCAATGCGAAGCCAAATTTTACATATAGATTTCTATCAGCCGCGGCTTGATGAAGCAATTGAAATTACGGTCCCTCTTGTATTTATGGGAGAATCCGCAGCTGTAAAAGACTTGGGCGGAACGCTAATCCGTAACCTTCAAGAAGTGGATGTTCGCGCATTGCCTCAAGATCTTCCTCATGAAATTAAAGTGGATATCAGCAAACTCGCGACTTTTGAAGATTATATTACGATTAAAGACCTTGTGCAGGCGGCGGGAGTTGAGATTTTGCGCGAAGCAGAAGATATGGTTGCTCAAGTAGTGCCTGTGGAAGATGTGGAAGCTGAACTTACAACTCCAGTGCAAGAAAACGTGGAAGCAGTAGAGCAGGTAAAAGAAAAGAAGGCAGAAGAAACTCCCGAAGAGTCCGCGGAATAATGTTGGTTCGGCATGCTATTTCCTGGATTCTTATGAAAATCACAAAACGCATTCTTGCGATTCCATTGATTGTATTGCTCTTGGGCGCGCTGGCATTTTCTTCGATGCCAGTTTTGTTGTTTGCGCAATCCTCGCCTTCTCAAGAAAAAGCTGCGCTTGAAAAAGAGCTTCAGGAATTGGAGACGCAAATCAAGCAGATCGAAAACGATATTACGAAGACGCGACAAGAGAAAGACTCTCTGAAAAACAATATCTCTATCTTGCGGAGCAAAATTAGTAAACTTGATTTGCAAATCAAGCAAAGCACGGCCATCATTGGGGATTTGCGCTCTCAAATCGCCGACACTTCCGCCTCTATCGATCAGACAACGAAGGATATTGAGCGCATGAAGGATCAAATTGCTCAAATGCTTCAGCGCTTGTATCGGGAGGATCAAAAATCAGCGGTGGAAATTATGCTGTCAAGTGATGAACTTTCAGATTTTTTCGCGGATGTTTCAGCATTGCAAGCGTTAAACGCTCGCGTGGTGGATTTGCTGAAAAACTTGCAGGATTTGCATGAATCCTTAGGAGTGCAAAAAGGAGCGCTGGAAGAAGAAAAATCAGGGGAAGAGCACTTTGTTCGGATTCAGACCTTGCAGAAACAGGAAAGTCAGAATATCAAATCGGAGACAGAGCAATTATTGAACGCTACCGAGGGGAAAGAAGCGCAGTACAAGCAAATACTGGCTGACAAACAAAAACGAGCAAAGGAAATTCGCACGAGGATTTTTGAATTAGTGGGGGTGCCGGACGCTCCAACTTTTGGAGAAGCGCTTGTGATCGCGCAAACTGTTTCTGGGCAGACGAGTGTTCGCCCTGCTTTGTTGCTTGCCGTGCTTACGCAAGAATCAAATCTTGGGAAGAATGTTGGCCAATGCTATTTGAGAAATACCTCCACTGGAGATGGAGTTACCGTGCGCGGCGTGCCGGTAAAAGCGGTTATGAAACCAAGTCGAGACGTGGGACCTTTCTTGGAAATTACCAAAGCGCTTGGCCGAGACCCTTACAATACACCGGTTTCATGTCCAATTCCAAGCGTGGGAGGATACGGAGGAGCAATGGGGCCAGCTCAATTCATCCCTTCCACATGGGCAGGATATGAATCAAAAATCGAGACGATAATAGGGAAACCGGGAGATCCATGGAATATCAGAGACGCATTTTTGGCTTCCGCTCTCTATCTTCGCGATGCTGGGGCGGCAAAAGGAACAAGAGATGCTGAATGGTGCGCGGCGATGATTTATTTCTCCGGACGTTGTGGTTCAAGCTATAGCTTTTATGGAAATTCTGTTCTTGCGATCGCAGATCGCTATGAAAAAGATATTGAAACGCTGAAGGAAGCAAATGGTAATTAACTTTGAATTACAAAACGCATAACATATAAGGTTTTGAGAACACGGATATTTTTCTGCTGAAACATTCCTGATGCTCCCCCTTCCACCTCGCGGTGAGGGGCTCGCGCCAGTCGCGCTCGCAATGTTCTCAAAACCTTATATGTTATGCGTTTTGTAATTCAAAGTCTTTAAGATTTTCGAGCGCGCCGGTAATCTCATCAAGGTTGCCTTCCATGATTTTTTCAATTCCGTGCCATGTTTGCTGGATCCGGTGATCCGTTACTCGGTCTTGCGGAAAGTTATATGTGCGTATTTTTTCAGCTCTCATTGCGCCGCCAATTTGGGAACGGCGTTCTGAAGAGAGACGGGTCTCTTCCTGATCCCGCTTTTGCTGATTTAATTTCATCTGCAAGAGCTGAATCGCGAATTCACGGTTTTGTTGCTGGTTGCGCGATGCTTGCGAAGTTACGATGAGTCCGGTTGGTTTATGTAAAACGCGAATAGCAGTTTTTCTCTTATTCACGTTTTGGCCTCCAGGACCTGACGCGTTGTATGCTTCAATTTCCAGTTCGCTCGGATTGATGTCAATTTTTGTCTTATTTGGTTTTGGCAGAACGGCTACAGACGCAGTTGAGGTATGAATGCGTCCCGCTTTTTCAGTTTCTGGAATACGCTGAACGCGATGAACTCCTCCCTCGCGCCGGAGTTTTTCAAACACGTCTTCTCCTTCAATCATAAACGAGACTTCGCGAAGGCCTCGGATATCCGTATCACTGATATCTACCAAGGTTTGTTTCCATCCTTTGGCGGCCGCGTATTTGCTGTACATGTCATAGAGGTTGCGCGCAAAGAGGGAGGCCTCGTCTCCTCCTGTGCCAGATCGAATCTCCATAACGATGCCCGCGGGCGTGTCTTCTTGCTGTTGTTTGAGAAGCCGCTCCAATTCCTTTTCCGCTTTTTTGATGGACTCATGGATTGTTTGAAGCTCTTGTTGAGCTATAATGGAAAGCTCCTCGTCCTCATGAGAGGAAAGAATTTGATTGTTCTCTGCGAGTTGTTTTTGGAGAGCCAGTGTTTCTTCTTGCTTTTTGATGATTTTCTCGATGTATCCTCGCCGTTTGGATATTTCCTGGAATTCTTCCCAACGCGAAATAATCTCGGGATCGGCGAGTTTTTGGGTAAGTTCCTCGTATTCTTTTTTAAGAAGTTCCATATCCATATAATTAATGTAAGCAAAACAAAGAAAAAAGAAAAGCTCTTTTCCGAGAGCTTTTCTTTTTTCTTGCTATTCAGCTTTCTTTGCTCGAGATTGGCGCTTCTGGATTTTTTTCACGCGCTTGCTTACGGTGCCCGTCTTTTTTTGAGAAGCACGTTCTTTGAATTTCTGGACTTGCCCCATGCTGTCCATGAGTTTTTCTTTTCCTGTGTAGAAGGGATGACACGCGCCGCATACTTCCGTATCAATCTTTTCCATCGTGGAACCTACGGTAAAAGTATTTCCGCATGCGCATTTCGCAATAGCTTCAGGATAATAGGTCGGATGAATATCTGTTTTCATACAACATAAAGCGTATCATGGAATTTGAAATTGCGCAAGACCACTTGCCTTTTGAATGGGGATATGATACAAAACAGATTATGGAAACAGTGAAAGAAAACAATATCCAAACTGCGAGTTCTCCTCAAATGGATGAGATGCTGGCAGCAGGTGTGCATTTTGGCCATAAGGTATCAAAGACGCATCCAAAAATGCGCCAATATATCGCAGGTGTTCGCAATACCGCGCATATTATCAATCTAGAGAAAACCGAAGAAAAATTGAAAGATGCGGAAAAAGCTTTGCAAAAACTTGCAGCTGACGGAAAGACGATTCTTTTTATCGGCACAAAAGTACAGGCAAAGGGGCCGGTGAAAGAGACAGCCGTGGAATGCGGAATGCCCTATGTGGCAGAGCGTTGGATTGGAGGATTGCTTACGAATTTCTCTGAAATTACCAAGCGCATTGAGTATCTTAAATCTTTGGAAGCTAAACAGGCAAGCGAAGATTTCGCCAAGTACACCAAGAAAGAGCAACATGATATGCAGAAAGAAATGGAAAAGCTGAATGACAAATTTGGGGGAATTAAAAAAATGACAAAACTTCCAGACGCGATGTTCGTAGTGGATTTGGAAGAAAATGCAATTGCGGTTGCCGAAGCAAGACTTAAAAAAATTCCTATTTTTGCGATTTCAGACACGAATACCGATCCTACGACAGTAACCTATGCGATTCCCGCGAACAATGATGCGATTAGTTCCGTGCGTTATATCCTTGCAAAAATAAAACAAGCGATTCTTGCGGGAAAGACATCGCAGCCAGCATAATTCTAAATTTCGAATTTATTTTTGTTCTATGGTTTCAATTGATCAAATCAAACAATTGCGCGAAGAGACAGGGCTTTCCATATCAGAGTGCAAAAAAGCATTGGAAGATGCAAATGGAGATATGGAAAAAGCAAAGGAAGTTCTCAAGCAGTGGGGAAAGAAAGTTGCCGAAAAAAAACAGGTGCGTGAAGTCGGGGAAGGATTGATTACTTCATACGTGCATGGAACGGGGAAAATCGGTGTGCTGGTGGATATTCGATGCGAGACGGATTTTGTGGCAAGATCGGATGATTTTAAGGAAGTAAGCCGTGAGATTGCGTTGCAGGTGGCTTCGATGGACCCCTCTTCTGTGGAAGAATTATTGCGCCAGCCCTATATTAAAGAGAATTCAAGAACCGTAAAAGAATTGATAAGCGATTATATCGCCAAGCTCGGAGAGAATATCGTCATTCACCGATTTAGCCGTTTTCAGATCTAACGCTGTGGGGAAAAATATGGCGCAATCCCTTTGCCAGGCAAAGGGTTTTGCATTATAATAATCCGTAATGTCGCAGACTATCCTTCTTATTATTTGTTTTGTGAGTTTGGCCGGAATTTTTTTCCTGATTGGAAAAAAAATTCCGCTTCTTTTGGCTTTTGCCACCGATAATGAAGAAAACTTTCGAAGTTTTATGGAGCAAGGCGCGAAACGGATTGCCGTTTCCAGTAAGAAAGGAGCAGCGCTTTCCCAAAAAACGTTTGAAAAAGCATTGGTGAAAACTCGGGCGATTGCCGCTCGCACGGAGATGCAAACCGGAGAATGGTTGTACCGGTTGCAGGCAAAATCGAAAGCGCGCAAGGATGGGTTTGCTTCGGCTTATTGGGATAAAATCAAAGAAAAACCGCTTGCTGTCAAGAAGCGCAAAAAAAAGACCGTTGTAAAGAAATCCAAGGCGGAACAAGTGTAGATTCTCTTAGGAGACAGAAGGTCGGTGGATCATGCAAGCAAAGCGCCAGCGTAGCTCAGTGGTAGAGCAACTGTTTTGTAAACAGTAGGTCGTCGGTCCGAATCCGACCGCTGGCTCCAACATACGAAAGCGGTGAAATGAAAAATAAAAGTTTTGGGAAATGCCGTAGATAGTGCGGCATTTTTGTCTGTAAGGGGTAATTTGTATGGCAACTCATTTTCCAGTTCAATTGATTGTTCCTTTTTTGGCGCTTTCAGCCGCGTTTTTTGCCGCGTCCAATAATGTGCTCATTCGCAAAGGATTGGATCATGGAACACGGGCAGAAGCTATTTTCATTTCTTTGTGCACAAGTATTTTCCTGTATTGGTTTGTGCTTGTTTCGCTTGGTCTGGCAAAGGAGGTCTGGAATGTTTCTGCGTTGTGGTTTCTTGGAGCTGGGGTGTTGGCTCCTGGCGCTGCGCGTATCCTGAATGTTATTTCTCTTGAACGGGTTGGAGTTGCCAGAACCATGCCAATCGCGGGAATCGCTCCCTTATTTGCTGTGCTTTTGGCGATGATATTTTTAGATGAACTTTTTTCTTTTGCGGTGCTGATCGGAGTTTTTCTGATTGTATTTGGTATTTATGTGCTAAGCCGCGAGAAAAAGCAAAATGGGAAGCGCTTTGAAAAAAAGGATATATTCTATCCATTGGGCTCCGCGTTGTGCGGCGGTTTTTCCCTTTTATTGAGCAAACAGGGGCTTGCGGGTATGAGTCCGTTTGTAGGAGCTGCGATTACCGCAACTGCGGCGCTTGTGGTGGTAAGTTTGTATATTGTGGTAAGCAAAGAAGCGAAACGGGAGTACCCGTCTCGGAGGTTATTCTTTTTTGCAATGCTTGCGGGCGCTTGCATGGTGGGCGGGTTTACACTCAACTTTACCGCGTTGGAAATGGGTGATGTTTCCGTCGCCGCTCCTTTGTTTGGAACATTTCCCTTGTTTGCAACATTCCTTAGTCATTTTCTCTTAAAAGAGCATATTACCGGACGTATCTGGTTAGCGGCGGTATTTATGGTATGTGGTGTGGCAGTCATTACGCTTGTATAAAGAGAGAAGAAGTATTGCTAAAGAACCTGTACATTTTCTTGACATTTTTTTGTGGGACGCGTAAGATATACTTGTTACATAATCCGAACCAATTTATGTAAGTACGCTTTCACGAAGAACGTAGGAAAAGACAAATCCCGAAAGTATTTGAAGCAAAAGAATCTTTCGCGAAAGTGAAGGAATCTTGCGCGAATACTTTCGGGGTTTGTGTTGAGAGGTTGGCAGAATGGCAAGAACGTTGACAACTACATACAAATCCTTCTGAAAGATTACGCACGTAATACTTTGAGAAGGTTGATTATTTTTTCCCCCGAAAAGATAATCATGAAGTTGATTTTCTAGAGTTGTCCCGACCTGAAACAGACGAAATCTGTGGAGGGACTGTGGAGCATTTGTTCCGCGGGACATCTCTTATGACGTTTGTTTTCTTTGAGAGTTTGATCCTAGCTCAGGATGAATGCTGGCGGCGTGGATAAGGCATGCAAGTCGAGCGGTTCAACAATTCTCGCAAGAGAATTGTTGGATAGCGGCGAACGAGTTAGTAACACGTAGGTATCTACCCATTACACGGGCATAGCTCGCCGAAAGGCGGATTAATTCCCGATGGTCCCGCAAGGGTAAAGCCCCGACGCAAGTCGGAGCGGTAGTGGAAGAGCCTGCGTCCTATCAGCTAGTTGGTGAGGTAAGAGCTTACCAAGGCGATGACGGGTAGGGGACGTGAGAGCGTGTTCCCCAACGATGGCACTGAGACACGGGCCATACACCTACGGGTGGCAGCAGTCGAGGATATTGGACAATGGGCGCAAGCCTGATCCAGCGACGCCGCGTGCGGGATGAAGGCCTTCGGGTTGTAAACCGCTTTTGTAGAGGAAGAACTTCGGTGACGGTACTCTACGAATAAGGGGGTGCTAATTCTGTGCCAGCAGCCGCGGTAAAACAGAACCCCCAAGCATTATCCGGATTCATTGGGCGTAAAGCGTCTGTAGCCGGTTTGGAAAGTCTCGGGTTAAATACCGAAGGCTCAACCTTTGGAATGCTCGAGAAACTGCCAGACTAGAGGGCGTTAGGGGCTGATGGAACTCTTGGTGGAGGGGTGAAATCCGTTGATATCAAGAGGAACACCAAAAGCGAAGG
>Ga0155233_103_pt1 | contig 13554 bp, 15 predicted proteins | sample RifCSPhighO2_02_FD_106201 | JGI IMG/M metagenome (GOLD analysis project Ga0155233, IMG submission 106201) | Candidatus Wildermuthbacteria bacterium RIFCSPHIGHO2_02_FULL_45_25
AATTGACGACGTTCGCGTCTATAAATCCGCAATATCTTCGGCGCAAATCCAGCAACTCTACGCTCAAGGCCTTCCCTCTCATATCTCATTGATCAGCTCCAATCAATAGTTTGGACTAGCAAAGCGGGGACTGTCCCCGCTTTGCTACATTACGGAACTCCTTCGCTCAATAAAAAATTGGATCACCAAAAGACGCTCCTTGAAAATTATGGGGTTTTTATCAATCCCATTCCTCAAATTCCTGTCAATTGTGGAAATTTCTCGCTACAAGAAAAATCTCCTTGCTTTCCTTTTGAGACGCTACTGGCTTGAATGTTTGCACCTTCGAGAAATGTTTCTTTGCCTCTTTGAGCAGAGAAGGAGTTTCGTTGCCTTCAAATATCTTTACAACTAAACTTCCATTCGCTTTCAATACCTGCACTGCCACACGCAATACTCCGCTTGCAAGTTCGTGAGACAACCCTTGATCTCTCGCCTTCATGCCGGTAGTCAAAGGAGCCGCATCTGACAAAACCACTTCAAACGGAACAAACCCTCTCTCTTTGAGAAAAGGAATAAACTCTTCGCAAAGAATATCCATTTGAAACGTCCGCACGTTCGGCAAATCCAAATCTTCAATATCAGACAAATCAACTCCCACCACAAACCCTTTTTGTCCCACCAATTCGCTTGCTCCCTGCAACCAGCTTCCGGGAGCGGATCCCAAATCCAAAACTTTCTGCCCCGGCTTTAGCATCCCAAATTTCTTTTGCAAATCAACCAACTTAAAAACAGACCTGGCGCGATATCCCTTCTCTTTTGCCTTTACTGCGAATTTATCGTGAATTTTGTAAGACATACACTGATAAACCTTGAATTATGGAATGTGGTGGCACCGCATTCCATAATTCAACATAGGAATATGGTAAGATATTCTCGTGGAATACTCCAACTATATGACAATTCCCGCATTTCGCAAAACAATTCTCCAGTGGTACGCATCTCATAGACGAAATATGCCATGGCGAAATACGAAAAATCCCTATGAGATTTTGGTTTCAGAAATAATGCTTCAACAAACACAGGTTTCGCGCGTACTAATAAAATACGAAGAATTTTTAAGAGCATTCCCAACAACCAAAGTATTAGCCAACGCCTCTGATGCTGAACTTTTGAAGGTATGGTCTGGCTTAGGATATTGGAGGAGAGCAAAATATCTCAAAGAAACCGTCAAAACAGTTGAAAACGCATTCGGCGGGATATTTCCTCAAGACATCCAAACGCTCGAAACTCTTCCGGGAATCGGGCCATACACTTCGCACGCGCTTGCATGTTTTGCGTTTCAAAATCCAGACGCGTTTATTGACACCAACATCCGCCGCGTGTATTTGCATTTTTTCTTTCCCGATCAAAAAAACATCTCCGACAAAGAAATCCTTCCAATCGCCCAAAAAGCTGTATGGCTAGAGAATCCCAGAGAATGGCATTATGCGTTATTTGATTACGGGGCAACCGAATTGAAAAATAAAGGAATCAACAAACAAAGTAGACACTATCACAAACAAAGTAAATTTAAAGGTTCCTTTCGATCATTTCGCACGAACGCTATACGCTATCTCCTGAAACAAAAACAACAAAAAGGAAAAGCCGACGTTCTCGAGGCATTTGTGGAAACAGATTTGCGAAAACAAGAAGCTGTTTTTAATGCAGAAGAAATTCTCGCCTCGCTCATCAAAGACGGATTAATTGTAAAACATAAAAATCTCTATCAAATTCAAAGCCGGAAGGAATAAATCTCTTCCGGCTCTTATACTGCGAGTCCCACCTCTTCGATGTTGTATGCCCTTTCTTCAGGCATAAGAGTATTCAACACTTCAGTAAGTGAAACCCCTTTAATGATTTTAAAACCAAGGCACTCGAACAGTGGGTCTTCAATCATGTGCTGATGGTGACCCGTTAGGACAGCACGCAGTGCAGTCGTCCCCACATGAGGATGGGGCAAGACATGCGCTCTTGTGCCGTACACACGCATAGGATTGGCTGGAATATGTACGCCAACTTCATCTGTTACGCGCCATACTTGAGTGGCGGCTCCCAACAGCAACTCGTCGGGTTCCCATGCTCTTTCCTTTGACTCTTTCTCACAGGAAAGAATCCAGCCGTCCAGAGCAAATGCTCCTTTGGCAATATGCTTTACCTCCTGCCAAAGCTCCTGCACTGCATACTCGGCGCTGTAAACGAACAACTGAACTCCATCTGGGATTCGCTCTCTCTTGTCTATGATCTCCATGGGACAAAGGAGGGCAATCCGATTCATGATTTCCATAGAATGCCCTCCTTATTGAGAGATACCAATTTACCGGCCATTGTTCCGGCGTTCCCGTTCATGCAACGCCCCGAGTTCTTCGAGAACATGGGGCGGCATGAAAGAATAGCCCAGTTGTGAAGCAAGCCGTCTCGCTTCACCGCATGGATTTCCTCTCCCGCATACGCATCGCGCCATGTGTCGCTCATATTGTTCCGCAATCTTTAAATTAGGTTGTGAACGAGCCATAAAGGAACCTCCTTGTCATTTGGATAAGTTGCCGTTTTGCATGTCATATAAAATAACACGCAAATAAGCAACTCATCCTATTTTTTCTGGCTAGAATAACACAACTGATTCCTTACATTGCACCATTTTCCCTCAAAAACATACCCCCCAAGTTTTCCTTCTTTGGCAAGTTTCGGAAACGCATTTGTTTCAAGCGTGTCTGCAATGTCTTTCCCCAAATACGAAAAAATCTCTTGCTCCAAACAAAACACGCCCGCGTTAATCACGCGAGAAACTCCTTCTTTATTCGTCGGCTTTTCTTTAAATGCAACGATCTTTTCGCCTTTCAGACTCACCACGCCATACAAAGAAGGGTCTTCAATTGAGGTTAACGCAACCGTTGCCACGCTGTCTGAATCAATGTGATACTCCACAAAGTCTGTCACATCAATCTGCGCAAAGACGTCTCCGTAGAGCACCAAGAAAATATCTTCATTGCGAAAAAATTTCTTTGCCAGCAACACCGCATGCCCTGACCCGATTGCTTTTGCGTCTTGCTTGATATATTCCACAGATACTCCATACGCAGAGCCATCTCCCAAGACATCTTGGATGGTCGTTTCATCGGGAGCAAGCACCGCCACTTGTTTAATCCCCACACTTTTGAGCAATTCAATTTGATGAACAATCACGCGTTTTTCTTCAAAAGGAAGAAGCGCGGCGGGAATAAACACGCCTTTTTGCATGATCGTTTCGCCTGCGCAAATGAGCGCTTTTTTTACCTTCGGGCGTAAAGATTGCGTAACCAAATACTCAATCGCGTGAGAGCGATTGCGAATGGTTTCCCCGTCAATCATTTTATCCACTCTGGAAAGCAATTTTTCGTCAATCGTGATAGCAATTTTTTCTTTGGTTTGGCCTGCCATAAAGACATCATACTTTATCATACTTTTATTGTCAAGCGATTAGAGCATTCCTTGTTGTATATCCGAATGCTCCAATCGCTTCTCGAACATGCGAGAGAAGATCATTAGAAAGACTTTCTCTATCTATAACAGCTTTATGCGCTACATTTATTACATATCCGTAAGGGGATACTTACCAGTGCGTTATTATTGACAAGAAATATGATTTAGTGTATCATATTTATAGCTTAATGATTGGAGGCGTTGATATGAGTTATGTTGGACCGGTATTCTTCGATGGCGTTGTCGGTGAACAACCAAAATATATTCCTGCGTTTGAGGTATACCTCCTTGTGGAGCGTTTCTTGCAGCAGGCAGGGACGGCTATGGAGGAAGAACTCAAAAAAACACCCGATGAAATTGCCCTAATCCGCTTCGCGCAGGATCATGCTATTGCGTATCTGTCGCAGTACGAAAGACAGCGTCGCCTGCCGCTTCCTTTAAGTCATATCCATATATTAAAGGAAGGGGGCGTGGAAGAATACACAGAAGGGGGAAGTGCGGGTGGCGCATACTCCACTACGCTGGGAGATATCATCATTGACCGCGATTCCTCTCCGCTTTCGTTCGCGCTGAAAGTGTTCCATGAACATATACATTGGGGATCATGGATAGTGCTGCAACGCACAACGACAGATGAGACGGAAGCATACAGAGCGGGGATTACCATTCATAAGCGCGATGGGAGCGTGGAGTTTTTTCAGGATATGAGCGAAGCAATTGTCGGCCTTTTTGATAGACGTTTTTTCTATGAGATAGCATCTCAAGAAGAACGTTTTAAGAAAGAAGCCGCCACTTTCTCCATTGAGGAATTTTCAAGACCTGAAGAGGTGCGCGTTCTTCGCCAAGTGATAGATGAGTTGGCCAGAAGGAACCCAATGCTGACTCAAGGATATATCACGGAAATGTTCATCCGCGCGGAACTTAAAGGTTATCTCCTCAATCTTGCTCGTCTGTTCGATCAGACGTTTGGCAAGGGAAGATTCCGAGAGTTCGGAAAAGGAGAATTTTCAATATAATTGCACAAAAGAAAACCGGCGGGAGCTACTCCCGCCGGTGTATGTTTATTGTAAGACGGCTCTCGTGTACGCAACTTTTGGGTAGAGCGTCTTTTTCTGTATTAAAGGTTAATAAGAGGAAGCAGGACTCCATTTAGTACAGGCACCTTGCAACATGTAATAAACTATACGAAGCTGTTGCATGTTGCGAAGGTATACTTCCGCAACAAAAAGCGGCCCTGCTTCGCGGGGCCGCCATCATCTCCTTGTCTATATCCTCAACATTTTCTTTGCGTTCGCGGTCGTTTGGTCAGCAACTTCTTCAAAAGATATCTTCTTTATTCTCGCAATTTCTTCTGCCACATACTTCACGCATACAGGTTCATTTCGCTCAAGCGGAAGTACGCCTACTCGTTCAAATACTTCAACTGGCACACGTAAATACGGAGAATCTGTTTCCAATACAATTTTTTCTAAAGGAACTTGGGAGATGACTTCTTCCGGATTTGGAAGTGCCGGAACATTTTTCAAGATCAAGGCGTTGAATCCTACATTCAATCCAAGATTGAGAAATCCTTTGGCCTGCTCTGCGTTTCCCGTGTACGAATGCACTACCCCCCGTAGTTGCTTTGCGCGCTTTGCCAAAATTTCATACATATCGTCAAACGCCATTCGACAATGCAACAAAACAGCTAGCCGTAAATCTTCTGCCAAATCCAATTGTTTTTCAAATGTTTCTTTCTGCACTTTTTTTATTTCCTCACGTCTTGCTTTTCCTTTTGGCATGCGATAGTAATCCAACCCAAACTCGCCGATTGCCACAACCTTTGGTTGCGTTGCCAAGTGCTTGTACGCATCATAATCGAATGTCTCATGGCGCGTGATAAATGTTTCCCAAGGTTGCGTATCTGCATTTTTTTCAACGGATTGAGTTTCCAATACATCCACATGCCGCTGTTCGCCCAAATGAATGGGATGCAATCCAACTGCCGCATACACGCCTTTTTCATACTTTTGCGCCACTTCCACGGCGCGCCGCGAGGTTGAGTATTGCGACCCTGGCAGGACAACCCAAACCCCATTTTCCAATGCGCGTTTCAGTACTTCGTCTGTATCTTCCTTGAACGCGTTAAAATTCACGTGTCCATGAGTATCTATAAGCATAGTGCTATTCTACTAAAACTTTCCAAAAACAAAAGCCCCAGCATATACCGGGGCTTTGTGCGCGGGAAATCATGATCGCGCAAACGCTAAATCATCAGATTTCCAATGTTTCGTGGAATCAAGTCCAAGCGCTCGCTTAATTCTACGAAGGATCGCTTCTGCCGTCGATCCTTTTTGATTGGGACAAAAGCAGATCAACTGGACTTGATTATACAAAGCTACATCCAGCCAGGAAGGAGTGGCTTGTTCGCTTCTGGAATGATGCATCGCGAGAATCACAACGCCCTCTTGGACATCTCCGGCGCGCAGTATTCCATCTTCATCGGGATGAAGAATATTGCGAGTAATTTTTTGATTTGGCAATTCTTCTTCCAGAAGCTGCTGGACACTGACAATAATGCGGAGTCCGCAATTTTCCCGCCATTCCCTGCTATTGGCAACGATTAAGATATTCGGGCGGTTGGAGACTTCCATATTCCCCCTTATGGATTGTAAAATTACTATGCCTTCTTTTTTGAAGGTCGCCTGAAACTCCTTTCAAGAATCTCACACCGCCCTCAAAAAAGAACATCCCCGTTCGAGCGGGGAGGTAAGAGTATACTTTGAATTCGATTATGTATGAATCCTATCTCAAACCATCCCCACTTGAGGCATCAGCAAAGACCTGTGCGACTTTTGCCGTAGAAGTAATCACCATGCCGTAGTTAATTGTGAGGATAATATCCTTCATCTGATTGTCGTATTATATTGCAGGCAAGAAATAGTGTCAAGAAAAAAAGGGTGTCCCATACACGGAACACCCTTGTAATTGCGCAATGCCCGCGCACATAGACTAGCGCGGCCACCGCGGGTTCACGCGTTCGCTTACCTTCGCAATTCGATCTTGAATGTGCCCCTTCTCTTCCCGTGAGAGAGCGGGATCATCCAGTTTATATCGAAGCCTTGCTAATTCGCGATACTCTTCCTCAAAGATAGTAGTCCCTGGAATGCGATCATCTACGTTACCGACCGACATATTCGTTCCCTCCGCGTAGCAAAATAAAGATACGATCTGTGCGTAAGGGCTGCTTCTTTATTCAAGAATGCAGCCCTAGAACGCTATTCACGGGGAAGCCCGTAGGGCCCTTGGTCGCTCATCCTATCCTCCTTTTAATATTTGGTTTGGTGAGGCGGATCGGATTTGAACCGATAATACAGCCGCTGTTTGCTTGGCTGCCTTCAGACTCTGAATCTGACGCTCTTCCTGATTGAGCTACCGCCTCACGCATAAAAGAACTTCTGCTGAACTTGTTGAGTCCAGCGAGAAAGAATAAACTCCGTGGTTTATCCCTTCTCGCTCTCCTCAAACAAAAACGGCCTCTTTGAGGGAGGCCGCGAAGTTTCAGATTGGATGTTTCGATTACCTGACTGAAAACGCCTCCCTCTTGTCGAGGATCAAGACAATAACCAACAAGATAATTGTCTGAAAAAAGCGTTTCATTATGTTACTTGTAATATATACAATCATGGAAGTATTGTCAACGACAAGTATCCTAAGTTCAAGGAATAATTACACCAGTTCATTTAGAATAAAGTGGAATGGCAAAATCACAAGAAAACGCGGGCGAGCGCAGGACATTCAAACGCATTGCCTACAAAAAGCGGGTCATTATTGAAAATAGATACTGCATAAACAAAAAACGATCGTAAAGATCGTTTTTTGTATTCTGACTAGATATTTTTATTAGGATCTGTAGGGCAATCAATCTTTGCGTGTTCTGATTCTGGAAGCGTCCACGCGTGTATGTCGTAGTGCGGCACTTCAAATCCAGGATGACCTGCTATATATACAATATCTATTGCATCATAGTTGGCGCCAAATACTGGAAATTTATGATCATAGAGTAGCTTTATACTTGAATCGCCCCCGACGATTTTACCCAGGAGGTCCGCGATTCTTTTGCCTTCCTCTTCAATTGCTTTCGCCGAAACATGATATTCAATGCCAGTCACCGCTCCGGTGTCTTCTCTTACAACATAACTTGGACCTACCCATGAACGATCGGTAAGACCGTGGGCAATGTTTTGGGGTTCTGCGTAATGCGCCCCGTGACCTTTAATGCAGGGGATGTACATTTCCGCATTTGCGGGAAGCGTGAGCCGTTTTGGGACGAAGGATGCGCTTAAAGACGCGGGAGACGAAGATGGTTGGCGATTCGTGAGAAACCATCCCGTCGCTCCGCCTATAAGCAACGCAACCAAAATTCCTGAAAGAAAACGAATGTTTATCATATATGAAATCTGCATTGTTTTTATTTTGTACGACTTTATATTATGATACTATAAGTAAGAAAAATTCGCAAAGAGCATTTTATGGCGCTTCATTTTTTTCCACTTCAAAAAATCAAACTCAAAATTCGATGGAAGCTCTTGGCGACGCTTTTGCTTCTTATAACACTTGCTCTCGCCTTAACAAATTCTCTTTGGATATATTCTATCCGTCCGCTTTTAAAAGAAAAGATTGTTGCGGTTCAAAAAGAAATCGCAAAGCATGCCGCATTCAGAATTGACGAGTTTGTCCAGGCAAAGGTGCGCAATCTTATTTTGCACTCGCAGACCGAGGCATTGTTTACAAAGAATATTCAAGTGGCGCAAGTGGAGCTTGCAATCCTTTTAAAACAAGATGGTGATTTGAGAAAAGTGAGTTTTATTGACAAAGACGGAAAGGAGCTCGCGGTAGTAATGCCAGAAAAGATTTTTGCCCAAGATGAACTGCGAGAACAAAGTGAGAGTAGTCAGTTTATTATTCCAACATTTCGGTATGGAGCTGAATATCGGAGCCGCGTGTACTTTTCTCCAGAGGGGGAACCTCTGATTACTCTCTCGGTCCCTATTATAGTCCCTATTACGCGACATAATATTGAAGAAATTTCTACTATTGATCCCGCGGCCTTGCAGAGGGGCGAGGGAGAAATTTTAGGCGTATTAGCGGTTGAAGCAAGTATAAAAGACATTCTTCTTCGTTCGACCGGGAGTTTTGATATGGGGAAGGAAGGATATATATACCTTGTGGATGGAGAGGGAGAGTTGATTGCTCATTCGAATCAAGAGTTTGTTGGCAATATGGATATGTCGCAGGCAGATGTCATGAAACTACATATTGCGCAGGACAAGCAAATTTTTCAAAAAACAGGAGGGCATCCTTTTGAACAGATTATCACAAGCCAGGGAACAAGCGAAATTGGCAAAGAAGTTCTTGCTACCTTGTATGAGATTCCTCGGCTTCGGTGGGGACTTGTGGTCGAGCAATCGATATCAGAAGCGTTTGCTACTCTCCATCGCGTGGAGAGATTTGCCTTGCTTCTCTTTTTTGGAGGAATTGCGATGACGATTGCGTTTAGTTTTTGGTTTGCTTATCTTTTAACCAAATCAATCGAAATACTGCATAAAGGAGTAAGAATGATTAAGTTGGGAAATCTTGGCTATCGGGTGCAGCTTCATACCAACGACGAGGTTCAAGATTTGGCGGAAGCGTTCAACGGGATGATCGAAGGAATTGAGAATGCCAGAAAAAGAGATCAAGCAATTTCTCGCATGAAATCAGAATTTCTTTCTATTGCCGCGCATCAGCTTCGTACGCCTCTTTCTGCTATGAAATGGGGGCTGAACATGCTTTTGAGTGGAGATTTTGGCGCTCTGTTGCCTATACAAAAAAAATGGATTGAAAAAGAAGCCGAATCTAATAAGCGCATGATTACGCTTGTAAACGATTTGTTGAATGTCGTAAAAATTGAAGAAGGTGGGTTTAGTTACCTATTTAAAAGTGAGTCGTTCGCGGATCTGATTGTTTCTGTCGTAAAAGATATTCAGGTCTTAGCTGAAAAGAAAGATACCAAGATAGTGCTAGACATGCCGAAAGAAAAATTTCCTCCTATCTCAATGGATATAGGTAACATGCGTCTTGCTTTGGCAAATATTTTTGATAACGCGATTTCTTATACAATGCCCGGAGGCACAATAACAACGCGTCTTTTAACACAAAACGATTCATTGCTGGTTAAGATTAGCGATACGGGGATCGGAATTTCCGAGGATGAGAAAAAGAGAGTATTCACCAAATTTTTTAGGGGAGTAAGGGCGATTCGTTTAGAAACCGAGGGTAGCGGGCTTGGCTTGTTTATCACCCAGAATATTATTAGAAAGCATGGCGGGAAGATATGGATTGAATCTGAAGAAGGCAAGGGAACTGCGGTTTACTTCTCATTACCTTTTAAAAATAAAAGGTGATGAGTGTGTTTCGTAACCATAAGAAAACCGATTTTGCCAAGATTACAGCCGAACAAATTTCAATGATTGAATACTTAATCAATTCGCGCCCTAGAAAAAGACATTACGGTCGAACACCTTATGAGGTAACAGGTGGTGCATTAAATTCTTAAATGTAGCTAAGAAAGAATTGCGAAAAAGAAAAACCGCGAGCCGTATGAAAACAGCAAGCGGTTTTAATCCTACAAATATTGGGCATTGTTGCCGTTCTTGAGATCGTCCAGAAGATCGTCCAGATATAGTTGCACTGCAACGAACGATCCCCTAACAACAGCTCACTGAAAACTAATGCTGGCATTTAGGGAATACTTCCCTCTAATCGGGCTGCCAGCAAGCTGACAGCCCTCATGTTTTTGCTTGTAAATTTGTGTTTGAATTACGGAGTTGCACCGGCCGCGGGAGCGGCGGCGCCTTCCTCGGCGGCCAATGCGCGATTGACCGCGCTCAAGTACGCTTTGGCGCTGGCGACAATGATATCAGTAGAAGCGCCCCGACCCGTGTAAATCTGGCCGTTCTTCTCCACCCGCACCACCACCGTGCCGATGGAGTCCAATCCCTCGGTCGCGGCCTGCACGTTGAAGTCCACCAGCTTGACGCGGCTGCCGATTACCCGGTCAATGGCCTTACACACGGCGTCCACCGGGCCGTTGCCCACCGAGGCATCGGTGAACTTCTGCCCGTCGGGGCCAATGAGCCGCACGGTGGCGGTGGCGACGTCATCGTCGCTCCCTGCGAAGTGGATATGGTCTAGGTGGTAGCTGATGGGTTCGGTGGCGGCCCGATGCTCCTCGTCCATCAAGATTTCCAGGTCGCGGTCGGAGACTTCCCGCTTCTTGTCGGCCAACACTTTGAAGGACTCGAACACCTTGTTCAAGTCCTCGCGGCCCAGGCGGTAGCCCAGGGCTTCCAGGCGCGACTGCAACCCGGCCCGCCCGCTGAGCTTGCCCAGCACCAGCCGGTTGCTGGGGACGCCCACCCGCTCCGGCTGCATCACCTCGTAGGTGGCGCGGTTCTTCAGCACCCCGTCCTGGTGAATGCCGCTGGCGTGGCGGAAGGCGTTTTCGCCCACCACCGCTTTGTTGGCCTGCACCGCCATGCCGGTGATGCGGCTCACCATGCGGCTAGTGGGGTAAAGCTGGGTGGTGTCCACCCCCATTTCCACGTTAAACAGGTCTTTGCGGGTGTCCAGGGCCATGATGATTTCTTCCAGGGCGGCGTTCCCGGCCCGCTCGCCGATGCCGTTGATGCAGCCCTCCACCTGGCGCGCCCCGGCTTCAATGGCGGCCAGGCTGTTGGACACGGCCAGGCCCAGGTCGTTATGGCAGTGGACGCTGACGGTCACTTTGTCCACACCGGGCACGGTTTCCCGAATCTCCCGCACCAGCATGGCGAAGTTGGAGGGGATGGCGTACCCCACCGTGTCGGCGATGTTGATGGTGGTGGCCCCGGCCTTGATGACCGCCGCCAGCATTTGGAACAGGTACTCTTTGGTGGTGCGCGTGGCGTCCATGGGCGAGAACTCCACGTCGCTGCAATACTTTTTGGCCCGCTGCACCATCTCCACCGCCTGGCCCAGCACGGCCTCGCGGTCTTTTCGCAACTGGTGCAAAATCTGGATGTCCGAGGAGGACAGGAAGACGTGGATGCGGGGCGACTCGGCGTGGCGCACCGCTTCCCACGCCTGGTCAACGTCGTTGGCGACGGCGCGAGACAGGGAGGCGATAACCGGCCCCTTGACCTCTTTGGCGATGTTGGTGACGGCGCGGAAGTCGCCCGGCGAACTGGCGGCGAACCCGGCCTCGATGATGTCCACTCTCAAGCGGGCCAACTGCCGGGCAATCTCCAGCTTCTCGTCCTCGGTCATGCCGATGCCCGCCGACTGCTCGCCGTCGCGCAGGGTGGTGTCCAGAAACTTCACTCGCTCTGCCATGATACAATTTTGCTTTCGGCACCCAAAGCATTCTCCTTTTTCTTATTTTGTTGTTAATGTGCCGACGATTACGTATTCCGCTTTCCCACATACACAATCGTCGAAACAAACAAAAACTCCCCGATTGACTCGGGGAGTGTAAGCGTTAAAAAGATTTTGGCTAGTTGCCAGATCTCCAGCGCGAAACACTCCCCATATTCAAGAGGAGCAACAATCCCAACAACAAATTTTTTCGCGTTTGAGAATTACTCATAACACTGTTTATATACCAAACCACAAGATATTGTCAAGAAAAAGCGGCCAGGATGTATGCCTGGTCGCACGTTGCCGTTCATCAATGAACTTTTATTTCCGGCCATTCATGGCCGCTTGCGCACGCGCCCGGTCGTTGTGAATCACAACAGCCATTTTCATAACCTCTCGGGAACTCGCGAATACTCCCATGGCTTCAAGCCGTTTCTTGGCGACATCCCTTAATTCCGCCGGAACGTCATTTTCCGTTTCCCAATCCCTTGGGTTCTTTGCTTTAATTTGATCTGCCATACATCCTCCTGCCAGTTCTCTGGCGTCTTGGGGTAGGTTTTAGATACCAACTTTAGCCGCGCTCGTCAATGACTTGGGCCTTCGGAATGAAATTCCGAAGGCCCTTCTTTCTCACCTCCCATTTACTTGATACGCTTGTGCGTAGCCCGGAGACACGAACCCCAAATCGTTACCGTAGAAGCAACGTACCGCAATGAAGCAAGCGCGGCTTGCATCACAGGATCTTCCCGGTGTCCTTCTGCCTCCAGAATGAAGATATCCTTCCAGCAACCCATCGGATCGGGGCGCGACTCCACTCGTCGCAAATTGATGTTCAGCGAAGAAAAACAACTCAATGCCCTTTGAAGAAGGCAAGGCTGATCTTCGTCGTCGAATCCGAAGGAAAGATAGGTAATATCTTGCCCGGTAACACCGGGCAGCACACCACTTACCTTGCCAATCATAACGAAGCGGGTTTCATTGTGTGAATTGTCTTGAATCCCGATTTTGATTGGCACAATCTCTCCTTCGTAGAGTTTCAGAACGCTCTGGGGCGCAATTGCCGCGGCGGGAACAGAGCTCCCCAACATGTCTGGCACAGCAGCAACCGTACTATTAGATTCAACGGTTCTCGTGTTCGGAAGGTTACCGTTTAGATACCTCCGGCATTGACCTAATGCTTGAGGATGGGAATATACCACCTGAACATCTTCCAGGGTGTACCCCGGACGAGTAACCAATACATGGTTAATTGGCAATACGAATTCCTCCTCAATTTGTACCAGTGCTCCGCAGGCAATCAGTGCCATCATGGTTGGATTAACAGGCCCCTCCCCGCTGTTCAGGATTGGAACTATTCCTTTCTGCACTTCCCCAGACAAAACTGCCTTGAACACCTCTCCAATAGTGGGATAGAATAGCAATTCGCCTTCTACCCCCATCATTTGTTTCGCTGCCTGACTGCTGTAAGTTCCATCGGGGCCCAGAGTTGCATGGATAATTTTAGAATTAGAAACAGTAACCACAGGTACGCCTCCTTTAAATGAGCTACATCTTTAGATATGCCAGGATTACATTGATTTCCTGGTGAAGACTCTCTTTGCCAAAGAATCCAGCACCAAAAAACCAGCCCCTTGCGAAGGGCTGGCGTGAGATTCT
>Ga0155233_124_pt1 | contig 12863 bp, 13 predicted proteins | sample RifCSPhighO2_02_FD_106201 | JGI IMG/M metagenome (GOLD analysis project Ga0155233, IMG submission 106201) | Candidatus Wildermuthbacteria bacterium RIFCSPHIGHO2_02_FULL_45_25
AATTTGGCCGTGCTTCTTTCCGTTTTGATGTCGCTTAAACAAAGATTCCAATCCAACTTCTTTGCAGAGTATTTGAGGGTGTGAGGGGTTACCAGGACATGCATAACCCTTGCTACTTGGGCGGAGAATTCTTTTCCCTCTCCTTGAAAAAGCCGCCTCTCAAGAGGCGGCTTTTTCTTTATCTCGAAGATATTTTTTCAGCATTACCAGAAGATGTATCGTGGAAGAGTCATCAAATTCCAAATTTTCCATCATCCGATACGCTTTTTGAAGCGGAATTTTTCTAACTTCCATATCCACTTCCCCCAAATCGGGTTTTACTTTTCCTGTTTCCACAAGGTCAGAGGCAAAAAACACAGAGAGAGGAAGTCCCTTAAAATATCCGCCCGTGGGCAATAAGGTACCTATATGCTCAATCTGCTTTGGGAGAAAACCCGTTTCTTCTTCCATCTCGCGGAGAGCGGCTTCTTTTGGATTTTCCCCCTCATGAAGAGCCCCCGTGGGAAAACGCAAAACATACTTTTCCGCAGCCGCCCGATACTCATACACAAAGATCAACTCATTCTTTTCCGTGAGCGCGATGCATCTTGCGCCTCCGATACCTTTCTGTTCCACAATTTCCCATGTTTCTCGCATATCTGTCCCCAAACCCATTTCGCGGGCAACGAGCCGGAATTTTTCCGTTTCGCACAGGACGCGTTCCGCAATCATTTTCGGCGATTTTTGTTTCATATCATTATTCTTTTGCTTTTTGCGCAAATTCGACTTGATACACTTTAAGAATAGCGAACAGAAAGCTCAACACCAGAGGCCCCAGAAGATATCCAATCAATCCAAAGAAACTGATGCCGCCCAATACGCTCAAAAGAATTAAAAAAGGATGAATGGCAACCTTGCGTTCAATAAGCCGCGGCCCCAAGAAGTTATCAATCAGCCCTACCGCGAGCATCCCCCAGACAAACAATCCGGCGGCTCCAATAAAATTTTGCTGAAGAATCAAATACGCAATGCCGGGGAACAACACAAGCGAAGTGCCCACGGTAGGCACCAATGCTGAAATTGCCGCAATGCTTCCCCATAAAGCGCCGTTGGGAACTCCGAATATCATAAACCCAACACCAGTAAGAATCCCCTGAATAAACGCAATTATTAAAGAACCGCGCAGTACGGATTTGACGGCAATCTCAAGCCGCGCGATAATTTCGCGGTCGTATTTGTCGGAGAGCGGGCTGTACGACACAACCGCGTCCACAAACTTTTTTCCGTCTTTCAAAAAATAATACAATCCGAGCAGCGCAAGAGAAAGTACAAGGAAAAACTGGGCGACATTGGAGAAAATCATTCCTACATGTCCAAACATCCAGCTTGCGATTTGACCCGTGTACGCATGAATATCAATGGAAAAATCCGGAGCAAACACACGAGCGCGGTCTTCGATTTGAGTCGCGATCCCTTCCAGCAACGCCACCCCTCTGCCATCTCCCGCGACATCGCTATACACATTCAAGGCCTGCGTGGCAATATACGCTCCCAGCAACCCGATCGGAACCAACACAATCAGAGCCAAAAATACAATCGTTACCATCGCAGACAATCCGGCTCTCCCCCCCGCAATCTTTTTCACGCTATTGCACAAAGGTTGGCTGATAATCGCCAACGCCGCGGCTAATAAGAGCGAGGATAAAAATGGACGTACCAAAAATATAAAAAGCAGAAAAGTTGCGCCCAGGAGGAAAATCAGGACTCTTCGTTGTATAGTAGTTTCGTTCATATTGTATATTTTGAATTACAAACCTTTTTTAAGGATTATCCAAATTCTCTCCTGTTTCTATGCTTATTGGTTTATTCTTCTCTAACTCCAAAGGCAAGCGAAGAAAAACTGTGGTGCCTTTGTCCTTTTCAGACTGAATTTCCAAATCTCCTCCGTGCAAATGCATAATATGATGGGCGATAAACACTCCCAAACCCGTACCTTCAGCCGCGTATTTTTTCGCATGCGCAGATCGAAAGAATTTTTTGCCAATATGCTGAATATCCTCCGCGGGAATTCCAATGCCAGAATCTGTAATTTCAATTTCCACAAACTTTTCCCGCAACTCTAATTTAATATACACCGTGCCGCCCGCATGGCTATACACCAACGCATTTTCCACGATATTTTCGATTGCCTTTAGCAGAGAATCCTTATCCACAAACAGTTCGGGAAGCGTGGTATTCGATGGAATCATAACCATTTTCACATGATAATAATGCGTTGCCTCATGTTGAAGCCGTGAAACCACCTCTCGAACCAGCATTTCAATATCCGTTTTCCGCGCGTCAAGCAAAATTTCTCCGGCTTCAATGCGCGACGTATCCATTAATGAAGTAACAAATCCCACCAACCGTTCGTTGTTGGAAAGAAGATTTTGCATGAGTTTGCGTTGCTCCGCATTCTGAAACGCCCCGTAACTTTCGTTCAGCAGTTCTGAAATTGACCACTTAATATGCGTAAGCGGCGCACGCAGATGATGAGACACGATATCAAGAAATTCTGATTTGACCCTGTCTGCTTGCCGGAGTTCTTCGTTGGTTTTCCGAAGCTTATTCAAAAGGTTTTGAACTCGTTTGCGATCTTCAGCTTCCAGCAACGTATCTCGAATCAAGAACACAAATAAGAGCATATTGCCAGCAAGAATCGCTCCGTCCAGAATAAAATCTTCCGTGGTCGGAGCGATGATTGTCTGCACCAGCAACGCGCCCAAAATTAAAACTGCTAATACCGTAATCGGGAGCAGACGCGTGCGCTTGCCTGTCGCTCCGAAAAGCATATACGAAAAGCTAATCACTCCGATTGCTCCAAACACCGGCCCCAGCCAGATAAACTCTTTTCCGAAATGAATGGGAGAAACCACATTGGTAAGCAACGCGCCGCAGGTGCCGAGCACAAGCCCAATTCCTCCGCCCAAGATGTGAGCCCGCGGACGCCCATACGTCCTGCGGAACGTTCTGAAGATATAGAAGAAACCAACGGAAAAATACACCACAAAGTACAGCTCGAACAGCGATACCAGTGGCCCGCCCTGAATCTGCGGAATGTTTCCGCTCACCACATACGTTCTGATAAAATTTTCGGGCCAAATGACAGAAATAAGCGCGATGACGGCGGCGCCTCCCCAAACAGCCGCGCGAAATAGTTTATCCGGAACAATTTCCGCAAAAGGAAACGTCTTCATGGTGAGAAGAAACGCAGGCGCGATAAATAACCCTGCAACCCAATGCAAATTCCAAAGATTATGCTCCACGGTAGCCGGAGTATGAAATAAGCTCACAAACCCCGCCCATACCGCTACCGCAATGCTCGTTGCAAAAAAATACCGATGAGTAACACTCTTTGGATACCCCCAAAATGTAAACAATCCCACAATCAATGAGCCCAACCCCGATAATATCGGAACTAAAAATTGAATTTCAAAAAAAGCCATACTTCATCTGTATTCTATATGTGTTTTGACTCTTGCGCAACGAGTTTGCTTGATTTTTTTGCCAAGAGCAGTAAGGTAAAATCGGAACCTAGAATCCGGTATAAAGGAGAAAAACCTTGGATCCAAAAAATACCCTTGTCGTATGGCATCCAGGGATGCTGGTTCGGGCAAGCGCATGCAAAACAGCAGTCGCATGGTTTGAAAAATTCGGATTTTCCTGCGTCGTAATTCCTCCGCTTTTTCACCAGGAGAATGCGCCACACCCCTATTCTGGCCACCCCCCGCCAAAAGGACTTGCTACCGTTGGCCTCAAAGAAGATACCGAAGCGCTCCTGCAAAGACTTCAACGAGATTTCCCGAACCGAAAGCTCGTATTCGTCGGGTGGTCAAAGGGCGGGATTGTGGTGCGCAAGGCCGCAGAGCGCATCATTCAAACCAAAAGCCATGCGATTGCCGGCATCGTTCTGCTTGCTCCAGCTCCCCAGAGAGGAATATCCATCATTCACAAACGCTCTGTTCTAAAAAGTTTCAAGAGCAATCTCTTTTGGGGTATTCTCCCGCGCGTATGGGACTGCTGGCGCGGATGCGGCACGCAAACCTTCGAGGAATTTGCGTATTCCATGGGTAACAAGCTCACTCCCGAACAGTGTAAAAAGTTCTACGAACAAATTACCTGGGAGTCTAAAAAGGCCGCCAATCAAATCGCCTTTCCATGGCTTCCATGGAAAGGGAATCCCGCGGCTATCCAAGAAGCGAGCATTGACGTTCCCATGCTGTTCGTAAGCGGAGATGCAGACCCGCTGGTTCCTCAAGATATCGTCCTCAAGGAATACAAGAGACACCGAGAGGCATTGCTTCGGGTAGGCAAAAACCCGCAGTTGATCACCTTCTTACCGGCACCCGGCCATGGGCATTGGCTCATAGGCGACGAGCCAAAAGGAGAAGAAGTACTCGAACAGATCATCGAGTGGATTCTCAAAATTCCATAATTAAAGGGGCAGTCGTTTACGACTGCCCCTTCTTTTTTTTCACAGTGCCCATGCGGTAAAGAGCTGGCCGAAACTCCAAGTTCTTCACCCACATGTACACAAATTCGAATGGACTTCCAACAGTGCTCTGAAGACCTAACCTCCTCATATAGTATTCGATGATCGCCTCGATATAGCACCCGGGAACCGAATGTTCAGGGAAGCCGGCAAGAGGAGGAATAAATTCCATGCCTGTTTTCCATAATGCCGCACCCCATACTTCTCCTCCCTTTTCCCTGCGAATTAATTCAGCAATTTCAGCAGGAATTTCAGGGTGCGTGTCGTCCAATATCACCACGCCTTCCGCAAGATAAGGAAGAATATCGATGATATCCCTTCCTCGCGGAGTAAGCACAACGACGTATTTGCAATTTCGCAGACGATTTGGATCTCTGGTATCTCCGCCTCGCTCTGCGAATCCGGGATTGATATCGTAGGAAACAACAGAATATCTCGGTCGGAGCGCACGCGCTACCCTTCCGCCAATAGCTCCTCCTCCCCCGATAACGGCAATACGAACAGTTTCTTTGTTTTGAGGCAAAAGCTCTGCCAAACAAAGCAATACCGTGGAAAGAGTCGCATTTGCCCCCAAAATAAAAGGGAATTCCACGCGAATCCTTCTTCGCATCATGATGCTCGGAGTTCGTCCAGCCAAAGCCACCGGCGCGTCATGGAACACCTTCGATATCTTGCGTATAAACGCAAGACGTTTCTGGAGATCTTCCACAGAATATCCGTCTGGCTCCTGCCCGAAAGCAAGAGTTAACCCTCTGTCTTTAGCTCTCCCCAGCAAGGATATTCCAATAATATACACGGGAAAGATGCGATTGATGATCCTGTGGAGACGACGGTATACGTAAAGTTGCGCATCGGCCTCCTCACCCGGATATACCGTAAAAAGCACGCGCACCTGATTCATTCCAAGAATCCACAGGAGAGGACGGCGCAATACGTTCGGCAATCGTATCGCCAACAACATCGCGATATTGACCATCAATACAAATACACGATTTCTCCACCATGACTTCATCTCCTTTGCCCCCTCATATATACTGCTCTTTAGAATAGACAGTTCAAAAAATTTGTCAATTAAAGAAGTGCCACTCATACGTGAGTGGCACTAGGGGCAGATAAACATGATGCCTGAATGATGAGGTACTTCCGGATATCACCGACAGTCCTCAGGTTGTGGAGGTCATCAATACAATTGACCCCCAAAGTCATCTGGAGTATTTCATCCAGATATGCCAACAAGATATTGGCAGCGGTCACAGGATCTTCAACCCGATCCCACCAGGGATCTTCGGGTTGAGTCTCCGCAGGGAAAAACCCCAGAAAAAATTTTTCCACAGCTGTTTGTACATCCATCTCTCACCTCATACGCGTGGCTCCCTTCGTCTACCTTAATTGTATCCACACATCTCCACAATTGTCAAGAGGCACACTTTAGAATCTAAAGAGAAACTCATTCTTTCCATCAAAAAGTAAAATAGAGTGCCACGCGCAATCAATTTTCTATTTCAGCAAATCTTTATAATTTTCTCTTAATTTTTCGAGTTTTGGATTGATTACCATCTGGCAATAGGGTTTTTCCTGATTGCGCCGATAATACGCGCTGTGATAATCTTCTGCCACATAGAACATCGTAAGCTTTTCTACCTGCGTAACAAGGGGATCATCAAAAATTTCATCTTCTTCCAATTTTTCTATAAATTTTTCGATGTTCTCTTTATCCTCTGCGGTTTCATAAAAGATACTCGAACGATACTGACTCCCCACATCATTTCCTTGGCGATTTGGCGTTGTAGGATCATGCGTGAAAAAAAACACCGATAAAATCCGCGTCAACGAAATTATTTCGGGATCATATTTAACCTTCACCACCTCCGCATGGCCGGTTTTTCCGGAGCATACTTGTTCATACGAGGGCTACCGCATCTCTCCTCCCGCATAACCCGGCGTCACACTTTGAACGCCTTTCAGCAAACCAAACACCGCCTCCACACACCAGAAGCATCCCCCGCCCAACACAATCGTTTTGAGCTTATTTTTCGATTCCATATTTTTACTTTACCATTTTGAAAACAAGACAAAAAATAAAACAAGCGGGGGAAAGCCCGTCTTATTTCTTCCTCAAGCAATGTACTGTATCGAAGACAAGTACTGCCAGCAGAACTGTGATACTTGAGAAGCTACGGACTCTGAAGAGCACCTTGAAATTCTTTACGTGGCGGGTTCAACGCAACCGCATTTTCGCTCACAAACCTCCCCACATCCTGATCATAATACCTTTGCCCCGCGTAGTGAAGATTGGTTTCTGTGTCGTATTCGTGGCCGGTGAATTTGCGTTGCTCGTCGAATGCGGAAGATTTCTCGTCAAGACGGATAGAGCCAAAAGGATAGTAATCCAACAACTGCTCGATTGCTCCCTTTGCATCAGACACCACGCTCGATCCGTCCAAGTGATCATTGTGAAGATAATGAGTGGAAACCTTGTACCCGTTCTTCTCAACCGCGGCAACGGCAGAACCATTGGCAAAAATATGCTTGGTAATCTTGCTTCCCTCCACATTATACAACTTATTGGGATAGATAGTCTGGCTGTTCCCCTCGCTCGCCACTATCCGATTTCCCTCGTGATCATATTGATAGTTATGCGTAATCCCATTCTTTGCAATTCTTGTCAGCCGATTCTGGTAATTCCAGAAATATGTTTGCTGCCCGTCTGACAGCAGGTTCCCGTTTGCGTCATACGCGTATTCAACACCTCCAACCGCCGTAGCCGCATGCGGATTTGCATACGAAGTGCTGATATTTCCTTCGTACCGGTACATGCCTGTGCCTGACTTTTCCTTGAGATTGCCGATGCGGTCATACGAATAGGTTTCCGTATAATTATTTCCCTGCGCCGCATTGGAAACAATAGCGCTTTGCAGCCGATAAAGCTCATCATAGGCGTAATCCGCGTTCTTTGCCGCATTGGTCCGGGAAGAATCCCTCATTCGCATGATATTCCCCACTTTGTCATATTCATAAGAAATGTTCTGCAGGTCAACCGAAGAATTTTGCGTGCGCAATCGGGAAAGACGATAGAGCTTTGCATTGTCGTATTCATACTCTGTTGTCACTCCATTGCCAAACACAACAGATACCATTTTATCCGTGGGGCTGTAATCAATATCGCGTATCACTTCAATAAAGCCATCCACAGTCGCGTTATATAATCCGAAATTACGGCTTTCGCTGGTTTGCAAAATTGAAAGTTCATGGCAACCGCTCGAAGTTTTGGGCTGTGTTCTTTTCCATCCTTCCCGCGCTTCCACGCACACCCTATATGAACCAGAAAACAATCCCACAAATTCATATAGTCCGTTTGCATCCGTCGCCGTTGCTTTGAGAATCTTTCCGTTTCCATCTTTAAGTTCCAAAATTTGGTAGTTCAAATCCGCATCTCCTTCGTTCTTTTCGCCGTCCTGATTTTTATCTTCATACACTCTTCCCTTAATCGAGTAGCTTTGCTGTTCTGTTCCGCTTTTTTGATTTCCAAAGTTGCGCGCGGCATCGGCGTTTTTGACGGAGACAGAATGGCATTTATTGGCGGTTTTTGGAAATACCTGCGTCCATCCAAGTTTCACTTGCTCGCAAAGCAGATAAGTTCCGGGAACAATATCATAAATAAATTCAAAATACCCATCTGTGTTCGTAACTTCCGCAAGCTGTTTTCCATCAGGATATTTCAAGCTCACTTCCCATGAAGGAAGCCCCGGTTCGGTCCCGCTATTCCAGATGCCGTCTCCGTTGACATCTTCAAATGCCATTCCCTTCAACGTGTACACGCGCCCCGCTTCTTTTTCTTTCTTGGCAACTTTTTCGAGCAATCCCCCCGCATTATACTCGTAACGCGCTTGGGCGCCATCAGGATACAAAATGCTGGTCGTGTTGCCCTGCCGATCATATTGATTTGACGTTACATATTCTATGTTATTAACAGTCCGTTTTTCTGCAATAATCTCACCCCGCCCATTATATTCGTACATCGTTTTCACTCCGGGAGCCGTTACCAAGGCAAGCCGCCCGATTCCATCGGTACCCATATCATAGACATTGGTACGCTCGATTCCCGCCGCCGACATAAAATCCTCGCTAAGCAAACGGTTCAATTCGTCATACGTGTACTTCACTTTTTGCCCTTTGGGATTCACGCTTTGTGAAAGGTTACCCGCTGGATCATATATATATGTCCATACGCCAAATATCGTATCCGCGGGAGCATGCAAATCCTCCGCCCTAATTCTTCGTCCCAGCCCATCATACGAGAAATTGCGCACATTGCCCGCGCTGTCTGCCATTCTTACTACATTGCCAAGCCCGTTGTATGCGTATGTCGTAGTATAGATATCTCCACCTTCATATTCTTCAACTTGTGCTAATTGATCATGCGCATCTTTGATCAATCCCTTGATATGATCTTCTGCGTCTATGGTTACTGTCTTCCATTGGTCGTAGGTGTTTGTGGTCACTCCCACACTGTTTTGCACGGTTTTCGCACGCTTCAAAGCGTCATAACTGAAGGTTGCGTACAGATATTCGTCTGCCTTCCTCGAAGTCCAACCCCCGCCCGCATCAAAGTAAGGCAAGGATTCTTTTTCAATCAAGCCGAGGGAATTGTACACAAAATCTTTCACCTTGAAGATATTCTTCTCTTCTGTTTCTTTTCTCTCCTGAATCTTGCGATCGAATCCATCATAATAGATGAAGGTGTTTACGGCATTGGTGGAATCTATGTAGTGGATCTGCTGGATACTGCGCGGGATGCTTGTGTCCCTGTAGGTAGAGGTTTTTTTGGCGACAAGCGTTCCCGAGGAAGAAGGGTCGGGTACTCTCTCTTCTGTTATTCTGCCAAAGCCGTCGTAGGTAGTTTCATATACCCTATTATTGGAGTCTGTAGTTTTTGTTACTTTTCCTGTGGCATAATCATATTCATACATGGCGACATGCCCCTTGGCATTAGTGATAGCTGCCGGATACAGGTTGAAGGCATCATAAGTGTAAGTAATCGTATTATCTCTGGGGTCTTTCTCCTGAATTACCAATCCTAAACTGTTGTATGTTCGCTCAATATCAATATATGAAATCCCTGTCTGCCACGTCTCTTGTTTGGTGAGGTTACCCTTGGTTACGCTTCCCAACCCGAGATTGTCGTAGTAAAACCGATTCTCATGGAGCCTTGAGCCAGTTTGGTCCAATAATTCTTGTGATTGCGCAAGAGATACTATATTTACCGCCGCGTTCAACGCATAACCGATCCGCGTTGTCCTTCTATCGCTTCCTGTATCTATGAAAGTTCCAGTGTTCGTGTCTGCAATTACTTCTCCCCATTCAATCTCCTCGACTACATTTCCGTATAAATCATACGCAAATTCTTCTGCGCTATCTCTATGCGTAGCATTTTCATCCCAATCAAGTTTCGTGATTCGATCTCTTGTTATCAAAAAACGGCCATTGCCTAGATCTCGCTTGCCCCACTTAATGATTTGCGATTTCTGCAACTGATTTGCTTTGTCATACCATTCATGGCGGTACGCCATTCCCTTTTTGCTGATATGGTCTTCAAATTCGCCTTGGGATGAACTTTGAGAATTATCGCTCGCCAACTCGCTTTGATGAAAGTATGTTTTTGTAATGGCAGAATCGTCCTCCACGATTACCTCATGAAATCCCGCATATTCGCGCGTAAATACATTCGCCGAATCATAAAAGTAATGGGGTTGATGATATTCAAAGCTTTTGGTTGATGTCGTATTGAAAACGAGATCCTTATATGTAATCTTATGCAACATCTGGATAACAAAAGGTAATTTATTTGGCAATCCTGCGCTATCGCGATATACATGAGATGGCAAATATCCCACTTCTACCTCTGCGCCAACCATATTATTGATTGTCTTTAGGAGATTTATTTCCGGTCATTGAGCGTAATAAGTAAATTGGAGAGGTCGAAGCGTTGTAGCGCCTGCTTGCGTTGTGATTTCTATAAGCTGTGATGTCGCCGCGTTTCGGTTATCGTATGACAATTCATACTGGCGCATGGTTGTCCAACTTCCTTCAAATTTTTGCAATTTAATATGTCAGAGCAGGAAATTCGTGGCAACAGCGAATCCAGTTTGATAACTTTTAGCCGAGTTTGATTTGGTCATATACTCAAAATCAACACGGTACAAACTCTGCATGTCATTGAAAACATACTCTATCGCATCGAGATATATTTGGCCTTGATCTTTGAAATACGTGTACTCAATTTTATTGCCATTTGAATCCTCTCTCTTTGTGAGCATCCATTGAAACACGCGGGAAGTGTCGTGCGGATCATCCTGACGAGAGGAATCTACCGCACCAAAATAGTATGTAACCCCTTTGGTATCCTGTACGCGCCATTGATTGCCTTCAAAAAAATATTTAGTAAAATCGTTCCCAAACTTTCCCATGTATAAACCGCTTGACGCGTCCACAAGCGTAAGTTCATTGTATGTTCCCGCAATACGCGCGCCAAATTCATTGTTGACGTACATGGCGCTCACGCCCTTTCTTGATGTACGGAATATACTACTCACGCTTAAATCCCATCCATAACCATAAGGTGAAAGAAAATCCTTTTTAAAGCTAGAATAGGTAAGCATAAGTTCTGGAGTAACATTGTTTCTACCTGGAAGAAGCGGAAAAGGAACTTCAAAACGCATTTCCCCAGTAAAAATGTCGTTACTAAATAGATCGTCAAATCCGTGCAGGTTAGCCCAGGGATTATCCTTAGGAGCATAAAGAGGAAGAGCAGGAGAATCCTCTGTCTGCGCCGAAGCTCTTTCGATCGGCAGAGCCAATAAAAACCCGCATGCAATTGCGAGAAACAATATATTCTTCATGTTATGGCACAGTTACCCAGCCAGTCCCGTTGTTCAGATATACTTCATTATGAGCAGGATTGCCTCCAATTTGTTGCAAAGACCATAAAACATCAACCAACCCATCGCCGTTTACATCAACAAGCTGCACTCCATTGTCGTCCCCAGAAGCGACAAATGGTACAGGAATAACCCAACTTTTATCCTCTACCCATGAATTTAATCCAGTATTAAGGTTTACGGAGTTAAAAAAAGTAGTTCCATCGTATTCCGCTCGAAGAATATCGATTAACCCATCGCCATTTACGTCTGCCATTCGATGATCACTTTTGTAAAAACCAAATGGCCCTCCTTTTCCTGTAGAGGTCCATCCCGAGCCGTTATTGAGATAGAGCTCCGAGCCGCCTCCCGGAGGTCCATAGAGAAGATCGGGAAGCCCATCGCCATTTACATCAGCAAATCGGACACCATTGTCAGTTTGCTTTTCAGTTCTCACAAATGACTCCGGTATATACCACGGCTCTCCCGGTTGTGTTTCTCCTTCTCCCCAGGAATCTTCAAAGCGAGCCTCGACTTCTTGCTTTAGTTCGAAAAACGCAATATAACTCACAACGACCACAAGAACAACCGTAAGCGTGTAAGCGCTATATTTGTAAAAATTATATTTGCTCATACGTTATAGCGTTAACTTGTTATATCTTTTATACTCCTTGATTTTATTAGAGACTTTGAATTACGAAACCAGCGCATACAAGGTTTTGAGAGCGTTGGGAGCGCGACTGGCGCGAGCCCCTCACCGTAAGGTGATAGGGGGAGCGCCAGGAATTTTTCAGCAGAAACATATCCGTGTTCTCAAACCCTTGTATGTGCTGGTTTCGTAATTCAAAGAAAGGGTTATCCATATTTCCTACGCGCTTGATATTTACCTTACCAAACATACGTAAATCGTCAATTTAAGAGGACACCCTCCGACAAATTCGTTCTGCGGACGATTTTTCAACAAAAAATAAGGGCGGCTGCGCGCGCAGCCGCCCTTCCGCTTCCTGACAAAATCTTTACATTCCAGATTTCTTTCCCATCATTGCCGAGCATAACTTGCAAATCTGCTTGTGCGTCGCAACCTCATAGACAGCTGAAAGTCCGACCAAAATGTAGATAACTTTAGAAATTGTCGTGTCCTGGCCGCCGAAAAACTTCATGCCAAGGTCCCAACCAAACAATCCTACGAGCAACCAGTTCAACCCGCCGACGATTATCAGCAAGAATGTAACAAAATGAATTTTGTTCATCATACTCCAAAATATAATCATCTGTTATAACCCCGACCTTTTTACCTTTCTATCAAAAAGATATTTATTTATTATACCAAACAACAAAACTCGATAACAGTCATAGAGAAAAATCTTTAGAAAGATTGTCTATTTCCTCTTACTTCTCTTCCTGCGGGTTGCGGCTCGATCATATCGCCGCTTGCA
>Ga0155233_137_pt1 | contig 12739 bp, 11 predicted proteins | sample RifCSPhighO2_02_FD_106201 | JGI IMG/M metagenome (GOLD analysis project Ga0155233, IMG submission 106201) | Candidatus Wildermuthbacteria bacterium RIFCSPHIGHO2_02_FULL_45_25
AGATTATCTGGAAAGGACAATCATGTTTTCAAATTGTGGCGCAGAGAAGCAAGCAAGAGCAGGTGAAAATTGTTACCGATCCCTTTGACCCTGTAATGATGGGGTTAAGGATTTCTCCTTTGGAAGCGGATATTGCGTTGATTTCGCATGGTCATCCAGACCATAACAATTTGAAGGCGCTTAAAACAGAAGCGTTTGTTATCTCAAATCCTGGTGAATATGAAGTCAAGGATGTTTTTGTATATGGCATTTCTTCTTTCCACGATGATGCGCAGGGCAAAGAACGCGGGCTGAACACGATCTATACGATTGAAACTGAAGGTATTCGGATTTGCCATCTGGGAGATCTCGGCCAGCATGAACTTACAAACGAACAGATTGAAAAAATCGGAACCGTCCATATCTTAATGATTCCGGTGGGCGGGGAATACACGATTGGAGCTAAGGAAGCGGTAAAAATTGTGCATCAGATTGAACCCGAAATTGTGATTCCCATGCATTACGCCGTAGCTGGATCGAAAGTGAAATTGGAAAAAATAGATGCGTTTTTGAAAGAAATGGGAGTGAAAGAAGCGGTGCCCCAGCAAAAATTTATCGTGAAAGAAAGGGATTTGGGTAAAGAAGAAGTGCAGGTGATAGTGTTAGAACCTTGAATGTATATCATGATATATACATGAAGCAGATGCTGGAAAACATTCGAAATCTTTCAGAATTCAAAAGGAAAATCGTCCTTTTTGGAATAACTGCGTTAGTGGCATTGGGATTGGTTGTGTGGTGGGTCGTATATGTGTGGCAGCAGGTGAAAAGTGTGCAAGAGAATTCCGCGGGGAATGTGCAGTTTCCCAGTTTCCCATCCCAAGGATCAGATGTTTCAGAAGAACTCAATGCGTTCAAAAATGAGCTGCAAAGGGAATTTCAACCCGCTTCGGAGGAGCATCCTTTTCCCGCTTCCCAAGAAACGAATAATCCTATGTAAAGCAAATAAGGTATGGCAAAAGAAGAAGAAAAACCGTTTATTGCTATTGGAAGCGTAAAGCCGCGTGAAATTACCGAAGAAATGCGGGCCTCGTATTTGGACTACGCGATGTCCGTGATTGTGGCGCGGGCGTTGCCGGATGTTCGCGACGGCTTGAAGCCGGTTCATCGGCGCATTCTTTTTGCCATGCACGAAGATGGTTTAAGTCATAATGCTCGATATCGAAAGTCTGCCAATACCGTCGGATTGGTGCTTGCGCGTTTCCATCCGCATGGAGACTCGGCGGTATATGACGCGATGGCTCGCATGGCGCAGGATTTTTCGATGCGTTACCCCTTGATTGATGGTCAAGGAAACTGGGGATCTGTTGATGGAGATCCGCCGGCCGCGCAACGGTACACGGAAGCAAAAATGTCCCGCATGGGAGAAGAGCTCCTGCGAGATATTGGAAAAGACACGGTGGAGTTTGTGGAAAACTACGACGGAACGAGAAAAGAGCCGACTGTATTGCCTTCACCCGTTCCCCAACTTTTACTGAATGGAACGCTTGGCATTGCGGTGGGAATGGCAACGAGCATTCCTCCTCATAACCTGAATGAATTGCTGGATGCTTTGGAGCATTTGATTGAGAATCCCGAGGCCACGACCGAGGATTTATTCCAATTTGTAAAAGGGCCGGATTTTCCGACAGGCGGCATTATCTACAACCGAAGAGAAATTATCGAAGCATATTCTCAAGGGAAAGGGCCGATCGTCATACGAGGGAAAGCAGAAATTTCAGACGAAGAAAAAGGCAAAACGCAGATTATTATCACCGAGATTCCCTATCAGGTAAACAAAGCCAGTTTGGTGGAGCAATTCGCAAAGCTCGTGCAAGAGAAGAAAATAGACGCGATCAAAGATATTCGAGACGAGTCTGATAAAGACGGTATGCGCATTGTGTTCGACTTGCAGAGAGACGCCCAGCCGCAGAAAATCTTAAACCGTTTGTATAAGTTTTCTGATTTGCAAAAATCGTTCCATCTGAACATGATTGCCTTGGTGGACGGCATTCAGCCCAAAGTGCTTTCGTTGTCGGAAATGCTTGTGTATTTCCTGGCGCATCGCAGGCAGGTTGTGTATCGGCGCACGAAATATGACTTGGATCGCGCGAGAGAAAGAGAGCATATTTTGGAAGGATTGGACAAATGTTTGGCGAATTTGGACGAAGTAATCCGCATTATCCGCGGGGCTGATGACCGCGAAGACGCCAAAACCAAATTGATGGCGCATTTTCGATTGTCGGAAGCGCAAACAAACGCGATTTTGGATATGCGCTTGGCGCAGCTGGCCAAATTGGAGCGCAAGAAAATTGAAGATGAATTAAAAGAAATTCGCGCAAAAATTCAGGAATTGGAAGCGATTTTGAAAAGCCCCAAGAGAATTGATCAGGTTGTGCGGGCGGAGTTTCAGCAAGCGAGAGAACTGTTTGGCGACGAACGCCGCACCAAAGTTCATGTGCAGGCCCTGGGAGAAATCGCGGAAGAAGACCTTATCCCGCAGGAGGAAACAATTATTACGCTTACGCAGGGAGGATATATCAAGCGTATTAACCCTGAAACCTACCGGATCCAAAAACGCGGCGGGCGAGGACTTATGGGTATGAAAACCGTATCGGACGATATCGTCGAACACTTTATTTCCGCTCAAACGCACGACTATTTGATGCTGTTTACGGATTCCGGGAAAGTATTCCGAACGCCGGTGTACGAGATTCCCGAAGGCGCGCGCGTTGCCAAGGGCCGCGGGTTGCTGAATTTCCTCGAGATGAGCTCTGAAGACAAAGTTATGTCTATGTTTGCTTTGGGGAAAAAAGACGCTGAAAAAGGCATGAAGTATCTTGTCATGGTTACCAAAAACGGCGTTATGAAAAAATCTTCGCTGGAAGATTTTCAGAACGTTCGCAAATCCGGGCTTATCGCGATTTCTCTCAAACAAGGCGATGCCTTGCGAGGAGTGCGAAAGACGAGCGGGGAAGACGAAATTATTTTAACGACAAAAAAGGGTCAATCCATTCGTTTTCGCGAGAAGGATGTTCGATCAATGGGAAGAACCGCGGCCGGCATTCGGGCAATCCGATTGAAGAAAGGAGATGAAGTGGTTGGCCTGGAAGTTATTTCCAAGGGAGCAGATGAGGACAAGCAAAATCCGGTCTATGTCTTGGTCGTAATGGAAAACGGGTACGGCAAACGCACGGATTTGAAAGAATATCGTTTGCAAAGCAGAGGCGGGTCTGGCATTAAAGTGGCCAACCTTACCTCGAAAACAGGCGAGTTGGTGTACGCGAAGGTATTAGCCATAGACGACGTGGATTTGATTGTGATTTCCCGCAAGGGAACCGTGATTCGCACGGAGATTGCTTCGATCGCAAAGATTAGCAGATCTACGCAAGGTGTGCGCATTATGCGTTTGGAGGAGGGAGATAAAGTGGCTTCCGCGGCGTGTGTATAACCTTGATGTACGGATCGGTCAATAAAGGTTACGATAAAGTATGAAATTTTTGGGAATATTTTTTGTCGGAGTTTTCTTGCTTGCGGTGTTGCTTGCGCCTTCTTTGTCTTTCGGAGCTGCGTGCGACGCGTGTGATGCGGATGGTATCTGCGGCGAGGGATTTACCTGCCGCGGCGGAGATTCGGCAACAGGAGATGTGTTGGAAGGGGTTTGTCAGCCCAAAGATGGCGCCGCGTTTTGTCCGGTGATTCCAGAAACTTCTTTGATTGGGTTGATCAACAAAATGATAGATTTTATCTTCTGGGTGGCGACCATACTTTTCCCTTTTCTTGTGGTGTTCGCGGCGTTTCAATTTATTATTGCGGCGGGAGATCCTGCCAAAATCAAGAAGGGACGAGATATGCTTTTGTGGGCAAGCATCGGATATGGCGTGATTTTAATTTCCAAAGGGCTCATCTTTGTATTTCGAGATATTATAGGGATTAAAGGGGGATAAATGCGGAATATGCGTATGTTTCACCGCTTCTCAACGTCAGTCTGGTTTCTTGCTTTTTTGTGCACAGCTTTGCTTGCTGTTTTTTCTTTTCGCTTTTTTGATGTTCAAGCCGTAGAAGCCGCGGCGGATTTTACGGTTGGATCGGTGAATCCTGTGTCGGCGCAAGAAGGGGTAGCGCCTACGCCCAAGTTTTACACAGAAGTATCGGTCGGCGGAAGCGAGTCTGTCAAGTCGTGCGCGTTGCATGTTGATGGATTTTCGCAAGGGGCAATGGTGAATCAGACGACGGGAATGTCTTTCACGGTTGATGCGTGCGCGCCTGAAAATACATGCGTAGCAGAACATCCCACGTACCTATTTCCCGCGGGAAGCGTGGGAACACATTCTGCGTTTGTGCGATGCGCGAGCGATAGCGCAACGGCGGACGGAACTCCTGTTTCGATTATCGTGAGTCTTGCAGATGGAGGAGGAGATGGTGGGGGAGATGGAGGAGCGCCCGATGGAAAAAAATGCGATGAGAAAGATGAAGTCGGAGCAGGGGTGATTCGATTCCGCAATCCTTTGTGCGTGGACTCTTTTGAGGGATTGCTTGATACGCTCTTGAATTTTATATTTTGGATTGCAACTGCGTTAACGCCGGTGTTGGTGTTGCTTGCCGCGTTTCACTTCTTGACTGCCGCGGGGAGTCCAGATAAAATTAAGAAAGCGAGAGACATTTTATTGTGGACGATTATTGGATACGGAGTGATTGTGCTTTCAAAAGGGATTGTCGCGGTTTTCAAAGAAATTTTCGGGATTTCAGGATCGTGAGATGACTTATCTGAATAGAAAGGTCGGTTCATAGAATAATTATTTCTTCCACTGTATGATGAAAAAATTTCTTGGTATTAGTTTGATTCTTGCGGTTTTGTTTGGAGGTATGGGGATGATGGGTATGGCGAATGTCGTGCTGGCGCAAGTGGTGGATGATCCAGTAGCGCCAGGAGCTGCATGCGATATAACCGCAGACTGTGGCGATGCAAGTTTGATCTGTGAGGGAGGAGATCCTGCAACTCCTGCTATCAAAGAAGGTGAGTGTAAAGAAAGGGCAGATGGCGGAGGTGGGCGTTTTGTGTCTCCTGGAGGGGAGGAGACTCCGACTGGCTTGCTTAATAGCGTTACCGATCTGCAAAACTTGATCAACACGATTACCAACTGGTTCTTCTTTATTTTAATTACGGTTGCGGTTATCTTTATCATTCTTGCGGCAATGCAGTTTATCACCGCCGGAGGAGATTCCGCCAAAGTATCTGAAGCAAGGTCAAAGCTTATCTGGGCGGCAGTGGGTATTGGGATCGCGGTTTTGGCAAAGAGTATTCCCGTGCTTGTGAAGAGTTTGTTGGGAGTAGCTGCGTCATAATTGTGAAATATTTCGGCTCTGTTTCAACTCCTCACGTTAAAAGTGAGGAGTTGTGGTTGTAAAAGATGTACGGGTTTGTTTGAGATAAAAGTAAGAGATTACTTTTTTTGAAATGAAAAAGCGGCAGGTATTTCACTGCCGCTGATTTTACGGTATCTGGTCATATATTCCCCACCAGATATGGTCTGGAAGCTGTTGCAGGAAAGGATTCCATTTCTGCAACAACTTGAGAGTCGCGTCCTTTGTGGGGAGTACGCATGTGTCGGGAATGCTCACATGCGTTGATTTGAAGAACTTCGCGCCAGCAGGGCATTCAAATAGAGGTCCTGGCTGGGCGAAACGCTCTACTTGAAACTCGCTTTGAATTTGCCGAACTCGGAACATGATCAGTGGGTATGGTTCTTTGGCGTCTTTTGCTTTGGGTGGCCACCATGCCCAAACCCCTTGGAAGGGGACCATTTTTTGATAAATGGTCCATGTCCCTCCGGTTGGTAATACATGTCCGGGAAATTCCTGTACATCAATTTTGGCATTCCGCAGCCACTCCATAGCTTGCAGAATAGGGAAGTAATAGATGTAAGGTTCGCCGATGGCATTGGGAGGAATCATGATCCCGCCTGCTGGCGCGAGCACGGGGACGATATCTCTGCGGTACCATACCCGAAACTGCATTTCTCCTGCTCCTTGGCTGATTGCCATCGTGAGCATAGGGGACGGCGGTTTTTCCCAGTTCGTCGGCATTATGGTTGATGTTGGAGCTGGCGTTGGAAGAATGCCAACTCCTGGCGTTGTGTCAACTGGTTGGATTGGGAGAAAAGGTGTCGGTGTTGTTGTATCGGAGATTTTTGGAATTCTCCACGAGAAAGATACGGATGATTTCCCGTCTTTCTCGCGGTATACCACTCGGATAGTATGGAATCCCTCTGGGATTACAACCGCCACTTCCACCTTTTCATTGGCATGGTCAGCCCACGCATTAATGAGTAGTTGGTTGTCAAACCAGACTGCCCCTCCCTCATCGGATGTAATGCTGAAGATGTATTCTCCCGTAAGGGAGAATATCCCATCCCACTGACAAGAAAAATTATCGGCTGCGATTGCGGGATCCGGAGATCCGGTCCCCCATGTATAATTTATCGTTGTCTCTTTCCGGATGAAGGCGACCGGATTTCGCAATCCGTCATTATTGTAACACTTCATTGTCCATACCCCGGGTTGCGGGGTGGGTGTTGGGAACGGGGTGGGTGTTGCTGTAGGCGTTGGGATAGGAGTTGAAGTGGGTGGAGGTGTTGGCTTGGGTGTCGCGGTGGCAACGATTGGAGTTGCTGGCCTTCGCGGAAGAGCTGCTGGTGTGGGTAGCGTGGTGCCGTTATCCCAGAACGTAATTTTTTGCCAGAGTCCTTCCCGTTGGGCTTGATCGATGTGGCCCTGCTTGGGGGCAGGGCTAGAACACATAATACTGGCCCAAGCCGCCAAACCCCCGACGGCGAGTATAACGAGTATAAATAGAAGAAGCTTTTTCGGAAATACTAGACGCTTTTTCATAGACCCTCCCTGCCCTTGTGGGGCATATAGCACTTTGAATTACGAAACGAGAACATTATGGGTTTTGAGAACGTTGGGAGCGCGACTGGCGCGAGCACCAGAAATTTTTCAGCAGAAAAATATCCGTGTTCTCAAAACCTCATAATGTTCTCGTTTCGTAATTCAAAGATAGTATATAATGTACTGGTCTAAAGTATAGCATATATTCTTACGGATGTCAACTTTTGCGGCAAAATTAGAGAAGGGGATACAGAGGAAAAAATTGAATCTCTCGATTATTCAGTATAGAATTGAAGCAAGATAAAATGAGTGTCTGAATCTTCAAATGCCTTGGTGGCGGAACTGGCAGACGCGCAGGGCTTAGGACCCTGTGGGGTAACCCGTGAGAGTTCGACTCTCTCCCAAGGCACATTCGCCATCTATGAAAAAATTTCTTACCATTGTTCGGGCGTTTTGGCAGAGATCACTGACCTACCGCTTTACTATTCTTTCGTACCGGTTAGGGGAGATCGGGGAAACTATTGTGCTGATTTTGATGTGGAGTGCTGTATATGAGGGTCAGGGAGAGGTTATCAAGGGATTTACCCTTCAAGAAATGATGACATATATTTTGGTTGGAAATTTTTTCAATGTGCTGATCCGCAACTTTTTAGCCGAAGTGGTGGGCCGTGATATTCGGGAGGGGCGGCTCTCGATGTTTTTGGTGCGGCCCATGGGATATTTCAGCTACATTCTTTCACAGGAAGTCGGCCGAATTTCGGTTTCCACCATGATGTCAGTTTTGTCCCAAGCCATTGTGATCGCGTTCTTTTGGCGCGCTTTTCTATGGAATTTCGATCTCTTGTATCTTCTTGTTCTTGTCTTGATGCTTTTGTTGGCATTTTTTACGGAATTACTTCTTTCGTTTCTTGTGGGACTGGTTGCCTTCTGGATAGATGAGATAGATGGAATATACTCCACGATCGAGAGGGTAAGAAGATTTTTTTCAGGAGGATATTTTCCTTTAAGTTTGTTGCCTGCGGCATTGGCGCAGATAAGTTTCTTTTTGCCTTTTTCGTATTCGTTTTTTGTTCCCGCGCAATTGTATCTCAAAAAAATTGATCTGATGACGGGGTTGCAAGGACTTGCAGTTCAGACGGCGTGGATTCTTTTGTTGCTTCTGGCGATTCGACTTGTGTGGAAAAGAGGATTGCGCAGATATGAAGGAGTTGGGATTTAGCGCAATAATGCTGATATGATCTATCAAAACGCTTATGGCGGCAATTGAAGTCAATAATTTATCAAGGGCGTATGAATATTATCGAAAAGAACCCGGTGTTCTTGGTTCTTTGAAGGCGTTTGTGCATCGCGAAAAACTGTATGCGCACGCGGTAAGCGATGTGAGTTTTTCGGTGGAAGAAGGAGAACTCGTTGGTTTTTTGGGGCCCAATGGAGCTGGCAAGACAACAACGTTGAAGATGCTCTCTGGAATTTTACATCCGAGCGGTGGTGAGGCAAAGGTATTAGGATTTACTCCTTACAAGCGCGAGAAAGCGTATCAGAAGCAATTCGCGCTTGTGATGGGACAAAAAAATCAGTTGGTTCCGGACTTGCCGGCCATGGAGACGTTTATTCTCAATAAAGAAATTTATGAAATTTCAGACAACGATTTTCACAAACAGTCGGAAGAATTGATCGAACTTTTTGATATTCGGGATATCTTGGATATTCAGGTAAGGAAACTTTCGCTTGGCCAGCGGATGAAATGCGAACTTGTCGCCGCGTTGCTACATCAGCCCAAAGTGCTGTTTTTAGACGAGCCGACCATTGGGTTGGATGTGGTAGCGCAGAAAAATATTAGGGATTTTCTCAAGAAATACAACGAAAAGAAAAAGATCACAATTCTGATTACCTCTCATTATATGGAGGATATCAAGGAGCTTTGCGAGAGAGTGATTATTATCAATAAAGGAAAGAAGATTTTTGATGGAAAGCTCAAAAAACTTATTGAAGATTATGCTCCTTATAAATTGATTAAGGTTACGTTTACGGGGGAAGGGGTGGAGAAATATACCGTAGAAGCATTTGGGACAATTGAGGAATTTTCTCCCTATAGTTGCGCAATAAGAGTAAAAAGAGAGGAAGCCAAACAAACTGCCATTCGTCTCTTGTCATCGCCCCTTCCCGTAGACGATATTCTCATTGACGAGATGAAGGTGGATGACGTGGTGAGAAAGATTTTTAGCGAATCTTAAGGGATAAAAGTGCCCCATCGCCCGGAGTATTTTTATGAGATATTCCTATTTTTTGAGTATATTCACTTTTCTGCTGCGCTCTCGTTTCATTTTGGGAAGGCGGAGCGTGAGAACCCCGTCTTTCATCATGGCCTGTGCGCTTCGCACATCCACTTCTTCGGGCAAGAAAACCTGCCGGGAGAAAACACCCCAAAAACATTCCTGGTGGAAATATTGTTTGTCGTCAGTCTCTTCGGGGTTGTTCCGTTTTCCGCGCAACGTAACCATGTCGTTTTCAATGGTAACGTCCAAATCTTCAGGCCGAATGCCCGCGATCGCAGACTGGATAACAATATCCTTGTCGGTTTGGTACACGTCAATGGCGAGTTCTCCTTCGGGCTCAAACCAATTGGTCTCTTCATTGAGGGTTGTTTCATCGGTAAGGATTTCTTCTTGAGAAGTATCTTCTTGGATTTGCACTTTTGTGGCGGAAGAATCTTTTTCTGAAAGAGGTTGAGAGGCAGGATCATCGGCGGTTTTTAATTCTGGTTCCTGTTGGAATGATTGTTTTTGTTTGAAGATGGAAATTTTCATGGGAATGATGAGTTAAGTTATGAAGTTGTGCAAAGACCTTTTTGGCTTCGTACTTGCTGGAACAAATAGGAGATGATCAATCCGAGTATCGCAAGCGGGAACAAGGGAAGTAGAAGCTGGAATATGCCAAGAGATCCGAGAGTGGTGATATATACGTCAAAGAGTCCGTGAAGGATGACCGCAATTGCCAATCCGCTCCAGAAAAACAGTCTTCGTTTGTTCTCATGTTTTTGAGAAAGAATAATAAAGTATCCCCACAGTGCGGACATTAAAGCGTGAAGGAGAATTGCCTCTCCAAAACGCAGGATATTCACAAAGAAGATATCGGGCAGAGAATGGTCTGCAATGAGCTTGAAAATAAGCAGGATGTTCTCGAGAGCCGCAAAACCAAGTGCGGAGATTACCATGTAGAGCATGACGTCTAATGGCTCATCTAACGCGGAATCTGACAATGCGCCCATTCGCACCACTATATATTTTAACAGTTCTTCGACGAGGGCTACGGCGAATACATAATAAAGGGCAAGAAAGATAAAAGTTTTCGGGTCGAAAAATGAGGAGAGAAATCCTTCCAAAGAGTTTTCAACGAAAATGGCGGGGATGGTGATAAGAGTGCCAAACAAAAAAATCTTAATAACCATGCGGTTGGGCTCTGGATGCCTGTCTTTGCGGAGATAAAATGAAAGCCAAATCAAACTGGGAGTTAATGCAAAAAGAAAAAGCAGGGGATAGCTCATAAAAGATAAAGTTGCGCAAAACCAGGGGCTAGAGAATCGGCCATTGCTCCACCATGAGCAATTGTTTCCTCTGAAGGATAGGAAGATGTTGATATATCTCTTCCGTGACAAAAGGAGTAAAGGGATGCAAGAGTTTCAGGAGAGTGGTAAGGATGGCAAGCAAAAGCCATTGGGTGGAAATCTTCTCTTCTCCTGTGCTTTGCCGGAACGCAGGTTTACTCTCTTCTATGATAACATCTGCGAAGCGATGCCAAAAGTAGTGATAGAGTTTTTCCCCAGCTAGATACAGCCGGAAGTTTGCAATATCTTGCGTGGTTTCTTGGCTAAGTTTTTTCAGCTCTTCAAGGAGCTGTTCCTGCTTTGGGGTGAGTTGCGGTTTTTTTGCCAAATCAACTTCACCTTCGGTGTTAAGAAGAATAAATCGCGAAACATTCCAAATTTTGTTTGTGAAATATTTGTATCCGCGCACTTTGTCTTCGGAAAGTTTGATATCGTTGCCCGGAGCAGCTCCAATAATGAGAGAAAGCCGCGTGGCATCAGCCCCATATTTTTCTATCATGTCGAGAGGATTGATAATATTCCCCAGAGATTTGCTCATTTTTCTGCCTTGGTCGTCTCTTACGAGGCCGTGCAGATAGACATTGCGAAATGGGACGTTTCCCGTGTGGTATCCTGCCATTAAAATCATGCGGGCAACCCAGAAGAACAAAATATCGTAACCGGTTTCCAATACGGTTGTGGGATGATATGTTTTGAGGTCTTGTGTTTGTTCGGGCCAGCCAAGTGTGGAAAAAGTCCAAAGCCCGGATGAAAACCATGTATCTAAAGTGTCGGGATCTTGCTCCCATTTTTCGCCTTCGGGCGCTTGGACTCCAGCGTATGTTTCTTTGTCACGATACCACACCGGAACTCGATGCCCGTACCAAATTTGCCGGCTAATGCACCAGTCGCGCAGGTTATCAATCCAGTGATAATATGTTTTTTCAAAGCGTTCGGGCAGAATAGCAATCTGTTTGCTTTCCACGGTTTTGCGTATCAACTCTTTAAGCGTGGTTTCGCTTTCGGAGGGAATGGCAGGGATATGGGATTCTTTAAGGGTAAATGGTTTGTTAACTGCCACAAACCACTGTTCTTTAATTTGCGGTTCAATAATTCCGCCACCTCTGCTGTTGGTTGCCAGGCGATGCGTGTATTTTTCGTCAATATGATCCACCAATCCTTTGTTTTGGAGTTTCTCAACAATCAGTTGGCGCGCTTTTGAAATATGCAGACCTGCGAATTCACCGGCTATGGGTAAAAGCTTTCCTTGAAAATCAATGATTTGTTGTTTATCTAACCGATGGCGTTGAGCAATATCAAAGTCGGTAGCATCGTGCCATGGAGTAATGGTCATCGCGCCAGTTCCAAATTCCATATCAACGGCTGTGTCTTTGATAACCGTTGCGGTAATGGGGCCGTTTATCCATTCCACTTGAAGTTGTTGCCCATGCTTATATTGCTTGTAGCGGTTGTCGTCTGGATGCAGTACCACGTATTTGTCTCCGAATTTTGTTTCAGGACGGCTGGTTCCAATAACAAACGGGCCGTATTTAAGATAGTAGAATTTTCCTTGTTCTTCAATCCATTCAATCTCATCGTCTGATACAGTGGTTTGCATTTTGGGATCCCAGTTCACGATTCTTGCACCTCGATAGATAAGCCCGTCGTCATGCATTCTCTTGAATGCGGTGCGCACTGCCATGTTCCGTTTGTCGTCGAGCGTAAATGCTTCGCGGGTCCAATCCAATGACGACCCCATCTTGCGCAGTTGATGGATAATGGTATCATGGCTTTCTTTCGCAAACGCTTCAACGAGTTTTAGAAATTCTTCGCGGCCCAAATCACGCCGAGTTTTTTTCTCTTTTTTGTACAGATCGCTTTCCACTTTTGCCTGGGTGGCAATGGCGGCGTGATCGGTTCCCGGAATCCACAACGTCTTTTTGCCTTGCATGCGGGCGGCGCGGATTAAAATATCTTCAATCGCAAGCATGGCGGCGTGCCCCATGTGAAGGGTTCCGGTTACGTTTGGAGGAGGAAGGACGATAGAATAGGATTCTGCGTTCGGTTTGGCGATGCCTTTTTTTACGCAAACATCCGGATTAAAAAATCCGCTTTCTTCCCACATTTTGTATATGCGGTCTTCGGTTTCTTTGGAGTTGTATGCTTTGGCTATTTCTTTCATATCTTTGAATTACGAAACCAGTACATTATGAGGTTTTGAGAACACGGATATTTTTCTGCTGAAAAATT
>Ga0155233_108_pt1 | contig 10669 bp, 10 predicted proteins | sample RifCSPhighO2_02_FD_106201 | JGI IMG/M metagenome (GOLD analysis project Ga0155233, IMG submission 106201) | Candidatus Wildermuthbacteria bacterium RIFCSPHIGHO2_02_FULL_45_25
CGATAAGTCCTGATTTCCCCCCACAAAACCAATGGGCGGCACTTCGTGCCGCCCACCGATTCGGCGGTCAAAAACCGGAAAGTCTAATTCTGGAGCGGGTGATGGGAATCGAACCCACGTACTCTGATTGGCAACCAGATGCACTACCATTGTGCTACACCCGCAAGTTTTGTCTAAGATTCGGCCCGCGAATCTTAGACAAAACTTGCGTCCAGCGCCGCGGAGCAAAGCTGGATACATGAAAACTTGAGTTCTTTGAACCGAGGTTGACTTGTGCCTGGGAGGTGAGTTGAACACCTGACGCTCGCCTCTTCAGGGCGACGCTCTACCGCTGAGCTACCCAGGCATTATTTCTAAAGGATGAATGGCTTTTCGTTGTTTCTGAAGATAAGGCAATCCATACTCCTTATCTTGTTCAAGGGCTTGCTGTATGGTACGATATTTTCTGGGTAAAAACAAGAGATTGTCTTGATAATACATGGTTTTGGCAAGGGTTTTGCTGTCGCCTTTCGTATATTCAAGATTACATACGCCAGTCCCTTTGTGGAGGTAACCTTTCACCTTATACTGACAGGAAAGGCATTCTTTCAGCCAAGTAATAAAATGCTTACTTGCAGAGGCAAACGACATTTTAAATCCAAAACTTTTGGGCCATCTTATATCACGAAATGTATAAAATGTGCCATCTCCATCGTATACTCCTCGAAGAAAATCAGGGAAGAATCTTACGGGCACATCTACCATCTGTATAATTTTTGATTTTGCTGGCATGAGGCCAATATCCAAGAGAAACTGATAAAATAACTTGTCTCCAAACGATAAAAAGAAATACTTCTTTTCTTTCTCCCCTCCACGAGCATGAGGGATTGGCCGATTAGTAATTTGTAATGCCTTTTTGAAAATATTAATAAGCTCAATTTCTTTTGATGAAAAACAGATATGTCTTTGATCAGATGAGAGATTCCCGTCCGAAGTGAGAAGCCCAATTGCGTAAGCAAAGTTTGAATTCCATTGTATGCGTATTTTCCCTTGATTTGGTCTGCTCATAGGTATCTTTTCATTGAGATTGTAACAAAATCAGCGAGATGAAGCAACTCTGCAAAGAAAAATATTCGGAGACGACATGTCGTCTCCGAATTTTCATTTGCTATGCTTGATTGGCGATTGCGGCGAAATAGTTTTCAATCACCTCTCGGTAGGTGTTTTCAAATTCAAAATCGGGTGTGTCCTCTCTGCTTATCCATCGGGATGCCCGATGCTCTTTGCTTAAGATAATTTCTCCGCTTTTGAAGATACACCGATATCCGGCGAGCAGAAGGGGAATAGGATACGATAGGTTTGGCAGACGAATCCATAGGGTAAATGGCTGTTCGATTTGAACAACCATATCTGCTCCGAGTTCTTCTGATAGTTCGCGAAGCAATGTGGTTTCGGGTGTAGTTTCTCCTTGCTGGATTTTTCCTCCCGGTAATTCCCAAAGTCCCTCGGGGTCTTGGAGAATAAGGAGTTGGCCTTGTTCATTGCGGATAAATGCCTTGATGCCCACATAGAAACTTTGATCAGGTATGCGCATAAAACCTCCTCAATTTGTCTTCTGAATCGGTCGGGCAAAAATCGGAAAGTTTATCTTGGTGGGCGATGAGGGGCTCGAACCCCCGACCTTCTCGGTGTAAACGAGACGCTCTGGCCAACTGAGCTAATCGCCCGCGAATTATGGGAATTTAAAATCCAGAAAAGAGAATCAATTTGTATCAATTATGCTTTTCGATTTTTGAGACTGTATATTTCAGCCATTGACCTGCCGGGTCAATTTCAAAAGAAAAGCTGTATTCGGGATGTTTTGCTTGAATTTTTCCGCAGATTTGATAAAGCTCATCAGGAGTGGCTGCTTCTGTAAAATAGACAGGTTTCCCATCCACGCGCTCAATGATATCAAGTTTTCCATCTGGTTGAATGCGGAAAGTTTCAGAATAAGGGTTAATGGCCCGCAGTATATCTTCGAACAGATAGCCAGGATCTTTTTCGATAGCATCTCTAACTTTCTTTTCTTCTTTCTTTTTTTCTTCCTCCTCTCTGCGATGTGCCGTTTCAGTTGTTTCGCCAGGGCGAAATTCTACGCGCGCAAAGGAGGAATTAGAATGTGATGGGCCGAGTGAGGATCCCCCCATAACAAAATTATCTCCTTCTACTTTTGGAGTTAGTCCTTCTTCCAAGGGTCCTTCTTTGAATGGATTTTCAGGAGCCATTTTTTAAAAATTATGTTTATTATTTCCTATGGTGCTCTATTCTTGAATTAGTCCGAACCGCTTTCGCCGCCTGCGGCGGCGAGGAATTCCCTCCGCGAAAATTCGGAAAGGCGGCGGAGCCGCACCGCTGATTCAGTAGAATCACCTCATTTAGAAAAATGACCTACTGGGTGCTGGGTGACAATTTCAAGTTTTTCTTTGGCGGCATTTAAATCAAGATTTCACTATTTCACTTTTAGTGAAGAAAGAATTTTTACAAAAAATTCTTTCTCTTGATTCGGAGGAATGATGTCGGAAAGATTGAGATATGTTTGGTAGTCTCCGTTGATGGGACTAAATTCGGAGATAAAGGAGCGATTAACAACCAAAGTCTTGGTCGATGACATTGGAAAATAATAAGTGTATCGTCCACATCCTTCTGCGCCACTTGTTATCTGAAATCCGTTCAAGGAGCCAGCGTTAAACCTGTCAATGAATCCTTCGGACAATTTGAGGGTATTGTTCTCAAAAAAATTCTTAACAACATAGTCTGAACCTTCGTTAGTTTGCACCGCATCTTTTAAATTCTTATTAGAAACCATGAGAGAAACACCGAAGTCAGAAAGTTTTACTAGTGGCGGTGCGTCGCCCTTAAAATCACATGGGTTAGTATGTTTGTAAACAATGGAGTGATTTAGAGTAATAGTTTCTCCCTCTTGTTTCGCTGAAATTAAAGATGGATATTCAAATTCAAGAGAAGCACCAGAATACTTTTCCCATCCTTGGTTATTGGTCTGAGACGACGGAGGAGGGGTTTGAGTGGTATTTACTGGCGGAGTCTGCTGTGGGGGAAGATTATTTGACGTTTGGGTTTCGCTTGTTGGAGTTGGCGACTTCTTCACTAACGCAAAATATCCAACCGCTCCAGCGAGAATGACTACTAAAACTATCAAAACAATATTTGCAAAACCTTTTTGATTGTTCATATCCATATGTTTATTAGTTAATAATTTTCGACTTTATGATTAAAAAATTTTCTTCCCCCCCAAAATGCGAAATCGTGAATTCGTTTTTACCCCCAAAATTGAATACGAATTAGTCGCCGAGCGAGGCGAGGCGAACCTTTCAAGCTTGCAATTTCCTACGTGGTGCGCGGGAGAGGAGTTGAACCTCCAAGCCCTTACGGGCGCTACCACCTCAAGGTAGTGTGTTTGCCGTTTCACCACCCGCGCGTGGCTAATGGTTCAAGTATAGCAGAAATATTATTCTTTTCCTTTTTCCTCGATAGGAGTTTCTGTAGATGGAGATTCTTCCGATGTTGCTTGCTTTTGGATATCTGCAATTTGAGCTGCAGGGGACTGGGAATGTTTTGCGCCTCCCATCACTTTTGCTTTTAATCTTGCTTTGCGTCCTTTTGCATCTCGAAGATAATACAATTTTGCGCGGCGGACTTTCGATCGCTTTACCACTTCGATTTTTTCAATCACGGGAGAGTGCAAGGGGAAGATGCGCTCCACGCCTACTCCGCTGCTAATTCTGCGCACAGTAATGGTCCCGGTAATACCTGTGCCATGCTTCTCTGCGATTACAATGCCTTCAAAAAGCTGAATACGCTCTTTGTCTCCTTCTTTGATGCGTTGATAGACACGAACAGTGTCTCCGGGCCGAATATCAGGAATATTTTCTTTTAAAAACGGTCGAAGCAATGATTGGATGTTGAGATTCATACGTTTAATTTTAGGGGTTTCAATGTGAAATTGGATTGAGTTTTGCAAGAGTTTCCTTTAAATCTGCGGGAAGCTCGGCAGTAAATTCTTTGATCGTTCCATCAGGGTAGGGGACTTTGAGAGACGAAGCGTGCAGAAATTGCCTCTGAAGCCCCTCGGGTGTCGGCTGATTTTTAAATTGATACAGCTTGTCTCCCGCTAAAGGATTTCCCAAGAAGGCCATGTGCGCTCTGATTTGATGCTTTCTTCCGGTTTTGGGAAAAGCTTTCACTAAAGTATATTTGTTGCCTTTTTTGTCTTCGTATCGTCCGCGAAGCTCAAATTCTGTGGTTGCTTCTCTTGATCCTGGAGGAATATTTTCGCTCCATGGGCTTGCCTTTTGTTTTCTTCGGTCAGATGGGGAACGGCTCATCAACGTGTGGATTGTTCCTTTTTCCTGCTTGATGGAGCCCGCAGCCAGACAAATATATTGTTTTTCTACTTTGCGTTCTGCAAACTGCTTTTGAAAAAAATCAAATGCTTCTGCGGTTTTTGCAACTAACAATACGCCGGAAGTATCTTTATCGAGGCGATGGATAATGCCATATCTGCGCTCGTTTCCCAATTGTTTTTGATTCGGAAACCGTTCTGCAAGCAAAGAACCCACTGTTGTTTGTTCTTGGTTCTCTAACCAAACCGGCAAACCGGCTGGTTTGTCAATCACTATAAGAATACCATCTTCTAAGATTATTTGCAAGGATGGCTGGATCATGGAAAAAAGCACAGAAAGCGGGTCAAAATTTCTTCTTCAGAATTAATGTGTGGAAGATTGCTTGAGACCAGGGAGGAGATACTTTCTATCAAGTGCGATATGCCATTTGAGAATATGCTTTTGTTCGAGGATGTAGAGAAGATTGTTGATCAGAAGATAGCTTCCGGCGATGCCCAGAGCAAAGAGAAAACGCTCCATAAGAACAATGGGGATTAGCGACTGCCAAACAAGCGCAGGCGTATGAAATGTATAAATCCACAGCATTCCTCCTACTGCGTGCGCGGTAAATGTGGCTCCAAGAGCGCGTGCCAGCAGAAAACGATCTCGGAAGAAGTACGCAATCATTGGGATGGTCCAAAGCAAGGGGAAGTACCATACTGTTTGACCAATCGGATGAGCAATAAACGCGATCATTGCCACAAGAGGAACTCCCCATGAAAGGAGGATATTCTTGCGCGCGAACGCAAGCGTGGCAAAAAGAATAGGGAAAAAACGAATAATTGTCCCGTTGTCTAAAATGTCAGCTCCATGGATAAGAAAGTTGAAAAATTGCATTAAAAACACGGTAATGAGCCCGGGGACGCTTCCCAAAAATGCGCCGGCAATAGGAGCGAAGGCGTCATACATAGTAAATTTAGCTCCCGATCCGGCAAGATTGGTGAGCTGAATTTGCAGCGCGCCGAGGCCCAGCACAACGAACACTGCCATGAATGCAAGAGAGCGTTTGGTAAGATATTGTTTGAACATAGTAAGAGATAAGTTTGTTAAAAAATAGATGTTTGGTGGGCGGTAGAGGGCTCGAACCTCCGACCTTCACAATGTCAATGTGACGCTCTAACCAGCTGAGCTAACCGCCCGCGCGGGTGCCATTGCGCATGTGGGCATGCCTGGACTCGAACCAGGAACCACGCGTGTATAAGACGCGAGCTCTAACCATTGAGCTACATGCCCGGCCCTAGCGATTCTCCATCCTACGAGATTTTCGTTTCAAAATCAACTTTCCCCTTGTCGTCTGTAGCGAGTTCGCAGGGGGGGGATAACAGAATACTTTGAATTACGAAACCAGTAGGATATAGTTTTGAGAACGTTGGGAGCGCGACTGGCGCGAGCACCAGGAATTTTTCAGCAGAAAAATATCCGTGTTCTCAAAACTATATCCTACTGGTTTCGTAATTCAAAGAGAATACATCGGGCCGCAAGGGGTTGAAGTGCTGGAGGAGAACAGAGACGGGTATTATTTCCCGCGCTTTTTAGGAATTTTGGTTTTCCCCAGACCAACGATTTCCTCGAATTCTTCTCTTTCGATTGTTTCTTTCTGTACGAGCGCCTTGGCAATTTTATCTAATGTTTTGCGTTTCTGGCGGATAATTTGCTCCGCGGTTTTTTGAGCGGCTTCAATGAGCATATTGACCTCTTGGTCAATTTGAGTCGCAACAGTTTCAGAATAGTTTTTTTCTTCTATGGTGTTTCGTCCCAAGAATGGCGCGCGTTCTCGTTCTCCGAACACAACAGGCCCAAACGTTGTGGACATGCCGTATTCTTTCACGATATCGCGGGCGATTTGGGAAGCTTTTTCCAAATCATTGCTCGGCCCGGTTGTTACGTCGTTAAAAACGATTTTTTCAGCCGCATAGCCGCCAAGCAAGACTGCCATCTCATCAATGAATTCGGCGCGCGACTTGAGATGTTTGTCCTCGGTGGGAAGCTTGAGGGTATATCCGCCCGCGTAACCACGCGAAATAATCGAAATTTTTCGTACGGGATCCACCGTAGAAAGGGAAGCTGCAACCAGCGCATGTCCTGCTTCATGATACGCGGTAATTTCCTTTTCCTTCTTTGAAAGCACATGGCTTTTTCGTTCAGGCCCCAGAAGCACCTTATCAATAGATTCATAGAGTTCTTCCTGGAAAATCTGGGTTTTGTTTCGGCGCGCGGTTAAAATGGCCGCTTCATTCATGAGGTTTGCCAAATCAGCTCCCGAAAAACCCGGAGTGCGTTCCGCGATTTCCCGAAGTTTTATATTCGCGGCTAGGGGTTTGCCTTGAGCGTGAATCTGCAGGATTTGTTCCCGGTCGTTTACATCAGGCAAGTCGAGCATAATCCTGCGATCGAACCGGCCGGGCCTCAAGAGGGCTGGATCTAATACATCCGGGCGGTTTGTTGCCGCAATGACAATCTGCGTGTCATCGCGGTCAAATCCATCCATTTCCACGAGGATTTGGTTGAGTGTTTGTTCCCGCTCGTCGTGGCCTCCGCCAAATCCAAATCCGCGGGTGCGTCCGATGGCGTCCAATTCATCAATAAAGATAATTGAGCGGCCCGCTTTCTTCGCGGTTTGGAACAGATCGCGTACGCGACTTGAACCTACGCCCACGAACATCTCGATAAATTCAGAACCTGACGCGGAAAAAAACGATACACCGGCTTCATGCGCGACCGCGCGGGCAAGAAGTGTTTTTCCTGTGCCGGGAGGTCCTACCAACAAGACGCCTCGCGGAATTTTCGCTCCGATTTGCACATACTTTTTGGGGTTTTTCAAGAAATCAACCACTTCCTGCACCTCCTCTTTTGCTTCTTTGAGACCGGCAACGTCCTTGAAGGATACTTTTTGTTTGGCGGGATCTGCTCCAAAAAGTTTGGCGCGGGCTTTGGTGAAATCGAATGCCTGTCCGATTCCGGCTCTTGCTTGTCGAAACATCATAAAGAAAAAAAGCAAGAAAAGAAGGATGGGCGCAATGAGAAAAGAAAGAGGCCCAAGCCATGACATCAAGCCGCTTTCCTTGCGCGGCTCAATCTGAATTTGCTGAAGCTGATGCTGATCCACACCCAAATCCAGCATAACTTCTGAAAGCGTGCCTTGAGGTTCTTTGGTGGATTGTTTGACTATGCCATCACGATACGTGATGGTCATATTTGTTCCGCCCGTGATTACTATGCTTTGCACTTTTTCCTGGATGATATCTTGAGCGAGTTGAGACAGGGGAATGTTTTCGCTATGTGTGAGGGGTCCTGAAAAAAGGCCGAACAGCGCGGAAACCGCGAGAAGCAGAAGGACGACAATAAAAAAATTGCGTGAAATTTTTCTCATTGCTTTAAGTATAACCCATGAATGAGTATCTTTTCAACTTTGAGTTAGGAAACGAGTAATATATGAGGTTTTGAGAACACGGATATTTTTCTGCTGAAAAATTCCTGATGCCCCCCTTCCACCTCGCGGTGAGGGGCTCGCGCCAGTCGCGCTCCCAACGTTCTCAAAACCTCATATATTACTCGTTTCATAACTCACAGAAGGAAAAGAATTCGTTATTCGCGGCGCGTAATGAGAAAAAGCCCTTGCGGGCTGTTCTCTGGTTTTCTATGCTCAATATATGAGTTCGATTCTGATTCCATCTTTCTTGTTTGCCGTTGGTTCTACGATTGCGCTTCTTTGGCTGTATCAGAAGCTGAAGAAGTAGGATCGCTTGGAGAAGTTTCAGTTACCAACCGTAAACTCATGCGATGTTCGGCAGGAGTGATTTCAAGAATTTGGAATTTGTATGGTTGACCTTCTTCGATGGATCCTTCCATTTGTTGCTTGCTGGTAAATTCCGAAATATGGCACAATCCTTGAATCTGGGGTTCCACTTCCACAAATGCGCCAAATGGATTTATCTTGGTTACTTTTCCTTCAATGATGTCTCCTTTCGCATGCTTGCCTTCCATGCGTTTCCATGGGTCTTCTTTAAGCGCTTTCAGGGAAAGGGAAGCGCGTCCTTGAGATAAATCCACGATTTTTGCTTTGACTTTATCTTCCACCTTTAAGAATTGCGCGGGGTCTTCGATGATTTGCCAATCAATTTCAGAGATATGAATAAGCCCCTCAATTTGTTCTTGCTCCTGACCCTCCACCGCTTCTTTTTTTGAGGGGAATTTTACAAACGCTCCAAAATCTACGACGCCGGTAATTACTCCTTCCACCACGTCTCCCACGCTGTACGCCGCGAGCATTTCCTTGACTTTGCTGCGTTCTTTGGAGCGCTCGGAGAGAATGATCTTCTCTTCCTTGGGATCAAGATCAAAAATTTGCACTTCCAAATCCTTGCCCATAAAGCTTTGAAGCGCGCGCAAAATCTTTGTCGCGTCCCCGTCTTCTACGCGGGGATAATGTTCTTGAGAGAGTTGAGAAACAGGCAAGAATGCTTGAATTCCGTTTAGTTCAGCCAAAAGTCCGCCTTTGTTGGCGCCAATGATTTTGACCGGGAATACTTCTTCGCTTGCTTTTCTTAATTTAAGAGTGTCCCATGTAATTTCGCGGCCAGCTTCCTTTACGGAAAGCTCTACATACCCTTTCTCGTTTTCCAAATCTACGATCTTCGCGGTGATTTTATCGCCTGGTTTTACCGAGCGGAGCATGGTTTTCTCTTCCATAAACTCGCGCCCGTAAATAACACCGGTGCCTTGGGGTCCAAGATCAACATACACGGCTGATCTTCCGATATCGAGCACAAAGCCCTCGACAATATCTCCCACCTTGAGCGGTTTGAAAGAAAAAATCCTTGCTTTTTCCTGGACATCTGTTTTTGTCATATTTTCTATGCTACAACATTCCGCAGAGCTTTTCAAGACCGTGACTTGCGAAACCAGTGCATATAAGGTTTTGAGAACACGGATATTTTTCTGCTGAAAAATTCCTGGTGTTCGCGCCAGTCGCGCTCCCAACGTTCTCTAAACCTTGTATGTGCTAGTTTCGCAAGCCAAAGTTTCAAGAGGTTTGTGAATGGTGCGGGAAAAGAAGGCCATCAATTCGAATTGTAATTCGCCGTTGTTATTAGATTGATTAGTTGACGTAGCTACTGAAAGATTTACAATGAATCATAATGAGAGAAAAGAAATCGAAAACGAAAAAAGATTCAGAGCTTTCCCATCAAGATATTATTCGGCATTTTGACGAAAAGACCGAAGAAACAAAGCGGCATTTTGATATTGTTGCCGAGGATTTGACATCAAAAATTCAAGTTGTTGCGGAGTTGGCTTCAAGCATACCAAGCATAAAGGAAATGGTGGGGAAGAATAGCGAAGATATAGAAGGTCTCAAAATGGATATGGAAGTTGTAAAAATGGATGTGGGAACTCTAAAAACAGATGTAAGAACATTGAAAACGGATGTAGGAGTTTTGAAGACAGATGTGGGAAGTTTGAAAACGGATGTAGGGACATTGAAGACAGACGTAGGAGTTTTGAAGACAGACGTGGGAATTCTGAAAACGGATGTAGGAACATTGAAGACAGACGTAGGAGTTTTGAAGACAGATGTGGGAAGTTTGAAAATGAATATGGAAGCGGTCAAAATAGATGTGGAAGCTATCAAGATAGATACGGGAGCGATGAAGATGGACATTCAGCTTATCAAACAAAATCTCAAGCGCAAGGTGGATATTGAAGAATTTGAAATGCTCGAACGGCGAGTCGCGGCATTAGAGAGCAATCGCAGTAAATAATTCAAGAACTACGAAAGAATTAGCGAATTGTTTTGCGAGATTGCAATGAAAGTGTATAATAAATACATCATTCAAAAGATAGAATCAACCCCATGAACTCCCTCAAGCCCCTTCTCTTCGGTCTTGTTCTCGGCTTAACGCTTGCTCTAGGTTTCACCGTCTACGCGACATGGAGTCCTCCAACAGAGCTTCCTCCGAATTGTACGGCAGGAAATCCAGGATGCGATGCTCCCTTGACTGGCAACGGCACCGAGGAACATCTTCCGTATTACATAAGCGCGGGCACACTTGCTGATTCTCCCTTGGCTCGAGGGTTTGATACTTCAGACACTCTCGTAGGATTGATCACCGATCCCGGCATGGGATTGGTGGTGGACGGAAGATTGGAGGTGGACGGAGGAATGGCGGTAAGCGGGGATTTGAGCGTGGATGGGGATTTTGTGGCAGGCACAGCTTCAATCGCTGGCTCGTTCGTGATAGACAGCGCAG
>Ga0155233_107_pt1 | contig 9989 bp, 9 predicted proteins | sample RifCSPhighO2_02_FD_106201 | JGI IMG/M metagenome (GOLD analysis project Ga0155233, IMG submission 106201) | Candidatus Wildermuthbacteria bacterium RIFCSPHIGHO2_02_FULL_45_25
GCTTTGCTCTTTCGGGCTACGATGGAGTAAATCCTGCAGGAAAGCAAAGGTCGAGTTGAAAGAACTGATATTTCTGACAAAAGTATGATGCAACGCTTGAAACAAGCGCGTTCCTTTGTGGGGTCATACTGGCAATGGTTTGGAATGCTTGGGTTGGGAGGTGTGGGAGTAATTACCCTTACGGTTAGCGGTCTGAATCCCATTCATTTTCTTGGCGCAGTGGACTCGTCTCAAGGAGAACGCGTAACTCAAGAAGTATACGGCGGCAATGGGCAATTGGTGTCTAGCGATACGCAAGTTCTGACAAGCGAAGGTTCCGCGCGGCATACGCTCGAATTCAAGATTGGAGGCACGAATATGCAAGGAATTGAGATAGCGAATATGGATTTGAAAGAAGAAGATGCGACAAGCCCAAAGGAAGTGCTTAAGATTGATGCAGGGTCTAAGAAAATTTTCGTGGATAAGCTGATCTTGAAAAATGTGCATGCGGCAGAATTGACCATGGAAGACAGCGAAGTCATCGAGCTTGTGGTGAATGGCGTGCGGGCTGATGGCGCTTCGACTCATGTGGATGTTGCAACTGCTCCGCTTGTTCATCGAGGATTCCGCGGCTACGGGAGCTTGCCTATCTGGAAAGTGGATGCTTCCCGTTATGACGTGGTGGAGATTGAAGCAGATGAGGATGCCCATGTGAGTTCTATTGTCCTGGAGAACATCAATATCCCGGGCGAGCTCTCGATACGCGATATCGTTGCCAATCAGGTGGTGATTGAAGACTCCACGATCGGCCGAGGAGACGGGTTGGAGAATAAGGATTTTGTGTTTGATGATGTGGTTGTGGAAGTTGCTTCCATCGAAGGCGTGGTGGAGGCGCCGGTGGATAATCTTCTCGCGCCAGTCGTGGTCCCATAATCTTGTTTGCGCAAACAGTACTGTTTTTCGCGCGTCCGCCGCAAGGCGGACGCGCGATTTGCAGAGGATGTCAAAACATAGTATGACAAGGGAAACACCTTTTAATTTTTGAACAAACCCATGCTTTACCAAAAAATACTTTCAAATGGCTTGCGCGTAATTGTGATACCCCAGCAAAGCACGCAGGCCGCAACAGTTCTTGTGCTTGTCGGCACGGGCTCTAAATACGAGACCAAACGCATCAGCGGGATTTCCCATTTTTTAGAGCACATGTTTTTCAAAGGAACTCTCAAGCGTCCGACGCAGCTTGAGGTTGCAGAAGAGCTTGATCGGGTGGGGGGATCTTTTAATGCTTTTACGAGCGCCGAATATACCGGGTATTACGCGAAAGTTAATGCTTCTCATACGGATTTGGCTCTCGACTGGGTTTCAGATATTCTCTTACACTCTCTCTTGCCTGCGAAAGAAGTCCGAAAAGAACGAGGAGTTATTGTGGAAGAAATCAATTTATATTATGACAATCCCGGTTCGCGCGTAGAAGAAATTTGGCCGGAATTGCTGTACGGAGATCAGCCGGCGGGTTGGAATATCGCGGGCGATAAAGAAACTGTTTCGCGCATGACAAGGAAAAATCTTGTTAAGTATATGCAAAGCCAGTATACGGCTGCCAATACCGTGCTTTGCGTCGCGGGAAATGTGGATGCGGCAAAGGTGTTTGCTTTGGCGGGAAAGCTTTTTTCTTCTTTGCCCTCAACGTTGCCGGCAAAAAAAGCGACGGTGGCGGATGTCCAAGCGAAACCCGAAGTCCTTTTGGAGTTCCGAAAGATTGATCAGACGCATATTGCGTTTGGCGCGCGCGGCTTTTCTTTATTTCATCCCCATCGGGAGGCCCAGGATGTGCTTGCGGTAGTGTTGGGGGGCATGATGAGTTCTCGGTTGTTCACGCAGGTAAGAGAAAAACACGGATTGGCGTATAGTATATCCACGAATTCTGAAACAAATACGGATACCGGCTGGCTCATGACCACGGCGGGTATTAAAAACGAATATGTCGAAAAAGCCATCAAGGTAATTATCGAGGAATACAAGCGTGTTAAGCGGGACTTAATCTCTGTTGCCGAGCTGGAAAAAGCAAAGGAGCACGAAATCGGACGTCATATTCTGCAAATGGAATCAAGCAGCGCGCAGGCGGAATTTTTTGGCATGCAAGAGCTTCTTGAACGCAAAATTTTAACTCCCGAGGAACTCTATGGTAAGATAAGAAAAGTAACGGCGGAAGAGATTCGGGAATTAGCGCGCGTGTTGTTTTGCCCTGATCGCATGAACCTTGCCCTCGTTGGGCCATATAAAGATAAGGAAAAGATTCTCAAGTTGTTGAACGTATAAGAAATTATGAATAATCATTCCCTTCTTGATATTTCATGGGGGACAATCATCAAGTTGGCATTGGCAGGGTTTCTTATCTATGTGGTTTTTCTTGTGAGAGAGATTTTGGTGTTGGTGTTGTTTGGCATTATTATTTCTGTGCTTTTTGATCCCGTTATTGAATATCTTCAGAAACGAAGAATTCCGAGAGTTGTTTCTACGTTGAGCATTTACCTTTTGATTTTTGGTTTTGTCTCGTATGTGATTTTTGCGTCAGCGCCGCTTTTTATCGGGGAAATTCAACGGTTCGCAACGTTGCTGCCGCAATATTTTGAAGAGCATATTTCTCCTTCTCTTCAAGGATTGGGCGTAACAGGATTTGATGATTTTGAGAGTTTTGTGGATGCGTTTTCCGCGCGTATTGCGGGAGATACTTCCAACGTAACAAAAGCGTTTTTTAGCATCTTTGGCGGAATTTTTTCTACTCTTTTTGTGATCAGCGTTTCGATTTTTCTCTCGATGGAAGATCGTCCCATTGACCGCGCGATTAAAGTATTGTTTCCCCGCAGGTATGAAGCAATCGCGTTGGAGTTATGGGGGCGTTCGCGAAGAAAAGTTTCCGGCTGGTTTTTATCTCGACTGATCAGCTCGACCTTTGTTTTTGTCGCCACGTATCTTACATTGTTTCTGTTTGATGTTCCGTATCCTCTTACCCTGGCGCTTTTGGCGGGCGTTATGAATTTTGTGCCGGTGATTGGTCCTTTGATTGCGGGCGTGCTGGTTGCTTTAATGACTGCGCTGGATTCCCCATTGCGCGCGGTGTTCGTGATTCTTGCATTTACTCTGATTCAGCAAATTGAGGAAAACGCGATTATGCCCCTGCTTTCGAAAAAATTTATTGGTCTGCCGCCTTCCTTGGTTCTTATTTCGCTGGCGCTCGGCGCTCAATTTTGGGGTATTATGGGAGCAATCCTTGCTATCCCGTTAGCCGGTATTCTTTTTGAATTCCTTCGCGATTTTCTTAAGAAAAAGAAAGAACAGCAGGCGATTGTCCTTTGATGAAATGCTTTACATTGTTGCCACTCCCATTGGAAATCTCGGCGATCTGACGATTCGCGCGCTTGACGTCCTGAAGGACGCCGATTTGATCTTATGCGAAGATACGAGGGTTACTCGCAAGTTATTGGAACGTTTCGGAATTCAAAAACCGACAATGAGTTACCATCACCACAGCAAACTCGAGAAAGTCGGACAGATCATGGAACTTTTGCGGGCAGAAAAAAAGATTGCTTTGGTATCAGACGCCGGGACTCCGGGGATATCCGATCCCGGGAACAAGTTGGTGGAAGAGGTTGCGCGCCATTTGCCGGAGGTTGCGATTATTCCTATCCCCGGTGCTTCTGCGGTTGCCGCCGTCGCGAGTATTTCTGGATTCCCTATGGATCGTTTTTTGTTTCTGGGATATCCCCCCCAGAAAAAAAAGCGGAAAAAATATTTTGAAGAAGTAGTATCTTCATTGTATCCCGTGGTATTTTATGAATCTCCTTTCCGTATCCGGCGCACGCTTGAGGAACTTCAGCGTGTTGCCCCTGATATAAAAATCGTTGTGGGGCGAGAACTCACTAAAAAATTTGAGACTATTTATCGCGGGATGATTGAAGAAGTTTTAATGAAGTTGGGGGATTCGCCCAAGGGAGAATTTGTGGTGATTGCCAAGAAATTCCATAGCCGCGTGGATAGTTCGGAAGAATAAAAACCCGACATATTCAAAGATTGAGGAATGGTATGGTATAAAGAAGAGAATAGTTCTGCCAATAATGTTATGTCTAAGGAATTGCCTACCGGCGCAGTAAAAACTTCTTCTGGTTTTAATTCCGAAACGGATGTCCTTCGATTGGGTCAATTGCGCTATTCCATTTTTGTTTTTGTTATTACGGCCGGATCTGTTCCGCTTTTGTATTTTCTCCTGACGCTTCCCTGGCCCACAAGCCGCATTGGAGCCGCGCTTCCTCTGTGTGTTTTGTTTTTCTTTACGGTATTTACGAGGTATGCCGCTCGAGGGAAATTCATACGCATGGCGGTGATTGCAGATCATCTGGTAACTCTTATCTGTACGGCATTTTTGGTGTATTTTACGGGAGGGGCATTGAGTCCTTTTAATTTCTTTCTGATGGTTCCCGTAATGTTCGGAAGTTTCCTTGTGGGGAAAAAATTTGCGCTGGGAATACTTGGGATTGTGCTTACGCTGATTGTTTCTTTTCTGTGGATTCCAAATCCGGCGGACACGGATTGGCGAATCAAATTAACATTTGTGCTGGTATATGCGATTCTCATCGCGTACATCTCTTATGTCTTGCTGTTTTTGCGGGATATGTTGGTGCGCTTGGATCGCGTGCGCAAAGCCGCCCAGGAGCGAATCTTCTATTTGGAACATATTACGGCCCAATTGAAAGAGCTGGACGAATTAAAAAGCGAGTTTGTTTCACGAACTTCTCATCAATTGCTGACTCCTTTGAATAGAATGTTTTGGATCATAGGGACGGTGCTGGAAGGGCAATTCGGGCGTGTCTCTAAAAAACAACAGGAACGTCTTCAGGCGGTTCATGATAACGCAAGAATGCTCATTAAATTGATAAGCGATCTGTTGGACTTGGAAAAAATTGAACAAGAGGTGCGTGGCGCCAAGCGCGTGCCCTTAAAGATCGCTGATGTCATATCGAAAATTTTGAAGAATCAGAAAGATGCTATTAAAGAAAAAGATTTGCGCGTGGATTTTCGGGGCGACAGTAGTATTACGATGGTTTCAGATCCTCGTCTAATGGAGTCTTCGCTCGGCCACATTATTGATAACGCGGTGCGGTATAACAAGAAAGGAGGCGAAGTGAAACTCCAATTGGTTCAAAGTGATGATAAAGTAGTTATGACGGTTGAGGATACCGGCATCGGAATTCCCGTAAAGGATATGCCGTATATTTTCAAGAGGTTCTATCGGGGAGAAAATGCCGCGCGCTCGGTCGCAGACGGAACAGGGTTGGGACTTGCGTTTGCTCAAGCAGTGATTGAAAAAGAGGGCGGGAAATTGAGTATCGAAAGCAAAGAAAATGAGTGGACAAAGGCAACAATTTCATTTCCTTCTCAAGCGGAAGATACGAAACAAGAAATCGGCTCTTGAGAGCCGATTTCTTGTTGAGGATTTGAATTGCGACAGAGATGGTTCGATAGCTCGACCCGCACAAATTCATTAAGGTATGAATTACGAAACTCCTTTCTCGCCACAAGGGTATTGCATAATTCACCGGTTAAGATATCTCCTTGGATATGTTCACAAACGCATTGACTGCTTTGTTGACATCTTCTTTTGTATGACTGCTTGAGATTTGCACACGGATGCGGGCTTTGCCTTCGGGAACCACGGGGAAGCTAAAGCCAATAACGTAAATGCCTTCCTGGAGCATGCGTTTTGCCATTTGCTGTGTTTTCTTCGCATCTCCTAACATAACAGGCACGATGGGATGCACAGATGTGGGAACCGTAAATCCGTTCTGTTGCATTTTTTCTCTAAAATATTTCGTGTTTTCCCAAATTTGCGCGCGCAGTTCGGGATGTTGCTGGATGTATTCAATGGCAAAGAGCGAGGCGGCAGCTACCACTGGAGGCAGAGAATTGGAAAAGAGGTATGTTCGGGAACGTTCACGCAAGAGAGAGATGAGTTCCTTGGGGCCTGCCACAAATCCTCCGGAAGCTCCGCCCAATGCTTTCCCATAGGTGGATGTAATGACATCTACGCGATCTCTTACTCCGCAATGCTCGTGCGTGCCCCGTCCGTTTTCTCCCATAAAACCTGTAGCGTGGGAGTCATCTACGACCACAAGAGCGTCATAAGTTTCAGCCAAATCGCAAATTTCTTTGAGGGGGGCAATATCTCCATCCATACTAAACACTCCGTCAGTTACAATGCATCGAACGCGTTTGTCTTTGTGATCTTGCATTCCTTTCTCCAAATCAGCCATGTCCATGTGCCGGAAGATAAATTTCTGGGCTTTGCAAAGACGGATTCCGTCAATAATGCTTGCATGGTTTAAAGCATCAGAAAGAATAACATCTTCTTCTCCCAGAAGACTTGCGAAAAATCCCATGTTTGCGGCCATGCAGGAGGAGTACAAGATAACGTCTTCCTTTCCGACAAATTCTGCGGTCTTTTTTTCCAAATCTTTGTGAATGGTCTGGGTGCCGCAGATAAAACGAACCGATGAGAGCCCGAAGCCATAGTTATCGAGCGCTTCTTTTGCCGCCTGAATCATTTGATCTGATCCCGCGAGTCCCAGGTAGTTGTTGGAGCAGAAATTTAACACACGCTCGCCATTCGTCCGGATTTCTCTTCCCTGCTTTGACGAAAGAACGCGTTCCGCCTTGTGGAGGCCGGCTTGTTCGATTTGCTCGAGTTCTTTTTGAATGAGTGGCTTGAGAGAAGAATACATAACTAAAATTTGAGAATTATTTTGGGGTGCTGCGTCATCTTTTGCTCCATGAGTTCCTTTGTGTAGTGGTCAAATGGGATAATCGTATCTTTCCCCTCTTTCAGGATAACGCGCCAGATTTTTTCCTGGATCCCGTTCGTCTTATCAGAAAGCATTCGTTGGCTTGTCTGCCACGTCTGAAATATCTGTCTTCCGATTACTCCGTGAAGCGTCAAACCTTTTACCACAATATTTTTGAATCGCGGGATTTGAAAATCCCCGTCTCTTAATCCGAATAAAATTATATGTCCGCCACTCCTCGTTATTTCGAGGGCATTGAGAACAGAGCTGTTGGGGCCTGCCATCTCAAACGCAACATCAACGCCTTTGTTGTGTGTCAGCTTTTGAATATGGGCAAGAAGTTCGGAATCTGCGGATAAGGATGCTTGTGCGGGTTTTTGAATGTGAATGGTTTCATGCGCGCCCAGTTCTTTTGCCATGCGCAGATTCTGTTCTGCCACGTCCACCGCGATGATTTTTGAAGCTCCGAATGCTCTAGTGAGCAATACCGTAAAGAGTCCAATGGGACCGCATCCCAAAATAGCAACGCGTTTACCCTTTAGATCAACCTTTGAGCAACAATGAATAGCGTTCCCAAAGGGGTCTAAAATAGCGGCAATTTCAGGCCGAATGCGTTCCTGATCAACCTGCCAGAGATTTTTTGCCGGCAGTTTTGCGTATGATGCAAAGATGCCGTCCAAACTTATCCCTAAAATCTTCTGATCCAAACAAACTTCTTCTTCGCCTACTCGGCACTGAAAACATTTTCCGCATGTTACATGAGAATCACCAGAGACATCATTGCCTGCTTGGATGCCATAAATGTTTTCGACTTGAGACCCTACCTGTATAACTTTTCCCATAAATTCATGGCCTAAAATTCTTTGGGTTTTTCCTTCCTGTTCCATGGACTTGGAGATGAGATCGCGGAATACCTGGCGATGCCAGATGCCGCGGTCTGTTCCGCATACGCCGACGTATCGCACTTCCACAATCACGGAAATTGCGTCTCGAGGGTCTGCTTGTTCGTCTAACATTGGCATGGGAGTTTCTCTCTTGATAAATCCGGTTGAGGTCTCCCAGTCATCTTTCTGCCTATCAAATGTAAGCGCGTTTATGACGTTCATAGGAAAAATTGTTGCTTGTATTTTTGAGTATCGCTTTGTTGAGCCGCAATGTCAACGGTGGTGTGGAAAAATATGTTTTGACAAACATGAATGATTTGAGTACAAAGAAAGTGGCTCCAAAATTTTCATACGCGGGTGAGGGTATGACAACAACTTCGAGAGAAAGTTCTTGCGCTGTTTGTGGGGAGCGTATAGCAACTCCTTCGGTGCGCACTTCGCGCGTTGTCATTAAAGGCACAGATGGGATGCCAAAAGTCTACCACGCAAGGTGTGTTCCCCTTGCCGAGATGAAAGAGGATATGTAAGGGTGAGCTATTCCCTAAGAAACCCCGATGCGATATTTCGTATCGGGAGTTTGCTTTTAAGCTAAAAATGCGTATGATAAAGGGCAATGGCAAAATTTTATATCACTACAAGCATCCCCTACGCCAACGCGGCTCCGCATATTGGATTTGCGTTAGAAGCGATTCAAACAGATGTGATTGCGAGATTCCACCGCCAGAAGGGCGAGGATGTTTTCTTTTTAACGGGAACGGATGAGCATGGAACGAAAATTCAGCGTACGGCAAGGGATGCCCTCGTCTCTCCCCAAAAATACGTGGACGGCATCGCCGTAAAATTTCAGGAATTAGCGAAAGTTTTGAATATTTCAAATACTGACTTTATCCGCACCAGCGATCAAAAACGGCATTGGCCGGCAGTGCGGGAAGTTTGGCAAAAGCTGCAAGCGAACGGAGATATCATAAAAAAACAATACGAAGGATTGTATTGCTCTGGTTGCGAGGGCTTTTTAACTCCCACGGATTTGGTGGACGGCAAATGTCCTTATCACCAAAAAGCGCCGGAGTTGGTAAAAGAAGAAAACTATTTTTTCACGCTTTCCAAGTACGCAGATCGCTTGAGAGAAATTTTAGAAAAAGGGCAGATTTGCGTAGTTCCGGATTATCGAAAAAATGAAGTAATGGAGCTTATCAGGCAAGGACTGGAAGACGTAAGTTTTTCCCGTCCCCGCACTACGTTGGAGTGGGGGATTCCGGTGCCCGGAGACGAAACCCAAGTGATATATGTATGGGCGGATGCTTTGACGAACTATATCTCTGCGCTCGGATACCCGGATGGAGAGAATTTCAAAAAATACTGGCCGGTTGATGTTCATGTGGTAGGGAAAGATATTGTAAGATTTCACTCGTTAGTTTGGCCTGCGATGCTTTTGTCGTTAGGGTTGGAATTGCCGAGGACTCTTTTTGTTCATGGATTTATCACCGTGAATGGACAAAAGATGTCCAAGAGTTTGGGAAACGCGATTAGTCCGTTTGAGCTGGTGGAGAAATACGGAACAGATGCCGTCAGATATTTTTTTGTAAGCGAACTTCCTGCCACAGAGGATGGAGATTTTAGCTATGAAAAATTTGAAAAAAGATATCAGGGCGATTTAGCAAACGGAATTGGAAATTTAGTCAATCGAGTGCTAACGTTAGCATCCGAAATATCTTTGTCCACCGGGCGAAACTCCATACTTAGTTCAGGGTTGCCATTAAACGATACTTCCCTAAATAAATTAGTAAAAGATATAGAATTATCTCGAAACATATCTTTGGGATTATTTGATTTTCTAGGAGCAATCAATGAGATTTGGAAATTAGTAGCTTATTGTAATGTCTACATCAATGATAAAAAACCATGGCTCGATAGTCCCAATGGATGGAAAGAAGGAAAAGGGAAAGATGTTATTGATGATTTGGTTTTTGTTATTATAAGAATCGCATATTTAATAGAACCTTTTATGCCCAAAACAGCAACAAGGATTAGAGAGCAAATAAAAACACAAGTCATAGAACCCTTATTCCCTCGCTTGGAGAAAAAATAATCCCCCAGTAGATTTTCTGATGAGTGATTTGTTCCAAGTTGCACGGACGGTTTCGTCTCTTGACAATATATTTGAGATAGGTACCATAGAAACATGATAAATATAACCGGCAAAAGATCAGACCCACTGCGCAATAATCAACATCGTGCTAGGATAGAAGCATGAACATACAGAAACTTTCACAAAGACCTACGGTGTTCG
>Ga0155233_122_pt1 | contig 9133 bp, 7 predicted proteins | sample RifCSPhighO2_02_FD_106201 | JGI IMG/M metagenome (GOLD analysis project Ga0155233, IMG submission 106201) | Candidatus Wildermuthbacteria bacterium RIFCSPHIGHO2_02_FULL_45_25
ACGATACCTTCACAGAGCCGCCTCCGTCAAGGTACTTTGCGAGTCGCCTGACATCTTCCGGATTCTTCAAAATCTTCTCGTAGCTCGGAAGATTCTGGTTGTTCAGAAGCTTGAGGCCCAACTCCGCAATTTGTTTGAGTTCTTTTGCTTTGGCTGGAATTTCATCCAGATTTCGGATGGATACGGAAGTGAATATCTGAAGACCAGCTTCTTCAAAATGCTTCCCTACCACCGGGGAGACCTTCTCGATGTAACGCGCGGTTTTAATGGTAGCCTTAGCGCCAGATACCAACCCATCGCCACCCGGGCCAGTAAACGTACTCGCTATCCCAAGCAACGCGAGCGAACCAATCACAGGGTCCGCATCGTCATCCCCCAGAATAATGAGCATGGCTTGTTGGCCAACATCCAGCGCATCCCCAATGACAAGCAAATCCAGACCCATGCGGATCGCATGTTCTTGAATGGTCTTTGTGTCGCCACTCAAGATGCGCGCAATTTGAGTATTAACCACTTCCTCTGCCAAAGACATATACAACTGCTCATGCAGAGGCGCGCGAATGAATGTATCTGCCGGACCCCAGCCACTGAAGCAGTTGCAGGGATCATTGTGCTTCCAATTGGAACCCATGAAAAACGTATTGTGTCCATGGCGCAGTGGCACGTTGTCAATTTGCCAGTACCCGCCGCTGTTGACTTGGGCAGTACAGGACATTTCCGCTACCGTTGGTTGAGCAGAATAGGATTCGCGACAAGGACCCGCAACGCTGTGCAGATACACGACTGCACCCGGGCTTCCCCACCCATGAAACGTCGCAACACCAGACATATTGAATTGGACATCCCTATACGTCATATTGATGGGAATCATGGGAGGAGTCGTAGCCTTTGCCCTTGTTTCCTTCAGGATACTATTCACTTTCGTGAGAGTGCGTTCCGCGGCAATGCCAGTGCCTTCCTTGAGACCGAGTGGCTTGAGAATCTCTTCGCCGTGGGTCTCTTGGAAACATTTGGCAGCAGCTTCTGTCGCCTTCCCGTAGTATCTTGTCTCCATTCCAAAAGATCCAGGCTTTCCCAAGGGCGCGACCCGGCATTCTGAATAGAGATTGAGGAAGCGTTGGAACTTCCAAACGTCCGAACTCTGCATCCCATAGGAAAGCGTTCTCTTGGGATCAAAGAGAAAGTCATCTGGAATTCCAGGGACAATCCCCTTTGACTCTCGCAGTGTACGCAGAATCTGCTGGAAGGCATCGCTTCGAGCATACTGGTTCATTCTGCTTAGTAGTTCCCCGAAGGACTTGGGAGGTTTCACATGGGCAGGCGGAGGCACGGGGGAAATTTGTAACGCCAGCGCAATGTCGCCAGACGAAGTTGCAAGCGTTACCCTCGCAGGCATTGGCGTTGGATCCAAAGGAACATCGGGTGGTGGCGTGCTGATGGGTGGAGGATTGGATGTGGGTGATGGCGTTACCGTTGGTGTCGCAGGATTCACATGATGCGGTCCAACGTCGTCAAAGTAGACACCTGCTGTTTTGTCTCCATCCATGATAAGGGTACAGGTATACCCCGTAGCAGACGAACAGGCCAAACCCCAACCCGTAAAGTCATCGTGATCTTCAGAGGGAATCTCGATCTTGACCTCCTCGTCAAAATCATAATTCCCGCCACTTGGAGAAGGATCAAAGATGACCGAGCCGCCCGCGATACCCATCTCACCTTTGTAGATGGAATACGCAGTATGATTATGATTCGCTGCGTCATGGATCAGCAGAGATGGCAGATCAAGGATATGCACCTCTACTGACTTGTTTCCATTCATGGTGAGGTCGCATTTCTGCTTTCCCGCGCAATCTCCTCCCATTTTCAGGCCATAGGAATCGTTCGTAATAGAAACACTTAGATTTACTCCAGAGTTTCGAGAGTACGTATGATCTCGCTCAGGAGCTGGATTGATGTCGACAACACCATTCTCAACGACAAACGTGGTTTGCCCGTTGAGAATCTGCGTCCCATTGATGGAAAGCGTATATCTCGGCTCCGCAGGAGGAGGCGTAGGAGTGGAAATGAGGAACCGTGCATCTACAGGGTAAGGTCCAGGATTGCCGTCCTTCCCTACCACTCGAATGTTCACCGCTCCCCGCCCAATCTCCAGAATACGCGCAAATTCCTCCACAAACGCGCGTGCTTCTTCCTGGGTAGGAAACACCGGCCCGTAGATGTAGTCTCCTCCTGGATCCATAAGAAACTCTGTCTTCACTTGATATCCAGGGCCTGTGTAATGGGATATGGCCTCAGGCGAATCTCCGTAGATGAAACTCGCGGAAACAATGAGCATGAGACTTCCCAGAAGGAATGCCAGACTCCACCAAAACCCTATGCGCATAGCTCTCCTTTCGAACCCCACCTATCTATATATTATTGTGAGGTGCTACATTGTTCGTATCAAAGCAATGCGGGAATGTCCAATATGTCCGACAGTTTGTTTACAATACAGAAAATTTAGATAGAAGATACGAGAAAATAGTTCGACACTTTTAGAGAGATATTACGCGCAAAAAGACATTCTATCCAAAACATTCAGCAGAATTTTATATGTGTTCTTTCCGCACATGTTGAGAACTTCCTTGTATTTAAAATAAGTGAAGTTTTTCTAAGAAAAGAGCCCATCAATAGATGGGCTCTTTCAGCCTCCTGAAATTCCAATTGCCTAAGCATTCGAAATCTATGAATCTCTCGTGCCACCTCGGGCAAAGCTTGCACTATCTCCAAATGCGGTGGCGGTTCCCCCTTTTTCCATGAAAGAAAAATTCTTGACGGACCGGCAATGACCCCACGCACTTGGATTTTTGCCACCCTTTCTTCCGCCTTCTCTCCAAGAAGGTTCTCTTGAAGCAGTCGGACAAGCCAATTTTTTGGATGCAAGGATTTTTTGTGAAAATAGAGGGATCCGGCTTGCCAGTAGGGTAATGGACTAAATTGTTGCACAAGGTTGGCAACATCAGGAGATTCTATGAGCATGATCGGAGGATCTCTAGGTGTTCCCCGAACAAAATAGTAGCGTACCATGATTACTGCCTCCTCTCCCTTTTCATATTTCCTTTCTATTAAACCTTATTTTTGATCCGTTTGCAAGCGATTTCCCCTGGTTCGCCATGGCAAATCGCTTGCAAACTTTGTGAGTGGAGTACCTTGTACTCATTATCCTAGCATTTCAATTGTATCCCTATCCCAATAACCTAATTGCCACTCCAAGGATAGCCGCAACTACTCCCACAATCCAAAATCTCATCGTAACGTTGTAAGATGGCCAGCCCAACGCTTCAAAATGATGATGAATGGGAGCCGCGAGAAAAACTTTTTTCTTGCGGATTTTTTTGGAAAGCACCTGAATAATGACCGAAGCGGATTCTGCCAAAAGCAGGAATGCGATAATAGGCAACACAAGCACGGAATCCGTTAAAAAGGCAACTACGGTAAGAGCGGCGGTAAGTCCCATCGTGCCTGTTTCGCCCATATAGAAACGAGCAGGCGGGATATTAAACCACAAAAATGCGAGAATTGCTCCGGTAACCACAAAACAAAACGCGGCAAGGTCAATTTGAGCTTGCGCCAAAGAAATAATCCCAAATGCGGCAAAAATCGAGGAAAATACTCCTCCGGACAATCCGTCAATTCCATCGATGACTCCCCCGCTATAAGTGGCAAGCATAACAAACACGAACAAGGGAATATAGAAAATCCCAATCGCAATATCTCCCACGCCAGGCACATGAATCGTACTCCAGTCCAATTTGTAATAAAACCAAAGCGCTCCGACAAACCCGATCAAGGCCACAAGAGCCAGGCGATCGCGAACATGCAAACCGCCTGCGGCATACCTCCCCAATGCCGGCCATATCTTCTTGAGAAATTTTGAAGATGGCTGGGCAACCACTTGCACAATATCATCAAGAAAGCCCACCGCGCACGCAGCAATCAACGTTGCGAAAGGAAGCCAAGTTTGGTTTCTACTCAAAAAGTTAAATTTTTCAAACCACCAGATATTACTTAAAGACAACATGTAGAAAATGGCCGCGGTAGCCAAAGGAGCAAACCAAATAAGCACTCCGCCAAATCGGGGAGTTTTCACCTCGCCTTCGGTATGAAACTTCTTAAAATACGTTAATGCTCCCCCGCCCATCGCGTGCTCGCGCACTGTTTTGCGCCACATTTTATGGATATATAAAAAGCGAATCCACCAAGGAGTAAAAGCCAGCGCAAGCAAAAAGCTAAAAATACCTACCACAGCGATTTTAATGACGCTTGTGGATAAATCAATCTCCATCAAAATGTTTTCCATAGATATGCGCGTTCGATCCAGTTTAGTAATTGCTTTGTTTCACCAAAACGATCTTCCGATCCCAGCACTACGGTAATAATCTTTCCGTTCCCGTCAGGCGGCCGCGTGATCAACAACAGACATCCCCTTGCTTGTTCAGTCCAACCGGTTTTGCCCGCTTGAATGATGCCCGCGATACCGGAATCCAAGAGCAACTCATTGGTACTGATGATATCATGATGAAACTCTCCTTTCCAATCATACAGCCGAATCACTCTTGAAAAAAGGATGTCCAAGAGTTCAGGATACTGCTGTTGCAGATAGATCGCGAGAGCGACAATATCTTTTGCGGTGGAGTAATTTCCAGGATTTTCTCTCGCATCAACATCCAAACCAGTAGCGTTTCTGAAGAACGTTTTTTTCATGCCCAAAGATCCGGCTTTTTCATTCATTCTTTTGATAAACGACTGCTCGCCTGTTTCCAAGACAATTGCGGCAATCGCGTCATTACTCGATTCCACGAGAGCCATCTCAAGCAGCTGCTTTACTGAAAAAATATCTCCTTCTTTTAACGCGCCCATTTCGCCCGCTTCGGCAAGCGCCTCTTTCACCACTAATATCTCGTGATCGAGAACGTATGTTTCGCGCGCTACCACCGCGCTCATGAGCTTGGAAATACTGGCGATTGGCAAAGATGCGTTGCTATTTTTCTCGTATAATACTTTTTGACTTCCATCAGCGCGCACAAGCACGGAAAAACCAGACTGCGCTTGCAGATCAAATGGTTCGGCATTACGGATTCTTTCAGGATAGAACTCTTTGTCTTCCGGCGGGGAGATACGCGCGTGAGCCGCCAACAACTGTCCCTGCGGATGAAATGTCGGGATTGGCAAAGAAAAAGTCATTCCCTCGCTGATTGCATTGATAAGCAACCAACATGGAATGCTCGCTACGAAAGCGGCGAGAAAAAATTGGATATTCTTTGTAAACATTCGCCGTTACTTTTCCTTTTCTTGAGGGATAAGAGAAAGGTGAAGCTCTTTGAGCTGGTCTGCGGAAACCGCACTTGGCGTATCCATCATCAGATCTCTACTGTCTCCGGTTTTGGGAAACGCGATGACTTCCCGTATATTCGGCTCGCCAAACAAAATCGAATACAAACGATCCAAACCCGACGCGATTCCTCCATGCGGAGGAGCGCCGTATTCAAATGCTTCCAAAATATGTCCGAATTTATTATGTATCTCCTCTTTGGTATTTCCCATAAATTCGAAAATCGCGGCAAGCATTTCCGGCTTATAAATCCTCAAACTTCCTCCCGCGATTTCATACCCGTTCAACGCCAAATCATACTGGTAAGCCAATTGCTCTGCCGGTTTGCTTGTAATTTCTTCAATACTGTCAGATTGCGGGCGTGTAAACGGATGATGCGTCGCATCCCACCTCTTTTCCTGTTCCTTCCATTCAAACAGAGGGAAATCAAGAACAAAAACAAAAGCTAATTCATTAGGATCATCCTTATGCTCTCTGATATCTGGCTTGTCGTTGCCATATTTCTCCATTGCCTCTTTATGGGTCATACGAGGGAAAGGAGTCTTTAAGATGTGTTTTTCCGGAAAAAACTGTTTTACCAATCTCGTGTATAAATCTTCAATCAAATTAAGAATATCTTCCTGCGTAGTAAAAGACGTTTCAATATCCAATTGGGTAAATTCCGGCTGGCGGTCAGCTCGCGTGTCTTCATCGCGGAAACATCGCACAATCTGGAAATAGCGTTCAATTCCTCCCACTTGCAACAGTTGTTTGTATTGCTGGGGACTTTGGGGCAATGCGTAAAATTTACCCGCGTACAAACGGGAAGGCACAAGATAATCGCGCGCGCCTTCTGGAGTGGATTTGGTGATAATTGGCGTCTCTACTTCCACAAATCCCTGCGAAACCAAATCATTTCGGATAAATTGGTTGAGTTTTGCGCGCATCGCCAAATTCCGGCGCAATCGGTCTCGGCGAAGATCAAGATAGCGGTATTTGAGACGATGCTCCTCCCCTATCTCATACCCGTCGGTATCCACGCGAAAAGGCAAAGTTTTTGCTTCGCTAAGCACGTGAATGCTCTCAATGGCAATTTCGATTGCTCCCGTGGCCAAGTCGGTATTTTTGAGCTTTTCTGGACGCTCTTGCACTTTCCCCTGAATCTCCACCACCCACTCCGCGCGCACCCGTTGAGCTTGCTCGTAAGCAAGGCCTGCTTGGGATGTAACAACGGTCTGAACAATTCCCGACCAATCCCGCAAATCCAAAAACATCACTTTCCCATGATCTCTTCTCGCATGCACCCAACCAGCTACCTTTACATGCTCTCCGATTTTTGAAGGCGTTTGCGCCGTAAAAATTCTTTTGCTCTCCATAAATTCAGACAAAAACTGCTTATTCTTGAAGATTAGTATAGCACCTTTTTTATTTAGACATCAAACCTGCTTTCCTACTCTGTATGGATATATTGGCGAACGCGCGCGAGCAATTCTTCAGGTGTATAGTTGGTCTTGATAAGGTAATCTTCGGCTCCATACTGACGAGCTTGCGCCTTCATCGCAGGATCATCAAAATTAGAAAACGCAAGGACTGGAATAGAAGCAAGTTCAGGAACATCCTGCTTTAATTTCAGAAATGTAATCCCGCTTTCTTGGGGAAGCAAAATATCCAGCAAAATTAAATCCGGGCGCGCGCGTTTTGTCTGCTCAAGAGCTTCCTGCGGAGTTGTAGCAAGAAACACTTCAAATCCCGCTCGCTCAAACACGTCTTCATACATTTCAATCAACAAATCTTCATCCTCGACAATAAGGATTTTTTTTGGCGCGGGTCCCTTCATATTATATATCTTCTCGCGCCATTGAGAAGTTGTCAATTTCTTTGAATTACGAAACCAGTACATTATGAGGTTTTGAGAACGTTGGGAGCGCGACTGGCGCGAGCACCAGGAATTTTTCAGCAGAAAAATATCCGTGTTCTCCAAACCTCATAATGTACTGGTTTCGTAATTCACGCACCTCAACTCTTGTCAATTTTTTCCGACATGTTAAGATACCACATTATGAATACCCAGATTCCAATGGAACTCCGGAAGCTAGGACTGAAGGAAAAAGAGGTGCGGATTTATTTGGCAGGCCTGGAATTGGGCCCAAATACCGTGCAGAATATCGCTCAAAAAGCAGGAGTAACCCGGCCCACTTGCTACGAAATTATCCAGTCTCTTGAGGAACGTGGACTTTTTTCTCAAGAACAACGGGGGAAAAAACGGTATTTTGCCGCTCAATCGCCAGAGAAAATTTTACATCTTCTTCGCATCCAAAAACGTGAAATCGAAGAAAAAGAGCGCGAATTTATCCGCATCATCGCGGCTTTGGAATCTCAATACGCGGCAAAGGATCATAAAGGAATCAGCATCTTCCATGGCGAGGAAGGAATCAATCTTCTTTATGAAAAGATTTCGTTTGCGGCTTCTCCGCAGATTTTTGTCATCACATCCCAACATGACGCCCGCCACGAAGAAAAAAGAACTCAAGCGTACGAGCAAATCAAAAAGCGGCTTGGACGCATTGAAGCGAAAGAAATCGTCGTGAACGCCAAGGGACCCAAACGGCCTTTCGCTTATGGCGATCGTTCGTATATCATCAACAGCGCTGTTCCGTTTCGGGGAACGCTTGTCCTTTTTGAACAAGCGGTGTTCTTCCCAGACGAAAAAACCGAAGGCCACTTGATCGAATCCTCTCACCTTATTTCACTTACCAAATCACTTGCATTTCTCTTGTGGGAATACCTTCCCACGTTCTAAGAAAAAAAAACGGCTCCTATGCCGCCTTTTTGCGGTGCAAGAGAAGTTTCTTACACAGCAGAATCTGTCTGAACAAAAGAAAACAGGCCAACGGAGATCACTCGAAAGTAATACTCGATTGGCCTGCTTATTGTTTAGATTATGTGTTTTCCTCCCTTAAGATGCGCTCCTGCTCCTGGGTGAGAGGGAGACCGAGCTCCTTTCTCGCCCTCAGATAGGACTTATCGGTTGGGTAACGATCTCTTAATGGATCAATCTCGGAAAAGAACATCCTCTCTTCTCCAAGAGTATACCATCCCTGAGTTCCATCTGGAGAAACTTTTGTTGGATCCCAATCCAGCCAAAAGCGAAAGACCTTCCCTTTATCGGTAAGAATCTCCCCAGATTCAGTTGGAGTTCCCCCAGGAAGAGTGTTTCCCTCCCAATCCATCGTTATTAGTGCGAAACGATCAATCCCCTTTCCCTTGAGGAGCTCCGCAATGACTTCTAGCGGATCTTCTTTTCGAGATAGCTTCTTTAAGGGATCGTATTGCTCTTCTTTGGTCATATTTTTCATTCCTTAGAAGGTGTCCACCCGGAAGAGTTTCCGAAAAGCAGAACTTTCTGCAATTCGAGACCATCCTCCATCGAGATCAAAGAAACTTCTGATCGTTCCATCATCTCCCACCGCCACCAGAAAAACTTTATTTTCTCTTTCAAAGAGATATCCAATTCGTGGCTCAGTAAGAGAGTGATTGTAATAGATCACCTTCTTAGATTTGGGATTGGTAATGATGCTTAGTGCAACTCCAAGGTAATCTTGCTTTGTTTCGAACTGTTTCCCCTCCCAGGCAATTCCTGTAGCTGCACCATGAGCTATGAAGTGTTGATTTAGAGCAGCCGAGTTTCGGAAACTCTCCACCTTTACTTCAAGCTGCTTCCCCATCTTCTCTATTAACGATACCTTCACAGAGCCGCCTCCGTCAAGGTACTTTGCGAGTCGC
>Ga0155233_134_pt1 | contig 7729 bp, 8 predicted proteins | sample RifCSPhighO2_02_FD_106201 | JGI IMG/M metagenome (GOLD analysis project Ga0155233, IMG submission 106201) | Candidatus Wildermuthbacteria bacterium RIFCSPHIGHO2_02_FULL_45_25
CGATGAGACCAGCGCGCAAGCTTTGGTCGAGAGAAACTTTTCCAAGCGTGGGCCCTACCTGCTGTTGAGAAACAAGCTTAATAGGAACCGGAACCGCGCCCGCATTAAGATTTCTCGCTAACGCACGCGCTTCTTCCAGTTGAAAATTGCCCGAGATTTGCGCCGTGCCACCGCCAATAATGGCTTGAACCGTCGGCGCATTAATAATTCTCCCATCCAGATAAATGGCAAGAGGTTTTTGAAGACTGCGCGCGGTAACCTGTTCGAAAATTTCAGCTCCCGTATCATTAAATTGCAGACTTACCAGCGCTTCCCCGGTAAGATTATCAAGACCAACAGTCGCTCGTTCCACATGCTCCCCCGTAAGTCGCGGACTTGACGAAATGTAACACGGATCTTGTCCGAGTTCGGTAAGAGCCCTATTCACAAATCCAAAATCAAGCTGACAGCGCAATTCAGAAGAAAATTCGGGATCCGCGACAGGATCGGCAAACACCGCCAATATTTCTTTCACTCTGCGTTCTCGTTCTTCCTCCGGCAGAAGCTCCTTGAACTCCAATAATGGAGCGTCATTGATTCTGCCGATTGCTTCTTTTGGATCTCGCACGCCAGCCAGCTCCACAATAAGTCGTTGCGTAGATCCTTCCCCTTGAATTTGGATAACGGGCTCTGCTACTCCGAATGTATTCACGCGCCGCTCCATGACATCCCGCAAGCCGCGCATCAAAGAGTCATAATCTTCGCTCCCCGCCGAAGATAAATCAGCTTCATATATAAGATGGACTCCTCCTTGCAAATCAAGGCCGAGATGGAAGGGAGTTTCGGGCAACATCGGGATATCGAGCAATCCTTGGTTGCGATTAAACGCGGAGATTGATTGATTAACAAGAGTTGGAAAATCAAAAAATCCAGCGGCGCCAGCCGCTAGCATGATACCGCACACAAGAATGAGATTTTTCCATCGCCGCATAAGTCGAAAGATTCAATGATTGAAGAATACCACGCTTTCGGTTCAAGCGCAAGAAGCACGAAAATTTATAAGACACCCGCCAAAAATGCGGCGAAGATTCCCATAAGAAATATCCCATCGAAGACTCCTGCTCCCCCAATCGAGAACACTCCTCCATTTCGCATCGCGCCGCCAAGATGAAGCAAGTCAGCTCCAATCAAAACACCAAACGTTCCCGCTATAAAAGCTGCGCCGGCCGGATTTTGCGGAACCAAAATCAAACCCGCAATCACCGAAAAAATCGGAGGAGCAAACAAAGGCAACGCAATACCCACGCCTGGAATTACGCGAGCCATAAGAAAACAAAGAACGATCATGCACATAACCGCGAACAATACCGGCTCCAACGGCGTTTTTGTGAGGAGATACAAGGAAAGCAAGACGGGAACAACAGCTCCTCCCACATTGATCGCCATTCCCTGCGCTTTAAGTTTTTTTCTGCGAATGAAGCCAAAAAAAGAATTCTCTTGAACTTCTACAAGCTTTTGCTTGCCCAATGGGATATTCACCAAAGAACCTACTCCCATTGCAATAAACAGAACCGGAATCCAGACGGGAGACACGCCCATTCCCTCAAAGCCAGCGCTCGCAACATGAAAAAATCCAAACAGAATCAAAAATGGCAAAGCGAGTACGAAGAGAATAAAAATGATGAGGATGCGGGACATAGAGTACTTTGAATTACGAAACAAGTAAATATGAGATTTCGAGAACGTTGGGAGCGCGACTGGCGCGAGCACCAGGAATTTTTCAGCAGAAAAATATCCGTGTTCTCAAAACCTCATATTTACTTGTTTCGTAATTCAAAGTAATTTCAATTCTTTATTCGGGTTGCTTCCATTCTATTGTATGGTCTATCAGCGTATCTTCATCTGCAAATAAGAACTTTGCCTTAAAATTTTTTCCTTCCAGCACAGAAGGAAGCCAGTATTTGTCGTCCACCCACATCTGATCGAAAGGAATATCACCGATTGCAAACCACTGGGGTTTCATTTCTTCGGTTTCCACGGGTTCCCCCTCAAATTCGCTTCCCTTAAACACATGCACCTCCAATATCTGCGCCTCCCCCTGAAATTCAAAATCTATGACGCCTTTTTTCTCATAGCTGTTGAGAACAATTCCTGCTTCTTCTTTGAGCTCCCGTTTCATTGCCTCTTCAATTGATTCTCCTTCATGCACTTTCCCTCCAAAACCATTCCAGCGCCCTTGCCCGAACCCACGTTTCTTCATTCCCAAAAGCACTTGATGTCCTTGATGAATGATGCAAAGCGTCAGCACTTTTATCATTTTACGCCATGAATGTCTTTTTTATGTTTCCGCACTCGATGTTTCAGCCAGATTGCGTGCGCAATAATTTTAATCAAAACTTCCACGCTCGCGATTTTCGTTGAAACTATAATATTCCCCGATACGATATACGCGGATAAAAATGTAAGCAGTGTCGCGATGATACGCCATTCCATGGCAAGATAAACATTGCTTGCGTAATCTTTTGCTTTTTCCTTAACTTTTGGATGAATAGTCATAGGTGTTCTTTCAGCCATTCTGGAAATCTCTTCTCCAATTTTTTATCATACCTCGGTTTCCCCCAAATATTGCTAGATCAATGATGGGGATTTCGTTGCCATTGGGATCTGCAAGAATTGCATATTTGCCGCACCAAACATCTATGGGCTCTAAAACAACATGATACCCTTTTTCTTGAATTTATTTCTATATCACAGAAACTTAGAACATTTTTCCGCCTTTCGGCACTCCCTTTGTCGGCATCACCAACACAACATCGCCGTTTTCATCTGGCAATCCAAGAGTAAGAACTTCAGAAATAAAATGGCCGATTTGTTTGGGCGGAAAATTTACTACCACGATCACCAACCGCCCCAATAACTCTTCTTTCGTATAATGTTTCGTGATTTGCGCGGAAGATTTTTTGACACCGATTACAGAGCCAAAATCTATGGTCAGCTTGAATGCTGGCTTTCTCGCTTCCGGAAAATCTTCACTTTTATGATTTCCCCAACCCTTATATCCACGTTTTCAAAATCTTGATAACTAATCATATACCTCTTATCTATGAAGTTACCCCATCTTTCGAATTTTTATAATAAAATATCTCTCCCTCACTAAGGGGTTACCTTTCTCATCTGTTTTTGTAACCACATTCCCTTGGGGTAACTCCTCGAAAATAATATGCTACTTTATCTGTAATTCCTCTAGCACCTTATTCAATATTTCTCGAAAAGTTCTCTCAAGCTCCTCTCCTTCTCCATTTACAATTGGACCGAAACGAACTTCCTCTCCTTTCCTCACTACCCGAAGCATTTCAGATAAACCCTGCCGAATATTTTCTTCGATCATATCGGGATATTCAATATTGTTCGCAAAAATTCTTGGAACAGAGGCATATGAAACTACCAAATTGAATTGCTCATCCTTAAAAGGCATTTTTTGAGCCAACCCCTGTACAGCATTTGTTTTTTCCTGAAATTGCGCATTATAATCAAGGCTATAAATTTCAGAACTTACTCCATGCTCTTTTGCGTATTTTGCAAATTGCCCGGAACCACTTCCTACATCCAAAATTTTCCCTTCAAAATCTTCTGGTTTCAGATCAAGCTCATAAAAATATCTCTGAAATACCTCCTCATCGGTTTGTAAGTACTCTTCCTTTTCTTCTTCTTGCGATCTAAATTCTTCAGAATATCTTTCCATGTTGATTTATTTTAACCTCCATGATAGCCAAAGTGGGGACTGTCCCCACTTTGGCTATTCCATTAGAGACACATCCAACAAAGTATTTTCCGATTTAAATGTGATCCAACTCTCGACAGCTTCTCTACATCCTTCTGCTCCCGCGAAAAAATCAAGGAAGAAATTGCGTTGGGTTGCGAAAGGGAAATTCTCCGTACCCGTATAATCATGATAGCTTGACCATCTGTAACTGCGCAACCACTGGATCGCATTCTCTCTATCCCGCACGTATAAATTCTTCCATTCAGATTCTCGCAGTTCCACAGGATTTGTATGAACATAGACAAATACCGTTTGTAATTGTTCTGTTGTCTTAATGGGAACAGCTTTATATCGAGATTGAAATAAAGGACCTACGCGTTCATATTGCTTATTAAAATAGGTACTATAGCCACCCATCTTTCTCATAAAAAGAGAGATGCCTCCCCGTTGAATTTCTCGAACAAGCAAAAGGTAATGATTTGGCATTAATGCGAAAGCTAAAAGCTCTACAAGAGAAGACCCCTTTCGGGCACGTTCTACCTGAATAGCCAAAGTGGGGACAGTCCCCACTTTGGCAAGGAAATCCCAAAGATTAATAGGATTTACTTGATTAAAAAATTCCAAGCCAAAAATAAAACGGCTATAGTCTTGATCTTTCAGAAAAATCTTTCTCTTTTCTACGCCGCGCTGAATAATATGATATATTCCGCCAACTTCAAATTCTCGTAAACCTCGTGGCATACTCTTACTATACAACAAAAAAGTTCAAACTCAAGTGGGGACTGTCCCCACTTTTGGCTCAAATAGTCACTTAGCAGATGATAAGCGCGGGATTCATCTGATTCCAGGGATCGCCAGTTACATACTCTGTAATTTGCACCCAGCGCCATTCAGAAAATTTCTCTGGCTCCATGAGTTTCGCTTCTTGCTGTGTGGTGCAATAACATAAAGGGGAGACTCTTTTCAAACTCATTAATTACATACCAATTCGGGAAACTTCTTTCGCAATAACTCTACATTATGCTGTGTAATAAAGGATAAGGGCATAGAAGCAAGTTCTTCAAAAAAACCAACCAATTTGCTCACACTTGTGAAATTCCAGAATTTTTGGAGTGCCATTTGCAATCTTACAAATAAAAGTGGGAGAAACCCAATGCTGTTGCTCTTGAGGGATAACATGATTGCACACTCCCAAGAGGTCAACAATTTCAATATCAACTCCATATTCTTCTTTCATTTCTCGCACGATTGTGTCTTCCAAAGTCTCTCCAAATTCAACGCCATCTCATGGAAACTCCCACATACCATCCTCATTTTGAACTTCCTTTCCACGCAACGCAACAAAAAACTTTCCTTCGTCATTCCGGATAACTGCCCAACACCTACTCAATGAAATCAATTCCTCTTTTCATAGAACTTAATCATACCTCGGTTTTCCTCCAAACTTTGTTAAATCGATAATTGGTATTTCGTTTCCATCGGGATCTAAAATCACGGCATATCTACCTGGACGAACTTCAATGGGTTCCAATGAAACCCTGTATCCTTGCTGTTTAAACTCCTCACAAAACGCAACGACATCCTCAACTAAATAGCTATAATCAAAATTCGGAAGATTGGGATCCGCATGAATCACAATTTCAGAATTACTTTTTTCGAACACAAATCCAATCATTTTCCTCTCTTTATCTTCCCATACTTTTTTCAATCCCAACACTTCAGCGTAGAATTTCTCCGCCTTTTCCAAATCAGAAACCTTATACATAATACTATCTATTTTTTCGAGTTTCATCTTCACTTCAAAAGTGGGGACTGTCCCCACTTTGATCAATTTCTAGCAAGCCCACAGGCGAAAGATTGCTTTCATCTGGGGCGAGCGACGGAAATTCAAACGATTCACGCTCCGTGACACTTCTTATATTTCTTTCCGCTTCCACACGGACAAGGGTCATTGCGGCCTACTTTTGGCACGGCAGGTTTTTGAAGTTGCGGCGCGCTGGTAGAAGAAACGTTATTCCCATCGCTTGTTTTAGCTGGAGCAGTGTATATTACATCGCGGTGTTCGGGGGCAGTTTGGGGAGGTTGTTGAAGAGATACTTGCAAAAGAGATTGCGCAATCAAAGTTTCTATTCTACTTTGTAATTCCTCAAACATTTTGCGGCTCTCGCTCTTGTATTCCAGCAGGGGATCTTGCTGGCCATACGCGCGCAGACGCACCGAATCTCGAAGATATTCCATGTTTTCCAGATGCTCCATCCACAAAGAATCCATAATCCGCAAGGATACATATCGTTCTGCCTGCCGTATGCGCTCTGCTCCCAATTCTTGTTCTTTTTTCGCGTAGTCATCTGCGGAATACCCTTGTTTCTGCACAAGCAATTCCATATATTCTTTCAACGTTCCCTTTTGATCGCGTTCCAATATTTCCCGCCGCATGCGGTAAAAAGCATCTCGATGCTTGTTTAGCACCGTATCGAACTCAAGCACATGTTTTCTCGCATCAAAATGAAATCCTTCAATTCGAGATTGCGCGGATTCCAAGGATTTCGATATCAGTTTAGCTTCAATGGGCTGATCTTCCGGCAAACGCAAGCGATTCATCAATCCTTTTATGCGATCTCCTCCGAACACGCGCATCAAATCATCTTCCAGCGACACAAAAAATTGTGTAGACCCTGGATCTCCCTGGCGGCCCGCGCGACCGCGCAACTGGTTATCAATGCGCCGCGCCTCATGACGCTCGGTTCCAATCACATGCAATCCTCCAAGCTGGCGAACTTCTTCCGCTTGTTTTTCATCTGGCGGATTTCCTCCCAACATGATATCCACGCCGCGGCCCGCCATATTTGTCGCCACCGTTACCGCACCCTTGCGGCCCGCTTGAGCTATAATTTCAGCTTCTCTCTCATGATTCTTTGCGTTGAGCGTTTCATGCGCAATTCCTTCGCGATCAAGCAACGCGCTCAAGTATTCGTTTTTTTGAATGGACACCGTGCCAATCAGCACCGGTTGTCCTTTTTCATGGCGCATTTTTATTTCCTGCGCCACTTGCCGCAGCTTACCAGCATCGGTTTTGTAAATGCGATCTGGCAAATCTTTTCTTATCATTGGCTTATTTGTGGGAATATCCACCACTTCCAAGCCATATACTTTGTAAAATTCTTCAGCCGAAGTTTTCGCGGTTCCCGTCATTCCGGCTAACTTTTCGTACATGCGAAAATAATTTTGGAATGTGATAGAAGCCAACGTTAAAGATTCCGGCTGCACTTGCACTCCTTCTTTTGCCTCCAATGCCTGATGAAGTCCGCCCGAATACCGGCGGCCCGGCAAAAGGCGGCCCGTAAATTCGTCAACAATCATGACCTGCTCATCGCGCACCACATAATCGCGATCGCGCTGAAATAATGCCTGCGCACGCAATGCCTGCTCTAGATGATGAACATATTTAATTCCTTTCTCCTGATAAATATCTCCCAACCCCAACGTCTCTTCCATCTTGTTAATTCCGGGCTCCGTAATGCTCACGGCCTTCAATTTTTCATCCACCTCATAATCAACGCCTTTTTGTAATTGAGGGATAATCTTGGCAAAATCCAAGTACCACTTGGAACTCTCTTGATCGGGAGCTGAAATAATCAGAGGAGTGCGCGCTTCATCAATCAGAACCGAGTCCACCTCATCTATAATGGCGTAATAATGCCCCCGTTGCACTTGCTGCTCCAAGCTATACGCCATATTATCGCGCAAAAAATCAAATCCGAATTCATTGTTCGTGCCATAGGTGATGTCTGCCGCATACGCTTCTTTGCGCGATACCGGACGCAAATAACTTTGCTCCACATGGAAACTTCCCTTGATATCGCGCCCCTGATCGCGCTGGGAATGTTCGTCTGCTCCTTCGCTTTTCTGTTCCACTGTATAGAAAGGATCGTACACATACGAAGAATCATGCGTAATACATCCCACCGACAACCCAAGAGCATGATA
>Ga0155233_146_pt1 | contig 6123 bp, 6 predicted proteins | sample RifCSPhighO2_02_FD_106201 | JGI IMG/M metagenome (GOLD analysis project Ga0155233, IMG submission 106201) | Candidatus Wildermuthbacteria bacterium RIFCSPHIGHO2_02_FULL_45_25
ATGAGAATCCTTTGCCAGAGCCAAGAATAGCTTCACCCTCGAAGGTATACCTGAAGAGGAGGGGTCGGGGGCTTAAGGAAAGAGAATTAGTCGGGTATTCCTTGCCCTCGAAGGTATACCTGAAGAGGAGGGGTCGGGGGCTTGCAGGATATATAGAGGCGTTCGGAACGCACCCCTCGAAGGTATACCTGAAGAGGAGGGGTCGGGGGCAGAGATGGCAAAAAAGAAATGGGGCAGAATCCCTCGAAGGTATACCTGAAGAGGAGGGGTCGGGGGCTGGCAACACAGAAAGTCATTATTCTTATCCCCCTCGAAGCTATACCAAAGAAGGAGAAATACAATAAGCACCTTCAGTACAAAAACAAAGGCCAGAGGATACTCATCTCTCTGGTCTTTTTATATAAAAATATATGCAAAAACCCAAACATATTCATTTTTCTGCAGATTTCATTGAAAAACAAATCGCATATATTCATTCTCCGCATGCGCTTGAAACAGCAAAAAATATCATCGCGTGTAAACTGCGCAATAGCCGATTTCTTCTTTCTGGTTTTGCCCAAGCCCGCAAGAGAACGCGGGATCAATCCTTTAAAGGTATTGAATCTTTTCAGATGAACATATTCCGCGCGGAAGAAATGCTTGCAAAAGCCGCGACTTCGTCTGAAATTTTTCTCGCGGAAGCACAGGGAAGCCGCGCATACTGGAAAGCGGTTTCTTTTATTTGCAAGAGAGATAGCGCATGGAAGAGAGTATACCCTCACGCGACTGATGAATTAAACATACTCTTAAATACGGGATACACACTTCTCGCAAAAAGAGTTTTTACTTTACTGGAATCCGCGCGCATCATGCCCGAGCTTGGATTTCTTCATGGCAATACCTCGGGCGACGCGCTGGTGTACGATCTTATGGAATGCTTCCGGCAACCTCTTGTAGACGCATCTTTATTTCCGTTGTTTTCCAGATTAAGAAAACATAATTCTTCGATAACGGAAAAAACTTTCAAACGAGGTTTTTCTTTCTTGACTCGGCAATATGATAAACGGATTCGTTATCATGCCAAATGTGAAACAATGAATCGAATCATCGCATTGGAAATATACAGATTGAAACAGTCCGTAGAGGAGAATAAAATTTGGAAACCATATCAGTATGGGTGGGGACATTCTATGCGTTGTACAAGAAAATAAAGAGCCAGGGGTTTAATCCTGGCTTTATGTATCCTCCTTCTTTGGTATACCTTCGAGGGCATGACAATTCAAACATCTGGTACGCTGACAAGCCCCCGACCCCTCCTCTTCAGGTATACCTTCGAGGGTAAACGATATGTTACGATTGCTTCCGCTCCTTGCCCCCGACCCCTCCTCTTCAGGTATACCTTCGAGGGCTTCCGTTTTGCGTTCTTGCTTCGTAATGGAGCCCCCGACCCCTCCTCTTCAGGTATACCTTCGAGGGGGTATTACGCGAAAGTTAATGCTTCTCATAGCCCCCGACCCCTCCTCTTCAGGTATACCTTCGAGGGACTCGAACGATGCCGCTTCATGGTTCTCTCCAGCCCCCGACCCCTCCTCTTCAGGTATACCTTCGAGGGTGAAGCTATTCTTGGCTCTGGCAAAGGATTCTCATCCTTGCTTGAGTCAACAATCAGGAAGTGAAAGGAAAGAGCTGTGGTTTGAAGGGTTTCACTTCCCGAGGGCTTCCTACCTAGTGTTTTGAAAGGAGGTCTCAACCCATGGTTGAGAGTTTCCGGCACGTTCGGCCCAATCGTTCCCAGAGAGGTACTTGCGCCCTCTCCGTTGAGCCGCGCCAGGGGCTTTGGCGCTAGTCCAAAACTATCAGACTATGCACCCCTTGTCAAGAGTAACCTTATCATGTATAATCAAGTCACTCAAATAAGAGAGTGAGCTCTTTTACCGCTTCCGCATTTGAATTCGAACACTTTCTAAAAAGATTAAAACAAATAAAAACTTGGTATTGACTTCCTGCATAATGCACGCAAAAAGCAATACCAAGTTCGATGTTAGCGTTTCGGAGATAATCCAAGCAACCGCACCGCTACCATTTCATAATTAACGAGACCGAGGATTCCCCCGATGACAGTGCCAACGATGGCGTTGCCAATGAAGAACCCCATAGTCGCGCCAATCGCAGCATCCGCGAAGCAAAGTGTTCGCTGCGAGGAGTGAACATACATGAACACCCCCGCGATAAACCGTGCAAACATACGAATGGCATGACTCATGCCTCGTATGGTAGCTGGAATCCCTTTCATAATGGCAAGAGGAATATGGGCAACCACCCAATAGATGCCAATAACAGAATAGAACATGACACCTAAAGGATTGCCCCGGCGCATCAAATACCTGCCCAACTGCTGGACATCTCTAATATGTTGAGCTGGCATTTTAGCCCAAGGAGTTACTATGCCAGTAGTAAAAAAGATGGCCATGCCAGCCAGAGAAACCCCCGTCCATATCAACGTTTGCATGGCTCTTGGTTTGCCCCAGCAAATACCGTCAATGATGGCACCGCCAATCAAGGCGCTGAAGAACACCATTGCTATGCCCGCAAAGAGAGTAAAGTAAGCCGTCCAGAGCGGACGATTGGGTCGCCAGGTAATAATGGTATTATGGTAGGAATGCGAAACGCCAGCGCAGAAATGCCGGAAATCAACTGCGATCCATGCTATGGCGCCACCCAGCAGAGCACCACCACTCACGATCCAGATAAAATTCACTGAAACCCATGAGCCGATCTGGAGCGCAGTGAATGCTCCAATCAATGCCCCCAGAGAACACGCAACCCAAACCGACCAAAATTCCTGTTTCATTTCCAGTCCTCCTCCCTGCCCTTTGTATATCAAAGAGCGATAACTAAACCTAAAAACTTTATAACACAAAACGCCATTTCATACCAGATGTAGGGCTGTGCTTAGTTTAACTAAGCACAGCCCTGCCATTCTCGATCTCCCCGTTAAAAAGGAAAATCATTTACCTGTCCCGTTCTTTGCGAACAAATAACCAAGTACCCACGAACAAAAATACCAAAAACATTGCAAGAATAACCGCCAGATTTACCAATGGATGCAGTAAGACAACTTGGTCATAGGTATCTGTGCCCCAATAGTAAAGCCCTCGTCCAAAATCCACCACATACGTTAATGGAATAATTTTGGAGAGAATAAATAATACCGTTGGAACCTCTTTTAACGGCGCGAACACTCCTGCCAGAAAAATCTGCGGGAAAATAAGAAAGGGGAAAATTTGGCGCACCGTGCGGTCTTCGCTCAAGTTGGAAAGCACTATAATGCCAAACGCGCCTCCGAGCAAACATCCCGCAATTGCCATTGCAATCAACGATATTGCCTGCCAGAAAGTAAAAGAGACTCCTACGAGCAGTCCAAACACCAAAATCCCGAATGCGTTCGTGAGAGCAACCATAGACTCCCCTAAAATTTTTCCGAAAATAATTGACCTCGGCGACACAGGAGCCACAAAAAGCTCTTGGCTAAAATCACTGTTCCGATCTTCGAGCAAAAAGATAACCCCCGAAGCCGTAGATTGAAATAAGCTTTGGATAAATACTCCGGTAAATACAAATACCAAAAAATTAAACCCAAGCTGGGACCCCACATTCGCCTGCAAACTCCCGCCTAAGACTCCGATAAAAATAACGGGAAACACAAGGCCGGAAATAAGCCGCACGCGGTCGCGCAAAAGTTTGGTAATATCCCGAAACGCGATGGTAAGAATCGCGTTAAACTCCGTTTTGATTTGATTCAATAATATCAACATACGCCTCTTCAAGAGTGGGAGCATACACATCGAGCGTTATTAAAGGAGTTTCGACTTTTTTCAAAATTTCCTGCGCCTGCACCGAATGCTCTAAAAATATTTTGATTCCTTTTCTTGTTTTCTGGAATGGGATACGTTTTTGACCCAATTCAGTTTCAAGCAAATTCTGTTCTTGCGCGTTGATAATCAGATAGTACTTGAGAAGTTTTTCCTTAATATCCCCCGGCATACCTTGAGCGACAATCTTCCCTTTATTCATAATGCAAAGATTGTCTGTTTCTTCCGCTTCTTGCAGATAATGCGTGGTAAGAAAAATCGTTGTGTGTTCCTTTTCCCGAACATTTTTCAGATAACTCCACAAAGTTCTTCGGCTTACGGGATCCAAGCCGGAAGTCGGCTCGTCTAAGAATAATACCTTGGGATTGTGCATTAAACTTCGAATAATTTCCAGTTTGCGCTTCATTCCGCCAGAAAACGTTTTTACGGGATTGAACATTTCTTTTTCCATACGCAAAATTTGAGCAAGTTCGAAAATTTGTTTTTTGTAGTTTCCCGACATCAAGCGGTATATGGGACGATAAGGATACAAACCGTACAATCCCGCGTGCAGACGGATATTTTCTTCTGCTGTAAGGTTCAAGTCCAAACTGGGCGACTGGAAGATAACACCGATGTGCTGGCGCACCTGTTTGCGTTGAGCTTCAGTATCGTACCCCGCAACCCGCACCATGCCTGAAGTTTTCATCAGCGTTGTGGTAAGAATCGAAATAGTCGTGGTCTTTCCGGCTCCATTGGGTCCAAGCAACGCGAAAAACTCTCCTTCCTGCACCGAGAAAGAAATATCGTTCACCGCGTTTTCTTTTGCTTTGCGGTATCGCTTCACCAAATTTTCAACTTCGATAATGGGTTTCATTGCTTACATGAAGAATAGAGGCATCCAATCTGGATGGTGCGCATGAATGAGGGATAAAAACAAAACCGCATCCAGCGCCACATGAATAGTAATAACATATAAAAGAGAATCCGTCTTCTTAAAAACCCACCCCTGAATCAGAGCAAAAAAGAATATCATGACAAAACCCCAGCCCGTAAATCCCAGTTCGTAGAGGAATGAAGAAAACAAAATCCCCTGAAACAGATTTGCCCAAAAGAAGCGCAAAAATCGCTGAAATATCACAAAGACCGTGTTGATGAAAAAAAGTTCGTCCCAAATACCAAGCCCCATCGTGCCGATAAACAATCGCGAAAGCATACTTATCCCGGGATCAACGTTCCAGTTTGCATAAGCTCCTGTATTCTGCAAATAAAAAGGAAGCAAGAAATATGTCACTATAAGCGTGAGTCCGATATACATGACTTCGCTTTTATACCATCCTCTGCCGTGATGAAAGCGAAAACGCACCAGATGATCTTTATAGATAAATCGCGAAATACTATAGGGAATCCCCAACGCCAAAAAAAGCGCGGCGCCCATAGTTACGATATGAAAAGAGCTGATATCGGTGTTGATAGGAGTAAACCCGAAGACTGCGATGGAAAGATACAGAAGCAGAATATTCTTGGAAAACTCTCTCTTGCACAACAGAAGACTCGTCATTCCTATTCCCCAAAGTATCCATCCGTATATATGAAGCTGTAGAGCGACCAGCACAACCGTACTCGCGCAAAGCAACAAAATGGCAAGGTATTCAAAAATTCTCTTCATACGAAGCATGAATCTCTCAAAACAGTCCCCTTCATCAGCATTCTACGAGTTGATTATAGCCATAAAGAAATAGACATTCAATCTTTCAAAAAATCAGCATTCCCTTTATACTACAATAGAAACTTATGCATCCTGAAATTCAAAAATTCATCAAAGAAGGTACCGGCCACATAATGGAGCTTGAGATACCTTCTTCTCAAAATATCCTTTATGAATTGCAAAAAACAAGAAATATTTTTCGTATTCTCTTGAACGCATTCACTCTTAAGGTTTCCGGATGCCTTCCTCTTCGCGCAAAAAACATATTTCTCCGGCGCTGTTTTGGAATGAAAATAGGAAGGAATGTTGGCATTGCTCCCGGAGTTTTCTTCGATGTTTTATACCCCGAACTTATCACGATTCAAGATAATGCTATCATCGGCTATAAAGTCAATGTGCTCTGCCATGAAGCCATCCAGCATAAGCTGCGTATCGGAAGAGTTGTCATCAAAGACAACGCCGTCATCGGCGCTTTCAGCACCATTCGATCTGGAGTTACGGTTGGGAAAAATTCGATCGTGGCAATGAATAGCTTCGTCAATAAAGACATCCCCGACAACGAACTCTGGGGCGGGGTGCCCGCGC
>Ga0155233_132_pt1 | contig 2724 bp, 3 predicted proteins | sample RifCSPhighO2_02_FD_106201 | JGI IMG/M metagenome (GOLD analysis project Ga0155233, IMG submission 106201) | Candidatus Wildermuthbacteria bacterium RIFCSPHIGHO2_02_FULL_45_25
TACCTTTCCAGAGATACCACATGAAAGCGATTTCTGAAAAACATCGGCTCGAACCATATTTTGCGAAACCGCCAATTCGTTTTTACCCCCAAAATTGAATACAAATTAGTCGCCGAGTCCCTCCTTTGTCGGGATAAACTCCACAAGGCGAACCCCACTTACTTGCAATTTTCTACATGGTGCCCGGGGTGGGACTCGAACCCACAATCCTTGCGGCAGAGGATTTTAAGTCCTCCGTGTATACCATTCCACCACCCGGGCATATACAATTTGAGGCGCGAGGCGGAATTGAACCGCCGTACGGGGTTTTGCAGACCCCTGCCTAACCACTCGGCCATCGCGCCGTTACGTTACTTTTTTTCCTCTTCTTTTCCCTTAATATGGTCCATTATTTCCTCAATTCGCTGGGCTTTTGCCGTTTGCTTTTCCCCAATCCATTTGATCCTGGGAACCGGACGCATCTTCAAGCGATGATTCAAATCCTGCTGAATATCATAGACGTTCAAGCGTAACGCCGAAAAAACCTCTTTGGTTTTTTCTTCTGGCATTACACTCATATACACCCTTGCTTCCTGCAAGTTGGGCGTTGCTTCCACGCGCGTAATCGTTGCAAGCGCTCCTTCCGGTACGTCTCCCCTGCGCAAAAGCAATTGCCCGATTTCTTGCTTGAGAAGCTCGTTGACTTTGATGATACGATTGGTCACGGTTTTTGAGATTTATGCTCGATATAGAAGCGGAGAATATCGCCCGCCTGAACAGCTTCATGTCCTTCGTACTGAATTCCACATTCCTCTCCTTGAGGGATAGACACGGCATCTTTCTTTTGCCGTTGAAGATTGGTTACGCGGCCCTGATCAATCACTTTTCCCTCGCGCACCAGTTCCACGCGAGTATTCTTGCGGGCTTGTCCGATTGTTACTTTCCCCCCAATCACCTGCTTTCCCTTATGATCTGAAAAAGTTGCCAAAATCTCCAGGTCTCCCACTTCTTCGCGGCGTTCCTGCTGTTCAAAGTATTCTTTGAGCTTCTGCTGAGCGCGTTCTACCAATTCATAAATGATCTTGAACATCTCAATGTGAATATTGTCTCGTTGTGCTAACTGTTCTATTTGCGGCGCAATTTTTACATGAAAGCCAAAGATAAGAGCTTCTGTGATTTTCGCAAGTTTGAGATCATTTTCTCCGATATCGCCTACTTCCGCCTTCACCACTCTCGCTTTGACGCCGTTTTCCTCTATGGCAAGCGAAGATACAACTTGTTCGATCGCCTCCAAAGATCCCGCGACATCAGCTTTCAAGATAAAGTTTAAGATATGCTTGTGTTTTGTTCCCGGCTCTTCTTTTTGTGTTGCAAGTTGGGCAGACGATACTTCAAATGTTTCTCCTGCTTTCAATACACGGAATTCTTCGCCAATCTGGGGCGGTTGCATGAAACCAATGACAACTGCGGGCATGGAAGGAACTGCTTGCTTTACTTGTTTCTTCTGAAAGTCTTCCATGATACGCACCTTTCCAGTCGAAGTAGCCGTGGCAATCGTATCTCCTATATGCAATGTCCCATTTAAGACCAGCAATGTAGCAGTAGGACCTCTTCGCTTATCCATATACGCCTCAATCACCACGCCTTCCGCTTCCTTTTGCGGGTCTGCGTTCAGCTCCTCAAGCTCTGCCATAAGCAAGATAACTTCCAACAGGTCGGGAATGCCTTGTTTTGAAATCGCGGAGGTGCCAACTGATGGCACTTGCCCTCCGTATGTCTCCACAAGCACATTGTGCTGGGCAAGCTCTTGCTTGACGCGCTCCATGTTAGCTTCTGGCTTATCTATCTTATTGAGCGCGACTACAAAAGGAAGCTCTGCCTTCTGGATTTGCTCTAAAGCTTCCAGCGTTTGGGGCTTTACGCCTTCGTCAGCAGCCACCACCAACACAGCGATATCTGCCACGCGAGTGCCGCGAGAACGCATTTTGGAGAATAAAGCATGCCCTGGGGTATCAATAAATGTAATGCTTTTGCCTTTGTATTCCGCTTGGTATGCCCCGATATGCTGGGTAATGCCTCCGGATTCCTTTGATGTAATACGAAAATCTTCTCGAATAGCTTCCAAAAGCGAGGATTTCCCGTGATCCACATGCCCCATCACCACTACGATTGGGGGACGGATTTGCATCTCGGTCTTCAATTGTGTTTTTGTATGAGCCATATCATTCCTTTTCTGCCCCGCCGCCAACCAGAAAGATTACTCTGCTTTTTATTTCACGGTTTCCTGCATCGCTTTTTTGACAGCTTCCGTTTCCTCGTTTGCTAATTGGTATTCAGAACTGCCTTTCTGAATAGGTTTCGCATAGATGCGGTTCACATCTCTTCCGTAATAGCTTGTGATTACCACGCCATTATTGCTTTCATCCAACAACGCGACAGAAAAGCTCTGATCCCCTCCAATCTCCCTGAAAGGGTTAAATCTGATCACTCCGACTTTTGTAATCGCTTTCTTCATTTCTTGCTGAAATTTCTGGAGTTCTTTTTTGGTATTGGCAAGATCTTCCTGCAATTTTTGAACTTGTTGAATCAATTCTTTAGGAGTCTGCTCCTTTGAAGACTGATTCCCCTGAAACCGTGAAAACATGGGAAAATAAAATAGTTATATGTAACTTCGACCCCGTCTCGCGTCCGCTTCCAGCGGACATGCTCCGACTTTCGAATCCTCCTCGCGAGCCAAGCAGTTGG
>Ga0155233_125_pt1 | contig 1503 bp, 4 predicted proteins | sample RifCSPhighO2_02_FD_106201 | JGI IMG/M metagenome (GOLD analysis project Ga0155233, IMG submission 106201) | Candidatus Wildermuthbacteria bacterium RIFCSPHIGHO2_02_FULL_45_25
ACTCTAATATCAGCAAAAATTCCTTTTGGTTCGTGTTCAGATAAACCATAAAGACCTTTTCCAAAAGAAATGAATCTGGGCTCCGTCCCTTGCGACTTTGCCCTCCTGATATCAGAATTTATTGCCGAGGCGATATTGCCAGCAATAATCAAATCATCACTTTCAATCAACTCTAGTGCGAATGCTTTGCTTGCTAAATCACGATAGTGAATCTGTTTTAGCTTGGGTTCTTCGCTAAGAATTTTATAAGCAATCTCTAAATAGGTTAAACTTTCAGACATATAATTATTTTTTTCGATTCTTTATAACTTGAGCTTTTTGTTTTTTCACACCGAGATTTTTTCGCAAATACCAAAGGCAATAAGTGTTTATCGGCAATCCCTCTTGTTGGGCGCGTTGCTCTAGCTCAAGGTAAGAGTCGGTTCCGAGTAGGTTGCGTAATTCATTACTTCCAAGATCAGCTATGCTTTTGTATAAATCTATATTCCTCTCACCAAAAGCCAAGACAACGCCCTTTGCTTTCGGGTTCGTTTCTTTACAGTCAGAAAAATAGACTGCTTTTTAAATCTGGTTGCTCGCCATGTCTATATTATAGTATGATACCTGTATAAAAAGAAGTGGGTTTATCCACAAGAACTATGATCAGAACTAGTTGTTCTGAAAAAGTTGATTTAGTAATGAAAGCACGCGAGGCCATGCTTTCGGTCGTCTTGAATCAAATAGAAATGGCACGTCCATGAGGACGTGCCGGAGGATAGTGGTTGTTCCCGGGGGTCATTCGCGGGCACATAGTAATCTCACGATCAGGTTTACCGCAATGATGGTCCCCACGATCAACGGGCTCGCGAGGATCTGGAACTCCGTGGCCGACATTGTCTCTGCGCGGATGTACATCCAGCGCGTGACCAATATCGTGTACAAGATGATTGTCACCAGAATCCACACGCCCCCCATGGAAAGGATGAGCGATATGGTCCTTGGTTTCCAATCGTATACGCGGTTGAATATGAAAGAGATAATGACCGCGAGAATGAGCCAAACCACATACATAGGGCGCCTCTCCTTCTTTCGCTGGCTTCTAATATATTACAAGGAGGGGCTCCTGGGTGTCAATGTATGTGGAGGATATGCCCCGGATTTGTATGTTATCCTGAATGAAGATGTCTAGAGTGAATCCTCTGGAATTAGGCAGGGCAACAGAGATTGTAGATCCCCACGATCGCCGCATCTATCGGGCGTTGGAAATGCTCCATGGCGCTTTATCATGGGGAACATTGATATTTTCTGTTGTCGGCGCATGGTTGTTTCCTGTCTGGACCGCCATATTCGTTATTGCGTTCGCTCTCTATTGGGTGTTCCGATTTTTCTACTTCCTGTTTCATCTGCAGGCAGGATACCGGAAGTTCCGGGAGTACGAAACAACTGACTAGGCAAATCCGAAAAGCAGGGAGCATTTTTCTTTGGTGTCCGCCGAGTCCGCGAGGCGGTGGCGGGGGGTCCTCA